>ERZ778022.83-NODE-83-length-344596-cov-89.683356_pt1 | contig 344596 bp, 271 predicted proteins | sample MGYA00375752_ERZ778022 | MGnify/ENA primary metagenome ERZ778022 (study PRJEB29350, sample SAMN05389826) | bioreactor metagenome | isolation source: Thiocyanate bioreactor | place: South Africa: University of Cape Town | collected 2014-04-04 ...
ATGCTACATTTGAAAACTCTAACTAAACCTGGCACTAAAATATGGGGAGCTTACAATATTATTCTATAAATCCCATCTAGAGAAAATCAGGCTATCTTTTGTTTCGTTTAGCTCAAAAAATAATCCGTTAGGATACCTCACAATTTTTCCATTTTCTTCTAGAATGCAATTTTCACATGGAATTCCATGACTTGTAGTATCTACATTTATTTTATAGGCTGACAAAGCAAAAAACAAATAAAATTTTGGTTCTTTCATAGAACCAAATACGGAAGTATCTATAATAATGGTCGGCTCAGACACAGTAAACCCTTGTTTATTAGGATTTAAACTATCTGTTAATGTTCCCCTTAAGAGATTCTTTATTTTCCAAAAATCATTATATATGCCCGAGATTTTATCTATGTCGTTCTTATAAGTGATAGGTATATCAATAGGCGAATTATGTGCGAGATAATATTTCGTAGATAATGTTGAGTCTATAATCTCAATAGGAAAATTCCATTTCTTCTTCAAAAAATAATCTTCTATATCTGTATAAATACTATCGTTATAACTGGTAACACTATAATTGGACTTTTCTTTTGGTTTGCAATTCAAAATGAAAAGAACAATTATTGTAATCAAGCTAATGATTCTGAGTTTTTGTAGTTTATTCATTACTATTAGTGTTATTTGTAGACCTATTATTTTTACCAGCATTATTATCGTTATTAGACGTATTTCTAGTGGTGGTTGAACTATTCATTATTTCATGCTCTTTAACTCTACCAAAGCCTTGTAAAATCAGATTTTCGGATCGCATGTCCTGGGAACGATAAACTTTATAATCATAGTCCCACCAGTATTTAGTAACTAATTGTGTTTCTCCTTTATCATTCTTGTTAAATAAGTAAATAGCCTCTCCAAATGTTCCAACCCTATCGGGTATATTAGAATTACCTGCATTTGTCGAATATACATTTACGGTAAAACTTCCATTTCCTTTATCTCTTGTACTTGAGGCCAATATCGCTACATGCCCTGTGCCCGCCTGTCCAACCTTTCCTGGCTCTTGCAAAAAAAGCAGGTCGCCTCTATCAGCTTTATTAAAATTTCCTGGTTTTATGAAAGATGCATATTTATTTCCTTTTTGGAAATATTCCATTTGAAGTGATCGATTAGTTTGGTAACCAGTTTGCTGTAAAACTTGGGCAACTTTAGGATTTGCTTGTGCATATGCAAGTGCGGTAGAGGTAGCACAATACATTTGTTTTCCGATTATCTCTTTCCAATTGGGTTGACGTAACCTCTTAAATGTTGGTGGAGCCTCATAAGATGAGGTAAATTGAATACTGTAATCAGCAATATATTTTTTTACCCAATCTGCTGCCGAATAGTATTCCAGTCCATCCAAATCAACCCCATCAATAGGACGATTTGATGCAAATTGATAAGGAGTAAGTTCCGGATAGTTTTTTGCCAATGGATCCACACTCAAAAACCTCCCCAGCCTCGGATCATAAATTCTCATCCCATAGTCCTGCTGATTTCCATCGCCCTTCACTTCGTTATCATTTTCTTTTCCATTAAATCCATACTTATACTTCGCCCCTGCATTGGAATACGTCCTTCCGGGCATCATCATCCCAAAAGCATAATAATCCTGGGCGGTCAATACCTCCGCCTTGTAATAATCTATTACAGCATCGCCGTTCTCATCCACTCCTGTCTTCCGGTCGCTGATCGTTACCATCACATTGCCTAAATGATTCGTTAGCTCGTAAATACGTTTGCCCTCCGTGCCGTTCGTTATGGGGGCACCCGTGAAATTGTAATTCGCATTAGCCAGTGGTGTGCTGCTCTGTATGGTCAGCCCCGGGGTTACCATGCCCAAACGACTGCTGCCGTAAAGATGCTGCTCCGCCCATGTAAAAGAACTGTTGTCGTAGCTATACAAAGATAATACATTCCTCCGCCGTTGGCGGGACAGGCTCTGGGCGTCTCTCACGTAGTAATCTTCCCTGGTGGAGCTTGTTTTTTTGGTTATACGGTTACTGCCGGCATCATACCCGTAGCTCATGGTATTGCCACTTTTGGTAATGCTCGCTATCTTGCCATATACCGTCCAGTTGATCCGGGTTATGCTCTCAGATACATCGCCTATCAAGTTTCTCGTTTTCTGTATATCAAAGAACTCCTTTTATTCTTTATACTGATCTACATATTTAGTTTTACACACATTCTTACTTTCGTTTACTCCATTCATATATAAGCTGGGCGCTTGCACCAGTTCATGATTATTTCCAACCTTGCGACTGATTGAGCGAAGAAAGTTGAAAGCTATCGATAACATCAATTTTCGTCAGTGTTAGTTGAAAATCAATATCAAATTCTGCACCTTCTAATTGCAATTGAGTAAATCCATCATATGCGACTTTTTCTGTTTTTTCGATAGTCCCAAAATCAAAACTAAAGACATCCTTATCAAGACGTATCACTCTATATGCACCATAATATTGATCTGAAAAATCAATAGGTAAATAGATAATTTCCCCTTTAGATAAATTTAAAATTGAATTTTTACAATTTTCCAAATAATTACTAATTATTGAGGTTAAGTGCTTTACATTTTCTATAGTGAGCCCTAATGTTAAATAATAAGTATCGAAAATAAACTCCAGTTTTAAGGAAGGGATTTTCATTTTCAAATCTTCATGAAGATTTTTCTTCTCATGAAGATTAATGCTAAATTGAATTTTCTTTGCCATAATTATTTTGTGGGAAATGCAGTGATTACGTTAGAAGTTCCTTGCTCTAATGAAATTTGTAGTTTATTTAACGCTTCTCCGGTACCCTTCCGGCCTCCTTCTGTCCCTATTCTTTTTCCTGCATCAACAGCAAAGTTCTCAGATATAACTCCATTTGCCTCTTTTCTTAAGCTACGTGTAATTCCCCCAACAGTTTCAGATTCACCAACTACAAGTTTATTATTCCATTTTGTGCCCTTAATTTTTGAATATGCATCATCTAAAAGACTAACTAAACCTTCTTCAGTTGCGTCAAAAACTCCATGATTTGCTTTTTTCGTATTATTTACTAAATGACTAAGAACGTGAGATAATCTGTTTCCTTCTTTACTTCCTTGTTTAAATACTAATCCAGCAGCAGAGTGAAAAGCATTATCGGATAGTTTAAGTGCATTTTTTGCCCATTTACCGCTTGTTGCTGCCCAGCCTGCAAATGGAATTGTTGCCGCAAAACTAAATGCCGCATTTGAATAGTCACTCTCTAAAAGATATATGCCACCATTAATAGCATCGGGTATCTCACCAACTGCAGGAATTAATCCAACAACGTCCAGCCCTATATGAATTTTTGAGCTTGCAGTTTTCCAAGACGATTTCAAGGCAATCTTCATAATCCCTGCATTAGGGTCAGCTCGTTGGGCTTCTGCGACGTTGTGAATATTTTCATAAGTCGTAGACAACCCCAGTGGAGGCAGCAGATTTTGCATACCAAACATTTTCATAAACTCAAATCCGTCTAAATCAATACCATCAATTGGCCTATTAGATGCAAATTGGTAAGGGGTAAGCATTGGGTATTTAGATGCAATGGGATCCACACTCAAAAACCTCCCCAGCCTCGGATCATAAATCCTCATGCCATAGTCCTGCTGATTTCCGTCACCCTTTACTTCATTGTCATTCTCCTTACCATTAAACCCATACTTATACTTCGCCCCTGCATTAGAGTATGTTCTTCCGGGCATCAGCATTCCATAAGCATAATAATCCTGGGCGGTTAATACCTCCGCCTTGTAATAATCTATCACCCCATCGCTGTCCTCATCCACTCCTGTCTTACGGTCGCTGATCGTTACCATCACATTGCCTAAATGGTTCGTCAGCTCGTAAATGCGTTTGCCTTCTGTGCCGTTCGTTATGGGGTCGCCCGTGGGATTGTAATTCGCATTAGCCAGTGGTGCACTGCTCTGTATGGTCAGCCCCGGTGTTACCATGCCCAAACGACTGCTGCCGTAAAGATCCTGCTCCGCCCATGTAAAAGAACTGTTGTCGTAGCTATACAAAGCTAATGCATTCCTCCCGCCGTTGGCGGGACAGGCTCTGGGCATCTCTCACATAGTAATCTTCCCTGGTGGAGCTTGTTTTTTTGGTTATACGGTTGCCGCCTGCATCATACCCGTAGCTCATGGTGTTGCCGCTTTTGGTAATGCTCCCTATCTTACCGTATACCGTCCAGTTGATCCGGGTTATGCTCTCAGATACATCGCCTATAAGATTGCCGGTCTTGTCATAAGTATAATTACCCGGCAACTGGCCGTCTATATCATTAGGATAATTACCCGTTCACCCTTTCAGCCAGCGCCACGCTTTATTTTTTAGCTGCCGCAGCTTTCAGTTCGTCAACTTCCTGCTGCAGGTCCTGTACCGCTTGTATCAGAACTGGTATAAGCCCTACATAGTTCAATAATTTTTTACCCTCATCATCAGTCCTCACCAGCTCCGGCATCACCACTTCCACATCCTGTGCAAGCAGACCAAGCTCCAGGTGGTTAGCCCTGCCGGAGGGGTCTTTAAGAAGCTGGTAGTTCACAGGCTTTAATTTACTAAGGGATGACAGTCCGTATTTTATGGGGACGATATTTGTTTTGGCCCGCTCATCGGAGTAATTATATACAGTGCCAACAGCGAGGTCGTTAAACGTGCTTGTTTGAGAATTGTAGAAAACACACCAGTTGCCGGTAGTGGCTATTCTCCCGTTCCATATATCAAACTGAAAGAAATTGGAGTTAGTAGCATTCTTTAGGTAAAGCCCCCCAAAAGCAGTTAAATAGTAATTGGTTTGAGCTGGAACTCCTCCCATAATTACGTAGCCAGGGTTTACCTCAATCTGTGTAAAAGCTGCTGATGCGAACAACAAAAACGCTGCTGATAAAATTTGCTTTTTCATTTTGTCCGGGGTTTAAATGTGGTTTATGAATTATTTTTAATGAATACCAATATTGCCTTTTAATATGTGGCTCAGAATCACCTTTAAGATAATCCTATATACATTCGGGCATAAGTTTGATTGACGAACAATATTTGTTATATGGCTGTCATCCTGTAATACCGTATCTCTGATTTAGAGTTTATATGGTAGTGATAAAATCCTGTATCGTTTTTGTTCATTTTCATTAATACGTTCGTTAATTCTAAACTTTAACTGAACGAAAAAAGCTGTTCTCTATTTGTCTTACATTCTCGTCACACGTATCACTTTCATCCAATAACGGAAATGCTGCTGGAACACAAACGATTAAAATGCTAACAGGAAGTTGTGCTAATAGAAAATAACTACCATCGCAAAAGACGAGTTTGTTCTCATAACATTTGATTGATCCTATTGAATATTTCCACAATTCGAGTTCAAAGTTTGATGTAATTCGTAAAAATTAATTTTACCAACATGGCTCAATTCACATTCTATATTTAAATCGAACACCGATGCATAAATTCCTAAAACACCACTTTCTTTACTAACAAAGAACACTAAATCATCATTCATCATTTGAAATCCAAAATGATTAAATCGAAACTTATAAATTTTTTCATTTAGTTCCCTAGATTTAAAAGTGGTATCCAACGATAATAAATACTTCTTTTGGAATAGAAAATTATGATCGGAATTGTTAGTTGGTAACATTCTAAATACAATTGCTCTTGATTCCTTAATATCTAAGGAAAAATCAAAGTATGTAATTGTATCACTGGTTCCTTCGGGAATAATATATATTGCTTTGCTAGTATTAATTACTTGCCCTTTTAATTCAAATGATGGAATAAAATTACCAATCGAATCTTTGATGCCTCTCCATGATTTAAAAGAGTGCTTATATAGACACTGGCCTTTGCTGTCTTTTTGAGGGGTAACTGTAAAGATATAATGGGCTAAACTATCATATGCTCCGCCAGAATTTTGGAAAAAAGAGGGGCACCTTCCCGTACAAGATACATTTATAAAAGAAATATGTATAATTAAATATAAAAATAATAACCTCATCTTCATTTCATATTTTGAGATTGACTTCCACTATTGCTACCAGGATGTTCTGATTGTATTTTCAGTTTCTCATCGATAATTTTTTGTATTTTCTCCCTAATTTGATTTGCCGCTTTTCCGGCAATTGTTTTCTGATACTCTTTTTCAAAAAGCTTCCCATACAGGAGGTGAATAAGTAGAATATTCACCTTAAAATTTTTTATGATCTTCGAAGGTATTTCCTTCATTTTTGTTTGTCTTAACATTTTCTGCAGCATGAGCTAAAAATTCATGAATTAAATCAAAAGAAGCATCTAACAAAGAATTATTAAAGCTTTGTGTATCCCAAGGGTTTTCACCAAAAAAGACACCAGCTATATCAGTTAGAAGTTTCTCTAGCATAACATTGGAGATGCCTATTGCTACCACCGATTTTTTATTGTCAAAGCTTTTTTGAACATCATTAAGATTTATTTCACGTAAATCACTGTCTTTGGCTTGAGCCTTTTCCATTTCATCTTTAGATGGAAAGAAGGATGTGATCCCTTTTTCTCCTGAAAAAAATCCGTTTTCATCAACTGTAGTTGCAGGATATGATTGTCCAAACAATAGACTTTCCAAAAACAAACAGTAGATATATATGCATGTTCAATCTATCTTTTACTTAACTCCTTTATCAAAACAGATCTTTTTAATAAAATACAGTCATCAGCCATAAAAGAATTTTTTTCCTTTTCACTATAATTAATGTTTTCAATTGAAAACTCCCCTCCAGGAAGTACAAACTCCTTTCTACAAGACAAAAAAACGTCATTCAAAATAAACCTTTCATTTTTCACCATTGTATCAGATTTCACCAACTCACTATTACTGGCCACATAATTTTCTTTTACTTTCCTGTTTACAGACAAGAGATTAATTCCAGTATCAAAATTTACAATCCAAATACTTCCCTTGACTTCAAATAATTTTACTAGAACATTATCAGTTCTTAAAACAACAGCCTCATTAATATAATTATCAACAGAGCTGCTTATTAAATGAACTAAATATTGCTGGAAGAAACGCGATGCGCTTGAAGTATCTTTAAAAAAGTAGCTATCATAGTCAGATGTATCTTTAGAATATTGTAAATATGAATCGTGATAAACCGGCAAGAAATTATAGACCTTGAAAAAGTTATTAAGCACATTAAAATTTAGACGTCGCATTTTCCTCAATTTCTTGATAAAAAAACTTTTATCTGTATTGGATTTTAGAGGAACTAAAGCTATTCTAAGAAAGTCAATTTGATTTCTCCCTTGAGGTGTTTGAATATCTAGGAGGAAATACCTATCTATTTTTTCATATGAAGCCTGATTAAAAGCTAACAACGGCATTAATAAACAAAATATAAAAATTAATTTTATCATATAGTTAATTATTTGTAAGAGTAACTTTTACCTCTTTCATATTTGGCTTTGGAGAAGTTGGTTTTCCATCCCAATCGGGAAATATTTTTTTTCTTGTCTCATCGCTTATCTCCAATTTACGTCTCCCGCCAATATCATTTTTAAAAGTAAGTCCTTCTATTAGTACATTTAATAAATCGGTGATTGTAGGTGCATTCTTACCATCTTTAGCCATTACGCCATTTTTATCAAAACTTGATACTCTTATTGGGTTACCATTCTTGTCTAATACTGTAGCTCCATCAGTATAATTTTCATTATGTTCCAAACGTAGTGTGTGTCCAATTTCATGAGCTATAATTTTAGGGCTGTTACCTAAAATAACCTCTGTTTTAGTATTTGCTTTTTGATTAATAGCCTTTGCGACATCTTTAGTTAAGATTGTATTTAGTGTAATCTTCTTATACCAAAAGTAATTTCTCCAACCATTTGACACAGCAACTGGACCTAATTCAATTGGAGGTATTTCCGCGCCAGATTTATCACTTTTCAATTTATAATTTGCATTAATTATAGTCTGATCATCTGCAATCCCCTTTTCGCTTATGTTACCTGCATAAACATTTGAATACTCATCATTTGCAGAAGCTTTCATAGCTTCTTCCAAATTAGACTTCTGAGTTGTATTACTTATAAAAGACACTGTAAAAATCTCGTCATTAAGTTTAACCTTAGTTCCATTTAAGGCTTTCCATAGCCCCATTGCATTTTCAAACTCATTTTTATTATCATCGGAAACAGTATACATATTATATACGATTTGGATTTGTCCATTACCATCCTTATCATAAAATATTTTTAAAATATAATCTCTACCATCAATATCTGCATTTACAATTGGATTATTAGCGGAAAAGTTATAGGGGCTTAAATTTGGATATTTGTTTATCTTCTGATCAATACTAAACCACCTTCCTAAACGTGGATCATATATTCTATCTCCAAAATCTATACTATTCCCATCGCCCTTCACTTCATTGTCATTCTCCTTACCATTAAACCCATACTTATACTTCGCTCCTGCATTAGAATACGTCCTTCCGGGCATCATCATCCCAAAGGCATAATAATCCTGGGCGGTTAATACCTCCGCTTTGTAATAATCTATTACAGCATCGCCGTTCTCATCCACTCCTGTCTTACGATCGCTGATCGTTACCATCACATTGCCTAAATGGTTCGTCAGCTCGTAAATGCGTTTGCCTTCTGTGCCGTTCGTTATGGGGTCGCCCGTGGGATTGTAATTCGCATTAGCCAGTGGTGCACTGCTCTGTATGGTCAGCCCCGGTGTTACCATGCCCAAACGACTGCTGCCGTAAAGATCCTGCTCCGCCCATGTAAAAGAACTGTTGTCGTAGCTATACAAAGCTAATGCATTCCCCTGGGCATCTCTCACATAGTAATCTTCCCTGGTGGAGCTTGTTTTTTTGGTTATACGGTTGCCGCCTGCATCATACCCGTAGCTCATGGTGTTGCCGCTTTTGGTAATGCTCCCTATCTTACCGTATACCGTCCAGTTGATCCGGGTTATGCTCTCAGATACATCGCCTATAAGATTGCCGGTCTTGTCATAGGTATAATTACCCGGCAACTGGTCGTCTATATCATTTGGATAATTACCCGCAGGCGCCTGATCCGTCACATAATTCAGCCGGTTGTTGATAAGCTCACCGCTCCCGTCAAGATTATATTTAAGGATTGCTCTGTCCATAGCGGTAGCAATGGGGAGCGGAGTGCGGAATATCCTGGTAAGGTTCCCGTTGGCATCGTAACCGTAAGTTTCAGCATGCACCCCGGCATATGCTCCGTTGCTTACCCATGAGGTGCTGGACAGGGTTAGCACAGTGGGGGAAAATCCTGCTCCTACCAATCGGTTTAGCTGGTCGTACCTGTATATTTTCCCTCTTGTAATCCCTCCTTCTACCTGCGCTATTGCATACGTACTATTGCTTATATTCCCGTTAAACAATCTCCGACCGGGTACAGAGCTGCGAACAATACCGTCTTCATCATAAGTGGGAGAGACAAACTGCAGCTTGAACGCAGGAGCATTCGTATGACCGGCTATGGGCTCATAGTCATTATCATAATACCCCAGCATGAAGCCAAGCACATCCCTGGCATGATTGGCAAACGGATTATTGGGGTCTTTTTTACCATCATTGCTCATATCCCTGTCTACATCCAAAAACTGACCGTTCACCCCCTTCAGCCACCCCTGCAGCGTATAGGCATAGTCCATCCCCTGCACATTGTTCTTCCCGATCTCCATCCTCGCCAGCGGACCATGCAGGTAGTAACGATACTTAGCCTCTGTCACCCACAAACTCGTACTGCTCTCATTGGTGCGGCTGCTGAGCACCTGCGTCACACGGTTATCTGCATCGTAAATGTATTGATAGTAAAACTGATCCCACTTACCATCCTGGTACAATACCTTGTTCACCTTACCGCTCACAAGGTCATACTCATATTTAACCTGCTTCAACCCTGTGCTGCCGGTTACATATGAGGCTTCACGGGTCTTTAAAGCTGTATTCTCCTGCGTCAGCACCTTTACATTGCCGCTGATATCATAGCTGTAATACGTGGCTGCCTGACGGTTGCCGGCAGGGTTTGAGCCGCTGGATAATAATACCGTGGCTGCTACCCGTTTGCGTAAGTTGGACAGCGTGCCCGTAAGCGATGAAGGTAGCCAGCCCGTGGGCTCATCGTCGTAATACGTAAGGGTGACCTGACGGTTGCTGCCCGACGCAAGCCAGGTGCTTAGCCATGACGGTGTGCGTGCATTGCTTTCCGTAACACTGCCCGCATTCAGCTTTTCACCTACTTCCTTGATGCGACCCAGCTCATCGTAGTTGGTATAACTGAACCTGCCGGCAGGATTTTCACCGTCTGCCACCGCAGGCGATTTTTGCTCTTCGTTTTGTGATATTGCCAGCCTGCCCAAACGGTCATACCAAAACTCGGAAGTGCCGCCATCCGGTGAGCTTTGCTTTACCACCTTGTTCAGGCTGTTGTAATAATAAGTAGTAGCCATACGGTGCTGAGGCACCAAAAACGGCGGCTCACCTTCGGGATTGCTTTCCCCTCCGCCACCCGAAGGGATATTAAACCGGTACCACAGCAGCAGCGGGTTGGTGGTAACAGCCAGGTTACCTTCGGGCATAAAGCATTCGCTATGCATGTTGGCTGTTATTTCCGGTAGCGTAATTACCCTGTTGTATACACGCATGTGCCTGAACGCTGCCACATCAACAGCAGGCAGCACATAATTGCTGCCGCTGTAGCTGATACTCCAGGTCAGCGGAAAACCGCTAAGAGCAAGATTGGTCAATAATTGCCCGTCAAAATAAACGCTTAGCGCACCGCTGGCTATGCCTGAGGAGGATTGTATCACCAGGTGCGACCAGTCCTTCAGGGTAATTGCCGACACATCTGCCACAACATGGTTGGTCGCTGTTATCATTATTTGCTGACTATTGATCTTATTGAGCGTATACAGCTCTATCCACAGCTTACCGCTTTGCAAGGCTGCCTGGCACATATATTTATGATCCGGAGTTACTATCCGGAACTGCCGTGTTGTTCCGCCATTACTATACAACCACAGCTCCAGCGCTTTTGCCGTATTATTCTGCAGGCTGCCGCTTAATGCCGTAAATGCAGCCTGCTGGTCTTCTGTCTGGGGCAGCCCCGTGCCATCACAGGTATTATCCCGGTTCCTGTAGATATCTACATTATCCAGGTCATTGCCCTGCAGTAAAACCACACCCTCGGGTGCAATGGTTTTTACCAGGTTCCCTGCCTGATCATAATAATACAACGTATAATGATATTCATACAGCTCGCCTTCAAGGTTGGCGCCCGCCTGGTTGCTCAGGCATTTTGATATATACGCGTTACGGAAGTTGCGCTTTATTTCTTCTATATACTTTTCATAGTTCTGACCTGCACGGTCAAAAACACTGCTGATGATATCGGCCGTACAGGCAAAATCATCCGGCAGCAGCAGCGGTGAAGCAGGCTTATTGTATAAGCGGGCGGTGGGGGTGCCGGCACAACCGGTAGTAAAGTCCGCATACTCATCATAAGATAACGCATAACCCAGCCTTTTGTTCAGGTAGTTGGTCAGCAGCACACGATACAGCCTGGTGTCTGCTGCCACATCCGGGTATACTGTTCCAAAATCAGTTACCAGACCCGACACTACGCTGCAACCTTCATAAGAGTGGGGTGCATCGCCTGATGGAGTGGTCATAAATGCCACCGGCAGCAGCAGCGGCTTATCCAGCACCCGGCAGCCGCTTGCGCAACGGCTCACCAGGTCCTGCAGCTCAGCAAGGCTCAGCTTATAATCCTCTTTGAGCTCCTGCTGCAACCAGTTATGGAACTGCTCATCGGTATACCCCGTTGGGCGCAGCGCGGTCAGAGCGCTGCAAACCGGTGTATTAACAATATCCCCTACCGGTACGTTCAACTGGTACGGGGCCCGGTCATAAGGGTAGGGCTGCTCCAGCAGGTCGGGACCAAAACCCTTTGACATCAGCGTTGACCCTATCACCGCACTAAAGGCGTCTGTAAAATCATTATGACCATGAGATGAGGTCACGCCTGTAGGCAGTGTGCTCGCAGGACGGATATTGTATACATCCGCTATCTCTATATTCTTTTTGGCTATCTCGTATAAATGATCTGACAGCGTAATAATATCAGCCGGCTCGATACCCGCAAATCGCTTGGGTGTTACACCGTTTGCTTCATCTAATATATTTTCCTCTTCCAGCACCGCATTTAGCTTATCTTTCCAGCTTTGCTTTAATGCGTCCAAATCAATAATTGCCTGCGCGCGTAATGCATCTACCGACTGCGTCTCCGTTACCGGAGCACCGTTTGCTATAGCGCAATTTAAAGCTAATACCTCACCGGCATACTCATTAAATACCTTTTGCTTGGACTGGTAAGCAGCATAAAGAGGGTCTGATGTACAGGAAGGAGAAGAGGGTAAGGGGGTACATTGTGAAGCATTATTCAAAATCTCCAATACGGAAACCTTATGACTGCTATATACGGAGGAAGCCTGCTCCTCCACTGCTTCCTGGCATAATTCTACATGCGGATATATATAAAACTGACCTACATATTTCCGGCTTTCACCAGGCTGAAATTCAATCCATGAACTATTGTCTGATTCATAGCATATATGATCCCAGGCAGATGTAAACCTTTTCAATTTGGTATATCGCCTGATCATTATTTTCACAGGTCGGGTAACAGGCGTTTCGTTTGCACCGGTTTTATGAATAATATACCCGTCATATAGATTATCAAAAGCCCCGTTATCGTAAACATAATCAGGATCAATTGCAAATTCAGAGCGATCAGGGCACGCTCCCAAACTACAGGAGCCCGATAATAATGAGGCTCCCCCTATAAAACAGTTTTTACAATTAGGCAACGCTGCTTCCTTTGCCAACTGCACGTACTTTGATTTCAACTGCAGGTAGTAATTTCTGTACATTTCCCATTCCCTGGTAAGGGAACGGCAACCCGATGATACAGAACAACTGTTCCACGAGTTTACCCAGTCTGTTTGTGTAGCGTTCTCATCCACAGGCTTGCAGTACAACAGCCAGTCTATCAACGGCAGGATGTTTTTCACCGGTTGAACAGTGCCATAACTATCTTTAATTAATATCTGCAGAACACTGGAGGCATTCAATAAGTCATTCTGCATGCTTGACTTATAGGATGCACCTGCTCCACCCGTGGCAAAAAATGGATCCTTATTGGCATCAAGCAGCGCTTTGTAATTACTACGGCTAAAATAACCCAACGACTGCGCCTGCTCTCCCGTCGTCACCTGCTCCTTTAACTTCGCATCGAACATATAGCTCGATGATGCCGTGCCGCTGCACCACTGGTAGCTGCAGTACTCTGTATGACGCTTCACAAAATCATCCGCCCACTCCGGGTGTTGTATGTACGCTTTAAAAAATTCAGCTACCGTAACATCCCCGTCCTTGATATGTCTTACCACCCCGTCCTCATCCGTAAACTCATAGTTCGTGATCTGGGCATCGCTCTTGTAGCTCTGTGCAACTCCTTTATTATAGGACAGTATGCTCACATTCGTTTCTGATGCAGGTATGCCGTAAGTATCCTCATCAAACAAAGCATATTGACCACCCGGGCGTACATCCGCTTTCATCTGCTCCAGCTTTATATCGCATGGCGACATCACCGGCTGGCAGGTGGAGGCCATCGCTGCACAATTATTATATAAGGTGGTATAGGTGCTGCTGATCCAACCGGTGATCTCCGGTGAAGCAGGATCGAAGGTTAATCCTTCATATTTCTCATTTTTCAACTGCAGCAATAATGCATTCATCTTTGACGTAAAATCTGATAGCGTCCCCAGCTTCGCTTCGCAGGTGCTGCATTCCGAATAGCAGGACTGCAGATCGGCAGCAAGCAGCTCATCATGTAAAAATAATTGCAGCGTCCTTAAGTCAGTATTATTAGCTACGTATTGATCTACCTGGTATTTGATCTGATCTTCACTCAGCTTCAGCGTATAGGTAACCGTGTATTCTCCTATTTTCAGCACACTAAAGCTCAGATCGTCCGTGACGGTAACCGGGTTTTCATGGCAGGTAATATCATTACCGGTAAAGGGAGTGCTGCTTTTGGTTGCTACCAGGTTACCGCAATCATCTTTTACATCAACGGTTATGTCATAATAGCAATTACTGCAAAAAGCAGCGCTGGCAGTGGGAGTAGTAAGGAGAGACTCCGGACTTACACTATAATGGACTGTAAAGTTGCCTGTTACCACCGCAGTAAAAGTTGCAGCCGATTGCTTCAGCAATACTCCTGCGTCTGCCCGGAAGTCTGCTGTCTTTACCAGCGGCTGGTTGATAGTTGTTCTTGCTCCCGTTGCTGTAGCAGAGCTCAGTTGATCCACATTGCCGGGCGCAATACCGGCAAGCGCTGTCGCTACTGTTTTACCATTAGCATCTATATAGCTTACACTGATCTGTCTATTGGGATCCATAACCATGTTCTTCAGGTAATGCGACGCATTACCCGCCTCCATCCCAAACAAACGGTCGAGCTCCTTTTGCATCGGCTTTGAATAATAATATCTCGTCTCCTGACCACTGCCTGTCTGGAACGTTGGACCTACTCCGCCCTGTCGCCTGATCCTGCCCGTATTGTCTGCTGTATATTCCGTAACCGAAAAAGGATAACCACCTGCATCAGCTACATATTTTGTAAAATAATACGACTGATTATTGATGAAGGGGTTATTGGACGAATAATACCGTGACGCTCCGCTCAGGTTGCTCATCTCATGAGCTACTATATTACAGTGCTGATCATCCGGAAGATCAATATCATCATGACTGTATGCATTACCTGTACTGTTTTTATTTATCGCGGAATAAAACTGTAATTTATTATCATCTATGGGAGCAGGCAGTATGTTCATCGTTGCCCGACCCATGATATCATACACCGTTTCCGCTACAATGGCTTTGTCTTCCGTATTGCTTATCGTTACCATCTCACGGCTGCGCATGGTGGCGTCAAAATAAGTGATCACTTCCTTACGTTTGCCCTCTTCCGCAAACGATCCTGTGTACTGCCAGTTTAAAGCTTTATTATGGTGATCTATATAGATACACGCTGTATTATCATTATCGTCCTCGTATACCCAGGCATCGGTAAGGCGAAGACCTGTGTTCGCCTGGTACGACACCTTTCTTATCCTCACCAATATATACCCCTCTGTATAAGGAAGGTTAATGCTATACGACGGGCTGCTCACCGTAACCCTCGTACTGTTGAAGCGCATCCATTCCTCCAGGTAATTGCCGGGTATAGTATAGGGCCCGGCGGTGCCTCCATAGTTGTCTTTGATCCTCCCTCCCTCATAGCCCTGTCCATCAATATATGTCCATTCAAGATCGTATTCCTCTGCTCCCGGGAAGTCTGCAGGATCCCACGTAATATCCAGCTTCTGATCTGCAGGGTCAAGCGCCGCTGCAACACGCATCATGGAACCCGATCTGCCCGCAGGCTGTGATTGCGGCTCCTGTTCCTGCACCTGAAGGCGAAGCTTACCTCCCCCATCCTGCACAAACGGGTATTTTCGCTTCACAAATATCTGGTTACGGATACGGAATATATCAGGGATCTTTTTGCCGAGCTCTTTGGATGTGATGGAGTTGACAACTACCGTTACACGGTAGGCATTCTTAAATCTGTAAGAAGCGTCTACAGGATAATAGCTCCCAGACGCGGTATCATATTTTACTACAAGGTTTACATCTTTGATCTCAGTAGGGTGCTGCTGGTCACGGCTTGAAAAATATTTTATGGTAACATTAAGGGTACAGGTAAACGAACGGTTGTAAAATTGTATGGCTGTATCCCGCCTTAGCTCAAACGATATGATATTATCCACGCTCAGGTTGTTGATCTGGTTCCAGTCTACCAACGACAAATGCTCAAACTTGTCATCCACCACCATGCACGAATCTCCCTTCTTTATCTTTCCTGATATGCTCTGTATATAAGACTCATCTGCTCCATATAGATTAACTGTATGCAGGAAACATAGCAACAAGAAAATCACCGGAGGCAAATATTTCATTGATGTCCCGCCTCGCTTTATGCTTATAACAAAGCGTTTAATATTGCTTGCCATGGATAAAATTTATTCATTTCAGTTATTAAGGTTGTTTGCGAGCTCCAACCGGTATTCTGCATAAGCGGAATTGACTTCCACTTTTTTCCTGTTCACTGTTACAATTGACTTCAGCAATTCATCTATATTCATCGCTGCTGCAGCGTTGTATTGATAATCCGTAACCGTCCTGTAATATTCCCTGTTTTCAATAGAACCGGGGTGTTTCCACCACTGTATGACCGCCTGCCGGATAATATAGTTTTGAGGGTCATACATCAGCACACAGGATTTTATTTCCGGTTGGTAATCATTAAATATCTCAATAGCAGGTCTCTCCCCCGGGATACTGACAATTTTGAAAAACGAAGTATCAGCCATCAGATCACCGAATGGAATCATCCCTTTTCTCTGCATCCTTAGCATTTCCTTATCCGGCTTGCCTACCCATAAGTATTTGTTCACCGTATCCAGTTGAACCGATATATTTTCGTTCCCTATCTGCTTAATATAATCAATGCGGTGATACACGCGGTACTTTTGTCTCAGTAGCTCGAATGATGTTTTTTCTTTTACTTCTTCGCCATCATAAAGTGTGATGATGCCGCTGATATTTAAGTCTTCATTAAAATCTGCAAGCTTTGCATAGAGCTTCTTAAAAACAATTGTACCATTCTCCGCAGGTATCTCAGGTTCACTACGATGCAGCCATTTGCCAATCCCGGCGGTGGTGACCAGGCTTATCACTACCAGCAATACCACCAGGCTCAGTTTTATTTTTTTTGTACGCATATCCCTAATTATTTTATTGATCCTTTAATTTTTTGTTATTGTTCAGACCGGCCTTTGAATGACTGCCTGTTTTCCTTCAGTGTCATAATGCCCCGCTCAGTTTCTTTTTTTACGCGTATGGGTGTTCCTTCATCATCATACTCGAACAGGGTGGCGAAATTGTTTTCATCCAGTTGCGCCATCAACCGTAATGTTCTGTTATCATACACATACGTATTTAATTGCCCGTCATAAGGCAGGATACGCAGGTCATCAATTTCGATGATGGAAGTAGGATTGAGCGTAAGTGCGAAGGATGCGCCGCCTGTAAAAGGAATATCAAGCCTTTTCCATCCTTCCACTACAGGAACAACCGTACTGCTGACAGGAATGTTTGTTCCATTCAACTGCACCTGCAGGTTTTGTATTTTATTGTCATTGGGAACATGATCATTTACCCAAACGCTCAACAGGTATTTTTTGCCTTGTACAGGTGCAAAGCCTTTCGCAAGCTCGTTAGCAAGCAGTTTATATTTACCACTTGTATACCCAAGAATATTATCAGACGGGGACGAAGACCCCGACGTTCTGCTGATCTCTAACTCAGACGACAACTCATAACAGTAATTCCCTGTATGCGATTTGGTGGAAATAATTCTGCCAGAAGCGTTTGACCAGTCCCCGTATGATTCCACAAAATCAAAGTCAAAATGCTTTTGCGGAGGGCAATCCTCTGTACTGCCGAGCGAAAAATCATAATCTTCAAAGCCGTCAAAAGCGATTTCGTTTCGGCGGGCATTTGCTCCTACTGCCACTGCAAGAGATTGCTGGTATCCAAATAATACCGAGCCATAACGGTTGAGCGGATCTACATTTTCAATTTCATTTCCCTTCTGATCGAAATAAATGGATTTTGTATTCCATACCCATCGGTTATCGTGAGAGGGAATATCCACACCGGGGGAAAGGTAGTTGATCAACCCGGTTGACTGGAAAGTCCAGAAAGGGTTATAGGAGCTGTAGTAACCTGCTATCCGGATATCCGTTCCGCCCTGCTGCAATGGGTCTCCCGCAGGCTGAGATCGATTGACTGTATAGACATAAGCTGCATAGGGTCGCCAGTTGCCGAGAATACCCTTTACATAAGGATTAATGACTTTATCAACTGGGTCAAGGCATATTTTTTCCTGACCACCTGCGGTGACTACATGGAAAGTCAGTAAATGCTTGAAAGAGAGATACTGATCTAAATTTTCAGGATGAGTACCTGGAGGAACACTCGCAGAGCAGTCTCCAATTACCTCATCCAGGGTGAAATTACATCCATTGCCCCGCACCTGGTACGTTGGTACTTCATAGGCATAGTTTCCATCACCATTATTAAGATAAACCGTACATTTAGGAAGATTATTAAATACGTCACCCATTTCCAGCTCATCAAGGTCCTGATTAATAAAAGGCTTGAACGCCGCATCTACAGCGTCAATGACTACCTGATAATTTCCCAGCTTGATAACATCCCCGGCATTAAAATAGTATTGTTTGGTTGATCCACTCGTAGTATACCTGAGCGTATTGACGCTAAAATCAAATTCTGTAGCGGACCTGCCATTATGAAAAGGATCACAATGTGGGACATAATTATATGCCGTCAGGTTATCGGCGCTGACTGCAAAGATCCCTCTCCTGATATCTGTAGCACTATTCCTCTGAATCACTTTCGTAAAAGCGGCATAGAAAAAAGGAAGAATGCAGAACATATCGGAACACCCGGGGTCAGGCCCCGTTTGTGTAGACGGAATACGATTTACAGGCACCGCCCATTGGTCTTTATATACCACCGCTTTTGCATCAAGTATCTGTTTGGCCTCCGTCAGATCAATGTCTCCCCCGGTACGCGGGTCTTTAGATAACAGAACAGTTCCCGCCCCTGCAGACAATATGTTTCTCCGTCCTGATCTCAACACGCTGAAGGTCCCGCTACCCGATACAAATTCACCATTCTCGTCAACAGCTCTCAGGCTGCCGTCATTGGATTTAATAACCCACAACCTTTTCACTGTATTATCTTCATTCACCATCCCCAACTCATCACCAGGGAACAAATAACTGCTATAAGCAGCCAGGCTGCCATTGGCGCCAATGGTAAAGCTGCTGAAGGTTGCCCCGATGTTTTTATATGCAGCGCTCATCCCCTCATAGGCCATATAGGCGGGATAGTTGAATGCATACTGGTACTGATCAAAAGCATTTTGCGTTCTGGTAAGTAATACTTGTCCTGTCTGGCTGTCCCAGAGCAGGTTTTCTGCCTCAATAGTTGAGCCGTTCTGTGTGGTTCTGGTTTTGCTGAGTATGCCGTATTGCTGCACTACTTTTACCATCGATATGGAGTTATAGGTATCTCTCGTAATACTTGGACTTATATTTACCGCTACATAGGGAATATATATGACCCATGCCTGCAGTCCGCCGGAATAACCACCCACGCTGCCTCCGGTACTTTCATTTTTGCTTTCTCTTACATCGGTTATTACATCAATATCAGTTGCAATAGTTGTTGTGGCAATAGATCCGTTTTGTCTTAATACCTGCACTTCATTGTTCAGTTCTTTTTGAGCAGCATTTTCATCCTTGACTTTATAAAAATATTCAGAGGAGGAAACAACATCCCCGCCTTTATTGTAAATGGTTGTTGCCTTGGGCTTACCATGCATATCATTTAATTCGATTTTAAACCCCTGGGAAGTAGCCATCCGTTTTATGGAAGTGGCTGAAAAGAGTTTTAATATCAGGTTGTTTTCATAAAGTTTTTTGTCCAAAGTCAGATTCTCTACTATTGTTGGAAAATCTCGGGCAGTATAAAATTCATTTTCAATATATCCGGTATGTTTTATCAAAGGTGATCCCGGTTGATAATCATCACCTATAGCGGTAACCCTTACTTTACTATATCCTACTGAAGCGCCGGGGAAATACGTTTCACAATAAGGCTTTTCAATAAAATGCTGCCTGTCGTTGGCCCAATGTACCTTTTCGGTAAATGATACAGGCTCATGAAAAGGATTTTCTTCATTCCCGATCTGTGGTTCATACGAAGCTACTCCTGAAGAAGCAATAAAATTCCCGCTTCTGTCACGCAGGGCGTAGTCGTACACCTGCCCGTATTTGGCACCCTTTACCAAGTTCGATTTGCCATTCATTTCGAACCATTCATCTGAAATCTGAATCATCTTCACCCGGGCGCCTCCGCCTATTTTTTTCATATCAGGATTGTTCAAACGTACCATGCTCTTGTTCAGATCAATCCTGTCACTGAACTTCCGGTTAATAGCACGCTTCTCAAAAGGCTGGATGATCTCGCGAAGATTACCGATGGCGCTCACAATTGATTTAATGGCAGCAGCTCCATCAGCAACATTTGTATTGTCATAGTTATCGTAAGCAAGCTGGGGAAGGTCCGTCCTTAGCATCTGCCATGCCGCTTTAGCCACAGGATTGTAACCATCTACCTTTTTTAAAGCTATAAATGCCGTATTTCCCGAAGCGGTGCAATTTGCCAGGTCGAGCGCCGCATATCCGTATACATAGTCGTAGTGCCCGGGGTTATTGTCAATATTGGCAAACACCTTAAAGAATATCTTATCCGTCAGACTCCCGTCAGGTTGTTTAAGATACAGGTCTTTGAATTCAGTAGCAGAGGAAACAGCCTTCGGCAAATGAATGGCCAGCTTATCTGCAGTGCCCAGCCCGGTAGCATTTCCGCTGCTTGTAATTCCCTCAACAAAGCACATCTGCATGGCTCTGCGATTTTGTACATAAGCATAATCATCACTTTCATACTCCACTGAAATTTTACTGCCTGTTGGCGTGGCAATTTGAGTAAGCTGCCATTTTGAAGCGAGCCTGTCTGCCAGTTCCCGCTCGCTATAACTGGTAGCATCATCTTCCTGGATCGTGTAAGGAAATTCCGAGTTGTTCAACACCCTGTTGCCGTTTACAACCCTGTTATAAAAACTCTTTTTGTAAGTTCCCCAGCGATCACTTTGACGAGGCAGGTATTTATCATAAGGGTCCTTAGGAGGGTCAGTGGATTCATCATCTGAACCCGGTATAGTTGGAAAACCGGCATTGTGGTCATTTAACAATCTTTCATCATATTCAAATTCATAAGGATTTGATTCGCCCCTTGAGTTTTTGCCAAAAGTGAAGTATACTTTTTTAAGTGTTAATTTTCCCTTTTTTAGATTTATATCCTTATCATTAACCATTACTGCATTACCTGAATTATTAGGAACTTCAGGATACAACGAATAATCGTATTCAAAATAAACAGTTTTAATTGCCTTTGCATCGCTACCGTTTTTAATATAGTCGGCTTTTGAAAATAGCTCGATCTTATCCAGCTTTTCCTGCCGACGATTGATATCCCTGCCACCGTCCTCGCCTGATACACCGAGTCCATCCTCACGAGGACTTGTATGGAAAACGGCTATCATCGTTTTGCTTTCTATTTTGTCCAGGTACCAAAGCTCTTTTTCGCCATACACATAATTGGCTCTGTCATCATTTTTGTCGCTCAAAAAACCTTCATTATAATTGCCTTTATTAGCGTCTATGGTATATGGCGCCCTCCACTTATAAATACTCCCCTGCTTTTTGTAGCTGAATTTAACGGCTGTGCCCAGGTCGTCATCACTGATGCCGTCCCCCGTAACATCTACATAATCCGGGGAGAGAATTCCCGTTAGTAAAAAAGAAGTAGCATAGGGAGGTGTTGTTTCTTTCATATAAAGCTGGTCTCTGCCACTTTGATTTTGGTCGCTTGCTTCCGTTGTAGTATATCCTATTGTACCTGTCCTTCGCGCATCATCAGTTGCAGCCTGTGTTGTCGGGGGTACTATTGCAAATGTTGCTTCTTCCTGCTTAATGTTGTATACCGGTATTCCATATACCATTCTTTTTCCTTCATTATCGGTTACTGTCATCTCCGAAATATGGTGCGCCTTGCGAACGCCATCTACCCTGGGGTCTCCATTAATGGTTTTATCCAAACCATATTTCTTTGCCTGCAGCGCAGTAAGATAGGTAAGCACATAATTTCTACGGTCTCTTACATCTCGCTTCAACACCGGGGAAGACCTTGTACCGGAAAGGTTTTTGTAACTGGTGGATGTTATACCTCCCGCTAAAACAACCTGTTCTGTTGCAGTTCCGGCTTTACCGATAAATAAATTATCAGGTTCTGCGGGATCTCCCACCTGTTTGAAATACAGTGGTTCATCCATGGCCCCAACGGTATTGTATGCAGCTTCCTGCGGCACGATATAATTATTTCCTGTTATCCATTTGCCGGTAGTGGCACTTCCCGCAGCACCTTCCACCCTGGCCCCTCCTTTGTAGATCCACCCTCCGCCGATGGTTACACCGGCACTTGCCTGAATGGATGGGTTATTATGCTGCCTGTCGTACACAATATAGTTTCCTGCAAAATATGGGCGGAACTGCTGTGACCCCGTTTGACTTGTTGCTGTAAAAAAGTCTTGTGTGGCTACAGGCGTTGGAATAGAAGGTGCGCTTGTAATGAACACTCCATCTTTTTCCCTGTTAAAATCGAGTAAAGCATTTGTGTTTTTTCTCCCTTTCAGATAATTTAAGTATCCATACGCAGGCACAGAAATATCTTTATCTAATATTTTCTCATTATACACATATCCTCCGCCGCCATAACCCAAATAACCGCCAAACAATGAAACGCCTCCGTCAAAATTAAAAGCATATTGGGTGTTTGAGGTATTAGCATTAATGACAGGAGTATAGGTTTGCCCAAAATAATGTACCCCGGTTAATTCAAGGTTAGCCGGCGCCTCATTGATCTCCTTGCTTGAATTGTACGACGCTGACAGCGATACGCTTTTTAAACCGCTTCGTGTGTTGTAGTGCAAACCACCAGACAACCCGACCTTTGCAGGTCCGTCATTATAGGCATCGTACATTTTTGTTAACGATAAAGTCGGGCTGATTCCCACACCATCTCTTACATCTGAATTCACATCAATATCTAACCCCGCGGTATACGGAGTACTGGAATTCTGCGTCATGTGGAAGCCTAAACTTGCACCAACGGACGCACCAATACCAAAATAATTATCTTTATAAACATTCAGCTTCAGGCTTGCGCTCCCAAACTCCCAGGCAAACAAAGAAGGTTTTAAAACTATTTGACCACCAACTTTTTTAAATTCCCTTTTTTTGTATTGTTTTCTAATCTTATCCCCCTCTACACCTGCGCTTTTATTGCCATTGAAATCATCTGGTAATCCACGCATGGTTCTGTTGATCGCTCCGGGGTTTAACGACCATCCGGCGCCCACCCAACTGGCTTCGTCCTCCATACCTGTTCCGGATTGATACGAAAGATTAATAGGATACCCCCCTACGTCCAATAGCGGAATATTGTATTTTAGATCACCTGTAAACAAATCAACAAGATCGTTGACCCCAGCGGCTTCAAACTTGGTAATTTCAGGTTGGGAAGGACCTGAGGTCAGGGCCCTAACAGCTACCGGGCTTAGCAGCTCTGTACTAAAAATGGCAAGAAAAAAAGCTGCGATTATCTTTCTCCTGTTTTTTGTGAACATGGTTTACTTTTTATTTTCCTTCCAAAATGAATTTTTGTCTACCCCATGAACCAAATGAATCGGTATACACCAATGTATCCGGATGCCTATTTTCACTCAATTCAAATACTATAATCCCTTCATACGAACCATCGGCTAAGGACGTCCTGGGCTGATAGAATGCCGGCTTTAATTCCTGCCCGCCGGTTATGGCCGTCCAATCGTGCTGCAACTCATACTGGCAATACTTATTCCTGTTGATCTGATCCGCTTTGTCTTTCAGCACCACACTATCACTGAACCCTATGAGATACGCTTTGAATTCCTGATCCGGTTCCTTATTTTCACTGACTTTCATAACCGTCTGAAGTGGAACGCTGTCTATATACATTGCGCCAACCGAAGGTCTTGTAATCTCAATCCAATGTTGCTTACCTGGCCGGTCGGCTACCTTGCCCGGCTTATTGCAAGAGCATAGCAATAAAACATACAATAACAATGCACTTAGTATAGTATTCAACCGTCTCATCTGCTTATATTACTGATAAATAAATCTTACTTCAACAGGAGGTTCATTAAAGGGGAATACTTTGAGAATGTAAGTCTTTCCCTCTTTTAGTCCGATATCTGTAATATCTATATCAATTTTATTCAATCCCTGCATCAGTTTTATTTCAGGCAAACGCTTCACCGGCTTACCACCTTCATTTATATCGAGAATGGTGTACTGCAGTTTTTTAATATTATAGTTGTTGAGAAACGAGAATTTCAGATACTGACCAGTGATATAGTAATTGCCGTTTACCAGCAATTTCAATTCCCTATAGCTGTCATTGTCCACTATTGCATCTTCTTTACACTTAACCGTAAATCCCCATACTTCTGACGTTGAAATGATAATCCCCTGCTGGTAAGCCACTACCTGCCAGAAATAAGTAATACCTTCTTTTAATTCCGGGTAATTAGCCGGGTACATTAAAGTAGTACCCGTAATATTATCAAGCAACAACAGTGGCGCGTTCTTTAGCATTGCCTCTGGACCGTTACGAGCTTGTTTTTTTTCTGTTAGCATAAGCCTGAAATACATTGAACCATTGTATGGCATAGGGGGTTGCCAACTTAAGACGGGTCTTTTCAGGCAAATTGTATCCTCGTTTACAGGCAGCAGCAACTGCATGGGCACCAGAGGTTCGATCAGTGCATCAAAACAGTTCTCAAACTCAGGAGATCCTTTTTCTGAAGGTATAAATACAAAGCAAAAGCTGTAATCACCCGGAGGAAACGATTTGGTTTGATTGAGGATTTTACCATACGAGTTATTGCCAAATCTTAAAACGCTATTACCAAACGCATTTTTAGGTATTGAGTTAATCCCCTGTTTTACTAAAAAAGCGGGTGTGGTAATCTCAACAACGTCAATACGCTTGCTATTTTCCCTTACCGTAATGGATATTTGTCCGTTCGCTGCTGCAGACATGTTTTGTATCTGGACTGTACTGAGTGCATCAAGATTGCGGGCATACACTTCTGGTACAAAATGAAAAATGATCTGCGCTGTTGATGAACTGGCAGCAAAAAGGATCAGAAATATAAAATATAAGATGATACGCATGTTTATCTGGTTAAGGGTTATAGCCTATACGATACCGAAGTGTTCACAAATACGGGATTAGCCAATTCCGGCCGAATTACCTTCACAGCTTTTTTAAAGTCAACACCTACGTCAAAAAGTATATGTTGAGATGCGGTGAAGGTGAGTTGCTGCTTCAGACCAACCTGCTCATTCCATCCCTTATTTACAAAATATCCGGCCCCGCTGACCAGTTGAAATTTGTTTAATAAAGTAAAGCTGTAACTGATCTCACTATTTACCGAAGAAGTATTAAAATAGTATTCGCTGTTATTAGACTGGTTCATCATAAGAGAAAGGATCAGGAAGTTGCTCTTCAGGGGTATTAAAGAAGTATGAGCGAGTAAAACAGCGTTGCTCTTGTAAGTGTCTCCTGTTAATGACGGGAGTAGCATCTTTTGATAAGTAATAACTTCCGTATTCGTTATATTTTTTTGCCATAGCCGAATACGGTATGTACCATCACCCTGAATCACAGCACTATTTCCTTTCACCGCCGATGTTGCAGGAAGATGGGAAACATATGAACTTTGCTGGTAACTTACTCCTACCCGGTTATTCCTTTTCACCTTCCACGAAGCATTCACCCTGTTTGAAAAAGTAGTGTAAGTAAACTTTCTGTCGGGGTCAAAATGCTGGTTGCGGAAATCTGTTTTATACTTTAATGAAAGTTTCCGGTTGAAAAATGCCCGCGCAAGGCCCAGTTGAAGCTGCGTTTCTCCCCTGCGTAAAAACATATTGCCCGGATTGCTATATCCTAATCCTGCATTTCTCACCAACATCTGAACATCTGTAAACAAAATCTCTCCTTTATAATCAACAGCAACGGCATAATTTGACTTACCTTCACCTCCGAGCATCCCGCTGATCGCATTCTTATTATATTCCCCGTTATTTTCTGCTGAAAGATTTTGATATGAGCCAAAGGATTTGGAGAGATCAATACCAACCTGATGCTTTGCTCCTAAATTAACATCGGAGTGAAAACTTATTACTGCATCCTTTCTTCTGATGGTAGGTAAATAGGCTGATTGTAAATATTGTGAAGGGTCTTCTGCCCATGAAGGATTAGAGAAATTGAACAGATTAACCGACACTGAATTATTCATAAAGTTACTACTTCCCGTACCCAGTGTAATTCCGGTCATGCTTCTGTATTCATTTGTAATAAAATTATTCAGACCACCCTGCAACCAATTATTGGGGTTGTTGTTGACGCCGGCTATAAAGCCTGCTCCAAATTTATTATTCTGAAAAGCAGTATTTATACCGGTATTAACGAGATTGTTTACTGAGAACTGGCCATTTTCAACAGCGTTTTGTCCTAAATCAAGTTTTGTGATATTAAGGAAAAAGCTTTGCAGCGAGGATATGCTGCCATATTTATTTATCACTTCGGAAAGTTTACCCGGCTGGCTCAGATATGCCTTATAATTTTCAGGTGTGAAGGGCAGGTGCGACTGAAGTTTTTTTACAGTAGGATTATTCTCATACTTTTCCTTCCAGTATAAAACCTTTTGCAGCATCTTCTGAAGCGCTTCGGCCTTTTCTGATTCATACAAAACGTTGTTCATCATAGAAGAATCTTTTCCTGCAGAAGCTCGTTGCAATATGTTCTGATAACGTTCGGTCTCATCCTTGTAGGCATCGGGCGAAACATTACTGAATAACCTTCCTTTTAATGAAGTAATATCAGTCACAGTAATATCCGTTACATCTTCCGGAATGTTCAGATCTTCTCCATATTTTGCCACAAATTTGTCCTGAATACGTCTGAGATCGTTCTTCAAATTAGCCTGGTAGGATTCTTTAATGGTATTGATCCGCTTTAAAACAGCACCGAGAACAATATCAGGTTTGATCTTCGCCATTACTTCCTGCTGTAATAATTCCCTGTAGGACTGCGGATCAAAATTGATATTATATAAATCGTTTAAACGGGTTCCGGACATGTTGTATACCCCATTGTTTCCATTGACTGATCCCCGGAAAGGAATACCGGATAACGCCAAACCATAATCGCCATTATAGCTGTACATGCTACCTAATTTATTATACATGCCCCTTACAACAGTAGATGTGTCAAGCATATAGCTATATCCCAAAGCGAGGTTAACATTGCTCAATGCTATTTTAGGCTTGCCCTGCAGCAGTCTGATCTTAGATACAAGCGGGCTTAATGCTTCTTTGCTATTTTCTGAAATTGTCCTATCTATCCATAATCCACCATCCAATTCGGTTCCTTTCACACCTTTTAATTCATTTACAAACTTGTTCTTCGCATTGTTCGCCATTGAGTCAGACTTTTGAACAATACGACCTCTTTGCTGGGTAAATGCCAGTGAATGCAGACAGAGAAAGCATGAAATAAACACTATGCATCTTAATATAAAGATCAGTCGCATGTCAGGGTTTTTTAGGTGTAAAATTTAAAGTCTAATACAGAAGGACAATCTATTGGGTTGATGAAATAAATAATAGAAGTTTATATAATATAGTATAACAAAAAAGTATTGAATAGTATGTAATACACTAATTATAGTATATCATATTGACAATGGTGTATAATACATAAGAGTTGTTTTGTTTAGGTTAAACAAACATAGAACTATTTTCCATATATCAATAACTTTTAATTAACATTTTTTTCTTTTCATAAAAAAATAATTAGAAATAAGAGTTATCATATACAAACGCTTAAATACGATTATGTATTTATAGTCACACATCATAACAATATTTTTTAGAGATTATAGTAAATGTAGATTTGTGTGACAATAGGTGTCGAGCAAACTTTAAATGCAGAGATAAAACCACTTTTTGAAAAAAATATCCTTTTAAACTGGTTAATATCCTTGACAAGTTTTTAAGGTGATCAAGTTTATCTAATCAGATTTTATACAAAGGGAAAAGTATAATTTCTACATTGTTTATAAGTTTAACAAGGGAGGATCGCCAAATCGGGTAGGATAAAAATAAAAACTTAACTAATAAATATCTGTCATAAAGGTTGTTATTTTTTTGTAAATGGGAGCGGCAATCGTGCTGGTGTTAATAAGGATTTCTTTTTTGTAACATTTAGAAATCACTGAAATTTATGAAGGTTTTACTTCATTTATATTAAATGCTTTTCACTGCATGTTCTTCCAGCATACCTACATAAAATAAACATTAGAGTTGCGATATATTCAATCGTTGAGATATTCATAAGCTTATAATGCGGTTATCCTTTTCCGCAAATTTCACCGCGCTGCTTCTCCACACTATCAATAACCTGGTACAGCCTGATGTTTTCCTGTGTATCATCAAACAGATTAATTTGGTAAGTGCCTGTAACCAAGTTGCTAAACCGGATGCCGATCAAGCGCACCAGCACCCGCCTTGTGTATACAGGAGAGAACAATTCTTACGCGGTTTTGAAAAGAATATGGTCTGGATCTGGTCTGGCAGACCAATGCCTGGGAAGACTACCATTATCAGCCTGTATGAGTGCTGCAGATGGGGAACATTATTTTATGGGCGCTTTTAATGGAGGAAGGACTAAAGATTTTTTACAATTGTCTGAAGACCTGGCATTGAATATTGATACTGCCCTTAAAAAAGGGAGAGTTGCACTATGGCATGATGAATCTTATTGAAATAAATATTTTTGGGGAAATAGAAGTAAAATAAAAATACTAAACCCATCTTATTTATACCCCGAAGGATGGGGGCGCATTTCAATTTTTCGCTTCATACACAACTTTCCGGTCGATGAGACACCGACCGGTAGCGGTTCTACAGGCGGGTGCCTGCCTGACCGGTAGGCAGGTCACCACCCGCCTGCCAAAAATTGAAATGCGCCCGAAGGATGGAACCTTCCCTTTGGAAAGAAAATCCTGGTAAGAGATAAAACTAACTATGGTGGACATTTGTTCTTACGATCAAAAATTTAATTAGTTCCTGCCAGACAGTAATCAGGATATGTACGCGTTTTAAAAGCTGATTTAAGTACCGACACAAAAAGTACAAAAACAAAAAAGTTTACCGAAAAACCATTTTCGATAAACTTTTTTCTTTACTATATCAATATATCCGGCCGGCAACAACTACCTGCTCAATATCATTTCTGATCGGCTATATAAATACCGTTCACTTCCCCGGCGCTCAAAGCTTTGGTGTAGATCCTCACATCATCCACAAGGCCGGCAAGCGCTTTCCGCGTATCATCTCCTGAATTATAGCCTCCTGTACCATCTTCCCAGATGGTGAAAGGATAATCATTTACGGTATCCCACAAAGGCGCTTTCAATATGCTCAGATCAAAAGGAGTTGCTTTGGTATATTCTTTTCCATCAAGATAGACATGCAGCAGCTTGGCAGTCTGGTCAAATACGGTTGTCACCATATGCCACTGCTCATCAGCCAGTGGCGGAGCCTGCGGGATCATTTCATTTGCTCTCCAGTCCATGCGGGCACTTGTCCCCGTTTCATCCCTGGCAGCAACCTTAACCAGCCAACCCCTGCCCGATGAACCCGGACCGGTATAGGTAAGCGCTCCGTCGGTAGCCACCACAAAACCGGTATTGCCACCGCTGTCCCAATCAGAATTAGAAAACAATACAGGATCAGAACCCACAGCTTTCAGCTTTGTCCAAAAGCTAAAACTAAAGCTTTGTGTAAGCCCGGGTCTCAACAGATTATGCCTGGGCAATACGGCATAGGAGCCTGCGGCAAAAGATGCTACTCTGCCACGTACGGCATCCGTTACAAAAGTTACTTTAGCAGAAGCCTTTGATCCCTGCATAGCATCAAACCTGTTGCCGCTCACATCAGAGAGATCATTATCCATGGGCAGGTATACCAGCAGGCTGTTGCCGCTGCCGCTGGTGGTGGTAAAGCTCCAGGAATCAGGGGTCAGAAAACCTTCAAAGGCTTTACCGTTGGCATCCACAAAGCTGCCGGCATCTGCAAGCACATAATAGGCGGTGCCAAAATCAAGCGGGGTTCCCAGCAGCACGGTCGCTGTCTTGCCATCAATGGATACAGATTGACCGCTGACAGGGATCTCTGCTACCTTCACATCTCCGTCGCGTTTAAACACACTGATGTTGCCGGCGCCTTTTTGTACCTCTGCAGCAAAGGTCAGTCCCAGGGTGAACAGGGATGCATCTGTGCTGCCGGGCAGCGGGCTGATGGCGCTCAGGGCCAGGCCACTTGTGCCAACGGTTTTAAAAGTCCACGAAGCGCCTGAAGTGCCCATATACTTATTGCCCAGCAGATCGGCAAAGGCCCCCTGGCCTATGGTCACGGTATAATTCTCGTCTGCTTCCAGGTCAGCCGGGGGATTAATGGTCACCACCCGCATGTCTTTGCCTATTGTTATGTCATCTGATTCAACGTTAATACGCATGGTATCAGACTCACCCATGATCACTACTTCCCCGGTTCCCTTTTTCACATTTTCACTGAAGGTCAATACCAGGTCGCTGTTCACGGCAACGCCCTGCACTGCCGTAGCGGGGTTGTAACTCACGATCACCGGATTAGCCGTATCAATGGTATGGTCGAATTTTTCTTTACACGATACGACCAGCACAATACCCAGCACCAGCATTGAAACCAGCGAAACAAATAACTTATTATTTTTTTTCATCCGTATATTTTTTGATTTTTTGAATGTGGCCGCTAAGCCCTCATGCCGTTGTTTATTATTTAAAATGCTCTTACCTCAAATTATTGCCGGGAGAGCGTTACTTTAAAATTTCCTTGTCCTGTTGCTTTCGTATCGGTATTTTCCCATCCCATGTAAAAGGAGAGCGTCAGGGTAGAACCTGTAACTTTTACACTGAATTCATCCAGCGGCTCCGCTCCCGTTACCTTTACCAGGGCGCTGTCCTGGGTGCCGGTAACGGTCCATGTGCCGGCGCCGGCGGTGCCAAATACGATCGGGCAATCCTGTGCCAGGAACTTCGACGGATTGCCGGAAGCATCCGTGGTAAATACCAGACGCATGCCCCCAAACACTTCCGATGGAACATTATCGGGGGTTACCATATTGCTGGGAGTAGCCCAGGTACCGGCCAGCCGGCCGGAGACCAGTTGTTCCGGACTCAACACCTCATGCTGCAATTTATCTTTTGTACAGGAAGCCATTCCCGCGATACCTGCAACCAGCAGCACTAAAAACAGTTTTACATTCAATTTCATATTCGTATAGTGTTAAGTTAATCGTGAAAAGTCAGAGGATAAACGTGAGAGGCTCACGCCTGCCTGCCGGTAGGCAAGTCTTACCTTTCACTTCTCACGGATGTATGCTATATAATAGTCTTAACATGATATATATCTTATTATCTCTGCACTTTAAATAAACGGTAAGGCACATTAGATTTCAGCACACTTCCTTCGAGGCCCCAACCGGCATCCGGACGGATCCCAAAATGGCTCAATATATTCACGGCAACATCTGTGAGTCCTATCGGGTAGTAGGGATGGCGCTCGGTGGCAGGACCTACCAGCTCGCCATCATGCCCTTTCCCGCTATAATCTTTAATTATGGTACCTCTTACCTCATCCAGCTTCAGGTACAGGTTCAGCGAAGCTTTGTTGGGATGGTTGCTGTTTTCAATATTGCGGAGATACATATAGTTCCGGAGCGTTTCAGCAGAAAGCACATCTGTCCATATTCTCACTTCATTAAAAGAACCCGCCCAGTTAGGTGCTCCGCCGCTATATCTCTGCGTTCCTTCCTGTGCCAGGCAGATATAATCAAAAGGCGAGGCCATATTATCTGCATCCTTATAGGTAAGCACCGATTCATTTACTTTTTCACCATCCTGGTATGTTGTGCAAAGCTTTGTTTTGTCAAATACAACGGCAATGTGATGCCAGTTGCCGTCTTCCAGCGTTTTGGAGGAACCGATATCATAGCGTTCCGTTTTTTGGTTGGCAAAATTGATCTTCCATGTTGATCCGCTCCTGCAAATGGTAAAGCCGGGGTTGCCCCCTGAATCCCAGTCCTTATCTCCCATAATGGAAGGGTCGCTGGAATTTGCGCCTGCTTTCAGCCAGAATTCTATGGTAAATTTGTTCATGCCCTGCAGGGGAGTATTCTTGATGGGAATACGCACATAGGTTTTATCGCCCGAGGCCGCCTGGTTAATGGTCAGGATATTATCCGCATTTTCCCGGGGAGCAAGGGACGTGCCGATCAATTCTTTTTTGTCCATTTCAGCGCCTGAAAAAATGATGGGTACATTAATTTCTTCGAGTGTGGTGCTTTGCGGCACCCCGGATTCCGTTCCGCCGCGTGTGGAAGCAAGGAAAATATCCCAGTCTTCATTGGCATAGTCGCTGCGGGACTCAATGGCCGCATGTAACCCTGCCACATACTGGTCTATCTTTTGTATCGCCAGTACATACTGCGCCTGGCGCAACTGGAAACCCACTTCTTCTCCTATATCTGCCGGGCTGCTGAACTGTACGAATACTGCGCCCATATCCGCCTGCTTCAGCAGCTCCACCGATTTGTTATAGACTTCCTCATCGGTAGCGAATTGAAATTTCTGGTCTGCAGCGCTGTTGAGCAAAGTATTTATTTCCGGCGTGCGCACAACAGAGGCCACCACTAAAGAAGAGAGCGCTGATTTCAAACGGCCTACCACTGAAGGGTATTGCCCAAAATTGTTTCCAGAAAAAGATCCATTGACCGTAACGCCATGCTTATCGGCTGAAACGCCGGTGAGCATGGTAGACCAGCCGGAGCTGGTATAAGCCGGAACACCGCCATAACCGCTCATGCTATAGGAACCATTCGATCTAAGTACACCGATCCCCGGTGTAGCCGCATAATCAATAGCTGTATTAATAATGCCGTCTACGCCGATCACCAGCATCTTTTTGGTTTTCGTTTGAGCAGCAACCAGCCCGCCTTCCATCAGCAAAACAGCCAGTACCAGGCAGCTATATTTTAAAAAGTAATTCATCCTCATATTTTTTTATTTGTATAACCGAACCACATAACTGCCCGGGATCCCTATTACAAAGTCGAAATTGTAAGATTCATAGCTCACCTGTTGCACGCCGCCCACTTCGGTCACCATTTTCCAGGTAGCATAGGTGTCAGCTTCTTTTACCGGGAAATGCACACTCCATATCTCCCCGTCATCGGTATCGTCTACGAAAGTGCCCTTGAATCCCGCAGCGCGGTTTTTGGTAAAATCAATATAATCACCAGGAAGCGGCTGCCCGTCGAGATATGCTACAAAACGGATCTGATTGGGGGTATCGCCCACACGTTCGATCTCTGGTTGTTTGGCCATGCCCGACGACCAGGAAAGCACATCCGACTCTTTAAATTCCACCACAAGGGCATCCGTCAGCAGCTTGCTTCCGGATTGATTGGATACCTGTATATCAAAATGATATTCTCCTGCAGGGATCTTGTTCCCTTCCTGTATCTCCAACACACCGGTATACTCATTGATGCTCACGGCAGGAACCATTACGGTATCCGACTTCAGCGCCAGCTCAGCCGCACTTTCATTGCCTGTGATCGCTTCCTTATAGCGGATCACAGGGATTTCATCAGTCAATGCGCTGACAGGTTTTCCGCCGGGTTCCCTGATCTCCATAATTTCAAACTTCAATGGCAGTGTGGAGGTGGAAGGCTGAAAGCTCCCGATATTCAGTTGCAAGCCCGAGATCGCATCCTGTTTCCTGTTTTTATAGATAATATCCGGAGCGATACTACCCTCCTGCGGGATCTTGGTGCAAGCGACGTTGCCCAGCAGCAGGGTAGCCCCAAACACTGCCGTCAAAAATTGAAATATCCTGTTATTGTGTATCATCTCTTACCTAATTAAATCCAAAAATGTGTGAATCGGCTGCAAGCACATGCACTATCCCGTTGGTAGAATGCAGGTCTGCGGTTTCTACCTGGACAGGCAGGTAGAATTCAAAGACGCCGGGTATTCCAAGGTCGAGACCGAAATTGATATACTTAGCGCCCATATTCACATTGCCCAGGTAATCATCCTGCACGATATTAAAGCGCGCTTTAACACCCCCGTAAGTAGTATCATAGCTATACGTTTTGTTCAGCCCGTCCCTTACGATCTGTTTACCCGGGATGATATAGTTCTTCAAAATTTTCGCGATCGCTTCCATTTCCTCGTCGGTGAGCTCGCTGAATGTTTTAGGCCGCTTTTCCGGATCTGGGAATACCAGCTTAAAAAAATTATAAATGGAATAATCCTTCGGAGCCAGGAACGTGGAGCCATTCATATTCACAGCCGCTTCCAGCCCGGTGAGGGTGATCAGTGTGGTCAACGTATCAAATACATCAGGGCGGCTTTTCAGGTAATCCATAGTGGACATTCCCAGGGTCATTGTTTTATCGGGATCCAGGGTTCCTCCATCTGCATAATAGTCCTTGCTGCATCCCGAAATGAACATTCCGCTTACAAGTGCTATTGCGATAATTAGTTTCATTCGTATATCTTGTTTGTCGTTTTTAATTCAGCTATCGGCTTTGAGCTGTCAGCTCAGCCTGTCACATTTGGCGTTTATCTTTTCACTTTTCACCTCTCACGTATTCACCATTCACTATTCACCCTACTGATTGAACTGCCAGTAATAGGTTTGTTCCATATTAGGATTGTTGGCAAAAGCCTCATCACTTACGGGATAAAATCCGGCGCCATCCTTTTCTCCCTGCTCAGTGACATAGGGAGTAAACTCGTGCAACCGGCCCAGGCGGACTAAATCATATACGCGCTGGAACTCGCCAGTCAGCTCTCTGCGTCTTTCTGCCAGCACTTCTTCAATGACAGTAGGCTGGTCATCCCTGGTAAAATCCGGGATTCCTGCACGCCTGCGCACAGCATTTAAGTTGATAAGCGCTTCGCCTATATTGCCCAGCCTGGCATCCGCTTCGGCCTTCAGCAACACTATATCCGCATACCGGAATATAGGCACCGGCGCCTCCATAAGGCTGTAGCTGCGGTCTTTTACCTTTCTGAATTTGGCGAACATAATAGCTCTTTCCCCATTCGCCAGCGGATCAGGTAATACGGGTCTCAGCTCGCTGGCGCTCACGGAGAAGTCTATACTTTGAAAAAATTCCGGCACTCTTTTGTCAGACTTATCCCTGGCATAATCAGGATAGATCTCCAATATCTTCGACCTGGGCACAGCCAGCGTCAGGTTTGATCTCGAGGTATAGGGATTGGTAAGGTAATAGGTCATAATATGCCCGTAGTAATCCGCTGTTTCTCCCTTCTTGATATCATAATACATTTCTAAGATCACCTCTTCAGACTCACCGGCATCAAATAATTCCCGGAACTGTTCTATCGGCACCAGCTTAAATACATTAGCATCCATGATCTCCTTCATTGCGTCCGAAGCGCCCTTGTAATCTTTCAGCCACATCAATGCATGGGCTTTCATCGCAAGCGCCGCTCCTTTGGTGCCTCTCGACATAGACTCTTTAATGGTACCTTTATTTCTCCAGGGCAGGTCCGGTATGGCGATATCCGCTTCATCCACTACCATCTTCATTACATCATTGAGTGGTTCCCTTCCCAATGGCTTCACATTACGGGCTTCCAGATTAATGGGAATATCTCCCCATATCCGTGCCGCATAGAAATGCGCCAATGCTCTCAGGAAACGGGCTTCTGCCAGCAACTGTTTTTTCCGTTCTTCGGTAAGCCCATCCGTGATAGCGGGAATTTTTTCAAGCACTAAGTTGCACTGTTCAATGGCTCTGTAATAGAGCCTCCAGTTGGTCATGGGCTCCAGCTCTGTACGCTGTATCAGATGGTTTTGAAAGTCGGCATTCCAGTCGCCGTCATCATTGGGCGTGATCCAGTCTCCCGAACGGGAATCTCCCCAGAAATAATAATCCCCCCAGGATCCGTTGCGTGTAGTAGCAGGTGTATCGTCTTTCGTCAACCCCGACAACGCTCTGCGGAAAATGGCGAAAGCTGCGGCTACCGCCCCTTCCGCATCAGCGCCCGTTTTCCAGGCCTGGTCTTCCGTTACGGTATTGATCGGCATCTCGTCGAGCCACTTTTTGCAGGACTGCCCCAAAACGGATACGAGCCATACGCAACCAATAATGATATATTTATTTTTCATGTTCACTGACTTTATTTTTTGGGATCACGCTGATCATAATCAATTATAGTGAAATAGAAACGCCGAACAATAACATTCTTCGCATAGGATATCCTTTCGACATGTCAAAACCATTAATGTCTACTAATTCCGCATCGGGGCCGCTATACTTCTGGAAGGTCACCAGGTTGTCTGCCGTGCAATAGACCCGCATTCTTTCAAAAGGAAGCCGCGCCATAACTCTCTTATTAAAGGTGTAGGACAGGGTGGCAGACCTTATCTTGAAATAAGAACCGTCTTCTATATACTCGGAATCATAATTGATCACCTGCGTTGCATCGCTCCAGGGATTGAGCGTAGGATACCTGGCATTGTCACCGCTTTTTTCCCAGATGGCATATTTGTCGAAGTTGGGCAGAGATGAACTCCCTGCAAAGTTCTTACCCAGCTTGAGGCGGTCAAGCAGGTCGGAATTGACAATATCCCTGCCGATCACAAAAGTAGTGACCAGGTTAAGGCTAAATCCTTTGTAGGTAAAATCGTTGGTCCAGCCCCCGTTCCATTTCGGGTTGGGATCGCCTGAATATACACGGTCTGAAACATCAATGATATAATCGCCGTTTTGATCTTTGAAGTTGCGGTCGCCCACCTGCAGGTTCTTGTTCTGCAGCCCCACCAGTTTTTTCCCGGTTTTGGGATTTACCGGGATCTGGTTTTCCGCCTGGTAAACGCCCTGCGATTGATAGAAAAAGAAGCCGTTGAGCGGATCCCCTACACGGATGATAGAACCAAAGTCCTGACCAGAAGTGCTGACTTTGATAATATCAGCATTGCCGTCCGGGAGCCTGGTAACCCTGTTTTTGTTATAGGCAAAGTTCAGGTTGGTGCTCCAGGTAAAATCACTGCCAAATCTCAGGTTCGTATTAACAGTAAACTCCAGCCCCCTGTTCAGCACATCTGCCGCATTACGGTATACTTCGTTATAGCCAGATGTTGTGGGCAGGGAGGTAGACAATAACAATCCTTTCGTTAGTTTTTCATACGCATCAAAAATGAACTCCACCTTTCCCTGGAATAAAGTTAAGTCTACACCGAGATTGGCCATATTGGTTTTAACCCAGGTAAGATTATCATTTTTGAAACCGTCATACCAGGTGGGGGTAAATCCGGAAATACCTCCATAGGCAATCTGGATTAAAGAATTGTACTGGTCAAGCTTGCCCCCGTCCATGATCCCCAGCGCCAGGTAGTTATTATCCCAGGTAGTTCCGGACAGCCCGTAACTACCGCGGATCTTACCATTGGTCAGCCAGTCTGCATTGGCAAAAAGGCTTTCTTTGGAAAAGTTCCAACCTGCCGAAACAGAAGGGAATACACCCCAGCGGTTGGCCTTCCCGAACTTGGAAGATCCGTCCGTACGGATGGATGCGCCCAGCAGGTATTTTTGTTGAAAATTATAATCGAGGCGGCTGAAATAAGACATCAGGGTGCTGGCGCCGTAATTGCTGGAACCGATACTGTTGCCCTGTGGCCAGTTCACCGTTTGCGAAAGGCCCGGCGCATCGCTTACGCTGCTCACTCTTGTCAGCTTCGCTTCTGTTTTTTCCATGCTCTGCCCCAGTAATATGCTGAGGCTGTGCCCGTTCCCAAACTTGGGCGTATAGGTTAAAGTATTCTGGAACAGCAAATTTTGGTTTTCTCCGGCAATGCTCTTGTTGCCCATCCTCAGCGTGCGCCTCGAAGAAGCCAGGGAATCGAACATTGTCCTAAGGTATTCCAGGCTAAGGCTCGCCTTATAGGCTACGTTGTGGGCAAGGTTGAGGGTAGCGTCGGAACTGAAACGTACCCGGTCATTGAGGTTAGACATATAACCAGGCTTATAAACCTCCGCGCCCTTTACCAGCGGGTTGTCGGGAAGCGGCAGCAGAGATGAATTACTGACCGAAACCGCATCATCGTTCTTGCTCTGGTCTGTACGTGAAACCGCCAGCGTATTATTAATGATCAGCTTATTTTTCAGAGCATTGAAACTGGTGTTGGCCATAAGGCTGTAGCGTTTGAAACCGGTGTTGAACAAAATACCTTTGCTATCCATATAACCCATGCTGATACTGTATTGTCCAAAATCGCCGGCTCCGCGAATGGAGGCGTTGTAATCCTGCGTAACAGAGGTATTATACAAATATCCCTGCCAGTCGGATGAGTTGTTGTAGAACGGGTTGGTAACATCCGTATACATTGCCGGCATAGATATACCGTAAGGTGCATACAGATCATACAGTTGTTTAACCTCCTCCCTTTCTTTGGCGCCGCCGGCAACGTCGCGCAATTGTGGTACAAAATTGACACCTGTGCGAATATTAAGATTGATCTGGGGTTTTCCTCGTTTTCCTTTTTTGGTCGTGATCAGGATCACCCCGTTTGCAGCCCTGGAGCCGTAAATAGCCGCAGCAGAAGCATCTTTCAGCACTACCACATCTTCAATATCGCTGGGGTTGAGGTCTGCCAGCACGTTGGTGCTGGTTACAGCAAACTCACTGCTCATTCTTGAAATGATGGGAATACCATCTATAACATATAACGGTTCGGAAATGGCGGAGGCATCGCCACGGCTTACCGCAGCCAGCCCCCTGATGATGATGGCAGGTGTTGCACCGGGCTCCCCGGAATTCAACTGGATATTCACGCCGGCTACTTTACCCTGCAAGAGGGAACCGAAAGATTCCGCTGCCTGTCCTTCTGTGATCTTGTCCATTTTGATGGTAGAAACGGATCCTGTGATCTCCGCTCTTATCTGGCTTTTATAGCCCGTAACCACTACATCGCTCAGGGTTTTATTTTCCTCGGTCAGTTTAACCGTCAGATCGGACGCTTTTCTGAACACGATTTGCCGGGGCTCAAACCCTATGGATGAAAAAATCAGCGTATCCCCTACGTTGACCCGCAACCGGAAGATCCCCGCAGCATCAGTCTTGGTACCGGTACTTTTTCCCTTGATCCCTACGGAGGCGCCGACGACCGGTTTACCATTCGAATCGTTGATCTTACCCGTCATGACTGATTGCGCATACCCCGTTACGGAGATCATCAGTACTGCAATGAGGAAACAGGCTCCTTTCATTAATGCCTTCATTACATTAGTTTTTTCAGTTCAATTTTTTATATACTCCATTAAGGGATCGCCCAATAAGCGTTCTGGCTCCATCCATTACCCCTGATACTGTTGGCTGACAGCGGCCAATAAGCAGCGCCTTTTGTGACATCAGCTTCCGTAAATACAGGTATATAGGAAGGAACTTTATCAAACCGGATCAGGTCAAACATACGTTGCCCGGTACCCACCAACTGACGTTGCCGTTCCAGCAGGAGCGCGTTGCCGAATGTCTCTTCCGTTAAAGTGCTATAGTCCTCTGTAGCGCCGCCGGCTGCGAGGATAAGCCATTCCTTGGCCTCCTCCAGTCGCTCCGAACGCCAGGCAGCCTCTGCAAAGAGCAAATCAATCTCCCGCACCGGCAGCAGATCTACCTTACTGGCATCCCGGACGATCAGCGTAGCGGAATTGCCGGAAATATTGAACATACTCGCACGGCGCGCATCACCGGCAGGATAAATAGCATTGAATGTCGCCAGGGGCATGCTCAGGATATTTGGGCTCAGGGGAGCTTGCGGAATCTCCATGCGCCGGTCTGCGCCGATAGCAAGACCGAAACCAGACAAACTATCTGCTATATTACTGGTAAAGGTATTGGTGAGTATATCGTAAGCGTTTTGTCCGTTGCCAAGCCACAGCGCTTCCTGGGCAAGCAGCGACGTTACAGCAGTCTTATTAAACCGTACAGCAGTAAGGGCGGCGCTTTCTATGCCATCGTCATTGAGCAACATCCAGGGTACTAATTTTTGCGCTTCTGTAGCATATACGATCGCCTGTTTAACCACCTCATCCCTGGTCAGGTGGGCTCCAAAATTATTTTTTTCGGCCGATGAAACCGGTCCCCAGATCCGGGCCAGGTAGAAATATGCCATGGATTTGAGCGCCAGCGCTTCACCTCTGTATACATTATGCTGATAGCTGCTCAGAACGCCTTCTGCTGCATTGTCTATAATGTCAAGTGCATCATTGGCATCCTTGATCACATCATAGAAATAGCCCCAGTCTGAAAGTTGTACCAGATTTTCGTCCGGGGCTGTCAGCTTCTGGCTGGATACCTGTTGCTGATAAGCAACCGCCACCTTCAGATCTCCCGCCCTTGCTTCCCCATACATCATCCAGGCGTAATTGGCCAGCAGAGCTCTCCTGAAGTCTACATAGCCTCCGATCACCGACTGCTGGATACGCGGTGCAGATTGATAATAGCCTTCCTCCACCGCGCTGTTTTCCTGCTCTACCGTAAGGCTCTTACGGCAGGAGCAAAGCAGCGCCATTGCTAATATTACGCCCGCCGTGAAACGTGAGACCTGAGACGTGAGTATCTGACGTTTGCCGTTTCTTCTCTCACGCACAAATGCAACAAAGTACTGTTTACACAATCCTGTTATAAATAGCTTCCAGTGTGTCATGTTGTTCATTTTTTAACATCATCATGCTTAAAAAACCACTTTAATACCCAGCGCTACGGAAGTAGGCAGGGGTGTTCCGGTGTACATCAGATCATACCTGCGGCTGCCCGTAATATTCTCTTCCGGATTGATGCCGCTATACCGGGAAAGGGTCAGCAGGTTGTCGCCGCGAACAAATATTTCCAGGTCGCTTAATGCTTCTATTCTTTTGGATATCGAGCTGAAATGCCAGGAAACTGCAGCCCTGCTCAGGCGTACGAAACTGCCGTCTTCAATGGTTCTGATCCCCTGGTAGATAGTACGGTTGTTCGCGCCTTCATAAATGAAGTAGTAGGGTGTTTCCGCATTTTTAACGGGAAAATCATAATTGATAGCTTGTGCATCATACCGGCTGTTGAAAGATTCCGCAGCAATATCCTGTCCCCAGGCGTAGGTGAGGGTGAAGGCGGCAGAAATATTCCGGTAACGCAATGTATTCGTAAATCCTCCAAAAGCCCTGGGCGCACTGTTGCCGATCCTTTTTTCCGCACTGCCCTGCCAGGCCACAAGTGAAGTGACCGGAGCGCCTGAGACTGCGCCAAGATAGGCAAGGCTGGTATTCTCAATATCGCCGGGTAATGCTTTTACTTTGTTGCGGTAGAAGGCAATGTTCAGGTTACTGGTCCAGGAAAAATGAGTGGAATGTATCCAGTTGCCATCAAGCGCCACTTCAACACCCGACAACCCGAGTTTACCGCCGGTCTCGAATATATAATCAATACCATTGATATTAGGCAGGTATCGCTGATAGGTGAAATCGCTGTAGGTTTTATTAAAATAATCAACAGTAAGATCCAGCACCGAACCGAGTGCAACCGTTACACCTGCATCTATCTGGGTCACGCCGATGCTTTTGGCGCCGCTGAAGGCAGGGTACAACTCTCCTATCCCGAGGTAATTGCCTCCATAATAATCTCCGTAAGCATCTAATTGTCCGCGATATACTTCCGGTCTGCTCAACACACCCGTTTTCCCTATGCCTGCATTGATTTTTACAGGTATGCTCAGGCTGTTTTTCAGATCATAATGTATACCAAGCGCCGGGTAAAAGGCCCATTTGTTATCATATAAGGAGCTGCCGTCTGCACGGGCCACCAGGTTGACATCCAGGTCTTTTTTGTACCTGAACTTCCAGGTGCCGTAAAAGGATGAGAGCTTCTCAACGTTGTGGTTGGATAATGCGATAGTTTGATTGGCATTGTAGCCTGTCACCACTTTTACAAAGTTGGATCCACCGTTTTCCAGACTGCGTTGCCCGTTAACAGAGGTGAGCCGGTCATCTGTATTTCTGAGCTCTCCGCCAAGCGTCATATCCATTTTCAGCGCATCAGAAAATTCATGCAACCAGTTGACAGAAGTATTCCAGGTGATCAATTGCCTTTTGTAAGCGGCGCTCGAAGCATAAATATCTCCGTCAAGCAGGTTGGAGGGAATATACATATCCCGGCTGGAACCTTCATAAGACAGACTTGCTACAGAGCTTATGGTGATGCCATGATCGAGCAGGTAAGTCAATCCCATAGAGGATATCAACCCAAGATTCCTGTTCTTATCCATGAAGAATTCTTCACTGCCAACTACGGGAAGGATTAAATCCCGGCTGTACTCCCCGGTATATCGCCCGTTGCGGTTGGCGAGGGTCATATTATTATAGAAATGAGCGGAAAAGCGATCGGTAATATTATATTTCGCATTCAGAAATAAGTTTTGACGCCCGAAACCTGACCCTTTAATAATTCCTTTATCCTGGTGATTGGAGAGCCCAAACAGGTAGGAGCCGTAACTACCCGCTCCGTCAACCAGCAGTGTTTCGTCGTTTATCATCCCCCCGTCACCATATACATCTCTGCGGGCTGTCGTATTAAAGTCATAGAAGGCATCCCGCTTATAATCCATGTTTTGCAGGAAATTTACTCCGGCATAGGCATTGGCCCGAACATGAATAGATCCGGGCTTTCCTTCTTTCATAATAATATTGAGCGCTCCGTTGGGCGCCTGCACGCCATAAGCGGCGAGACGGTCAATGTCTTTAATTACATCTATGCGTTCGATCTGTTCGGGAGAAAAATAAGTGAGAGGATTGATGCCGGTTATATTGGAAGGGCCGGCAATCATAGGCACACCATTAATAAGGATCAGGGGCATGGTAGATTGGTCTGTCGGATCCAGGCTTAAGCCCCGTAAATTCAAAGTGGATTGAGCGCCTGTAGTACCCGACCAGCTCTTTATCCTTAATCCGGCTACCCTTCCCTGGAGAATGTTCTCCACTCCGCTACGGTTGGATAAGAGCATGCTATCTACTCTCAGAGAATCCTGGGCCAGCACATTCATCACAGCACCAATAGATACGAGAAGAAAAAGCAGAGCTTTTCCACCCGGTTTAGGGATTAGTCTCATAATTTTTTAGTTAGTTCTATTTATTTTATAGTCCTGGGTTTTCTCTGAATCGGAAAGGCGTAAATCCCTTAACTGAACATTTAACACAAGCCTGATTATTTAGTTAAATTAAACAAAAGTTTATAATTACTAACAATTTTCTAATAAAAAAGTTATCCACAAATTTGGTTATCCGGCACATCCTGTCCTTTCTTAATTGTTTAACAATATTAAACAGGGTTTATTAAGACTATATGTTGTTAAGATTAAGCTTTTGTAAAGCTTCTGTTGCCGGGGATGGAGGACGTGAATCATAGATGTGAAATGAGAAACGTGAAATGTGAGACATTTCTTTCATCTTTATCCTCTCACATCTCACGTTTGATGCAACGCTTACCTGTCTAAAACCATTTACCTGTTGAGCCGGTAGTGGTAGCGCGTGTATGGGATAAGAAAGCCTAACTGCTTAAAGCCGTCATAAGCCGGTCTGTTTTTTCCCTTATCAGGCAATTCTATATCAGCTACAAATAAAATAGCACCCTCGTTCAAACCATCCTGTATCGCTTTTTTCCAGATGGCAAAATCCGGTGCATATACTTTCGTCATTACACCGGGCACAGGCGCATCCACTCCTGAGAAAACGGTACTCTTAGCTGTTGTAAAAAATGACCGGCAGGCAATTATAGTATCCTTCCTTAGCGCTACATAATGTTTCCAGCCTTTCTGCGCAGCGAAAGCCCGGGGCCACCAGTAAAAATCATAGCCGTAGGTATCTATTAGAAACTCCACCCAGGGTTCTTTCAGGGAACTATCCACCTGTTTTACTTCAATGCCCGTATCAGCTTCGTTTGAAATATACAGCGGGCTGTTGTCCCGCACAATCCTTTCCCATGCACCGGCAGGATAGAATCCGTTTTGCTGCAGCAGTGTATCTGCATTTGCAGGCCTTACAGGGCTTGAAAAATGAACAATATATTTCTCCTTTTGCGTGTAAAAAGATTTGACTTCATCAATAATATGTTGTGTCAGTGGCTCGCTCAATCCCAGACCTATAACCCGGTTGAACAGGGGTACCGGCATTTTCCGGAAATTGATGGCAAGTCCCCCGCCAATAAACCGGTACTCCAGTCCATTGAACACTTTTAAAGTATCCGGCACGGCATCAACCAGGCTGCGCCATGCTTCCATTTCAGTTTGCTCGATCAGCAATGCGTTAGCTGTAGCCGTCATATGGTTATCCTTTTGTTGGGCATTGATGCCGTCGCACCAAAACAATAGTATGCCATGTAAAAGCAACAGGCTTTTACCAATAATATTCAACATAAATGACTAAGCTTTTTTACGATGAAATGTACCTGTAATCAACAGCGCCTCTTCACCACCCAGCGTGGCTGTTTCTTTCAATATCAGCACATCAGGTTCAGCAAATTCCATCTCCAGGGTTTCCACAAATTCTTTTCCCTCCTGCATGCTTTTATGCACCATTGTAAAATGATGCTGGTCGGCAAACTCACCGACATGCTCATGCGTTGTGCCCATGTTGTCAACCGAATACCAATGTATTTTTCCGTCCTGCATACACACGCCTGCTAAATTGTTACCATCTAATTTGCCTGCACCGGGAATATCCGCCCACTCATGCATCACGATGGCATTGTCTGCTGACGCTGTTTTGAAATCAGCATAATAGGCGAACCTGTATTCTTTGCCGCCTGCTTTCATTACAGCGGCGCCGGTTTCCCAAAGTCCCTTAAACTGCAACAGCATTTTTAACTGTGCTGCTACCTTTCCTGGCATATTATCCATTTGCGCCATTGCCGGCATGGCAGCTAATGCGCCTGTTATCATCAGCGCATACTGAATTATTTTTTTCATGATCATTCTTTTATACAGAGGAACAGGCAACTGTATAAAAAGTTCGATGGAATACGATTTTTCCGGGAAAAACCAGGACCCCGAGGTTTTAAGAATCTTACAGGTCTTTACCTTGCTGTATGGTGAAGGTTCATTTGAGTAACTGTATTACCTGAGCGGTATAATACAAATACGGTGCGCTCAGGGCAACGCTCAGGATATTCGTCAGGATTAATATTTTGACATTCAATCAAGGAAATATTACCGCTGCTGGCAACCTCCAGCCCGGCAAAGCTGTTCCCATACATAATGTCGTCTTCTATCATCTGCTGCACCAGAGAGCGCCCCATAGCGGTCTTGCCGCTCGTGAACACAAGGTGCAGGTTTTTATCCAGATGTGCGATCAGCTTTTCACGGCGCTGCAGGGAAGTATAAATATTGCCAAAATAATCATTGTACAGGCTGTTCCATTCACCTGCTCTCCTGAAAGCGACATCATTATCATCATTGCTTTTCGCCCATTGTTCCGCAAGCTTTTGCTTTGCCTGGTTAAGGCGGCTACGCACTGTGCCCACAGGGATACAAAGCAGGATAGCTATGGCTTCGTAAGAAGACCAACCGGAAAAATAGCGGAGCAGTAAAACACTTTGCAGGGTATCCGACAGGCAGGAAAGGCTCTCATATATTTTTGATTGCCGCTCATACCAGTCCATTCTTTTACTTACTTCATTTTCGCAAAACCTGCTGTTTTCCAGCAAGGACAGGTCATTAAAATCATTATAAGGTTGCTGTTGCTTATACCGCTGGCAAAATCGTATAAGAATGGTCTTTAACCAACCCGGAAATGCAGCCGTATCTTTCAGTTGTTGCAGTTTGAGATATGCTGTTACAAAGGTATCCTGTACTGCATCCCTGGCTGCCGGGCTGTTGCCGCAGATGCGCAGCGCCGTAGCATACATCCACGGGTAATGATACCTGTATAAAAGGTTCCACGCAACAGCATCACCTGCCTGTGCCGCTTTTATACACTGCTGTATCATGTCTTTAAAATAAGTTCTACTTCAAAGTTAGAAAATCAATGGAGTATTCAAATAACCCGGGCGCATTTCAAATTTTCGCACCATTTCTCCCCTCTCTGCTGCGCGGAGAAGGGATTGCAGGGGTGAGGGAAGTATGTGCCGTGAAAATTTGAAATGCGCCCAATAACCCTCACCGCAACAGAATAATAAAAATATTCGTAAAGCGTTTTAAATGTTAGATAAGGAAAGCCCTTCCCTCATTATATTATAATCAAAGAATAACAGCCGGATGAAAATAAAGTTCATGCTATGCATTATGCTGATCTCAGCCCGGATCAGCTTTGCCCAGGAAAGTAAATTATGGTTATCTCTTGGAGCGGGGTTAGCCAACACGGCTAACACAGGAAAAGAATTTGCAATGGGCAATGGCTTTAATGTACAGGCCGATGCCTTTGTGCCTTTTTACAGAAAAGGAGGGGATGGCAGCGTAAAAGGAGGGGGCTTCACACTTGGGGTGAACATTTCCGGAAATTATACCGGTATCCGTAATCCCGGTCCTAATAATACCGACATAGTAAACCGTTACCAGGTATATGGAGGAAGCGTAACAGTAACTGATCAGTCAGAAGGGAAAATATCAGGGAGCTTTTCCGGTCTGGCCGGTATCCAGGCCAGGATGGACTGGGGAAAATTCAACCTTTCTCCTTCTATCAATCTCGGGTACCTGCATTTTAAGCAAAAAGGATATACACAAACAGGTAGCCTGAATATAAACGGTCAAACGCAGCAAAGGGATCTGGTAAAATCAGATCAACAAAGCAGTAACGGCCTGGTGTTTAAACCACAGTTGAAAATCGGATACAGTTTTGCCCGCAATTTTAGCTTTTTTATCAGTCCGTCCATGGTCTTAGGTCCCGGTATCAAACATACTACCTATTACCTCGTTCCTCAAGGCGGGTTTAATGATAAAAATACCTACGAAGCCAGCCAGTTGGCTAAGGGAACCATGGAGAACAGTACCAATACGGGCAGGTATCGTATAATGGAGCTCAATGCGGGAATAACAATATCTATCGGGAAAAAGCAACCAACGGCCAAACAAACACAGGGAAAGACTTTTGGAGAAAAAGTTGCCAGCGGTCTTCAAACGGACGGTAATGCCAGTGCGGTCAATGACTCAAGAAAAGGAGGAATGGCAAAGCCCGGAGGAGCTGTTTCGTCTTCTTATGCAGCCGGCAAAACAGTAACATCCGATACGGGAGCCGGCACATCACAAAGCATACCTGCTACTGATTTTAATACCACAAGGAGCAACAAAGATAACAGGGTTTCTACCAATACAGATGCTGACAGCACGAATACAGGCAGCATACAACCGGATGCCCGGAATTCCGGCAACAGTATGCCAGGCCGGCTTTCCATGACACCTACCACTACCAGGCAAACACAGGGAAAGACTTTTGGAGAGAAGGTTGCCAGCGGTCTTCAAACGAACGGTAATGCCAGGGCGGTCAATGACTCAAGCAAAGGAGGAATGGCAAAGCCTGGCGGAGCTGTTTCATCATCTTATGCAGCAGGTCGCCTTTCCATGACACCCACTACTACCAGGCAAACGCAGGGAAAAAGTTTTGGGGAGAAAGTGGCCCAGGGAATGGCAGCAAGTAATGGTGATAACCCATTGTATCAGGGAAACGCTTCAAGCGGTGTCAATCCGATGTACGACCCTAACAAACGCGCTATGCCCGGGCAACCCATTGGCGGTATCATAGTAAAAGGAGGTAAAAATCCGGGGGACAATTATATCACGGCGCTATCGGATAATAACGGTGAGGTATTGCTGAACAACCTGGAAACCGGCAACTACCTTTTTCAACTCAGCCCTCCTGAATTGCCTGCAGAAAAAAGTATCAGTGAAAAAGGGCTCAAACACGTCGAAGGCGCAGCAATGGCCCAACCCGGCAATCCTATTGGTGGTATTATGGTAAAAGGCGGCAAAAACCCCGGCGGAAGCTTTATAATTCTTACCGTTGACAACAAAGGGCAGATAGGCTTTGAAGTGCTGGAGCCCGGAAATTATAAGCTTATAATAGCAGCTCCCGATGCTGATCAGCCGGCAATGGAAAGCACCAATAAGTCAAAAGAAAAAATTAAGGAGAAGGCGACTTCAGGATTAAAAGATACGCTGAAAACAAATGTCTGATAGCGGAGAAGTAAGCGTTGCAGACTAACCTGTTGGTCGCTTCCACTGCCCGCATTGCGGTTTAGGTTGTGCATTTCAGGATTTTTTTTACACTAAGCATTTCTGCTACAGCTCACTCATCCCCCCCGGCTTGTCACACATACTCAAGGAGGGATCTGTCCTTACACCAGGTATATGTTTTAGAAATGAGAAAATTGAAATACGTCCGGAAGGAAACAGGGCAATAGATCCTTTCAAACTCCGTTCTTACTGTTTGCCGTTATCGGTTACTAAATCCTCCGGTTTGTATGAAAAACGTACTACTTTTTTTTATTGCTTTTATGACTGTCAGCTCCTGCAGGAAGGACAAGGATATTCAGAAAATCACGGAAGAGGAGCCTCCAATTGAAAAAATTAAACTTGAAAGAACTGTTGCGGTTTCCGTAGAGGGCTTTGTTTTTGGCAATAATGCTGAACCGCTGGCTAATGCAAAAGTTACAGCAGGCAACACAGAAGTTTATACAAACGATCACGGTTTTTTTTCGTTAACAGATGTGCTTGTTCCTGATATTGCCGGTGCTGTAACAGTGTCGCATGAAAACTATTTTACCACGGCTGCCGCATTTGCGGTTGATCAGGAGAGACCGGTCTCTTTAAGTATCCGGTTAGCACCCAATACCATTGCCGGTAGTTTTAATACAGGAAATGGCGGTATTGTGACGCTAGAGAACGGAAGCAAATTAATATTTGCACCTAATAGCGTAGTAAAGAAAACAGGAGGTGCATATAGCGGAGAGGTGCAGGTAGCTATGACCTTTGTGGATCCTGCTGAAACAGAAAGTTATATGCAGGAAGAGCCGGGAAACAGGACCGGGCTGAATAAGAAAGGTATTTTACAATATACGGAATCATACGGTATGGTAGGCGCTGAATTAAGAGGTGCAGACGGGGAATTACTGCAGGTAGCTCCGGGGAGTAAAGTACAAATAAATATACCTGTATCACCTGACTGGTCTCAACAGGCTCCGGCGCAGGCAGGTTTGTGGTCACTGGATGAGGAATTTGGATTGTGGCAGGAGGAAGGTGTGCTTGTTAAGAACGGCAATATGTACACAGGCGAAGTAACACATTTTTCTTTCTGGCAGGCGGCACAGGGAACAGATCTGGTCAGTTTTAAAGCGCTTATTGTTGACGAATCCAATACACCTATTGGCGGCGCAGGTGTTTCCATTAATTATGCGGGTTCCTTAAACAGTGCGGCTGCCGGATATGGCAGGGCTGATAACGACGGATTTGTAACAGGTTATATTCCTGCCAACAGAACGCTGTCTTTGCGTGTGGGAGGAGGTTGGGCCATATGTGCTGACGGAGAGGTTGTAAAAACATTTACAACATCCGGCCAGGACATTGACCTGGGTACATTGACCGGCAGCGTATCCCGCTGGATGATGACACTTGAAGGGACTTTGCTGAACTGTGAAAATAATCCTGTGCAACAGGGATATATTTATACTTATGGAAAGGGGTTTTACCATAAGATCCCCGTTGTAAACGGCACATTCAGTTTTTCAGGACTTGTATGTGATCAGTCCTCTGTTTACGTTGTGGGAGTAGATGAAACCAATAACCAACAGTCAGACCCCTTCCAGTTTACCGCAAGCCCGGGAACGAAAGAACTGGAATTACAAGCCTGTGCAGCTCCGGCTACCACCTACCTGACATTTAGTGTAGATGGCGAAGAAATATTCAACAAAGAAGAAAGTAATCATCAGCTGCAAATCGCTGGCATATATACCTTTCCTCCAAACGGAACAAGCGGGTCTACCAATACATTGGTTTGTGACCAAAACTGGAAACCCGTGGAAGGCTTGTATTTTGTTTTTGCAGGATTGAATGTACCTGGCCAGATACATACGGTCGAAGAAATATTTTTAGAAGGAAATAATAACCGGTTAATTACGCAAACCCCCATTCCCATCAATATCACGTCGTACGGAAAAACCGGTGGGTTTATTGAAGGCAATTTTGAAGGGGTAATGTATGACTGGACAGACGGTGTTACGGGCACCACCCCCAGGCAGGTAAGCTGTAGTTTTAAGATCCGGCGGATCATATAGCTGTAAGATATTTTGCAAAGTGAATTAAGTTAGTTGAAAAAGATCGGCAAAAAACAGCCATTTATCGCCGGCTGCTCCTGAACGGTGAGTAATAAGATGAATATAGTGTGAGAAGTAAGACAGTGCATGTTAACGGCCGACAGCTGAAAGCTCACCGCATCCGCATTATATACGCACAGGTTTTCCATACAGTGTTCCTTTGGGACTATTTATTTACCTCGACCGTTTATACAATTCCTCTACCAGTTTTGATGAGCGATAACCGAAATCAGCGCCGAAACTATTGATCACCATTCCCTTCAAATTGCGTTTAACAGATGAAATTGCAAAAACAATGCTCTCGTCCGAGGGATCGGTCATGCCTTCGAAACGATAAATTTCGTCTATCACAAATTCTTCCGGAGAAAGTTCCAGTGATTGATCTTTACAATACAAACATTCCTTTTCATCATGCACCAGAAAGTCTGTAGTATACCCCCGCTTTTGAAGATCATTTACCGCTTCGCTCAGGGTATCATAACTATAGTTCTTCTTTTCCATAATGGTAAATTAAGTACTATAAAGATACTGCTTTACCGCCAGACAAGGTGGCTTATGTAACGCCTTACCTGCACATCGAAAGCCTGGCAATACTATTTTCCTTGCCGCTCTTTACAAAAATAATCCCGCTGAGAACAGCGGGACCGAAAACCAAAACATGAGAAACTAAACATATTTTTCCGGCTAATTCCCCTGCCCTACCCTGTTGATCTCATCAGATACCCCTGTAGCCCGCCGGCGTGAAGGAGCTATCGTATTCTTGCCAAAACGATAGGTAAAGCCTGCAGCCACCTGGCGGCTGTCCCACCGGTTGGCAACTGTTGCGTCCACATCGCCATATTTCATATGGCCTCCGAATTTCTGCCAGCCGAAAGGATCACGGAAACTGAGCCGGATAGTAGCTTTGTCTTTAAGCACATTTTTCTGCAGCCCGATGGTCATCTGATACATTTCATTCATCATCATCAATTGCTCTACTGCCCTCGACCTGTAGAAACCGCTTAATTCTGCAGAAAATCCTTTGACTATATTGAAAGTGTTGGTAACATTCACCATGTAAGCAGTATACGATACCTCAATCTTGTCTGCATTATACATACCCTTATAGTGATTGTTATATACATTCATAAACAGGTTAGTGCTGAACCATGGTGTCCACTTGAAGGGAGCGTTCACCGACACCCCGATATTCCTGAATGTGCTGATATTCTCAGTGGTGAGATAAGTGGTTTTTTCTGCGGTATTCTGATTGAGTATCTGCGAGATCACATCAGTAGTCCTGCTGTAGTTTACAGTAGTAATATACTTACTCATGAATGTATATGATAATTCAACGTTATGGGTAAACTGCGGCAGCAGGTAAGGATTGCCCTGGCGATAGGTTAATGAATCCAGGAAATAGGTAAACGGGTTCAGATCTTCATAGTTAGGCCTGTTCACCCTTCGCCCATACGACAATACCAACTGGTTATTTTTATTCAGGCTGTAAGTAATATAAGCCGTAGGAAAAAGATTGGTATAATGCCTGATAAAAGTGGAATCGTTGGTTACCTGATGACCTTTGGTGTTGGTATTTTCCACCCTCAGTCCTGCCTGCGCGCTCCACTTTTCGCTGAACTTCTTACTAACATTCAGGTAAGCAGCATTAATATTTTCCTCGTATATGAAATGATTCGACCTGGCATCGGGTATCCATCCCTCATCATTCCTGTGCGCATAATCTACCAGGTTATTATTCTTTACAAAATTGGTTTTTATGCCCGCTTCTATCTTCATGTCTTTTTTAAGAGGATGTACATAGTCGGATTTAAAAGAATAAATGTCTATTAAAGAAGGCAGGTGCCCGCGGAGGTATACCGGGTTGCCGGTTTTATTTCCATAACCGTCTTTGACTTCAGTGGCAAGCAACATATCCACCACATTATTATACTTTACATAGTCCAGGTCAATGGTAAGCTCCCTGCCCGTACTGTCAAAGCTGTGCTTGTAATTAATATTGCCGGTATAATTTCTGAAGATCAGTGAATTTTCATTGTCAGTATGCAGCCCCGACTGGAGGCTTCCATCAGGATTATAGATATTGGATATAGTTAAAGGCGACGGATTTCCAAAAAAGCCAAAGCCGGTAAATACCACTCCCACTACATTCTTTTTATCTATGTAGTAATCTATTCCAAACTTGGCATTATGATTCCTGCTGCTGCCCTTGAAAAGGGTTTGCAGGTTGGCGCTCGCATTAAGGCTGCCGTCTTCGTTGTAGAAATTTCTTTTAATGTTCAGATCGTTCCTGCGTTCGTTATAATTGGGATTGTAGCTCCCGAAAATATTGATCTTGTCCTTACGGTAATTGAAATTGAAACTGTTTTGAGAACCCGGCTGTGCATACCATGTATTTCCCTTATGAAAAAAGCCGGCGCTGCCTCCCACAGTGATACTGCCATTCAAGCCGCTTTTTAAGCTCTTTTTTGTTTTGATATTAATAATGCCGGCATTGCCTGCCGCATCGTATTTGGAAGATGGATTGGTCATGATCTCTATCTGGTCAATGGCAGATGCAGGCGTGTTCTTAAGCAGGTTGGCAAGATCGGATGCAGAAAGATAAGTAGGCTTACCATCCATCATTACAATAATGCCTCCTTTCCCTTTAAGGCTGATATTACCGTCATTATCCACCGAGATGCCCGGCGATTTTTCCAGTACTTCCATGGCAGTAGCCCCGGCATTAGCGGGAGAAGCATCCACATTCACGATCAGCTTATCTGCCTTTTGCTCTATCAGCGGCTTTTTTGCTGTGATCACCACCGCTTCCATATTTTTTGAAGCATGTTCCAGCGAAATAATGCCTATATCAGTTACGCTCCCGGAAGCTTTTATCCCGAACGGCGCTGTATATTTTTTTTCATAACCCACAGCGCTTACAGATAATAAAAATGTCCCCTCCCTAACCGGAATGATCTGAAAATTTCCGTTCTTGTCAGCAACCTCTGCTTTGAGCATGGAAGAATCCTTCTCATCTAACAGGGATACTGTTGCAGATGCAACAGGGGTACTGTTATTTTTTATGATTCCCTTTATCAGCATCCTGCCGGGTGTCTGGGCGCTTGCCAATACTATACCCAGACAAATAGCGACTGTAAGACTAAGTATCTTTTTCATTGCAGTTATATTTATGCACTTTTAAATTACCTGCCAAAAATAGGTACTTTGCAATGCATAGAACATAGTTTTGCAATAAGTGGTTAAAATCAGGGATATTTGGTAATGCATAGTACTTTACTGGTGAAGAGTGATAAGGGGTAAGGGGTAAAAGCAGATACCTGAAACCTGTAACCTGAAACCCGCAACTACCTAACGGTCTTCACAGGTGGAGTCAGCTTTTTAGTCCAGAAGAAAAGTATAATGCCGGCAATGACCAGCAGGGAGGATATCAGCTCAGCCTGTGTAGGATGAAAGCCGAAAATATCATATTTGGTATTGACCCTTATTTTTTCAATGAAGAAACGTTCTATACCATTTAATACCAGGTATACCGCAAATAATTGCCCCGGTATGTCCAGGCGGTCCCTCAGCAAAAGCAGTATGCCAAACAATACCAGGCACATCAGCGTTTCATAAAACGGAGTGGGGAAAACCGGGACAGGCAGCGCGTTGCAGTGATCGCCTTCGCAATTTGCCAGTTTAAAGCCCTGCTCATTTACATTGTGAGGATAAGCATACGCAACCATCCACGTTGGCAAAAAAGCAGGTCCCTTTACAGTTTTGTGCGGAACACTGTCTGTTCCGAATTCATTTAAATAAATAGTCTTATTGGCGGCTACCGCTTTTTCAAAATCGCCGGGGTGAGCCACCATTGCTTTACCCGCGCTGTCTGTAATATAAGCGCTGTTCAGGATACCCCAGTCACCATCGCCGCTTACCTGGCAGCCTATCCTTCCTAAAGCATAAGCCAGCATGAGCGTGGGCGCTGCTGCATCCACAAGGTGCCTTATGCTCATCTTTTTCTTCCTGGCAAACCATAATATGGCAGCGGTGGCGCATATCAGTCCTCCATAAAACGTAAGACCGCTGGGCGATAACAAATTACCGATAGGATCCTGGATGAACCTGTTCCAGTTTTCGAGATTGTCAAAAACTTTTGCGCCTACAAAACCAAAAATAGCACCAAGAATAGTAATATCGCCAACACGTTCATGTGGCCATACCCGTATTTTTCTTTCCTCTGGTTTTGCCAGCTTCTGTTTGTTTTTTTCGCGGTATTTGAAAAATGCAAATAATGCCGCAAGCAATATGCCGCCCCCCACGCTCCCATTGGCAGAAAATATATATTCCTGGGGGGGAACGGAATCTTTATTGAAAAAAATCCCGAATGCCTTATAGCCTACAACAAAACCAAGGATAGCATTTAAGATCAATTCTGAAATCGTTGCGGGTTTCCCCACTTCGATGGTTTCTTCGATGGGAAACATTTTTCCTTCCCGCTCTTTCCGCTTCAGCTCTTTGGTAAGCACTACTGCAGCTAAAACAAAACTGATCGCTACGAAAAATCCAAATGAATTCACAAATTTTGTCCAGTGCCAGGCCTCAACACCAAAAACATCTTTCAGAAAGAAATACAGGTTTGGATACATGTTATACAATTAGGTATAAGGGCACAATGATACTTTAAAAATATGGATTGAATAAAAATAAAAACTCCTGTTACTGATTTCAACCGATAAAAAAAATCCTGTCGTCCGACAGGATTTTCTATGATGCTTTGTAAACAAACTTAATTACAATATTCGTCGAAAGCAGCTATGAGGCTTTTTGCAATAAGCTGCGCAGGCCTGCCTTCTATCTGGTGACGTTCGATCATGTGCACCAGCGCACCGTCTTTAAACAACGCAATTGCCGGAGAAGATGGAGGATAAGGTAACAGATGCTCCCTTAATTTTTTTACGGCGTCTATATCAAACCCTGCAAAGCTGGTGGTGAGATGATCCGGCTTTCTGGAGGCATTGGCTACAGCCATCAGCACTCCCGGTCTTGCACTGCCTGCAGAGCAGCCGCAGACAGAATTGATCATCACTAACGTAGTGCCTTTATTTTGAAGGGCCTGGTTTACTTCCTCGGGAGTCAACAGCTCATCAAAGCCATTTTCGGTCAACTCCTCTTTCATCGGTATTACAATTTCTGAAGGATACATTTTTTTACATTTTAGAGTGCAAATTTAGCTAAAATAATTTTTGCGCAATGAGATGTTGGTTGCAGGTTGCATAATCTCAGGTTTCGCCTCACCGGTGATGACATACTGGCATATAAAATTATAATAAAGCGACACAAAGTCGCATTCGCTTATGATTTCATCGATCAATTGTCGCAATTCGGGCAATGGAATGGCATTTGATCATTGACTATCGTCAAACAAAAAATCTTTAACAAAAAAAATAACTACTATGACACTCGTAAAATTTAACGGCTCTCCGGTAAAGAAAACCTTTAGCTCCATTTTTGATGATCTTTTTACAGACTGGTCTGGTTTCGGCAGTGATTTTACTCCTGAAAAATGGTCTTCCGCACCCGTAAATATTCATCAGACAAAGGATGCTTATCATCTTGAAGTAAGCGCTCCCGGATTGAAGAAAGACGATATTAAGATCAGCGTGGAAGACGGTCTGCTTACCGTAAGCTACGAAAAGAAAGAAAACACCAGTGAAGAAGAATATAAAACCGTCCGCCGGGAATTCAGCTACAACAGCTTCAAAAGGACTTTTACCCTTGGCGATAAAATCAATGCCGCAGATATACAGGCAAAATACGAAGACGGTATACTGAAAGTGCTTGTGCCCAAGAAAGCAGAAGCCCAGGCTGTAAGCAAGCAAATCGATATTCAATAAGCCGGCGAAGGAATAAAAAAATGTTAATGAGCGGTTGGTTTTGATGTGGGGTTAGCCCGTATGGGCTAACCTTTTTTAATACAATTAACATTCTGTTATAAAAGATTGAATTTGTTATCATAATGCAGTATATCAATTCGTTTGTATCACTTATTGCTTTAAATTTGCTTTTCAATTTTCATAACCCTTAAAAAACCGCCATTTTGAGCAGCAACTTCAGGTTTCCGTTTCTGGTGCTTTTTATTTTCACTTCGTTTCAGGCATTTTCCCAGGTTCCGGATTCATTGAAAATAAAGGCCGATACTACAATAGCAGATACATCGCTTAAACCCATACAGCAGGAAGATACCATATTGCGTATCCGCAATCTTAATCCTTATCTTTCCCTGAATGGCGATTCTTCGCTGCACTACCAGCTATTGATCAATAAAGACATTGCCCACTATTTCTGGTTTTTGAAAAACGCCCTGCCCGGCATACAGGTAGAGAGAAGCGGTATGCTGCATGTCCGTCCCGAACGTGGATTATTTCTTAACGGCAGGCTTAAATTCGATCAGGAATACAAGGTATTGCTTGGCGTGCAAAATCTGGATAATCCCAGCGACCGGATTGATACTTCTTTTACATTGCTTTTCTACAATTCGGAGATCATTCCGTCTAAAATAAAGCCCGCAGTCAATAATGTGCTATATGTGGATGAAGGTGACAGCGTAAATTTTAAAGTACAGTGTGAAGACGGGAATTTCCCGATCGAAAAGATCATTATGACGAGCAATTATCCTATAAAACCGCTTTCACCTATTACAAAATGCGGGGATGACTTCAGGTGGTCGCCGCCTTTTGGATTTGTTAAAGGAACGGATAAGGACAAGCAAAGGGAAGTGATCCTGAATTTCATCGGCTCCAACAAATTTAATTCAAGAGATACGGCCGTAGTAAAGATCATTGTAAAAGAAAATATCAACTATCCACAGAAAGTGCTGGAGTATAACGAGGTCAAAAAGACGATACAAAATTATTCGAACCAGCTGAAAGCGACTTTCATGATGCTTGATAAAAATGTAAGATCTACCAAGAAGACCAGAAATTCATTTGACTTAACTTCTGCAGCTTCTTCACTTGGGGGAACGGTATTTTCTTCCCTGCCCACCGATGCACAAAAAAGTGCCGGGAAAATTTTACCCAGCGTCGGAGTGGCTATGGTACCGGTGAAAGAATCCGTATCACCTCAAAAAACAGCTGAACAAAACTCTGCGACCCTGGTACGCAATAGTATCAAACGATTAGAATACCTCCTGCAAAACAATACACTGGTGGGAGAAAAAGACCCTGATATCCTGGCCAAAACGCAGAAGCTGAGAGATGAGCTGAAATCCATACAGGTACAACTGATTGATGTTCCCCTGGTGGAAGTAGGAGATTCCCCGGAAGAACTGGATAAATATTTTAATAATAAAAAAGTAAATAAAAAATACAGGATGAAGAGGTCGGGATAGGGACGTGTTATCGTGATAAAGGGTGAATGGACAATAGTGAATGGTGAGAGGTGAAACGTGAGAAGACAAAATGAATGCTGCATACTTTTCACCGCTCACGTTTGACGTTTATTATTTCACGTTTATCGTCTCACGTTTGGCACAACACTACTATCGTTTACACTCTTTTCTCCTGCATCAACCCAGGCACATGCGAAAAGGCGTTCTGTTGAAAGATGTATGCTTCCGAACAGTAGTGGCATGCCTGTATGCAGCCTTTTTCATTGCACATTTATTAGCTATCACACCGGATACTCCCCGGCAACCGGGAACGCTTCCTTATTTTTCCTATCAAACAGCAACACATAAGAATACCGGGATCAGCATTGAGCAGTCCGGACCAATTAGTCCGCAGGCATTGAATTTCCGGCTCAATAAGCGCTATCACCCGGAAGAATGGACTTTTATACCTGTTGCAGGTATAGCTTACACATATTTTTTCCCGGTTCCTGAAAAAAAATGGGGTACCTATTTCCCCGCAACACGCACTACTCATTTCCGGGTCTCACTTCAGTTACGTGGTCCTCCTGCAGAAGCATAATGCACTTTTATTACTAAGCTATTAATTGTAAATCAACCCAGGTATTTGTTTACCATTTCCGGGACGGGATAACGTCAGTGTATCAACCTGTCCGGAATTTTTCCCAGGGGTTTATTAAACCGGTAAAAATGATAAGATCATTTTTTGTGAGCATATTACTGCTATTGCTTTGCACCCTCGCTGCAACAGGTCAACAAAAGACAAGCCTCAGCGAACTATTGGAAAGAACAAAAACAAACGCACCGCGGCTGGTCACAGACTCAGCAGCTATCGGCATAAAGTCTGCCCAGCTGGAAGCCATAAAATACAACTGGCTCCCCTCGCTGAAGCTTAATTACCAGGCCGACATTGGCACCAATAATAATTTGCCCGGCGGATATTTTTCCTACGGCATAGTTCCATCCAACTCAAGAGTGAGGGCAGATGGAAATTCTTCCTCTGTATTTACTGATCTCGGTATTGCTTCCTTAGACTGGGAGATATACAATTTCGGTATGTTTAAAGCCGAGCAACGGGTGGCGGCTTCAGACCTGGAGGCTGAGAAGCTGAATTTTGCAAACTCGCAGTACAACATCCAATACAATGTAGTGAATGACTACCTTCAGCTTTTACGGCTTAATGATCTTATTCAGATCCAGTATCAGAATATACTGAGGAATATTGAGATCAGGCGGACCATCCGCTCACTGGCCATTGCCGGCATAAAAGCGGGAGTAGACACCAGTATTGCCGAAGCCGAGCTTTCTAAATCCAGGCTCATCTATCTTGAATTGAACAACCAGTTCAAACAGGTGCAGCTATTGTTGTCTTACAACAGTGGTATAGATTCCTCGGCGATACAGCCGGACACGCTACTGGAAAACCGGCTCATCAATACGTATGCGGATGACGGCACATTTCCTCCTGACACAGTTGCTCATCCAGCCATTACTCTTTACAGGTCATTGTATCAAAACAGCCTTGACAGGGAAAACCTGGTGAAGAAAAGTTACCTGCCCAAAATTTCCCTGCAGGCAGCCGCCTGGGGGCGCGGCTCCAGTGTGAGCGCAGCAGATGAGTTCCGCAGCCTGGGAAAAGGTATAGGCTTTGAGCGGGGCAACTATCTCGTCGGCGTGGGAATTACCTACAATATACTGGATTATAAACACACCAGGCTCCAGTTGAAAACACAAATGGCCGCCACACAGTATGCACAAAAAAAACTTGAGGAGCAAGGGGCCCTGATCTCCTCAGCGCTCAGCCAGGCAGATGTAGAGCTTTCTACTGCCAACGACAGGCTCAGGGAGATCCCGCAGCAATTAAATGCTGCAAGGGCCGCCTACAGGCAAAAGCTTGCTTTATACCGGAACGGGCTTACCAATATCATTGAACTCAATACGGCGCTGAGCGTATTGTACCGTGCTGAAACGGATTATACCAATGCAAAATTCCTGTTTTGCAAGGCATTGTTTCAAAAAGCCATTACAGGAAACCAGCTTACCCTTCTTTTAAACAGTTTAAAATGACTATTATATGTCGTTAGTTACATCGGCGCTCAGGAAACCAATTAGCACGGTAGTCATTACCGTAAGCTTTCTCCTGTTTGCTGTCATCACCATTATTAGTATCCCGGTTGATATTTTTCCAAAGCTGAACCTGCCGACCATTTATGTGATCGAGTCGTATGGAGGCATGTCGCCCCAGCAAATGGAAGGATTCTTTTCGACAAGAATGCAGGATCAGTTTTTATATGTCAATGGCATTAAAAATATTACCGCAGAAAATGTACAGGGACTTACCGTATTAAAATTGAATTTTTACGAAAACACCGACATGGCTGAAGCCTCGGCTCAGGTAGCGCTGCAGGTAAACCGGGTAATGAAATTTTTTCCGCCGGGAGCGCTTCCGCCACAGGTAGTTCGTTTTGATGCGTCTTCCCTGCCGGTAGGGCAGCTTGTCTTATCGAGCGACAGCAGGAGCCTGAAGGAAATATATGACCTTGCTACTACCCGTGTCCGCCCTATGTTTGCAGCTATCCCCGGATTATCGGCGCCACCTCCTTTCGGCGCCAACTCCCGCACTATTACGGTGAATGTTGACCCGGACAAGCTACGCAGCTATAATCTTACCGCAGATGAGGTAGTGTCAGCGTTAGCCAAGTTCAATGTAATGGCGCCCTCCGGTAATCTCAGGCTTGATAACACCATGTATGTAACCACTATCAATACGCTTGTGCAACAAATAGACGAATTTTCGGATATACCTGTTGTTACTAAAAATGGCGTGCCGGTACTGGTAAAAGATATTGCCAGGGTAGCAGACGCTACAGACATTACGGTAGATTATGCGCTGATCAATGGCAAGCGGTCTATCTACATACCGGTGGTAAAAACAGCGGATGCCTCTACCTGGGATGTGGTAAACAGCCTGAAGAAAAAAATCCCGGAGATCAAAAGCCTGTTGCCGGATGACATGCATATCTCCTATGAATTCGACCAGTCGGTATTTGTGATCAATGCAGTAAAAAGCCTTGTATCAGAAGGTGCGCTCGGCGCTTTGCTCACCGGGCTGATGGTACTGCTCTTTTTACGCGACCTGCGAAGCAGCCTTATCGTGGTCATTACCATACCGGTGTCTATACTCATCGGGGTATTATTATTAAACCTGTTTGGTCAAACTATCAATATTATGACACTGAGCGGGCTTGCGCTCGCCATAGGCATACTGGTGGACCAGTCTACGGTAACTATAGAAAACATTCACCAGCACCTTGAGATGGGTAAATCGAAGAAGCAGGCTGTCCTGGACGGATGCGAAGAAATAGCATTTCCGCTCCTGCTTATATTATTATGTATTCTCGCAGTATTTGCCCCCTCATTCCTGATGAAAGGAGTACCGAGGGCAATGTTTTTACCCTTATCTCTTTCCATCGGGCTTACTATGATCATATCCTACATAGCCGCGCAGACCCTGGTACCTATTCTGTCCAACTGGATGATCCGGGCTGAGCGCTACCGGCATTATCATCACGGAGTAATCCACGCTCATGCAGGGCAGGCGCTCGATACAAATGAGAAAGACCAGGTAGAAAGACATCTCGCCAATGAAAAGCATGATACAAAGGGGAACGACCTGTTTGAAAAAATCAAGCTCAGGTATATGACTGTGCTGAAACGCTGGATGCCCTTCAAAAAACCCATCGTGATCGTTTACCTTCTTACAGTGGTTGCGCTGGTAATATTCGGATTTGGAATGATCGGGAAAGATATGATGCCCAAACTGAATAACGGGCAATTCCAGTTGCGCGTAAAAGAGCCGGATGGTACCCGGCTGGAGAGAACAGAAGAAAAAGTGAGGCAGGTCTTACAGATCATAGACACTACAGTACAGCATCATGTAGCAGTAAGCTCCACTTACGTAGGCATGATACCTACCAGCTATGGCACCAGCAACCTGTATATTTTCAATACCGGCACCCATGAAGCAGTAATGCAGGTGACGCTGGATGAGCATTATAAGGTAAATATGGATGAGCTCAAAGACGCGTTGCGGCGTAATATTCATTACAAGCTTCCCGAATTACGCCTGAGCTTTGAACCCATAGATATGACCGAAAAAATAATGAGCCAGGGAGCAGCCACTCCTATTGAAGTAAGGGTAGCCGGAAAAGACATGAAGGAGATTGAGCAGTATGCCCAAACCCTTGTTTCAAAAATGAAAGCCATTCCCTGCCTGAGAGATGTACAGATAGCCCAGCCGCTGAAGTTCCCCGTGGTCAGCATTACCATTGACAGGATCAAAGCCGCGCAAATGGGACTGAATGTGGAAGACATTGCACGATCTGTAACAGCAAGCACTTCCTCAAGCCGCTTTACACAGAAAAACCAGTGGCTGGATGAAAACAAAGCATATACCTACCAGATACAGGTGCAGATACCGGAGTACATTATGAACAGCATGGATGAGCTAAAAGAGATCCCTCTTATCAAAGGGCGTACAAGTCCTGTGCTGGGTGATATCGCTACTTTTAAAACAGTATACACTCCAGGTGAATATGACAGATCCGGGCCACGCCGTTTTTTAACCGTTGGCGCCAACATTTATAAAAAAGACCTGGGTTACGCAACAGAAGAAGTAAAAAAAGCCATTGCTGCCGTCGGCGTTCCTCCAAAAGGAATGATAACGGAAGTGAAAGGTATGTCAGGGCTGCTGGAAGAAACCTTTTCCAGCCTGCAAGGCGGGCTGCTGTTTGCCATACTTGTCATTTTCCTGCTGCTGGCAGCCAACTACCAGTCAGTAAAGCTTTCACTGGTGGTATTGTCTACGGTACCGGCGGTAATTGCCGGCTCGCTGGCTGCACTGCTGCTCACGGGGTCTACTCTCAATCTCCAGTCTTATATGGGCATGATCATGTCAACAGGCGTTTCTGTTGCAAATGCCATTCTCATCGTGACCAACGGAGAAAAGCTGCGCACCGATTACCGCAACGCATCAAAGGCCGCGATAACCAGCGCGTCTATACGTATGCGCCCGATCCTGATGACAAGCCTTGCCATGGTAGCGGGCATGATACCCATGTCGCTCGGGATGGGAGAAGCCGGCGAACAATCCGCTCCACTTGGAAGGGCAGTGGTGGGCGGGCTGATCGCTTCCACTCTCGCTGCATTATTCATACTTCCTCAGGTATTTGCCTGGGTACAGCACCGGTCAACGTATGATGACCCTTCACTCATGCCTTCTGTTACAACAAATACATCATCAAAGAAAAAATCATATCATGAAATATAGTTATTGGGTACTGGCAGCAATTTTCTTCACAACCGTTTCCTGCTCGCACCGGGAAAAGCCTGTTGACATGACGGGCTCAGCAGGAAAGCCCGGTAAAGAAAGTAAATACGAGATCGGTACCGTTACGGAAAAACCTTTGTCGAGCTATGTAAAGCTGCCCGGGCAACTGAAACCTTTTGAAGAAGTGAATATATATGCCAAAGTGAACGGCTTTGTAAGATCTGTTTCGGTAGACCGGGGCAGCGTGGTCAGGAAAAACCAGGTTTTGCTCGAACTGGAAGCGCCAGAGATAGAATCGCAGGTGCAGGCAGCCATATCCAAGTTCACCCAGGCGCAGGAAAATGCAGTGGCAAGCAGGGAAAAATACCGCAGGCTTAAAGATGCTGCCAAAGAAGAAGGAGCAGTAGCGCCGCTCGACCTTGACAATGCACTTTCCAAAATGAAAGCGGATGAGGCCGTAGTGATGTCGGAAAAATCGAATGTGGCTTCAATGAACAATATAAAGGAATATCTTACGGTAACAGCGCCGTTTGACGGTATAATAATACAAAGGAATATTTCTGCAGGCGCCCTGGTGGGACCTGGCAGCAAAGCCAATGACCAGCCATTACTTGTGCTGCAGCATTTACAGAAGCTCAGGCTCGAAGTATATATCCCGGAGGCCTATGTGGATAAAGTTGACCTGAAGCGCCCGGTACGGTTTACATTCAATGCCATTCCCGGCGACGAGCATGAAGCCATGATCAGCAGGTCGGCAAATGCATTGAGCAATATGCGCTCTGAAGCTATTGAGATAGACGTTCAAAACAAAAAGCAAACCTTAAAGCCGGGCATGTATGCAGAAGTAAAGATACCGCTGCTTTCTGATGCCGCTTCCATACTGGTACCGAATAATGCCATAGTAAGATCAACAGAAAGGCATTATGTAATTGCCGTAAAAGAGGGGAAGTCCATATTTAAGGAAATAAAGGAAGGATTGAGCGCAGACAATTTTACAGAAGTATTCGGCGACCTGAAGGAAGGCGATGAAATTATTTTACATGCCACGGACGAGATAAAGGAAGGCACTATTGTGAAATAAGAAAGAGGAGCCATGAATCAATAAGCCATGAATTCCAGCGTCCGGGGACGGGATGATTTTTGGGATAGCCAAGAGCCACTGATGCACGAATAAATTAATTGTATATTAAAATCCATTCGTGCATCAGTGGCTCCTGTATTCGTATATCAGCCCGCTTGCGGACCGCTGGAATTTGTAGCTTACTTTGCTTTGCTATTTTCAATGAATCAGGAGTGCGGAGCCATTTATTTCGTTCAATGAAGATCTTCAAAATAAAATACATTACCATCCGAAGTGACATGCAGCACTATTCCTGAATTATTTTTTGAGAGCTCTACAAAATAGCTGTCTTCATCCTCAAATTCACTCCCATACAGGATCATATCGCTGGAATTTGCTTCGTTATCATCATAAAAGATCACGTTATCCACCTTATATCCTTTGCTGATATATTCCCTGTTGATCTGCTTTTGACCTGCCGCCGGCAAATCAGCGAATTGCCTGGCGCTGGTAGTTCCTACCAGGTTTCCGTCAATATCATAATAGGCTGTCAGCGCTTTCCCGTCTTTGGTGAACCTGGCTTCGTCAAAATAATCGTTGCGTTTCCATTGTACGTCCCTGATATCACCGAAATCTGAAATAAACTGCTGCTTACTCTGGTAGCTTGCATCCTGTCCTTCCAGCTTGCGCAATACTATCTTATCTTTCTTTTTTTTGTCCCTGATACGCGCCTCTCTTTTATCCAGTTTTTTAATATCATTTTTCACCACCCCCTGTTGTTGTTCTGTCTGGGCATGAATATTGCTGATCGCAAAGAATATTGCCATGCCTGTAATAAATATGGTTTTCATCGTAAAACGTTTTTAATGTAAATATTTTTGATTTACGATGTGAAGGTAGAGCCACCGATTGCCTGTAGCAAGCCGTAATCGTTAAACAGGGAAAAAGAGTAGCCAAAAAGGAGAACATTATAGCTATCAGGCTTCTCAGCTCCTGAAGAGCGTTATTAAATGGAGCATGACAGGCGTATCCCAAATTTGCTGGGCTGCGTAACAGCAAAACAGAGACAGACTCTCTTTTAGCTGCAGGAATACAAAACATGAGATGTCAAAAGAGAGACGTCAAAGGTTGAATACCTTATCCCTATACCCTACCTCTCTAATTAAGCCTTATCTCAAGTAACTTGGGCCATCTTTTACCCGTAATAAAAATTTTATTATCGGTAGCATCCCAGGCTATGCCATTCAATACGGCGCCTTCTTCCTGGGCTTCCCTGTCATAATTAATATTGGCAAGCTTTTTTAAAGCATCTGTAAAATCCAATATGCCAACAACAAAGCCGGAGGAAGGATCAATTTTCAATATATAATCGGTCTCCCACTGGTTGGCATAGATATAACCATTGATATATTCCAGCTCATTGAGATTATTTACCGGACCGAGATTGTTGGATACTGAAACGATCTTCATCAGCTTAAAATCAGACGGCCGCACAAAATATAATTTATCTGTGCCGTCACTGATAATAAGATTGGTTTTATCGTCGGTTATCCCCCATCCCTCGTTTGGCCAATATCCTTTTCGTATGAGCTTGAAGTCTTTGAGACTATATACCAGTATCAGATGGTCCTGCCATGTCAATTGATAAACAGTATCATTGAGCACCGTTATCCCTTCTCCGAATAATTGCGGATCGAGGTCAATTTTTTGCTGCACCGTTCCTGTTTTGTAATCAACCTTACGGAGGGTGGATTCTTTCTTTTGTCCCGTTCCTTCAAACAACTGGTTGTTATAAAATACCAGCCCCTGGGTAAAAGCCTTGGTATCGTGAGGATAGATATTCAGGACGGTATAGGGAACGGGAGCCGGAGCCGGGACATTACCGTTATTTTCGGTACTTGCAGGAACTGTGTGCTCACTGCCTTTGTCTGAATTATTACAGGACCAGATCAATAACAGAAAACCGGAGAGCAGGGCGAGTTTGTTTAACATATATCAAATGATTGCTGCAAAAATAAGTTTTGACATAGTATCAACCGAAGATTAAACGCATTTTAACGGCAGATTACCTGCCTGTAGTCGAAAAGCGCCTTTGTATCATTGATGGTACCGGATATTTTATTTTACTTTGTACCTCAGGTGTTGCAAACACTCCCTATCTCCTATCTGCTGCACATCCAATTATCCCTGTTCAAATATCTTTTGAAAAGCTAAAGTGTTAATGCTGCCCGGTACGGAGCCGCACTACCATTCCAATTAAATGTAATATCGCCATGGAAAGCTGGTTTAAAAATCAGCCGATGAAATATTTTGTCTGTATTCTGCTCGGATTTCAAATACATGCCGCTTCTGCCCAGCGCAATTGCGGATCAGCAGACTACTGGAAACAGCAGTTACAAAGTGATGCTGCCCTTAACAGCCGCTATATGCAAATAGAAGCTTCATCGCGGCATCATGCTGCAATGAAAATACAGGAACCTGCGGTAGAAGACGGATCCACCATTACTGTTCCGGTAGTCGTTCACATATTGTATAATACTTCCGCTCAGAATATCAGTGATGCCCAGGTACAATTGCAGCTCAATGTATTGAACCAGGATTTTCAAAAATCAAATGAAGATATCGGAAAAGTTCCAGCAGCTTTTGCAGGATATGCAGCAGACTGCCAGATAAAATTTGTACTTGCAAAGACAGACCCACAGGGCTATGCCACCACAGGTATTATCAGAAAGAAAACAACACAATCCTCCTGGAAGCAGGACGATAGAATGAAATACAGCATGAATGGCGGCGATGATGCGTGGGACAGCCGCTATTATCTTAATATATGGGTTTGTAATCTTGCTGACGGGCTGCTCGGATACTCCACTTTTCCCGGGGCTGCCGCTGACAAAGACGGTGTAGTGATAAGAACCGATGTATTCGGACCCGGTAATAATGCGGTATACAACAAGGGCAGGACAGCCACACACGAAATAGGGCACTGGCTTAACCTTAAACACTTGTGGGGGGACGCCGACTGCGGCAGCGACGATGTGGAGGATACACCACCGCAGAAAACCTATAGCAGCGGCTGCTCATCATTTCCTAAAATAACAGCCGGCAGTTGCAATAATAACCCTGACGGGGACATGTTCATGAACTTTATGGATTTTTCTGATGATGCCTGCATACTCATGTTCACCTACGGACAACGCCAGAGAATGAGAGCTATTTTCACTGCTGACGGTCCAAGAGCTTCCATGCGCAACTCTCCTGCCCTCGGGAAACCGTGGAACAATGCCCCTGCTGCCGACTCTGCTAAACATACAGGAAATCCGATATCCCTGTCTGTGTATCCTAACCCCTCTGCCAATACAATTTACTTTCGCGATGGCAATGAAAGCAGCATCATCCCGGATCACTACCAGATCTTCGATGCAAAGGGACAACTACTAATGAGCGGTTTTAAAAGACCAGCAGTACAAATCAACAGACTAATGCAGGGAATTTATTTTATCAGGGTACAATATGATGGAAAAGATGCAGTTATAAGGTTCATGAAGCAATAAATATCATTTGCATATTAATATTTCTTTATGAGCAGGCAGAACGCTTTGATAGTATATTTGACTTCAATATAAAATCATTCTTATGAAAAAAATCATCCTTTTTGTTGCTACACTATTCCTGCTGCATACCACCCGGGCGCAATTATTAAAAAAAGTACTCGGCGACAAAACAGACAGTTCCGGTATTTTAAATAATGTATTGGGTAAAGGCGCCGGCAGCTTAAGTACTGACGAGATCGCTTCAGGACTGAAAGAGGCATTATCAGTCGGCGCAGAAAAAGCAGGCAACAGCCTATCCTCTCTAAACGGCTTTTTTGGTAACGCCGCTATCAAGATATTAATGCCTGATGAAGCAAAAAAAGTGGAAGAAAAACTTCGTGCCATAGGATTGGGCGACCAGGTAGATAATGCTATTCTGTCTATGAACAGGGCTGCCGAAGATGCCGCGAAGTCTGCCGCTCCGATATTTGTAAATGCCATCAAACAAATGAGCATCAAAGACGCTGCCGGGATATTAAAGGGAGGAGATTTTGCCGCGACTGATTATCTCAAAGATAAAACCACTGCATCATTGACAGCATCTTTTAAGCCGGTGATCGAAAAATCGCTTGAAAAAGTAAATGCCACAAAATACTGGAATACTGTTTTTTCTGCCTATAACAAAGTTGCGCTCAAAAAAATCAACCCTGATCTTACAGCCTATGTAACTGAAAAAGCTTTAGACGGCATTTTCCACGAGGTAGGCCAGGAAGAGCAAAAGATCCGCAAAGATCCTTTAGCACGCACTTCTGACCTGCTTAAAAAAGTGTTCAGCAATGGATGAGTAGCAACCCCTTTGAGCAACCCCATATTGCCAATGAGATATACTGAAAATATCTGTGTCATTAAAATTAATGTCGCAATTCTGTTTTCAAATTTTTGTCAACATTTAATTCATCTGCCGATAAAGTGTTGCTTTTGAAAATTGTCGCTATGAATTTTAGAGGGGTCAAATTCTTGTTCCCATTGTTCTCTCTTTTTTGCTCCTCGTTTGCCATACTTTTTGTCAAAAATTTCGTCAAGGGTAGTGATATTATTTTCTTTTTTCGTTTTCATACTATCCTTTTATTTTTAATGCTCTTTCAACTTCTGTTGTTTTATCGTTTTCGCTTTACGAAGTGAACTACTTAGACAACAAAAAAGCAAATTGTTTAAAAAGAGCTTTGTCTCTCGAAAATGGTGTCGTAGAAAGACCGCCAACTTATAAATATATCGCACTCAACCTTTTTCCTAAAGAAAAAGATTTTTACTTTCACTGACGCAAATTTGGCAGCATTGGCTTGTATACAGTCATTTCTCAACCAAGTGTTTTCATTTTTCTGTTGAAATTTGCAGAAAAACACCTATCTTAACCTGCAAACACCATCAAATGAAAAATGCTAACCTTATAATGGTGCTGTTGTGCTATGCCACCTTACCAAGCAACGCACAGAACGCCCGGCAACCCGTTGTTACCTGGTATGCTTCTTCCGGCGCTTACAGCAAAGATTTCTCTGATGCCTTCACCGTGTATACTAATCCCGCTTCGCTTGCCGGCACAGACCATTTTTCAGCAGGCGTTTATGGAGAGCAGCGGTTTATGCTTACCGAAACGGGAAATTATGCTGCAGTAATTGCGATCCCTTCCGCTTCAGGCAATTTTGCCCTCACGGCCGAATATTTTGGATATAAAGCATATAATGAAACCACGCTCGGTATCGGTTACGGGCGGAAGATCGGGGAGCAGGTATATATCGGCGCCAGGTTCAACTATTACAGTGTGCTGATCCAATCGTATGGAAAAGCTTCCACTTTAAATGCAGAAGCAGGAAGCCTGTTCCAGCTTACCCCGCAATTATGGTCGGGCTTTTCCGTAGCTAACCTTTTTCCCGGCAGGCTCGGAAAACAGACCGGTGAAAAATTAGCCCGGGTATACAAAGCAGGAATAGGCTATACCTTATCGCAGTTATGCTTCTTTGGCGCAACAGTGATCAAAGAAGAAAACAGTGTCCCGTCAGCCCATTTCAGCATACAATACCGCCCCATAAGACAACTGTTTGCCCGTGCAGGCATACTAACGGGCAACCATAGCTGGTATGCAGGCCTGGGATATCTCTGGAAAAATTTACGTATGGATATCACCGCAAGCTTCCACGACCGCCTCGGCATGTCGCCGGGCCTGCTATTACTATACGAAGCACCTCAAACTGAAACGGAATGAGGTGGCATATTATCATAGCAGCGTTGCTTCCATTGCAGATCCTTGCACAGGAACCGGCCGGCACTTCAATGGAAGAACAACTCGAAGATATTGCAGAGAACAATGAAGATGCGGAGATCACCGATGACTCGTGGATGCAGCAAATGGCGTTTTTCAAAAAGCATCCCCTGGATCTCAACCAGGCCTCGGAAGCGGAATTACAAACACTGCAACTGTTGTCTCCTGTTCAGATCGGGCAGTTGCTGGAATACCGCAGGGTTTTAGGCAGGCTTATCAGCATTTACGAGCTCCAGGCAGTGCCCGGATGGGATGTAGCGCTGATCAGGAAAATACTGCCCTATGTCACTGTAAGCAATGGAGCTCCTTTATACAATACGTTGCTCAGCCGGTTTGACAAAGGCGATCAAGGCCTGCTGCTGCGTTTTTCCACATTACTTCAAAAGCCCAAAGGATATACTATAAAAGACAGCTCAAAAAGCCATTATGCCGGCAGCCCCGCAAGAGCATTGATACGCTATACCTATCAATACAAAAACCTTTTGCAATATGGTCTGACTGCCTCAAAAGATGCCGGCGAAGCTTTTTTCGGGAAACATGAAAAGGCAGGCTTTGACTTTTATTCCATACATTTTTTTGCACGCAATGCAGGTATCATAAAATCACTGGCATTAGGCGATTACACCCTCAACCTCGGGCAGGGGCTTATCTGCTGGCAGGGGCTTGCCGTGGGCACTGGAGCCGAAGCGACAAATATTAAAAGGCAGTCGGCTATACTACGTCCTTATAATTCTGCAGGAGGCTATTTTTTTAACCGCGGAATAGCCGTAACGCTCGGTAAAAGCCAGTGGCAGGCTACGGGTTTTATTTCCAGGAAACAATTAGATGCAAATATTGACTATAAGGATGAATGGCAGTCGGATGTAGCATCTTCCATACATACTTCGGGATATCACCGCACCACTTCTGAAATAGCAGACCGCGGAACCTTATCCTTCCTGATGTATGGAGGCAATATCAGCTACACTTCCCCCCGCCGTCACATAGGGTTTAGCACCATGCAATACTCCTTCGGGAAACCTGTTGCAAAGGAGGCAGTCCCCTACAACCTGTACGCACTGTCCGGACGCCGATGGAGCAATTACAGTATTGACTACAGCTTCTCTTTCAGAAATGCACATTTTTTTGGAGAAACTGCTACAGATGCTAACCGGCATTTGGCTACGATCAATGGAGTAATAATAGGCGTTGATGCAAAAGCAGATATCAGTTTGCTTTACCGGTCCATTTCTCCAAAGTATCAGTCTTTTTATGGGAATGCGAATACCGTGAATACGATGCCCGTTAATGAAAATGGATTATATATAGGAGCTGCCCTGAGATTGTCTTCTGCGCTCCGCATAGATCTTTCAGCGGATATATTTCATTTTCCCTGGCTCAAATACAGAGTGGATGCGCCATCGGGCGGAAGCAGCTATGTTGTTCAATGCTCATACAAACCATCGAAGCTTACCGAAGTGCACACACGATACAGGGTTCAGCACAAACCTGTCAATCAAAGCACCGGTAGTAATCCGTTGAATGAAGTCATTCCTTTTTCCAGCCAGTCCTGGCGGACACAGGTCAACCGCCAGTTGGGCAAACAGTTCAGCATCAGGCAAAGGTTTGAGATAGTCTGGTATGCTACAGAAAACAAACCGTCTGAAAAAGGGTTTCTTACCAGCTTCGATCTCTTCTTTAAGCCGGCATCCGGCCGATTCACCACCAATATCCGTATGCAGTATTTTGAAAGCGACAGTTATAATGCCCGGCTATATGCATACGAAAACGATGTTTTATATTATTATGCTATTCCAACCTTCTACGATAAGGGAATACGATATTATCTCAACCTGAAATATGCATTAGGCAGGTCTGTAAGCGTATGGCTGAAGTGGGCGGAGACCTTATATACCGGTAAAAACACTATAGGAAGCGGGCTTGATGAGATTGAAGGCAGCAGAAAATCAGAAATACGCCTGCTGGCAACGATAGATCTGTAAAGCTGCTCATTCTTGTTTACATTTGCAGAAATACATATTATGGCAGACCAACCACAGCAACCTAACCAGCTAAATATTGAGATATCAGAAGAGATAGCGGAAGGCATATATGCCAATCTTGCCATCATTACACACAGCCATGCGGAATTTGTAGTGGATTTTGTGAATGTAATGCCCGGCACTCCAAAGAGCAAAGTGAAATCGCGCCTGATCCTGACACCGCAACATGCCAAGCGGTTCATGAAGGCCCTCATAGATAATGTAAAAAGATATGAAGCAGCAAACGGACCGATCCAGGATATAGAGGAAATACAGATCCCCATGAACTTTGGCGGCCCCGCCGCCCAGGCGTAAAGATCCTGTCACATAGCAGACGAAGCGCATCAATACTGCTCCGGATCATAGTGATGCAGCAAGTGGAATAATTTCAAATCTTAAATTTTAAATCTCCCATGTCTTCTTTTATTTCCAATGAGCGCCCCGCGGTGGATAAAGTGATCAGTGATATTGCAGATTACGTGCTGAACTATGAGATCAACAGCGAGCTTGCCCGGACAACGGCACATTATTGTCTTTTAGATACCCTTGGATGCGGTTTTGAAGCGCTCACCTATCCTGCATGTACCAAGTTGCTGGGCCCGATAGTACCGGGAACAATAGTGCCCGATGGAGCCAAAGTGCCCGGCACCTCCTACCAACTGGATCCTGTACAGGCAGCATTTAATATCGGAGCCATCATCCGCTGGCTGGATTTTAATGATACCTGGCTGGCTGCGGAATGGGGGCACCCTTCCGACAACCTTGGCGGCATACTGGCGGCTGCCGACTGGCTTTCCCGCACAGCGGTATCCAGGGGAAAGCAGCCGCTGACAGTGAAAGATGTTCTTGATACCATGATCAGGGCGCACGAGATACAGGGAGTGATAGCGCTGGAAAATTCCTTTAACCGGGTTGGGCTTGACCACGTGCTGCTGGTAAAGCTGGCTTCCACCGCCGTAGTGGGGAAACTTATCGGTTTGACGAGAGAAGAACTGATCAATGCTATATCGCTGGCATTTGTTGATGGTCATTCGCTGCGCACCTACCGCCACGCTCCCAATACCGGCAGCAGGAAATCCTGGGCTGCAGGCGATGCTACTTCACGTGGCGTACGTCTTGCACTGATCGCGAAAACAGGGGAAATGGGATACCCTTCTGTGCTTACTGCAAAAACCTGGGGGTTTTATGATGTGCTGTTTAAGGGAAAGGAATTTGCATTCCAGAGAGATTATGGCGCTTATGTTATGGAAAATGTATTGTTCAAAATATCATTCCCGGCGGAGTTCCATTCACAAACAGCCGTTGAAGCTGCCATGACATTGCATTCGCGGCTCAGATCAATGAACAAAACGGCGGAAGACATTAAGTCGCTGAGGATACGCACCCATGAAGCGGCTATTCGTATCATTGATAAGAAAGGCCCGCTGCACAACCCTGCCGACAGGGATCACTGTATCCAGTATATGATCGCCGTGCCGCTGATATGGGGAAGGCTTACCGCTGCGGATTATGAAGATAATATTGCTGCAGATCCCCGGATTGATGCATTGCGGGATAAAATGTTCACTGTGGAAGATCCGCAGTTTACCAAAGACTACCACGATCCGGAAAAAAGATCTATTGCCAATGCGCTGCTGGTAGAACTTAACGATGGAACTATTCTTGACGAAGTAGTAGTTGAATATCCTATAGGGCATAAGCGCCGCCGTGAAGAGGGCATACCCGTGCTCATTGAAAAATTCAAAACTAATCTTGCGAGAAGGTTTGCCGCAAAACAGCAACAGACCATCCTGGACAATGCACTGGACCGGGAAAAGCTACAGGCTATACCTGTGCATGAGTTTGTAGATATGATGGTAGTGTGAAGAATAGGTGCCAGGTTAATCGTGAGAAGTCAGAAGTCAAACGTGAAAATCTCACATCTCACTTTTCACGTCTCACAATTATTTCTGAGTTATGTTAATCGTGAAACATCAGAAGTCAAACGTGAAAATCTCACATCTCACCTTTCACGTCTCACAATTATTTCTGAGTTATGTTAATCGTGAAACGTCAGAAGTCAAACGTGAAAATCTCACATCTCACTTTTCACGTCTCACAATTATTTCTGAGTTATGTTAATCGTGAAACGTCAGAAGTCAAACGTGAAAATCTCACATCTCACTTTTCACGTCTCACAATTATTTCTGAGTTATGTTAATCGTGAAACATCAGAAGTCAAACGTGAAAATCTCACATCTCGCCTTTCACGTCTCACAATTGTTTACGATATAACAATCTTGCCTGTCTTAGCGACAAATATGCCTGCCATATATCTTTCGGTTTCCTATTCTGCAATATCCGAAGATGACCGGATTTTAAAGTCGGCATATTTCCAGGCTTCTTCGAAAGCAGCCTTAGCGCTTTGCGCTTCACTGTGCTTATTTTGCAACTCCAATGCATTATACAACCCTATCAGGGCCCAGCCATTTTTTCGCCAGGTCTGCAGATCCCGGTTATATACTTTTTCAGCTTCGCTATATTTTCCTGCTTTGAGCAATACGGCTCCCAAATGATGCCGTACGGAGAAAAACCAGTCAGGAGGCTCATTGTAATTGAGATCATCTTCAATAACAACAGCTTCTTCCAGTAATGAAACAGACCGGGCGGTCTGGTTTTGTCTGAATACAATGCCTGCTTCCAATACCTTTACCGCGATCTGCACCAGGTCGGCAGTGGTATTGATCCCCCAAACGGTCAGGTGCTGAAGGGAAGTATCGGCAGTCAGTATGAGCAGGCTGTCCATTTCTTTTTGCGCATTAGACATATCGTGCTTTCCCAGGTAGGCCATTCCCCTGGCATAATGCCAGATCGCTTTCGGGTATACAAGACCCTTTGCAGGAGCTGCAATCGAAAGGATCGTATCCCACATTGAAAGTTTTACGGCTACATAATAAGGGATAATATAATAGTGTTGTAAGGTGCCCCATTCCGGCAAACGCATGATGTCTGTTGCAGTGTGTAGCTGTAATTGCTTTGACGCCTCCCAGGCTACTGCGGAGTTCCCCTCCAGTGTGGCTGTGGCTGCCAGAAAATGATAATTATGCGGATAATATGACAATGGATAAACGCCCTGCGCATGACAGGCTGTTGTATACACACTGTCAATCTCTACTGCACGAATATTAGCAAGCGAGCCCTGATGGTAGTCGCCCGTATTGATGTAAATATGCGATGGCATGTGCACCAGGTGACCTGAGCCCGGCACCACTGTTTCCAGTAGCTTTGCACTGCCCAATGCTTTCTCGGGTGTGGCGGATGCTTCCATCGCATGAACATAAAAATGGTGCGCTCCCGGATGCTTCGGGTTTATTTTTATCAGGTGCTCCAAAACAGCCAGCAGCTCCGGCGTCCACGCTTTTGGCGCTTTTGTTGTTTTATCATACAAATCCCAGGGATGCAGGTTCATCATCGCCTCAGCGTATAACGCACCTATATCAGGGTCGGCAGGGTATTGTGCATATACCTTTTTCATAGCTGCAGTATAGGCAATATCCAATGGGCTGCGGTCAACCGGTGGTTGCGCCGCGTACCGCGTCGTCAATGCTTCAATCAGCGCTGTTTCTTTTGGTGTGCAATTCCCAATGAGCGATTTCGCTTTCACAGAAGCTTCATAAGCACGTTGAAAATTATCTTCTTCCATCCCGCCATTGTAATTGGGACCTAACACATACGCATACCCCCAGTAAGCCATAGCACAAGAAGGATCCAGCCGGGTTGCTTCATAAAAAGACCTTGCCGCTTCCGCATGATTAAATCCATACGCCAACATCATTCCCTGGTTGAAATACTCCTGCGCCTCCTTGCTGGAAGTTGAAATCCTGAAATCAATACCACCGAGTCCATCGAACCTGGGCGCTTTTTTCCCTGAAGTGTACCATTCTTTATCGCTGGTCTTAGGGCTATAGCAGCCAATGATCTCAGCATCTTTACCTGCTGACTGTTTTTCTCTGCTGCCGCTGGGATTGTTGCAGGCAAAAAGCATTATAATGGAGAAGACTACCAGATAACGGGAATGCATATAACAACAGTTTAGATGTAGGATCCTTTTAATAATTTTCCGTATTTCTTTGTGAGAGGTGAAACTTGCCTACCGGTTTACCTGCCGTAGGCATGGCAGGCAGGCGATAAATATGAGGATCTCACATTTATCCTCTCACTTTTGACGTTTAATATAACATGAGCCGCAAGATCACCCCGGCAAAAGCTGTCACTTCTCTCCGTCCTGCTTGTCTTTCACACACCTGAAGCCGAGATTATTGCTCCCGCTGCTTACTTCTCCTTTTCCCCGGCTTCCGGCTTTGTAGCGTATGCAATACTGGTCGCTGCACAAAAATGAGCCTCCGCGCTGTACACGCTTCACTGCGCCGGGCTCATCGGGGTCATAGCTGTCTGTGGGACCGGTGGGATTATCTTCAGGGCTGTTTTTATAATAGTCGGGACGATAATAATCAGAACACCATTCCCATACATTTCCATCCATATCATACAGCCCGTAGCGGTCGGGCGGAAATGTTTTTACCGGCGCCACGCCGGTGAAGCCATCTTCCCTGGTGTTGGCATCAGGAAAATGCCCCTGGTAAATATTAGCAACCCATTTCCCGCCGGGTTTCAGCTCATCGCCCCAATAGTAATCTGCATACTGCCTGCCGCCTCTGGCTGCAAATTCCCATTCCGCTTCCGTCGGCAGGCGCTTGCCCGCCCATCTGGCATACGCCGCTGCATCTTCGTAGCATACATGGACGACAGGCTCATTGCCCCTGTTTTCAATGGAGCTGCCTGATCCTTCGGGATGATGCCAACTGGCATTTGGCACATAGGTCCACCATTGCATGGGATTGTTGAGGTTTACAGGATGAGGCGGCGGCGTAAATACTGCCGACCCCGGCACCAGCTTATCAGCAGGCACACCCGGAAAATCAGCAGGGTTTAATGGACGTTCTGCAACAGTTTTGTAACCTGTAGCCTTCACAAAGGCTGCAAACTGGGCATTGGTGACCTCATGTTCATCCATCCAGAATCCCTTCACTTTCACTTTATGGACAGGCAGGGCATCCGGAAATGAATTGCTCCCCATTTCAAAAGCGCCCCCGGGGATCCATAGCATTTTGCAGGTATCCTTATACTCAGCCACAATTGCGCTGCTGTCTGTAGCTTTAAATACGGCAAAACGGGATGGGGGTGCAACACAATGAGTAGTATCTGTGGTTGTATCTGCTGCAATATCTTTTGACGAAGCGCTCTTTTTCTGCGTGCAGGAAAAGACGCAAAAAGACAACAGCAGCCAACCCCGGGCCGCAACAATATTTCTATACTTTATCCGTCTGCTTTCAACATTCAACATGAGGCAAAGATAATGGCTAAAAATGGTTTGACTCTTTCACGGGCGTACCGAAAACCTGCAACGCCTCATCATCTTTGAACTGAACGATGAGCTTTTGCAATGAGGCTTTTAATGAGCTCACTATTTTCATATTCTTTTTATCAGCATAAATATTATGCAGCTCCCGGGGATCTTGCTCAAGATCATATAATTCCCATGCATCCGCACCACCATAAAAGCGGATGAGCTTATACCTCGTTGTTCTTATCCCAAAATGAGGATATACATGATGAGGTTGCGGAAATTCGTAATAGTGATAATACATCTGGTTTCGCCATGGCACTATTTTTTTACTATTGTTTTTCAATAGTGGCAGCATTGAAGTGCCTTGTATAGCAGAAGGAGGGCGGATACCGGCAATATCAAGGATGGTGGGAGCCCAGTCTATGCCCAGGACGAACTGGTCAAACACAGTTCCGGGCTTTATTACGCCGGGATAACGCATAACAAATGCAGTGCGTAAAGATTCTTCGTACATAAAGCGCTTGTCGAACCAGCCATGCTCGCCAAGATAAAACCCCTGGTCGGCAGCATATATTACAATGGTATTTTCTGCCAGTCCCGACTGATCTACATAATCCAGTATTTTGCCGATGTTCCTGTCCAGCCCGTGAGCTGTTGCGAGGTAGTCTTTCATGTAACGCTGATATTTCCATTGCAGCAGGGCATCACCGGTCAGGTGCTGCTCATCAAATGACTTGCTGATCTTATTCTCATAATAGTCATAAAATATCTTTTTCTGCTCCGGGGTAAACCGGTTGTATATGCCGCTTGCCACATAATCGGTATGCACTTTGAGGTCTTCCTTCAGGCGCATGGTCTTATCAATGGTCATGTCCTGGTTAGTAGCGGCAAACCTTCCTTTATAGTCGTCATAAAAAGTTTCCGGCAGGGGGAAATCTACAGAATCATATATTCCCAGGTCTTCCAGTGCGGGCAGCCATTCCCGGTGCGTTGCCTTCTCCCCCACTACCAGAAAAAAAGGCTTTGAGCTATCCCTGTTTTTGAGCCAGTTGAGAGAAAGCCCTGTAATGATATCGGTTACATACCCTTGGATGCGAGTGGTATCTCTTTGCCGGTTTACAAAATCAGGATTGTAGTATTGCCCCTGACCGGGAAGTATGTTCAGATAGTCAAAGCCATACGGGATATCGCCCAGGTGCATCTTGCCGATCCATGCGGTTTGGTATCCTCCTTCCTGCAGCAATTGGGGAAATACTTCCTGGTCTATATCGAACTTACCGCTGTTTACCATATAACCATTCACATGACTGTATTTGCCTGTAAGCAGGCAGGCCCTGCTGGGGCCGCATATTGCATTGGTAATAAAAGTATTCCTGAATATGGCTCCCGACTTCGCGATCCGGTCTATATTGGGTGTCTGCACCAGTTTGCTGCCATAAGCGCTTACCGACTGGTAAGCATGATCGTCAGAAAAGATGAAAATAACATTAGGTCTCTTCACAGTTCCCTGTTGCGCCCGGGCATGGTTGCTGCTGCAAAGAAAAAACGGCAGGAGCAGCAGGTAAAAGCATAAAACGTTTTTTTTCATGTGGCAATTTTAGCGGGTATACGATGACAATGGCCAAACAGTGATTAAAAATACGGACTACTGTGTAAAGATGACGCTATATACCAGAACAAACGCATATAAATTTTGTAGATGCAGAATCAATGTCGTTTCTTTAAGAAGGTATAGCGTTTTTAAGGGTAAACTGTTGATTGCCTCAAACCGGCGGTTCGTATCTCCCGCCCAGGGTGGGACCCCTGCTTTTTGCTTTGAGGAGGTCTGTCAGTTTTATATCATTATTCATCGATCCCTTTGATCAGCGGTAGTATAAATCTCACCCAGAAAAAGGTGGCTCATTCGGATACTGGTAACAGTGCGATTAATCTCTGCGTTGCTGATAAATTAAAAAGTTTTATGCTAACAGCTATTGCGGCTTTGCCGCCGGCTGCAGTTCAGCAAAAGGAATGATAAAAGTTACTATTGTTCCCTTCTTATTGTCTATCAGGAATTTTCCGTGAAGCAGCTCCATTCGTTTTGCCATATTCTTCAGCCCGTTGCCTCCTGCATATTGAGCGGCATCTCCGGGCATACCTTTACCATTGTCAGCGATAGTGATCTGCAATTTTCCGGGAAAAGAGAAAGAGATATTCAGGCAGGTCGCCCCGGCATGCTTGACCACGTTGTGCAGCGCTTCTTTTACCGCCAGGAAAATATTCCGCCGCACATCCCCCGCAACATCTAAGACTATGATCTTTTCCGGCATTTCAATATCACAGGCGATGCCTACCTGCTCCATAAAATTCATAGCATATTCCCTGATATAAGATATCAGCCCCGGAAGATCATCATTGGTGTGATTCAGCGACCAGAGAATTTCATTCATTGACTGCACCAGCCGCTCGGAATTTTCTGAGATACGCTCCAGTTCCTTCATATAATTATCGCCCATACGCTTTTTTGCCATTTCGCTCATCAGCCTGATACCGGAAAGCCCGTCCCCTATTTCAGTCTGAAGCTCGTATGAGATTTCTTTGCGCATGGTCTGCAGCACATTTGATATCTTTCTTTCATGATCTTTTCCTTTATGCGCCCAGGCGGGGGAAAGTGTGGCAAAAGTCTCTGCATATAATTTCGTTTTGTATACAAGCCCGGTATTAAGTATTATCAATTCGAGTATAACACCTGCCTGGAAATAAATAATCACGTTCCTGTTACCAATGCCTGAATAAGGATCAGCGTAACCCAGGATCACAGACAACAGGGCACCTAATGCCACCATCAGGCTGCCTGCTGCCAAAAATGGCCCCAGGATGATTTTCTTCTTAATGATGAAATACAAAACGCCCATGCAGGCAAGATAAGATACAGCAGAAACAAAAAAATTGATCCTGATGCTGACAGAAAAATCCTTGTACATGACAGTAACCGCAAAAATAATTATGGCATAGGCAAGCATGCTATTCTTTATGACAGTAACGGTCTTGTATAGTCGTGTTCCTGTAGACGTATTGATCAGGAACAGAAAAGCAAATTCAATGTAGAAATAAAAAGCGATGAAAAGGATGGTCTTATCTACCATTAATTCATTGAAAGAAAAGCTCCCGATACGGACTATTTCATCGGCACCGCTGTTGTATTTCAGGAAAAAATAGATGCCCACAGTAATGGAATACGCTGCATAATACAGGTATTCTTTTCTCCGGAAGAAATACCATTGTACCAGAGAATACAGCACCTGGAACAAGAGGAGACCAAGCATGAATGGCTCAGGTAGCATAGTAGTTTTGAATTAGGGCTTTACGATCCCGGATCTATACCAATGCAAATATTACGAAAATATTTGGTAGAAAACCTGAACTGTGCATCCTATGCTATTTAGTTCCGGTAAGAGCTACCGGAAGTGGTTAAAAATGCCCCGTAATTACTAAAGAGCAACTATACCATAGAGGGGCTATGCAAGCGACCGACTATTTCGCATGCCTTTGCTGCAATATATCAGCAACATCTTTTAGCCGGTAGCCTTTTGCATTGAGCAATATCAGGTAATGAAAAAGCAGGTCTGCAGATTCATTCAGGAAAAGATCGTCATTGTTATCCTTGGCTTCTATTACCGTTTCCACTGCCTCCTCGCCTACTTTTTGCGCAATTTTATTGATGCCTTTATGAAAGAGCCGGGCAACGTATGATTCTTCCGGCGACACTTTTTTACGAAGCTCAATGATATCTTCAAGATAATAAATGAAATCCTGCTTATGATTCTTTTCATCCCAGCAGGTATCGGCGCCCGTATGGCAAACCGGGCCTAAAGGATGTACTTTTATTAAGAGCGTATCATTATCACAATCCACCGTTGCAGATCTTAATTCAAGAAAATTACCGCTCTCTTCCCCTTTTGTCCACAATCTTCTCTTGCTGCGGCTGTAAAAGGTAACTTTTCCCGACTGCATGGTTTCATTCCAGGCATCTTCATTCATAAAACCGAGCATCAGCACTTTGTGGGTATCTACATCCTGAATGACAGCAGGCACCAAGCCATCACTATATTTCTTGAAATCTATTTTCATTTATTATCCGGTAAAGGCTGCAAGTTAATGTATTCGGTTGAGAAGCCCCCGGGCCTCTCCCGAAGGAGAGAAGAAAAGTCCCTTATTTGCAAAAAGTGATCAAAAGAAAGGTGAGACGACAAACGTGAAACGACAAACGTGAAACGACAAACCTCTTTGTGCTACTTTGTGTCTCGGTGTCTTAGTGGTTCCTGTATTTCTACAGCCGCACTTCAATTGCTTTTGAAGATAAATATTGTTTCAGATCGGGGATGCTTATTTCTTTGAAATGAAAAATGCTGGCTGCCAGGGCTGCATCAGCTTTTCCTTCCTGAAAAACGGTTACAAAATGCTCCATCGTTCCGCCTCCCCCACTGGCAATAACAGGAACGGGTAGTTGAGTAGACAATGTTTTTGTAATATCCAGCGCGAATCCCTGCTTGGTACCATCGTGGTTCATAGAGGTGAGCAATACTTCTCCGGCACCCAGATCAACGGCTTGCTTGGCCCAGTCTATACAGCGGGTATCCGTTTTTGTTCTGCCGCCATTCAGGTACACGTACCATTCCCCATCCTCTTCTTTTCTCGTGTCTATCGCCAGCACCACGCACTGGCTGCCAAACTCTTTGGCAAGCTCGGCAATCAGTTCCGGTCTTTTGAAAGCTGCAGTATTTACAGAGATCTTATCCGCTCCGTTTTGCAGCAATACGCTTACGTCCTGCACACTGCTGATACCGCCGCCTACCGTGAAAGGGATATTGATATGATGCGAGATACGGTTAGCCAGCTCACTCAGCGTTTTTCTTTTTTCAACTGTGGCAGTAATATCCAGGAACACCAGTTCGTCCGCCCCCTGCTGAGCATATAAAGCGCCCAGCTCCACCGGGTCGCCGGCATCACGCAGGTTTACAAAATTAGTGCCCTTCACGGTGCGACCGTCTTTTATGTCGAGGCAGGGAATGATGCGCTTCGTAAGCATGGGTTATTTATTGTTTGGAGTTTTCAGTTTAGCAGTTATACCTGGAGATTACGGAATTTTTGCCCTTTTATATTTGTTTTGTTCAGATAGTTCATAAAAGCAGCAATACCCGCGGATAATTTTTCGTACGGAATATATACTTCATTAAATTCGGAGTGAGTAATAAAATTTTGATCGAGTGCGCGATATAACTGGGATTTCACCTCACCACAAGACCCTTTAGCGACTCCTAAAAAATTAATAAACTCAAGACGCGAAGCTCTTTCAAACCCTTCAGCGATATTATCCATAACTGACCCTGCGGATGATTTTATCTGCTCTTTAAACTATATTCTTTTATAAAAACTTCTTTTTGAGTAAATTTAAAAATTTTCAAAGACAATAATCTTGCCTGTTTCCAAATTTCTAGTTCTTCAAATTTAAAAATTGTAGGCATAGCTTTCGTAGTTAGCAAGCCTAAAACTACAAACAATAAACTACAAACTTCCTAACTCCTTTGTGCTTATTTTCCCTTCGTAAATCGCTTTCCCTATTATCACCCCTTTGCAGCCTGCCTGCCGGAGCATATCAAGATCCTGCATACCGCTTACTCCGCCGCTGGCGATGAAATGCAGCTCGGGGAACTTTGAAGTGATACTTTTATAAAGCTCAGTTGCCGGGCCTTCCAGCTTACCGTCTTTGCTCACATCAGTACAGAATAATTGCTTCACGCCATGCTGTATATATTTTTCTATAAAATCGTATATCCAGATGTCAGTCGTCTCTATCCAGCCGCCTATGGCGATCTTTTCATTTTTCACGTCCGCCCCCAGCAAGAATTTATCTGCACCGAAAAGATGGAACCAGCGTAACAGCTCTTCCTCATTCTTTACGGCAATGCTGCCTACCGTAGCTAATGCTGCTCCGGAATTAAATACAATATTTACGTCTTCTTCTTTCTTTATGCCCCCTCCGAAATCTATTATCATTGCAGTTTTTCCCGCCAGTGTTTCCAGCACCTTCCAGTTCCTCACCTGCCCGGCTTTTGCCCCATCCAGATCCACCAGGTGCAGGCGGCGCAGACCCGCATCTTCAAACTGCTTTGCTACTTCGAGAGGGTGTTCATTATAAATTTTCTTCTGCGCATAGTCACCCTGCGTGAGGCGTACACATTTCCCGTCTATGATATCTATTGCCGGAATGATTTCCATGAATGCTTTGACCTTTATAATGTGATGAAATTTTTCAGGATCTGCTCTCCCTTATCTGCACTTTTCTCGGGGTGGAACTGTACCCCGTAGAAGTTATCCCTGTGCAGCGCCGAACTATAGGGGAGGATATAATTGGTGGCAGCAATGGTATGCTCTCCCAAAGCGGCATAATAGCTGTGCACAAAATATACATAACTGTTATCCGGTATATTGCTGAACAGAGGCGTTTTTACATCGTAAATATTATTCCATCCTATCTGTGGAATTTTCAATTTATTACCTGTGGATGCCGCCTTTCCAAAATACTTTACGTCTTCATCAAAAATCCCAAGGCATTCCACCTTATTTTCTTCGGAAAACCTGCACATCAACTGCATTCCGAGACAAATACCAAGCACCGGTTGCTGCAGGTTTTTGATCACCTTATCCATTCCTCTTTCCTTAAGATAGCGCATAGCGCTGCTGGCTTCTCCCACGCCGGGAAAGATCACTTTGTCAGCCCGCTCGATCTCAGGGATATCATCCGTCACCTTTGCTTCGACGCCTATTCTTTCCAGCGCGTATAAAACCGACTGAATATTTCCGGCGTTATATTTTATAATTACAAGATTCATCGTACCTTAGTTTCATGCGGAAGTAGCTCAGTTGGCAGAGCATCAGTTTCCCAAACTGAAGGCCGCGGGTTCGAGCCCCGTTTTCCGCTCTTTTTTATTTCAGTATCCCTTCCAGGAATTTTTTAGTTGTCTCCTTTATATCTGCACCTGATTGCAAGGCTTTGATATATGCGCTCCCTATAATTGCCCCGTTTGCATAGCTGCACGCCGACTCAAAACTCGCTTTATCTTTTATCCCAAAGCCTACCATTACAGGGTTTTTCAACTGCATATCTTTCAGCTTCTTTAAATATACTTCTACATCGGAAAAATTTTTATCCTTACCTGTGGTTGAAGAAGAAGATACCGCATAGATAAACCCTGTGCTCAGGTCATCAATTTTGCGGATGCGCTCTTCGGAAGTTTCAGGAGTGACCAGGAAAATAAAATCAAGACCGTATTTTTTGATCACCGGGCCATATTCTGTATCAAACTCTCTTATCGGCAGATCCGGAAATATCAGTCCGTCCACCCCCGCAGCCGCAACTTCTTTGCAAAACCTTTCAAACCCATACTGTAATACCGGGTTGATATACCCCATCAAAATTACCGGCACACTTACAGAAGAACGCAATGGCTGCAACTGGCCGATCAGTGTTTTTATTGTCATACCATTCTGAAGTGCCACGCCGCCGCTCTCCTGTATCACCGGTCCGTCTGCCAGCGGATCGCTGTAAGGAATGCCCAGCTCTATGATGTCAGCGCCATTCTCCTGAAGCGCTTTCATCACTTCCAGTGTGCTGTTCAGCAAGGGATACCCCGCCGTACAATATATGTTCAGTACTTTTCTTTGCTTTCGTTTAAATAATTCCTGTATCCTGCTCATTTATTTGAGATTTGAAATTTGAGATAGAGGCGGGTTACAAGTTGCAGGTTGCAAGTTTCAGGGGACAGATTGTCTTGCAGGCGCAAGGCATGCCTTGCGTCTACAGTGTTCACCTTACCACTTATCACTTACTACTCTCTCTTCCATCGCCTTCATATAAGTCGCCATATCTTTATCGCCTCTTCCGCTCAGACACACTACTACGGTATCCTTCGGCGTTAGTTTCAACTGGTTGAGTCCTGCAATGGCATGGGCGCTCTCCAACGCGGGAATAATGCCTTCCAGCCGGGTGAGCTCAAATGCGGACTCAATCGCTTCGTCATCTGTAGCACTAAGAAAAAGCCCGCGGCCTGTTTCAAAAAGATGGGCATGCAGGGGACCAATACCCGGATAATCCAAACCCGCGGAAATACTGTGCGGCTCCACTACCTGCCCGTCTTCTGTCTGCATCACCAGGCTTTTACTGCCGTGCAAAACACCAGGCTTTCCCAACTGCGTGGTTGCTGCGCTCATCCCGGTTTTGACGCCATGCCCTGCTGCTTCCACCGCTACCAGTTGCACAGAAAACTCCTCCAGGAAATGATAAAATGTTCCTGCCGCATTGCTACCTCCTCCTACACATGCCACCACATGAGTGGGCAGCTCACTGCCGGTATGCTCTTTTAACTGCCACTTTATTTCCTCGCTGATCACACTCTGGAACCTCGCCACCATATCGGGATAAGGGTGGGGACCTACCACACTCCCAATAATATAATGTGTGTCCACGGGATTGTTGATCCAGTCTCGGATAGCTTCGTTCGTAGCATCTTTCAGGGTCTTGCTGCCGCTTGTTGCAGGCACTACTTCGGCTCCCAGCATTTTCATTCTCGCCACATTCGGCGCCTGGCGCTCTATGTCTTTCTCACCCATATATACCACGCATTGCATATTCATCAGCGCACACACCGTGGCAGTAGCTACTCCATGCTGACCGGCGCCCGTCTCCGCAATGATACGATGCTTGCCAAGCCGCCGCGCCAGCAATATCTGCCCGATAGTATTATTGATCTTATGCGCACCGGTATGATTAAGGTCTTCTCTTTTGAGAAAGATCGTGGTACCATGCTTTTCACTTAACCTTTTGGCATGGTATAACGGCGACGGACGGCCGACATAATCTTTCAGCAGGTACCTGAACTCTTTCTGAAAATCTTCGCTGTATATTATTTTCAGGTATTGCGCCTTCAGCTCTTCCACATTGGGATACAGCATCTCGGGAATATATGCCCCGCCGAAATGCCCGTAATAGCCAAAAATATCAGGCTGCTGAAAAGTGCCTTTGTATTGCCCTAATGTTATCGTTCTGTTGATCATTGACTGTTGTTTTGCTGTCCGAAGTCTCTGACTTCGGACTTATTATGTTCTCCATAGTCTCTGACTATGTAATATATTTTTTTGTTCCAGGCTTTAGAACGCTGTTCAGCGCCTGTTGCGTCGCACCCTTGTACTGGAACAATGCTATTCAGCAATATTAAAGCATTCGCTACCTGCATTTCACTGTCCAAAACCCTTTTCCATTATCATAGTATATTGTTCACTATCCCCTGTTTGATCTTCGCTTCAGAAAAAGCTGCATAACGATATGCAGATGAAGTGTGCGACGCCCGTCTGAACGACAGCCCGAAGGATCCATTCTAACGGTGTTCTGTCCGGGCGGGCAACAGGTGATGCCACATGTACCAAAGCCGGTGTCCAAAAAATCAAATGATACATACTTACAATAACTCTATATCCAGGATACCTTTTTCGCCTGCATAATTGATAGCGCTTGAATAAACATAATCTTCCGGCTTACAGACAATACCCGCCCGCACCGGCCCCTGATGAATATAATTGATCTTTTCATCAATAAACTCCCTACCGGAGCATTCTTCAGGATTATTATTATTCGTCCATATCTGGTAATCCTCATTCTTGCTGTTGCGATTACCATAATATTTAAACTGGTGCAGCATCCACAGCCGCCTGTCCTCCACTTCACTCTGGATGACCGGCATCATAGTATGATGCGTATGTTTTTTAAAATCGCGTATAATATCACTCAATGTATACTCTTTCATTGTTGCTCTTGCAATTAAATCAACATGATTGGTCATAATAACAAATGCGTTCAATACTAATCCTTTGTGTTGCTGGCAATATTTAAAAGAATCTATCAAAATGTCTTTATATACTCTTCTTGTCAGCAAATCAATAAAGCCGCAAATAGTAAAAGTCAGCAAGTGTGTGGCATACTGATCTCTGATAGCATAGCCACCTTTGAACATGGTGTTTTTCATATAATGCAAAGTTTTAAACTTTGGAGAACATAGTCTATACGAAGTCAGAGACTTCGTATACCTGTCAGCAACTACAGTATCAACTGCATAAACTTCAAATCCAGCCACCGGTCAAACTTCCATCCCACTTCCTTAAAACAAGCCACTTCCCGGAACCTCAACCCCTCATGCAACCTGACAGACGGAAGGTTCTCTGCATCAATACCCGCTACTATAGTATGGAAACCGAGCCTTTTTGCTTCGCCGATCAACGCTGTCATCAGCAATTTTCCTATACCCTTGCCTTGTTCGGCCTCTTTCACATATACTGCATTTTCTACCGTAAACTTATATGCTGCCCATGCTCTGAAAGGGCCAAGGGCGCCAAACCCTTTTATATCACCGTTTTCTTCCGCTACCAGTACAGGATATCCCTGTTCCTGCTTTACCGCAAACCATTGCTGACGCATCTCCGGTGTATGCGGCACATAATCATACACAGCGGTGGTATGTGCTATAGCATGGTTATAGATATCAAGTATCTGCGGCAGGTCGTTGCTATTGGCGGGTCTGATCTGCATGGCAACTATATTAGCGCCTGTTTAAAAGCCTTTACTTTCTCCATATCTTTTATACCCGGGCTCGTTTCAAACCTGCTGTTTACATCTATGGCAAAAAGATCATTTGCATGCTTGCCGCCGGCAAAGCTTTTTAGTTCTGCCACGTCATCAATACTGATGCCGCCGCTCAGCAAAAATGGTTTGTTGATCGCTGCTCCTTCAAGCAATTTCCAGTCAAACTTTTTCCCGCTGCCGCCATAATTACTCCAGTCTGTATCAAACAAAAACAGGTCGCATACATTGCCATATTCACGCACCTTCCAGTCAATATTATCGCCTTCCTTTATACGAAACACTTTAATAATCGGCACCTGTTCGCTGATCTTTTCACACAGCCTGGGTGATTCATCACCGTGCAATTGCACCATGTACAGCCCATATTCATCCACATATTTCATTACCTCATCATAGGTGGCATTTACAAACACGCCTACTTTGTTGATGGTCAGCTTCGCCTTTTTAAGCTTTTCGCCGACAATCCGTTCCGCAGCATACCTGGGCGACTTGCCATAAAAAATAAACCCTGCAAACTCCACTCCTATCTCATCCAGCATATACACCTGTTCCAGTTGTGTCATCCCACATACTTTAATACGCATAGCTTCAGCTTTTTAGATGCTTAACAAATGCGGCAAATGCAATCGCAGGATCCGGCGCTTTCATAAAGTTTTCTCCTATTAAAAATCCTTTATAGCCATGCTTTTTCAGCTCCAGTATGTTTTCTACCTGGCTTATTCCGCTTTCGGATATCTTTAGCTTGTCAGCCGGTATCATGCTGCTCAACTCAATGGAAGTATTAATACTGACTTCAAATGTTTTCAGGTTACGGTTATTCACGCCCACGATATCCACTTCATCACATATATGACCCAGTTCTTCTTCATTGTGTATTTCCAGCAGCACTTCCAGCCCCAATTGCTTTGCTGTTGCTGCCAGTTGCTTTACCTGCACGGGAGTAAGGTTGGCAGCTATTAATAATATCACATCTGCTCCAATGGATTTTGCTTCTATCAACTGGTATTCATCAATCATGAAATCCTTGCGCAGGATGGGAATATTGTTTATCCTTGCCTCTTTAAAATCATTAAACCCGCCGCCGAAAAAAAACTCATCCGTGAGCACAGAAAGCCCGGAGGCGCCTTTATCTGTATATGCCTTGGTAATGATCGCTGCGTCTGCCCCAGCGTTTATCCATCCCTTAGAAGGCGATTTTCGCTTGAACTCTGCAATAATGCCCGTGCGATCCTTATCGGTTAAGAACTGTTTCAGGGAAAGCGGCTTCCGGTTAAAATACGCAGACTGCTCCAGCATACCGACCGGAGTCCTTACTTTTCTCTCCGCCACCTCAAGTTTCTTCTGTGCTATTATTGTATCTAAAATATTCATTGTTGTAGCTCCCCATTTTCAAACCAGCCTGTCGGCTGGCAGGTTTTCAAATTCCCTCATTTTCAAATTACCCTTGCATTGCCTGTAGTTTTTTCAGTGCACCTAATGCTTTCCCGCTTTCGAGGCTTTCTACGGCTGCAAGATACGCATCATTATAATTATTATAATTGCCGGTACAATGCAGCGCCATCGCCGCATTGGCAAGCACCACTGCATTTTGCGCCCAGCTACCTTCTCCGCTGAGAATGGTCATAAACAATTTTGCTGCTTCTTCTGTGGTGTTTCCTCCATAAATATCCGTTGCCGATACCATCCGTTTGCCCAACTGCTCCGGGGTAAGCACCTGTTCTCCTGCCTGCGTGATGACTTTGGTATCATTGGTCAGGGAAATTTCGTCATATCCGTCCAGGCTATGAATGATAGTAAATGATTTTCCTTTTTGCTGCAATAAATAATTATATATTCTCGCCATTTCCAGGTTGTATACTCCTACCAGTTGATATGCAGGGTTTGCCGGGTTGACCATTGGTCCAAGCATATTGAAAAAAGTGCGTATGCCCAGGTTTTTACGTATTGCCCCTACTGCTTTAAGCGCAGGGTGAAACAAAGGCGCATGCATAAAACATATTCCTGCTTCTTCCACTTCCTTTTGCAACCGGCCGCCATCCGACTTGAATTTATACCCCAGCTTTTCCATTACATTGGAAGCGCCGCTTACAGAGGTAGCGCCATAATTCCCGTGTTTGGCTACTTTCTGACCGGTACCTGCTACAATAAAGCAGGCCAGTGTAGAGATATTGAATGTATTTTTGCCATCGCCGCCTGTACCTACAATATCCACCAAATTATATGCTTCCAGCGGTACAGCAACGCAAAGTTCCAGCAATGCATCCGAAAATCCCTGCAGTTCCTCAATAGTAATAGTGCGCATAAAGTATACTGTTATGAAAGCCGTTACTTCACTTTCATTATATATTCCTTTTGAAATATTGACCAGCGCTTCCTTTGCCTGGTCCCTGGAAAGCGTTTTGTATTCAAACAGGTATTGTAATATCTTCTTCATTGACTGGGATTGTATGATTTACGACTGGGATTGTTGGATTTATGACTGGGATTGTTGGATTTATGGGATATTGAGATAGGTTTATTTGTTTCATTTTTCGATTGGCGGTTTATATTTTTTATTGGTGAAACGATGGAACGCCAGTTTTGTACCTCCGAAATTTATCAGCATACCGATCTCAAGGTTATAAACTTCAAGATAATTCATCGCTTGCGCCAGGTGTCCGTTTTCTAATGTAAGAAGTGCCTTTAATTCAACACTGATCTTATTTTCAACTAAAAAATCAACCCTCCTGCTTCCTATTTTTTGATTCATATAGTATATAACCATATCAAATTCCCTTTGGAACGAAAGCCCGATTGCACTTAATTCCAGAGCCAGTGCTCTCTGATAAATGACCTCCGGGAAACCATTCCCAAGCGTATTGTGTATTCTTAAACATGCACCTATTATTTTTTCAGTTATGTCTCCATATTTATATTCCGGCATTTTTCATGGTTTTAATTTATTTGAATATTATATATGTGCCATCCCCTCTCATTCAATCTCCATCCCACCATCCCACCATCCCATCATCTCATCATCTCAATCCAGTCCATCTCATCATCCCCGTCCCAGCCAGTTCCTCATCAACCGTTCCCCCTCAGGCGTCAGCACACTCTCCGGGTGAAACTGCACGCCCTGTACATCAAACTTCCTGTGCTGCAGCGCCATGATATAGTTGTTATCATCTCTTGCCGTTACTTCCAGTTCTGCCGGGAAATTATCATCTGCCACTACCCAGGAGTGATAACGTCCTACTTCAAAACGGTCGCTGATACCTGAAAAAAGATCGCTTCTTTTGCTACCATTCTCAACAGACACATTTACCGGGTTTGCAACGCCATGGTATACCGTGCTCAGGTTGATAAGCTTCCCGCCAAAAGCCTGTCCAATAGCCTGGTGCCCGAGACAAACTCCTAATATAGATTTTGATGGCGCATAGGCTTTAATGAGCGGCAGCAAAAGCCCCGCCTCTTCAGGCAGGCCGGGACCGGGAGATAAAATGATCTTATCGTATTCATTTACTTTATCAAGACTGATCTGGTCATTCCTGTACACATCTACCTTTTGATGCAGTATCTTTTCCACCAGGTGCACCAGGTTATAGGTAAAAGAATCGTAATTGTCGAAAACCAGTATTTTCATTGTTACAAGTTTCAGGTTACAAGTTGTGCAAGTCGCAGCTTGCGCATTTCAAATCTCAAATTTTAAATCTCCTCCGCTTTCTCAACCGCTTTTTTCAGGGCGTTTAGCTTGTTATTCACTTCCTGCAATTCACTTTCCGGCTGGGAGGCGGCAACTATGCCCGCACCTGCCTGGGAAATAAGTGTATTGTTCTTACTAAGAAAAGTCCGGATCATAATAGCATGGTTACAACTGCCGTCAAACCCCATGAATCCTATAGCGCCACCATAATAGCTTCTTGCCGTGGGTTCATATTCATCAATCAATTGCATGGCTTTGAATTTGGGCGCTCCGCTCAGCGTGCCGGCAGGAAAGGTAGCCGCAAGCAGCAAAAAAGGATTAGTACCCGGCGGTACATTGCCATTCACTTCGCTTACCAGGTGTATCACATGAGAGTAGTATTGCACCTGCCGGTAATGCTTTACGCTCACATCATTGCAAAGGCGGCTGAGATCATTCCTCGCAAGGTCTACCAGCATTACATGCTCCGCATTTTCTTTGGCATCTTCCAGCAGTTTTTCCGCAAGCTGCTGATCAGTCTCATCATCGCCGGTACGTTTGAAAGTGCCGGCAATAGGATGCACTATCGCTTTGCCGTTCTTTATGATCAACTGGCTTTCGGGAGAAGATCCCAGCAACTTATAATCGCCGTAGTCAAAATAGAAAAGATAGGGAGAAGGATTGATGTTCCTGAGCGCACGGTATACATTAAACTCATCACCGGTAAAAGGCTGCTCAAAACGCCTGCTGAGCACTATCTGGAAAACATCCCCTCTGTAACAGCTATGGATACCCTTTTTTACCATCTCGCGGTAGGATGCATCCTCCATATTGGATGTTTCCCCGCCGTTCGTCTTAAACGGGAATACAGGCACATCTTTGCTCCTGATCAATGACTCCACCACTTCCGGCTCACTGTTCAGTCCGGCGATCTGGTTTTCGCAGAGATACATCTCATTTTTAAAATGGTTGATGGCAATAATGTATTGGTACAACCGGTAACGCATCAGAGGAATACCTGCAGACGGCTTGGCAGCATTGAAGCGGATGGTATCAAAAAACTGTACTGCATCAAAAGAAGTATACCCGTATAATCCCTGCACACTGGCTACCACCTTGTCAGTAGCAGGTTCTATGTTAAACCGCTGCATAAAGCTCCACAGCAGATTAGGTACTTCTGCCGGATTGCCGATAGGCTGCTTCTCCGGTTTTTGCCCCGGAAGCTTAAATTCCACCGAATGCAGATCCGTGATTTCCATACCCGCAACTGCGTTAATGCATATAAAAGAAAAGCTGTTCTCTGCGGCATGATAGTCTGTACTCTCCAGTAATACCGTATCGCGGAAACGGTCTCTTAATCTCAGGTATATACCTACGGGAGTATATATATCGGAAAGCATTTTTTTAAATGTCGTTCTTACATCAACTTTTTTCATATCGTGAGTCTTGATCAAATCCAATAAAAAACCCCGGCTTTACCGGGGCTTTGTATCTTTATGTATACAATTAAATACTGCGATAGCATTACAAGCCCCTTAGAAAGTTTGTATGCCACCACCAATATTTATTTGTAATATTATTTTTCATTGCGCCACAAATATCAATGCTTTTTTGATAAAAAAAAAATTTGACTTACTTTTTCAGAATTATTTTATTTACCACTAAATATTTTCAACCCGATGCTCTCCAAACGACTGCTCTCACTCGATTTTCTCCGCGGCTTTATCATGGTATTGCTTGCGCTCGAAAGCGCAGGGCTTTATTCTATTATGAGCCATGCTTCAGAAGGAACCTGGTTTCATTATATAGCCATGGAATTCCATCATCATCCCTGGAATGGCCTGCGTTTCTGGGATCTGATACAACCCGGCTTCATGTTCATGGCAGGCGTAGCTATGGCCTACTCTATCAACAGGCAAAGAAAAGAAGGTATACCGTGGTCGGCATCCTTTAAAAAAGCATTGAGAAGAAGCGGCTGGCTGTTTTTCTGGGGAGTGCTGGACTATGCTGTGAGGAAGACGGGATTGTCATTTGAACTATGGGATGTGCTCACTCAACTGTCATTCACCATGCTTGTTGCATTTCTTATTTTCGATTTTAGTGTACGCACACAAATATTGATCTGTGCGGGCATATTGCTGCTCACCGAAGTACTATATCGCTTTACCAATGTTCCCGGATTCGATCAGCCTTTTACCGACCAGCACAATTTCGGCAACTATATTGACCTGCTGCTGATGAATAAAATCAATTCCGGGGGATGGGTGGCTATCAATTGCATTCCTACTGCCGTGCATACTATTGCCGGAGCCCTGGTAGGCAAACTGCTGCAAAGCGACAGGACAGATAAAATAAAAATGCTGCTGATGTGGAGCGGGATATGTCTTGTTGCCGGCTTTGCTCTCGACTGGCTGCACATCACTCCTATTATCAAACGTATCGCCACAAGCTCATTTACCCTCGCCTCTCTCGGGTGGTGTTTGTTGGGGCTTGCTTTTTGTTACTGGTGGATTGATATTAAAGACCACAAAAAGAACCTGCTGTTCTTTACGGTAATAGGAATGAATTCCATTTTCATATACTTGTTTTTTGAAATTGTTGGCCACAGGTGGTTCAATGATTATGTAGGCGCCGTCACCAACGGGCTGATGTCCATGGCTCATTTCCCGCAATTGTTAATGGACCTCATTACCTGCCTTACCATTTTTGCGTTGGAATGGGGAATGTGCTATTTCCTGTATAAAAAGAAAATATTCTTCAGACTTTAGTGACCGGGATTTCCAACTCCCGGAAGGTTCGAAACCACTATTGTCCGATTAAAAATTATTTGAAGTCAATGAAACCTTTTGCTGTAGCGGTTTCTCCCCCCTCTCCGCGAGCCTGCCTGCCGGTAGGCGGGGAGAGGGCTGGGGTGAGGCGATTAATTGATCGCGAACAAAGTGAAGCAATCTCAATACTTAAAATCTCTATCGTTCAATGAGATTGCTTTCCCGCCACATGCAGGATTCCTCCCTAGCACACACGTTTAACGACCTTTTTGGTCAGCCCCTGGAGGCATCCCAAATAAAAAGATCGTTTCTCAGTTACCATAGATAACCCATGGATCATTTATATTTTTTATTTTATCAAAAACCTTTTTTTTAAACTGATTAACCAGCGCAGGTTGTTCTTTTGCTATATTCTTCAGTTGAAATGGATCGGATTTGTTATCGAATAATAAGTCCCCTGTTTCTTTACCTTCATTATTCCGTTGCATTACAAAAGTGTAATGATCATTCCTCAGCCCCCGCATACCCCCCAATGCATTCCAGGGATTACAAAGCAGGTAAAGCGTAAACTCAGGAGCTCCGGCCTTTTTTCCGGAGAAGTATCCCGAGAGATCCTGTCCTTCAACGGCAGATGGTATTTGTTGATGAAGCCCGATGAGAGAAAGAAGGGAAGGCATCATATCCGGCACACTGATCTGTAAATCGTTTATTCCCGGTTTTAATTTTCCAGGCCAGCGGATCACTAAAGGAATACGGAAGGATTCTTCGTAGGGAACTACTTTGGCCATAAGTCCATGGCTTCCCATCATTTCACCGTGATCCGAAGTAAATACAACTATTGTATTTTCTGCCTGCCCGCTGGCTTCCAGTGCTTTCAATATCCGTCCGACCTGTTCGTCCACTCCCGTTACGCAGGCAAAATAATCGGCCACACTTTGCCGGGCAACATTGCCTTGCTCTCCCCCGGGGACATTAGGCCTGTTTAATAGCTTTTTAACAGGGATATCTTTGTATATCTTTTTATATTTTTCCGGAACTTCATTATACGGACTGTGGGGCGGATTCATCGAAATGAATAGAGCCCATGGCTTATCTGTGTTAGACCCTATAAAGTTGATCGCCACATCCGCTTCGTGCTCCGGCGACCATTTCCCGGCAAACAAAGTGTCTTCAACCGGCGAATCGTTTACCCAGTAATAAGGATTGAGATGTTCATTGTAACACCCGTAAGCATGCCAGAAATCAAAGCCATGTCTTTTTTTCCCGGGAGGGGTATATGAATCCCATATACTATTTGTCCAGTCGTCAACGTCCGGCCCTTTTGGAGCATCAAGGTGCCATTTGCCTATATAACCACAATAATACCCGTTACTTTTCAGCACATCAGAAAAACAAGTTTCATCTTCATGTAAAAAATTCTGAAACTTACGGGTACTCGTATTACAGTTTGTCAGAAGATTATTTGAAAAACAATACTTCCCGGTCATCAGCATTCCCCTGTAAGGAGTACATATCGGGCGATTGCTCACGGCATTGACAAACACAACACTTTCTTTGGCCAACCTGTCTATAAAAGGGGTTTTTACAGGATCCTCTTTCATAAACCCCATTGCCTGGGCACGAAATTGATCAGGGAAGATAAAAAGCAGGTTTGGGGTTTTTATTTCTTTTTTTGAATTATCCCCTAAAAAGGTGGATAAGATTCCCATTACCAAAATGAAATGGTTGAGCGGGAGAAACGTATTCATAATACTGTTGTTTTAGTGTTTAATACTGAAAACAGCTATGCCGCCAGGCTCTACCAGCAATGCAAAAGCTTTTCTTTTCGACTTCTCTTTATTGATATCTTTAAATACTCTTTCTAATGTTCGGTATCCTTTAATATATAGTTTCATAGACTGATTAAAGTCTTTATTTACAATTATGACATACCGTTGTTTGCCATTTTCGATCAGAGACACAATAGCGCCTTCTCCCTTAATGCTTATTTTTCTTATTCCTTCAGGAGGTTCAATAAGCCGTTGCGTACCGGCCGGAATATCTTTACCGGTATGCCAGATGGAAATAACTTTAGCAGACAGAAAAACATCGGAAAGGTTCTGGATTTCCCGGTTCACCGTCCTGATCATTTCATACACATCTGTTCTTTTGTTATCATCATCTATAGGACCGTGATGGTATGCATATTGAGATTTGTTCCTGGGAGTCCAGTAGGTAAAATATTGTATCCCCTGCGCGCCATAGGCAAGATTGGCAAATACCTGCAATCTTATTTCTGCCAGCGTTGGAACCGGGTATGAGCCATGCGCCACGCTCAGGGCAAAAGCCCAGAAAGGCTTATTGTTTTTTTGAGCTGTTTTAGCCGCCATTTCCAGGTTCGCAAACCATTCCTCCCGCAAGTGCCGTTCTCCTTTAGTCTCAATTACAGGATAATGATCAAAGGACAATACCGGGGGGGCTACCATTGCTATATATTCATCTAAATAATGCTGGTAAGTATCAGCCCCCAGTTGAGCCGGAACGGCATAATTGGGGAAGAGATTGATGTAACATGCATGCTGACTGTCTACGGCACGTATGCTTTTCATCCATTTACCCAGGTAAGGGAAATCTTTTGCGGAAGGTTCGTCTTTAAGAAAATATCCTGCCGTAGCGGAATGATGCATAAAACGTCTTACCGTATTCTCAGGATCTGTTTGTAATTCCGGGCAGCGTATAATTAATGTAACACCGGCTTTCTCTGCCATGTCCAGCATCATTGACATAGAATCTATTGAAGTGCTTCGTGTAAGGCTGACAGTAAGTCCCGCATTTTTCATTTCTTCATAACGGGCTATACTGGCTTCATGCGGCGGTACTCCACCCCAGGCAAAAACGGGGATTTGCGTGGTATCTGCTATCCCGGCATATAATTTTGACGTAGTTATAAAATAAAACAAACAGCTTATCAGCAGGCTCAATCTCATTACGGGTGGTTTGAATATAAAGGGGTAAAAAATTAAATGCAGAGATGCGTTATGTGAGATGTGAAAAGTGAGATGTGAGATGTCAAATTTCACCTCTCACATTTGTCGTTTCACTATTCACCCCGTCCGACTGGCGCCGGCCGGGCGGGCATTCACTATTCACCATTCACTTCTCACCTCTCGCATCTGTCGTTTCGCAAAACTATTTCCAATCCGGGTTTTGCGCCAGGTTTTTATTCAACACCAACTGATCCTTAGGCAGCGGGTATAAATAATAGTATTCCAGCCAGTCGAGGGGAGTAGTATTATATTCCACATATCCTTCGGAGCTGCCACCGGATATTGTCAGTTTGTTGCCATATTGGGTATTGTCTACCCATAAACCGGTCTGTTGCTTATTCAGGTAGTTACCCTTTTTCCAGCGGCGCAGATCATTAAAGCGAAACCCTTCTCCCATCAGCTCTACCCGCCGCTCGCGGCGTATCTCCCATAAAACAGGCTCTACATCCTGATCCCGGTTTGTATCAAAAGAGCCATCTATACCGGCAATGATCATACCCGGCATGTTCACCCTCCGGCGGATCTTGTTTATGGTCTGGTCGGCCAATGCCTGGTCGAATTTACCCAACTCATAGCTCGCTTCTGCATAATTGAGCAGAGCCTCCTCTATCCGGAATATCGGGGCATCGGTGGTGTTCACAAATCCTGTAGCGTCAGTAGTGTAGTTGTAGAATTTGTAAAAATAATACCCTAACTGTGATACCGCAAATCCCTGCCCTTCATTAAATTTTCTGAAATGAGGAGACGTTCTCATTACATTGCCGGCCCATTGTAAATAAGGAAGCCTTTTATATCCGGGTGATGAAATAGTAGTCATGGTATCCATGTATTCCCTGTCTGCAGCTATGTCCGTATATTTCCAGAAAACAGTGTTTTGTGAAGTAACTACATTACCCGTTGCATCAGTAGTGGTAAACACTTTATATGGCGGAAGTACGGTAAGATACAGTCTTCGGTCACGATGCCTGAATTCATTATACATGGAATGGTCTCCATCATATACATCGCTCGTACTAACAGGCTTACCATCCTGGCACAGGTAGCTTTCAACGGCATCCTTTGTCAAATCAAAATACCACTCTGAGGTACGGAGATAACGCTGTATTCCATGAAGATTCTGACCTGCTGCATAAGACCGGTACAATATTATACCGGCTTTCCCGGCCAGGTCCTCCGAGTTGAAAATCTGGTCATAGTCGGGTAACAGCACGGGGAAGTCCGCAGCGAGCTTTGCAGACGCGGTACTGCAGGCCTGCAGGTATTGCTCTGCATTACCCAGCCCGTGGTATTTTCTCCAGGTACCTTCAGACAATCCAAACCTGGAGATCAACGCTCTCACTACATGCACATTAACGGTATTGGCGCCATCTCCTTTGGGATTGATATGTGTTTCCGCCCATAACAGATTGTTGAGAATGTTTTGAGCAACAGTATCCCTCGCTGTACGCTGCCCGTATAATATATCTTTATCATTATCCTTCACTACATGCTCCAGCCAGGGCACATCGCCAAATTCGGAAAGCAACTGCATATACCTGGCGCTCCGGAAAGCATATCCAACACTTTTCCAGTGATCTTTTTCTGACGGCGACATGGCAGACTGGTCTATATTATCAAGCATGATATTCACTCGTCTTATAAATGAAAAATCCCAGTCTCCCCCTGAAGAGGGTATTGTTACAAGCTGGTAAGCCCATGGATTTGAATTGAGAGAAGCAGTATTGCAAATATTATCAGAATTGGCTTCCTCAAAAAGAAAAGTGGCGGTATTCAATATAGCTCCCTGTCCGTAGCCATCAAACAGATCATACAACCCCCAGGCGTATGTTTTAAAATTCTCATAAGTTTTGAATGATGTGGCTTCTGTTTGCTGATCCAACGGTATCCTGTTTAAAAAATCCTTGTTGCAGGACGTTATCAGCACTACAATGAGCAATACTATGAGCAATACTATATAAAAACGGTTTTGTTGCATAATGTTAAGCTTTAAAAAGTCAAAAGTTGAGGTTGAGCCCAATGCTCATTTTCTGCATAATGGGATATTGCGCTCCATACCCCTGGTCTTTGAGCTCAGGATCTACTCCTGCGGGTAAATGCTTTTTGGTGAGCAGGTCGTCCCCGCTCACAAAAAGCCTCAGGGAATTTATCTTGGCTCTTGACAGCCATTGCAGAGGAAGACTGTAACCCAGCGTGATATTTTTAACCCTCATATAAGCTCCGTTTTGCAAAAGCCGTGTTTGTACGAGCTTATTATAACTGCTGTTGCCGCCGCCCAGATTATAAATACGCCCATAAAACGCATCGGTATTGTCAATGGTCCAGTAATCGAGCAGGTTACTATACAACGTACCATAGTTGGAGGAATAGGGATATGTAATATCATTTAAAACGAACAGGTCTCTTTTACCTACTCCCTGTATAAAGACAGAAACATCAAAACCATGCCAGGCGGCGCGTGCCGAAAAGCCATACTGGTAGCGACGGTTGGTATTGCCGATGATCTTTCTGTCGCCGGGATTATCTACTGTATTGTCTCCTGTAAATATTTTCCCGTCTTTATCAAGATCTTTGAATTTAATATCCCCCGGGTTGGGGTTTTCGCCCTGGTATTTAATTACGCCGTCACGCAATTTCCCTCCCAGCAGGTTGCTGTTCAAACTACCGTCTTCAAAGTCTGCCACGGTATAAAATCCGTCTGTTTCATAGCCCCATATTTCTCCTATTTGCTGTCCCACATAATATTGGGTAAGCAGGCGGGTTGCATTAATATCGTATTTGGTAATAAATGCTTTATTATCGGAAAGTGTAAAACCAAACTGGTAATTCACTTTACCTACCTGATCTTTCCACGCCGCCTGCAATCCCCATCCGGTAGATTTGAGATCGGCTGTATTCTGCAGCGGGGCGCTGGCGCCCAATACGGCAGGCAATTGCGCACCAGGGATCAGCATGCCTGTTGTGGTACGTTTGAACAGGTCGAAGCTGCCGGTAAACCTGTTGTTGAACAGCCCGAGATCAATCCCGAGATTCCGGGTGGTTACTTTTTCCCATGTAAAGTCGCCGCTGATCAGTCCCGGGGCATCCAGCGTGAGATACCGCACCCCGGACACATCTGCCCAGTTAGAGGCCGGGCGGGTCTTCATTCCCGAATAAAACAGGTAATTGCCAATAGACTGGTTCCCTACATTGCCATAGCTTGCCCTGATCTTCAGATCAGACAGCGCCGGTTTGAGCGCCTTCATAAATGTTTCATCCGATACCCGCCAGCCGGCTGATACGGAAGGGAAAAATCCCCACCTTCTCCCTTCAGGGAATTTAGAGGAGCCGTCATACCTGCCTGTGGTTTCCAGCAAATACTTTCCTTTATAGGCATAGTTGAACCTGTAAAAATATCCCTGTACCGCGTATTCGGAAAACCCGTCAAAACCGTTATCATCCGGCTGGATAACGCCGGTGCCGCCATCTAAGTAAGGAAGGTTGGGATTGATCATGTTCGACATCTGTGCATCTAACAATTCGAAATAGGAGCTTTCCTGGTTGAAGCCGGCAGTGAGCGTAAACAAATGCTCATCAAGCTTTCTTTCATAGGTGCCGTAAATATTCAGGGCGTGATAATCGGTAAAGTCGTTGTATTTATAATATTTTGCCTTATCAGCAGTAACGGTGGGGGTGGGAACAAAACTGCTTAATGTGATAATATTAAACGGCTTGTCATAGCTGGTGTTGATCGTATTGGTTTTGTCGTAGGTATATTCTCCCACTACATTAAATCCCTTAAAGATATTCAGGGTTACTTTACCCGACAGCCTTATATCATCTAACCTGCTGTTGCTCACTGCTGCGTTTTCAATCAGGTTTTTCGGAGTGGCATAAGGCACGTATACGCCATCAATAAGAGAATCTCCCACGAGGGTATAAGAAGGCAATACGGATGCTGAGCCGAATATGCCGAACCCATATCCCGTATTGGGGAAATGTTTATTGGCATTGGAGTACATGGTGCTCAACTGGACATTCGCCCAGGGGGTGATCCGGGAATTGATAAAACCTGTGAGATTGTACCGTTTGTAGCTATCCTTATTGGTTATCAGTATACCGTCTTCATTGGTAAAAGCGCCGGCGATCCTGTAGGATGTCTTTTCTGTTCCCCCGCTTATTGCCAGGTTGTGTGTTTGCTGAAAAGCGTTTTTAGAGACCATTTCATCCCAGACATCATTCTCACGCAAAGGATAGACAACGCCGTTTTGTACGGTGTATCCTGATCCGTATTGAGATGGATGTTGCGCATAGTCATTCAATAAGCTTAACCAATCGTCCACATTCTGCCCGGTTCCCGGTGCAAAGTTCATGTCTTTAAAAGATTGAACGGTCCGGAGCGGGGTAGCTTTCTCAGGCACTTCCAGCGGGCGGCTGAAGACAAGATTATTAGAATATTCAATGCTTGTTTTTTTGGCGCCCGCTTTATTTTTACTGGTGAGCAGGATAACTCCCCTTGCCGACCTGGCGCCATATATTGCAGCCGATCCCGCATCTTTTAAAACGGTTACCGTTTCAATATCATTGGGATTAATTAAAGAGAGCGATGCCACCGGCACATTATCAAGCAGGATCAGCGGCGACCCGTTGGAACCGGAGCCTATGCTGGTAGTACCTCTTATATTGAGGCTTGTGGATGCCCCCGGCTCACCTGAAGAATAGGTGATCTGCAGATCCGGCACAACGCCCTGCAGCAACTGCGCAATATTGGTAGTAGCCCTGTTGCCTGCCACATCTTTCATATTGACCGTATTTACAGCACCGGTTACATTAGTCTTTTTCTGAGTGCCATAGCCCACCACTATCACTTCCGTTGCAGCAGTAATTTCCTGTGGCATGCTTATCTCCAAAAATGCATTTGAGCTGATGATCACAACAGTTGTCTTATATCCTACACGGGAAACGTCCAGTATATCTCCTATATCCGCTTCTATCGTAAACCTTCCTTTTGCATCCGTACTTACGCCTTTACCGCTGCTGCGCGCTACCACAGAAGCCCCGTCGAGCGGCATTCCTTTTTCATCTTTTACCAGTCCGCTGATCTTACTTGCAGCGGCTGCCTGTTCTGATATTCCCGGAATGCTAAAAGAGGGAGTTGTTTTCTCCTTTATTACCACAGTTTTCCCTGTGATAATATAGGTAAGAGGCTTATCTTTCAACACCTCTTCAATCGCTTTTTCCAGCGGCATTCTGTAGAGATTTACCGTTGTGTTGCCGGCCTTTTCAATTACCTCGTAGGTATAAAAAAAATCGTAGCCGCTTTGCTTTTGAATGGCTTTAAATATTTTTTGCAAAGGAGCATTTTTTTCCGACAAAGTGATCTGGGAAAAGCCTTTTGCGCCTGCGGTAAGGCAGGCCAGAAGTAAAAAGACAGCAGTTAGTTTCATTGCAAGGAGCAATTGTTTAGTTGAGCGGCTTCGTTTAAGATCTTCTTCCGCAGCGCTTGCATTACTCCTGCAGAAAAAGCCCCCCGGTATGGGACGGGTGAGGCCAAAAGCCTTTAATACCATAACTTTGTTTTGTTTGGGTTAATGAATAAATGATCTCGCTGATTATATTAGGTGTTAATCCAGGCTATGGCCGGAGTGTACCACCACTACCGGCCATTTATCTTTATCTTTCAAAAGTTATACACAGATGTTAGCGGGTGAGTTTAAGGTGCTATGATCACTTTTTTGCCCAGCACACTGCATTTCACATTTCCTGTGGCTTCCAGGATCTTAAGGACTTCGGAAATATTTACCTGCCTTGATATTGTCCCTCCAAAATGAGAAGCGATCTTTCCCTGGTATTCTATATCCACATCATACCATCTCGACACCTGGCGCATGATCGTTTCTATGTCTGTCTTCTCTCCAAAAATGAATTTCCCTGTTTTCCATGCCATCACTTCTTCAAGGTCTGCATCAGCAGTAACAACTATTTTGTCTGTGACCTGTGCCTGCTCCCCAGGCCGCAAAACTTTAGCAGTGCCGGAGCCGTTCACTTTCACGGAGCCCTCCAGTAAAGTCACTTTTGTATTCTCCTCATCAGTGTATGCATTCACATTAAAATGAGTGCCCAGCACGGTCACTTCCGCTTTATCGCTTATTACTTTAAAGGGCATGGCAACATTATGAGCCACTTCAAAATAGGCTTCCCCGGTCATGGAAATTTTCCGTTCATTTCCTGTAAAAGCTACAGGGTACCGTATGGAAGACCCGGCATTAAGCCATACATGCGAACCATCAGCCAGTTCCATATCAATTACCCTGCTGCCGCGGGGGTTGGACAACGTATTATACTGCGGCGACGATACCATGCCGCCTCCTGTGGTCTTATAAACAATCTGCCCGTTAGCGAGCTTAACCAGCTTTACATTGTCCTGCATTGCTAACTGGCCGTTGACAGCGCTGTCAAGAGGCAGCTCAGTTCCGTCAGCCAGCGTGATGACTGCTTTATTGGCCACCGGCGGTTTTATATCATTTACAACAACAGCTTGCAGAACCTCTCCCGGTGTCTCTTTTTTATGGGTCAAAAAGAAATAGCTGCCCAGCCCCGCAACCAGTATAATGGAAGCAGCGGCTACCCGGCGTTGCCAGCCAATTTTTCTGACAGGCGGCAGTTCCTTAGCAGGCGTGTGAAGAATATTTTGCAATACCAGGTCGCCTTCCCGGGCAGGCATATCATTTTCCAGTGATGTCCGCTCCCAGGTGGCTTCCATTATTTTTTCAAGCGCCTGCTGATTTTCGGGCAGCAGGCAAAGCAGGGCCAGTTCCTGCCGCTCTTCCGGCGAGCAGGCGCCGGCACAGTAGCGATCAAACAGGTATTGTAAACGATCATCATTCATATATGCTGCTATTAGAGCAAACGCTCAGTATTCAAATGAATGGTAAAATTCTCTTTGAAGAATATATAACGAATGCAATGAAAAAGAGGATGAGGCGACGGGATAACTTTTTTACAAAAACTGGTATATGACCCAGATAGCGGTGGCTTGCAGCCCGTATTGCTGGCCGATCTCTTCCCGTAAGAACCTGAGGGCCTGCCCCAAATGGGTTTTAACTGTATTGATGGATACCCCAAGCTTTTCAGCGATCTGCCTGTGCTTCAGTCCATCCTGCCGGCTGAGAAGGAATACCTGGCGTTGCTGGGGGCTGAGCCTGTTCACCGCCTGCTGTATGGAAGCCCGGATCTCTCTCTGGCTGGCAGGATCAGCATCGGGAAGAAAGGGGATAGTTTCCTGCCGCAGCTCAGACAGGATCAGGATTTCTTTAGCCATTCGCCGCAGCCCGCTGACAGCCTGGTTATGACAAACTCTGAACAGGTAAGCGTTCATGTTGCTTATATCGGCCAGCTTCTCCCTGTTGTTCCATATTTTCAAAAACACATCATGCACGGTATCCTCCGCCATTTCCCGCGAGGCAGTGATGGTGAAGATATAATGATAAAGCCTGCCCCTGTAACGATGGAAAATAGCAGTGAAAGCCGCTTCACTCCCTTCCGCCAATTGCCGTAACAGGTCTTCTTCGTTATATGATGGTAGATGTTCCAATGTCTTATTCTTCTCAAAATAAAAGAAATTTTATAAAATAGAAGAATCAGAAAAGATTTCAGACCACCGGGAATTATGTATCTTCTGTCAGGTATTTAAAAACACCTGAAAATGGTATAATTTTCCATACACAACCATGTAATAATCCAGCACATGAATCAACTTCCGTTAACTGTAAGGCGTTCCATAGAATTACTGGGCATATGCCTTTTGCTGTCTTTGTTCTATGTAGCCAATAGTATACTGATGCCGCTGATCATGGCATTTTTTCTCAGTCTCCTGTTATTGCCTATGTACCGGTTTTTCAGGAAAATAAAGATACCGGAGGTCATCGCCATTACACTGGCCATTCTCGCTTCGGCGCTTGTGGTGCTTGTAATACTTGCATTCCTGTCGCTGCAGGTGGCCGGGCTGGTGAAGGATTTTCCCCAATTGGAGCAAAATATTAACCATCACTGGAATACCTTAAGCGACTGGATCAACCGCAACCTGAACCTTTCTGCAGACCAGCAGATAAAAGTGCTCCAGGACCAGGGAAATAAACTGCTGAATAATGCCGGCTCTTATATGAGCGGCGCGGCAGTATCGCTTACCGGCGTATTTGTATTTGTAGGCTTACTGCCTATTTATACGTTCCTGATATTGTTTTATAAAAACCTGTTGCTGCGCTTTGTCTTTTTGTGGTTTGAAAAAGAAGACCACCCTAAGGTAGAATCTGCACTTCGCGGTACTGAAGTGATCATCAAAAATTATCTCATAGGCTTACTGATCCAGATCAGCTATATGACGGTACTGCTGGGAGGACTTCTTATGGTACTGGGTATAAAGCATGCATTTCTGATAGCCATTATATTTGCAGTCCTCAATCTCATTCCTTATGTGGGAGCGCTGATAGGAAATATCCTCGGCGTACTGCTTACGCTGACGGCTTCAAATGAGCTGGCGCCTGTGATCAAAGTATTACTGGCAATAGCTGCAGTGCAGTTTCTCGACAATAATATCCTCATGCCGCGTATTGTGGGCTCCAAGGTAAAGATCAATTCACTGGTAACCATCATTGGCGTGGTTATAGGAGGAGCGCTTGCCGGCGTTTCAGGCATGTTCCTTTCCTTACCTGTTATCGCGATATTCAAGGTCATTTTCGATCATACAGATGAATTTCGTCATTGGGGGATATTGCTGGGAGACGAAAGGCCCGGTTTGAGTCCCATGACGCACCCCATAGTACGGCTGAGAAACCGCCATCTGAGGGATGAGCAGGAAAAATTACCTGAACCAGGCGGGGAAGAGCAAAAAGAATAGAAAGCATCAACCGACACCTTCCGGTATTTTTTCCCGGAACGCTTTGAAAAATTCCAGCGACCCGGGATTTTTAACCGACCCTGCATTGGCTGCTTTTTCCGGCGCTCTGCCGGACAATATATTTTTCACCGGCATCTCCATTTTTTTACCGCTGATGGTATAAGGAATATCATCAACGGCTATTATATCGTCAGGCACATGGCGTGGAGAATAGGTCTGCCGTAAAACCTGTTTTATTTTCGCCGTGATCTCGGCGGTGAGGGAAAAGCCCTCCCGCATCACTACAAACAGTGGCATATAATCTCCGCCGCGGGGTAATTCAATATTAACGATAAGGCTGTCTTTGATCTCCGCGATAGTATCCACTGCCCGGTATATTTCGGCGGTGCCGATCCTCACACCCTGCCTGTTCAATGTAGCGTCGGATCTCCCGGAAATTACCAGCGTTTCCCGCGGCGTTATCTTCAGCCAGTCGCCATGGCGCCATACGCCGGGATAAGTATCGAAATAGCTGGACTTATACCGTTCGAAGGAAGGATCGCCCCAGAAAAAAACAGGCATGGAAGGCATAGCCTTTTTAATCACCATCTCTCCTACTTCATTCCATACTGGGTTCCCGTTTTCATCCCAGGCATACATATCACAGCCCAAAGCGCGGCATTGTATTTCTCCTTCATACACCGGCAGCCAGGGGCATCCCCCCACGAAGGCAGTACATACATCTGTGCCACCGCTCATGCTGCAGAGCCAGAGCTCTTTTTTTATGTGATCATATACATAATCAAACCCTTCCGGCGGAAGCGGTGAGCCGGTGGAGCTGAGGGAACGCAGCGATGCAAGATTGAATTCCTCACCCGGCCGTATGCCCGCCTTATTGCAGGCAATGAGATAAGGAGCGCTGGTGCCAAAATGATGAATGGGCGCCGCTTCTGCCAGCTTCCATAATACATACATATCCGGGTAGCCCGGGTTACCGTCGTACAATACAATAGTAGCGCCCTGCAGTAAAGTGGCATTCAGATAATTCCACATCATCCAGCCGGTGGTAGTAAACCAGAAAAAACGTTCACCGGGCTTTACATCATTATGAAAAGCAAGATATTTAAAGTGTTCCAGCAATACACCACCGTGATTATGCGTAATAGCTTTGGGGATACCTGTGGTACCGGAGGAATACAATATCCATACCGGGTGTGAAAAATCAACGGGCGTAAACTGTAAGTCTCCATGTGGCGTTGACATGACCTCCGCCCAGCTTACCAGGTTCAGAATATCACCATCACCGGATGCGGGAGCCGCATTGAGATAAGGGATCAGTATTGTTTTTTTCAGGGAAGGAAAGCTTTTGCTGAGCGAGACTACTTCGGCCATCCTGTCAAATTTTTTCCCGCTATAGCTATACCCATCTACCGCGATCAGCACTGTGGGCTCAATCTGCCGGAAGCGTTCCACTACACTTGATGTACCAAAATCAGGCGAGCAACTGCTCCATACCGCGCCTATTGACATGGCCGCCAGCAGGCATATTGTAGCTTCGGGTATGCATGGCAGGTACGCTGCGATCCTGTCGCCGGGCCTGACACCGGCAGAAAGAAAATATTCCTGCAGAGCCGCTACTTTTTCCCGCAGCTCAGCCCAACTTACCGCTGTCAGCGGGTGACGCTCCGACCGGAATAATATTGCCGGGTGCTTATCTGTTGCATTCCGGAAAACATGTTCGGCATAATTGAGCTGCCCGCCGCTGAACCACTGCGTATACGGCATAGGATCTCTGCTCATTACAAGCTCATAGGGACGACGCCAGATGATCTTAAAATAGCCGGCTATTGTTTCCCAGAACTTTTCAGGATACTCTACCGACCATTGACGCAAGGCGGCATAATCCCGAAATTCAAGCCCATGCACCTGTTTCAGCCAGGAAGCATAGGCAGTCAGGTTAGATTGTTCAACAAATTTTTCAGGGGGCGTCCATAAGAGAGATACAACAGGCATTTTCAAAATTATTTATTTCCACAATTAAAAATATTGCTTTTTGGAGTATTGACGAGCATATTTCAAATTAGTCCGGCAGGTGCGCTTGTAAAACATGGAATATGCCCATTGGATTTCGGCGATAATAGGTCATTGGTAAACCTGAATTATCACGAAAGTTACAAAATCATCAGCCCATCGCGCGTCCTTTCGACTGAGCCAGATGAACGCTGTAGCTTAGGGCAGGCTTGCGCGAGGGAGAAATCTGCCTGGCAAATGTATCACTGCTCAACACCTGCACTATTGTTCAGCAGATTTCTCTCCCGCCGCAAGATACATTTAGGTCAATCAACCTTAGGGCGGGATCGAAATGACGGTGCAGGAGTGTTTTGTTTCCGTAACTGGCGTTTTCTGCACGGGGTATATATAATTTTCACGTCCGGCTTCTGACCTTTCACGATCAACAGCATCATCTTTCACTTCACCATTTTCCAGCAATACCGTTTCAGCTTTCCTGCAAAGTCAAAAGGTGTTGTGACATTCGTAACATCTTTTATGTTATCGAACCGTAATTTTTCTTTCTCCAGCAAAAAGCGCGAAAAATTAGTGCTGAAATACAGGATGCCTCCCGGCGATAACGTATGGTACACCGCATTGATCATTTCCGCATGATCGCGTTGTATATCCAGGAAATCGTCTTTCATCTTTTTGCTGTTGCTGAACGTGGGCGGGTCCATGATCACCAGGTCAAATGTACGGGGCTTCAGCTCCTGCAGGTATTGTTTTACATCGGCATTTACAAACAGGAATTGATTTCCCGAAAACCCATTGAGCTTCATATTTTCCTCTGCCCATGTAAGATATGTTTTTGAAAGATCTACAGTAGTAACAGCAGCGGCGCCGCCGGCAGCGGCGTATACGCTGAAAGAGCCCGTATAGGCAAAAAGGTTCAGCACCCGCCTGTTGTTTGCCTCTTCCCTCACCATCGTTCTCGTTGCCCGGTGATCAAGGAATAAACCGGTATCAAGATAATCCGAGAGATTTACAAGAAACTGCAATCCACCTTCATGCACCATAAAAAATTGTTTTTCCTCATTTACCTTTTGGTATTGTCCCAGCCTTCCCTGTTTTCGCTGCCGCTGTTTGATGTATATATTTTCCTGCGGAATGCCAACTACTTTCTCAACCACCAGAAGTGCCGCATCCAGCCAGGCTTCATGCGCTTCGTCGGTCATGCCGTGATGACGGCGGTACTCTGCGATATATAGCTTATCCTCATATAATTCAATACAGAGAGGAAACTCAGGAAGATCGTGATCATATATCCTGAAGCAGGTAATGTGCTGCCGCTTTGCCTGTTTGCTTGTATGACGGAATACTTTGACAAGCCTGTTCTCAAACATCTGCAGCTTATCTGTTGCCTGTAAGGAATGCATAGCCCAAATCTAAGTATATTTTCACGCAAAGGGGCAAAGAGAGCAAAGCCCGCAAAGAAGATCCTTCGTGCAACTTTGTGCCTTCGTGTCTTTGTGGTTCAAACGGTCTCATGCAGAGGCGCAAAGAAAGCAAAGCCCGCAACGAAAAGGTTGAAAATAAAACTTTGTCTCTTTGCTTTCTTTGCCGCTTTGCGTGAAATAAGCTCATTTGCGGTGAGATTTGTTACAAAAATGCAAACGTCTGTGAATTTCCATACGCCGGATGTAATTTTGACCTGAATATGCAGTCATAGTAAAAAAAATGCGTTTGAAAACAGTTTTACTTTTTCTCTCTTTAGCCATTATGCATGTTGCCGGCTTCGGGCAAAAAATTGACAGCATCTATTTCAACCTGTATACAGACAGCCTCAAAAAAGGGACTTACAATTATATCAATGTAGAAGGCAGGCTGTCGAACGGGAATATCCGTCCGCTCGACAGCACGCAGCTGGTCTTTACCGCCTCTACCGGTAAGTTTTTTGGTAACAGCCTTTGGCTTCCTTTCGACTCAAGGGAGGAAAAGGTGAGCATCACGGTAATATCCCGTCAGAATAATCAGCAGGCGCTGTACAAAACCATCTTCATCAAAAAGAAAAACGACGACGAAAACCTTTTAACTCCTGCAAGCGAAATATATGAACAGCGGAAAACAACAAGAAAAAGATCCGGCAGGTAACCCGGAACAATATATCATTACAATAGAATACTGTCCCAAATGCGGCTGGATGCTGCGCGCCGCCTATATGGCACAGGAGCTGCTCACCACTTTTACGGGAGATATTAAAGGCGTGCTGCTGGTGCCATCAGCCGTGAATGGCAGGTATACAATAAGCACAAATGATACAGTTGTGTTTCACCGGAAAAGAGAAAACGGGTTTCCTGAAATAAAAAACCTGAAGCAGCGCATCAGGGATATAGTCAACCCCGGAAAATCGCTGGGGCATTCAGATAAGGCCACAGGGGTGTAGTGTTAAATTAAGACTATCGTGAAAGGTGAAAAGTGAGAGGTGATATTTTCACGCCTGCCTGTCGGCAATCAGGTCTGACTTCTGACGTTTCACGTTTCACGATTAACCCAGCAGCATCATCTTTGTGAAGATCCCCTCTTAATAAGTTTTGTACCAAGAGATATAAACGCAGGATTGCTTTCCACATGCTCATCTTTCAATGTATCTATAAGCAGTTGCATCGCTACTCTTCCCATTTCAGCCACAGGCTGTTCAATTGTCGTCAGTGAAGGTTCAATAACGGCAGCTATGGGATCGTTGCTGAATCCTACTACGCCCAATGCTCCGGGAATAGAAATCCCCATACTTTTTGCCACCAGCATCAGTTGAATAGCGGTAGGATCATTTACACAAAAAACAGCGTCAGGAGGTTCGGGCAGCCCCAGCAGCCGTTTGGCGCATCTGACAGAGCCCTGCCTCGAAAGATCACTCTTCACGATCAGCTCATCCTTCACAGGAAAACCATACCGCTTCAATGCATCCGTATAACCGTTGAGCCGGTTAAAGCTTAAGCGGAGATTTGACGGACCTCCGATATGGGCAATGCGCTTATATCCGTTCTTAATAAGATGTTCGGTGGCTTTAAAAGCGCCTTCATAATCGTTCACTAAAACTTTAGGGCTGTTCAACTCATCGCAAACACGGTTATAGAATACCATCGGCACGCCATGCCGTTCAAAGCTGCGAAAATGATCAAAGGTGCCGGTTTCTCTCGTCATCGATACCAGCACACCTTCTACCCTGCTCGCCAGCAATACATTCACATTAGCGATTTCACTTTTTAATGATTCCTGCGACTGGCAGATCACAACATTATAGCCCGCTTCCGTGGCGACTTCCGTAGCACCTATTATTACCGTAGGGAAAAAATAGGTAACCAGTTCCGGTACAATGATGCCGATGGTATTGCTGCGGCTGCGCACCAGGCTTTGCGCCAGCAGGTTGGGAGTATAGTCAAGCTGCTGCGCCATTTCCATTACTGCTTTTTTAGTGGCAGGGTTAATATCGCTATGCTCGTGCAGGGCGCGCGATACGGTGGATTTGGAAATATTGAGCGCTTGCGCAATATCCGCTATGGTTGTCATGTGCTTTTTACGAACAGCAGCTTCTTCCGTTACTACCGGAACATTTTCGCTGAGCGTAAAATAAACGTTGCATTCCTTACAATAGTACCGCTGTTTCCCACGCACCATCCCCGAACGGTTAATGGCATGTACCTGGCTGCATTTAGGACAACGTATCATGTATAATAAATGGCTGTTTTGTTTGGGTTGTCAAACCTACTGTAAAATTACTAACTATCGGTATCGTTTGCGGTATCGTTTGCAATAGTTTTCGTTTGCTCACCTGTTGATCCTGCCTGAATGTTATCATAATATTGCCCCGACCAATACTTATCAATTCATAAAAATTGCTTGCATGAACGAGAAAAGAAAAAACGCACGCCGACTTATTTTCCCACTGTTTATTTTGCTTATGATGTTTTCTCCCGCACTGATGCCGGCACTGCGGGCACAGCAGGATCTTTTAACTGTTACAGGAAAGATCCTGTCAGATGAAGGCAGTCCTCTCGGCGGGGCAACGGTCAGTGTAAAAAATGCCCGTATTTCCACCGCCACCGCCGGCAACGGACAATTCACTTTAAGAAGAGTGCCTCCGAATGCCACGCTGGTTGTTTCTTTTACAGGGTATACCACGCAGGAAATAGCCCTGAACGGTGAAGCATCACCTACTATTACGCTCCTCAAGGATGCCACACAACTCTCCGATGTGGTAGTGGTAGGATATGGCACCCAGCGTAAGGCTTCTGTCACCGGTTCCATTGCTTCCGTAAAAGCAGCAGACCTTGTGCAAACTCCTGTAGCCAACGTAGCCCAGGGACTTCAGGCGCGTGTATCCGGCGTGCAGATCAGTCAGAACTCCGGTGCCCCGGGAGGAAATATCAGCGTAAGGATCAGGGGCACCAATTCTATCAATGGCGCATCAGAGCCGCTGTACGTAATAGACGGCATCCAGATCTCAAATGGTGGCGGTATCACCAGCGTAAGCCCGCTGTCTACCATTAACCCTAATGACATTGAATCCGTTGAAGTGTTAAAAGACGCTTCCGCATCTGCTATATATGGTGCAAGAGCAGCCAATGGCGTTGTTTTGATCACCACCAAAAGAGGGAAATCCGGCGCTACACGCGTGATGCTTGACAGCTATTACGGAACACAAAGCGTTACAAAAACCCTCGATGTATTGAATGCGGCCGAATTTGCACAGCTCGAAAATGAAGTATTTAAAAACAATTATTATGCAGATCCTGCATCTTTAGGAGAAGGTGTAAACTGGCAAAAGCTAATCTTCAGAAAGGCGCCCGTACAAAACCACCAGTTGTCTATTAATGGCGGCAATGAAAAGACACAGCTTGCCATGTCGCTCAATTATTTTGACCAGGATGGCATTATTATTAACTCAGATTTTAAGCGTTATTCTTACCGCCTGAACCTTGATCACAAAATTTCGGACTGGCTGAAAGTGGGAACAAGCGTATTGGGGAGCTATTCCATAAATGATGGCATTACTACAGGCTCTGCTACCATCGGAGATGCTTCGGTGGTAACGGCCAGTATATTAGGCGCAGCTATAGGCGCTCCCCCGCTGTTGAAACCGTATCGTGATGACGGCACCATCTTCCCGTTTGGCGAACAGGAAGACGGGCGCTACAGGGAAGTGACCAACCCTCTGGGACTGGCTTCCGTGTTCAACCAGCTTGCCATAAAACGAAACCTGATCAATATTTATGGTTCTGCTACTATAGCCCGGGGGCTGACCTACCGCGCTTCATTTAATGCAGATATTCAAAGCAGCCTTCAAAACACCTACTCTCCCAGGTCAATCATCAGCACCCGCGACCTGAACGACAATTCGGGGTCTGCCTCAAAGGTAAACTCCAATTATACCGCGCTGCTACATGAGAGCATGCTTACTTACAGTACACAGTTTGGAGACGATCATTCCTTTAAAGCTACAGCGGTATATGCCACACAGGTGGAGATGTCGAATGCCAATACGATCAATGCCAGTGGCTTTCCGAATGATGTTACCAAAAATGAAGCGTTGCAGTTAGCGCTTACACATACAATATCAAGCTCCCGCTCCAAGGAGCAACTGGAATCCTATATGGTGCGTATCAACTATGGGTTCAAAGACAAATATTTCCTGGATGCCACCGCCCGTATTGACGGTTCCAGCAAATTTGGGGCGAACAATAAGTATGGTGTATTTCCTGCAGTGGCTGCTGCCTGGCGTATAAGCGAAGAAGAATTTGTAAAAGATATATCCTGGATATCTGATCTTAAGCTGCGCGCCAGCTATGGTATAACGGGTAACGCCGGGGGCATCTCACCTTACCAGTCATTACCGCTTGTAGCCGCTACAGGAAGCAATTATAATATCAACCATGCTTACCAGACAGGTATTAATCCTACAGGCATTGCCAACCCTGACCTTAGGTGGGAGAAATCTGCGCAAACCAATATTGGTATTGATATCTCTTTGCTGAACAACAGGATATCTGCTACAGCAGAATATTATTTCAAGAAAACAGACGACCTACTGTATGTATTAACGCTGCCGCTGAGCTCAGGGTATACCAGTATAACAGGCAATTTTGCTTCACTGCAAAACAAAGGGTTCGAATTTTCTGCCAATGCCCGCATACTTGACAAGGCATTAAAATGGAATATATCCGGCAATATCACTTTCAACAGGAATAAGGTACTTGATCTTGACGGCGGGGTTACGGATGAAAGGTTTATCACTGCCTATACCATCTTAAAAGTTGGCGAGCCGCTGGCGCTGTTCAAAACCTATGTGTTTGATGGCATCAATCAGACAGGCGACGTCATTGTACCTGGTTATGATGGACGGACCGGTGGCTATAAGGTGAAGGATATCAATAAGGACAATGTGATCAATTCTGACGACCAGGTTATTACCGGCAATCCCAATCCTGATTTTATTTACGGCTTCTCCACCAGCTTATCCTATAAGCATTTCGATTTCAGCGCATTCTTTTCGGGCACACAGGGAAATGATATTTATAATGCCGCCCGCCTGTCGTTTGAGATGCCTCTGGGGCAGCGTAATATGTTCAAAGGGCTTGCCGACAGGTGGTCGCCTACTAATCCCAGCAATGAGTACGTAAGCGGGTTCCAGGGAGGGCGTCTACCCATCACCAACAATCCTATTGAGGACGGGTCATATCTGCGTTGTAAAAATATCACTATCGGGTATACGCTACCGAAGATGAAAGGTATATACAACCTCAGAATATACATCAGCGGCAACAACCTTTTTACGGTTACCAAATACAGCGGGTTTGATCCTGAAGTAAACACCTATGCTGGATCCAATACAGTAATAGGGGTAGACAATCTCGTATATCCGCAGGCACGGACTTTTTTAGGTGGCGTTCAATTAACCTTTTAAGAAAATTATCATGAAAATAAAAATAAAGAATATCGCATGGCTATTACTGGCAGTAAGCGGTTTTTATTCCTGCGTAAAAAAAGAAACAGTGTATTCCTCCGCTTTTACGGAGACATTCTATAAAACAGCTTCTGATGCGGAAAAGGCCATTATAGCCGTATATGGTCCTCTTGCAGATATGTATTCCGGGCCTGCCGCAACAATGGCAAGTGATTTCAGTAATGATCAGACCTACCCGCGCGCAGTGGTGGGAAGGAACACGCTTACCCTGTTTAGCTATGATCCTTTTTATACCGCTTTCCGCAGCAATGGCCGTATCAATGAATCACCCTGGCAGATATGGACATCTGCTTACAGCGGTATTGAGAAGGCGAACTGGATCATCAGCAAGCTGCCCGATGCAGTAATGGATGAAACGCGCAAAAAGCAGATCATTGGCGAAGCCTATTTCCTGCGTGCATTTTTTTACTGGATGCTGGCAAAGAATTTTGGCGACGTGCCGGTAAAAACAACACCCAGCTCTTCGCTCAACGACGCCTATACCGCCAAGAGCACCAAGGCTGAAGTATATCATCAGATATATAGCGACCTTGATATAGCTGCCGCTGCAGGATTACCATCTTATCCCGCGGTAGACAAAGGACGTCCCTCAAAAGAAGTGGTGGATGCCCTGTATGCCAAAGCGGCTTTGTATAACGAAGACTGGCCTACTGCTTTACAAAAAGCTCAGTCGGTGATCGGTTCCGGCAAATACGCTTTGATGACTGATGTTATGGATGTATACCGGTATGATAAAGAAGATGCGGCGCGTATAGAAAATATGTGGGCGTATGAAGTGGATCCTATTTCTCCCGGCAGATCGCACCAGCTCGTTGGACTTTGCGGACCTCCCGGAAGTGCCGGCAAAGAATATGCGCTCACCTCCTATGGTTCTATGTTTGCATATCAATCCTTTTTTGATTCATTCGATCCTGCAGATAAGAGAAGGCAATTATTGGATACTACCTATATCAACAGGAGTGGTAATATTGTGCACCAGGCAAACATCACTCCCATCTCTACGCAGGGAGTGCTGATAAAAAAATACCAGGATCCCGTATCCTCAATAGGAGCAATCTGCAATATTCCTATATTCAGGCTCCCGGATATGTATCTTATCGCTGCTGAAGCAGAAGCGCATCTCAATGGAGCTACCACTACAGCTTACAATTATATCAATGCTATACGGAGCAGGGCAGGCCTACCCGACCTGGAGTCAGGACTCGGTCAGGATGCTTTTATTGATGCTGTTTTGCAGGAACGTTCCCGGGAATTTTTTGCTGAAGGAGATCGCTGGTATGACCTGACCCGCACCGGTAAATTTCTGACGGTAATACCTGCTGCAGTAAATGATGTATACCCCGAACGCACAGTGCAGGCTAAAAATAAGTATTTTCCCATTCCGCAGGAAGAAGTGGATGCCAACCCTAAGCTGGAACAAAACCCTGATTGGAAATAAGGCTGAAAAAAATTATAATGAAATATATTTCTATTGTTTTCACATTACTGTTCCCTTTGTTGGTAAAATCCCAGCCTACCACAGATTACAGTCTTAACGGCGACTGGAAGTTTGCCATAGACCCTGTTAAGGCGGGAGAAGAATGGAATTGGTTTGATGAAAATTTTAATTCATCATCATTTGATGCGGTAACCGTTCCTCACTGTTTTTCCGTTGATCCGCGCTACATGTTCTATACCGGAAAAGCATGGTATTTTAAAAAATTCACGTCTGTTGCCTCTGCGCAAAGACATACTTCCCTGAAATTCGACGCGATCTTTTATAAATGTAAAATATGGCTCAACGGCATAATGGTAGGCGAACATGAGGGAGGGTATACGCCATTCGAATTTGATATCACTGCCCAGCAACGGGATACTAATGTACTGGCAATAATGGTAGACAATGCATGGGATACCACTACCATCCCCGGCGCCAGGGCAAGCGATGATGTTGCCAGATCCAACTCGTCGCAGATGTTCCCGTGGATCAACTACGGCGGGCTTACAAGACCGGTTCACCTTATCACAAGACCAGACCTGTATATAGAAAAAGTAAAGATCGTTGCGGAGCCTAATCTTGAAAAAGGCAATGCAACGGTCAGGCTCAAAGCATTCCTTAAAAACACGTCAGCAGCCACGCAAAAAACAGTCGTAAGCCTTTCAATAAAAAATAAAGACAAAACACCCGGCTTTGTATTCAAACCGGTACCGATTGCTGTTGCAGCGGGTCAGTCTATTACAGCCGACATCACCGGCGCGCTCCCGGCAAAAGATGTAAAGCTCTGGAGCACGGACGAGCCGAATTTATATACAGCGCAGGTCTCCATTGCCTCGGACACCCTGCAAACCAGGTTCGGCATAAGAAAAGTAGAAGTAAAAGGCACGCAACTATTGCTGAATGGTGAAGCCATTAAAATGGGCGGCTGCAACAGACCTTTGGATTATCCCGGCTATGGTTCGATGGATCCCAAAGAGGTATTGGATAAAGACCTTGATCTGATAAAAAGAGGGGGTATGGAGCTTTCGCGTATCAATCACTATCCTGTTGCTGAGTATTTATTGGATTGGGCCGACGAGCACGGTTTACTGATCATAGAAGAAGCCGGCAACTGGCATATGTCGCCCGCACAGATGAGCGACACTATGATGCGCCGCAAGTTTCAATCGCAGATGCGTGAAATGGTTGAACGTGACTGGAACCATCCCTGCCTGGTTGCATACAGCGTGGGCAATGAATTTAAGTCGCACACCGAAGAAGGCAGAGCCTGGGTAAGGGACATGAAGCGGTTTGTACGATCTATTGACAGCAGCAGGCTGATCACTTTTGCGAGCATGTATGTTTTCAGAACGACTATTAAGGCGCCGGAAGAGGAAGCCTCACAATATGTCGATTTTGTGAGCGCCAATATCTATGGAGATCATTATAACAATCTTGAGCGTATCCATAAACTATATCCTGACAAGCCGGTTTATATCAGTGAATTCGGATGGAGAACGGATGGCGTGAAGAGCGAAGCGGATCGCATCGTCCTGTTAAAAAAGGCAATGGCAGATTTCAGGAAATGTGATTACCTGATTGGCGCATCCGTATGGACATACAACGATTATTTCAGCCGTTTTCCCGGCACAAATCCCAACGGGTACCGTCCCTGGGGATTGGTGGAACCTGACCGGGAGCCCAGAGCCATTTATCCTGCCTGGCAGGAAGAATTTTCGCCCGCAACGGTGGAGCTTGTTAAAACAGGTAATGGCAGCATGCTGAAAATTAAAGCAAGAAAAGATTTCCCGTCCTATACTTTGAAAAATTATCAATTGAGATGCAATGGAAAGCTATATGACATCAGCACACTGAAGCCCGGAGAGGAGGAAACAATTACAGTTAACATACCCTCTCAACAGGCAATGATCGAATTGATAAAACCGGGAGGATTTGTCATCATGCAGAAAAAATTGCAATAGCATTAAACTCAAACAAAGCAATAACCGATATACATGATCAAGTCTGAAAGTTTGGAAGGCAGGTCTTTTCCGTTAGTTGAAATACAGGCAGACCTTGTTATAGCAGGAGGAGGCTTATCCGGTATATGTGCGGCAATTACTGCGGCACGGCAGGGGCTTAAAGTAGCGCTGGCGCACGACAGAAGCGTATTGGGCGGGAACGCCAGCAGTGAAATACGACTGTGGATACTGGGTGCAACATCACACATGGGAAATAATAACCGCTGGGCAAGAGAAGGTGGTGTGGTAGATGAAATACTCGTGGAGAATATGTATCGTAACCCGGAAGGCAACCCCCTGATCCTTGATACAATTTTACTGGATAAGGTGGTGAGTGAACCCAACATCACCTTACTGCTCAATACAACAGTATACAGTTTAGAAAAGGAACAGCCCGATCTTATTAAGAGCCTTTCCGCTTATTGCAGCCAGAACCAAACTGCATATATATTGAAGGCTCCCCTGTTTTGCGATGCTTCCGGCGATGGCGTTGTGGGATTTCTGTCGGGAGCGGCATTTCGCATGGGAGCGGAAAGCCGGGAAGAGTTTGGTGAACGTTTTGCACCTTCCTCCACATACGGAGAATTGCTCGGGCACTCTTTATATTTTTATTCAAAAGATACCGGCAAGCCTGTTCAGTTCATAGCCCCCTCCTTTGCATTGGATGATATTACAAAGATCCCGAAATTCAGGAGCTTTAATTCGAATGAACACGGGTGCAAACTCTGGTGGATTGAATATGGCGGCAGGATGGATACCGTGCACGATACGGAAAAAATAAAATGGGAGCTCTGGAAGATCGTATATGGGGTATGGAATTATATCAAAAACTCAGGAAATTTCCCTGAAGCAGCTACATTAACGCTTGAGTGGGTAGGCATGATCCCCGGCAAACGCGAAAGCCGGCGCTTTGAGGGAGATTATATTTTGAAGCAGCAGGATATTGTTGAGCAACGCACACATGACGATGCCATTGCTTTTGGCGGATGGAGCATAGACCTGCATCCTTCTGACGGGATCTATTCAGATCAGCCCGGATGTAACCAGTGGCATAGTAAAGGTGTTTATCAGATCCCATACCGCTGTTTGTATTCAAAAAATATCAGTAATCTTTTTTTGGCAGGCCGCATTATCAGCGCGTCGCATGTTGCTTTCGGCTCATCAAGAGTAATGGCAACCAGTGCTTATATATCACAGGCTGTAGCAATGGCAGCCGTATTATGCAAGAAATACAATTGCATGCCGCCCGGCATTTATAACGATAATCATATAGAGGAATTGCAGCAGTCTTTGTTGAAAACAGGGCAGCATATACCTGGCATTTGCCTGAAGGATGATGAAGATATTACCCAACAGGCTGAGATAACAGCCAGCAGTGCATTGCAATTGAACGGGCTTGAAGAGACTGACCTGTTGCAAAGCCTTGATCTGAGCATGGCGCAGATGTTGCCCGTTGAGAAAGGTGCTCTCCCTTCCATCAGCCTGCATGCATACGCCGACCAGGCAACCACCTTAAAAGCAGAGTTCAGGCTATGCTCAAGGACAGGCAGCTTTACTCCTGATATAACCATTGCTTCGTTTGAGATACCACTCATTGCCGGGAAGCATTGTGTGCAGTTACAAAGTGACCATCAGATCAAAGATGCACAATACCTGTTTGTGATATTGCACAAAAACCCTGTTATAAAAGTACCCCGCTCCCATAAGCGCATCACCGGTATTGTAACGGTATATAATACCACAAACCCTGAGGTTTCAAATTATGGCAAACAGGAGCCACCCGATTTCATCGGCATGGACAGCTTTGAATTCTGGTGCCCGCAAAGAAGGCCTTCTGGACATAATCTTTCTTTTACACTAAACACCCCTATATCCGCATTCAGCGCCGGGAACACACGGAACGGCATTAACCGCCCTGTATGCTCCCCCAATGCATGGGTAGCAGATTTTAATGATCCGCAGCCCACGTTAGTATTGCAATGGCCGTCACCCCGGGGAATAAAAAAAATAATGCTGGCATTTGATACCGACTTCGACCACCCGATGGAATCGGTATTAATGTCGCATCCTGAAAATGTGATGCCTTTCTGTATCAGGAATTACAGGCTATATGATGATAAAAAGCATCTTATTTTCAGTAAAGAAGGAAATTACCAAAGCAGGAATGAAATAATATTTGATAAAACCATCAGCACTTCAAAGCTTATACTGGAATGTGATCACCCGTCGGTAAACTCACCTGCCGCCGTATTTGAGGTGAGATGTTACGAATAGCCAATAAAAAATCATTACCATACTGATTGAAATACTGCGTATGAAAAAAATCATTTTTACAGCATTGTTGTTTTTAAGCGTCCGCTCATTTTCTCAAAACCAGCTTACACTTTCAGGCAGGCAACTAAGGCTGGAATGGAAAAAGTCTGCCAATGGCTGGGCGCTCAGCAAATTGCTTTTCTTGAACAATGGGAAATGGACAAACATACAGCATCCTTCCGGGGAATATACTTTGCTGTACGATGAACAAAAACCGCCGGCGCAACCGGATACCATTTTTAAAACAATAACCGGCAAAGCATGGCCTGATACGACGTACAGATACCAGGTCAATGGCTGGAGACAGGCTACTTCTCCGGTTGCACTGAACACTGCCGGAAAGGCATTTTATTTTTACCCTTCATCGGCAAAGCAATCGAACAACAGCATCATATTCACCAGCGAAACGCCTGTAGCCACTATTACCAGCACATGGCGTATAGATGATACATACAGTGGAGATATTATTATTGAACAAAAATTGCAATGTAAACAGGAAGGCTATTACTCTCTTGCCAGCCCATCCATTGCCACTGTTAAAGCCGGCGATATAACATGGGCGACCATGCCGGGATATTTCCAGGGCAAGCATATTGCAGATAATTTCATTTTGGGCTATGGTTACGGGCAGGGCATTCCCCCCCTGCCTGTGGTGTACCGTGAACGTTGTGCCAGTACTTTAGCTCCCATCATCAGCACTAATCAAAACGTATCCTTTTGTGTTGCTCCGCAACCGGGTCTTGCAAGGGATCCCTGGGAATATGATAAGAATACTCATCAAAACTGGTTCGTGGGACTGTCGCACATGAACAGGAAAGCCATGTTTTCTCCTACCATATATTATCCTGTTTTGGGTGAATCGCACTCCCTGCTTTCTGCAAATGATACTATCAGCTATTCCTTCCGGTATTCCTTTACCAACAAAGACTGGAGCAGGCTGCTTGCGCATATTGCAAATGATGTATACGCTTTCAGCAAAACGCTCAAGCTAAGGCATAATAAACAATCGCTGGTGAGCAGGGTGGAACACATGCATGAATACCTGAAAGACAGGAAAACCTCCCTGTGGAATATTGAAGAATATAAGGGCTTAAAGATCGGTGGTCAATCCTATCTTGGCGGCGTGGTAGGCTCCAATAAGGACGCCATAAAAAACTCCGATTACGGGGCCATGTGGATGCTGGCGCACACTACCAATGACAGGTTCCTGCTGGACAGCGTATTGCCCTATGCACTAAACTTTAAGCTGGCGCAGCAGGCAGATACCGGTTTTTTTAAAGGCGCGGCAATCGGCCAGTACTATCTTGCCAAAAGCCGGCGCTTTACAGAAGAATGGGGCGAATTCGTGGAGCCTGTAAGCCTTACATACTATATCATGCTCGACATGGGCAACATACTGTTGTTTGAACCAGGCAATACCATGCTTAAAGAAAAGCTCAGGCTGGGCGCAGACCTGTTGCTCAAATGGCAAAAGCCCGATGGAAGCTGGGAAGTTGCTTACGATAAATTCACTCACCGTCCGTTGTTTACCGATCTGAAAGACCTCCGTCCCACTTTCTACGGGTTACTGGTCGCCTACCGCATTTTAAAAGACCGGAAATATCTTGATGCTGCTGTTAAAGGCGCCCAATGGTATATTACAAACGGCGTTGAAAAAGGCAGCTTTATCGGGGTATGCGGTGATGCCCGCTATGCCCCAGATTTTGCTACTGCGCAGACAGCACAGGCATTCATGGACCTGTTTGAAATAACAAAAGACAATGAATATAAACAAGCGGCAATAAAAGCGGCAACCATATATCTTAGCTCCATATATACTCATCCTGTCGCAAATGAAAAAGAAAAATCAGTGAACGGCATTCCCCGCAAAGACTGGCAGATATCACAATCAGGTGTAAGCTTTGAGCATGGCGGTATACTGGGCTCTGCCAATGGAGCCGGTCCTATCCTGTTGTGTAGCCATGCAGGCATGTTTGTGCGGATGTTTGAACTGACAAAAGACAGTCTCTTTATAACAATGGCAAGAGCTGCAGCTATCGGAAGGGACGCTTTTGTTGACAGCGCTACCAGCGTGGCATCTTATTACTGGTCGGCGATGAATAAAGGCGCCGGGCCGTATCCGCACCACGCCTGGTGGCAGATCGGATGGATAACTGATTATCTTTTATCGGAAGCACAAATGCGCTCCGGCGATAATATCGTTTTCCCGAGAGGCTTTGTTACACCCAAAGTAGGTCCACATCAATCCTATGGTTTTGCAGCCGGGAAGATCTACGGGCAGCCGGCTACACTCATCAGCCGTACGGGACTTATCGTCAGCAACAATCCTGATGTGGAATATATTGTTGCCAAAAGTACAGACAACAAAAGCCTGTTTATTATTGTAATGAATGATACCGGTGAACAAACAACTGCAGCTATAACTATAAACGAAACAATGGTGAAGAATGAAATCCCGTTCACCAATAAAGAAGTAATAAATATTACTGCAAAGTCAAAAGAAAATTTCAGCACCGGCAGGCAGGTGAGCCTGGGACCTTACGGATTGCAGGTATTCCAACTTCAATAAAAGCCTAATAGAAAATAATGGGAAATCTTGATTTTACAGTAATGGCCGTTTTTGCCCTGTTAATATTAGGTATCGGCATGATGTTTACAAGGGTAGGCAGCAAAAATTCTTCCGCGTTTTTTGAAGCGGGAGGCGCTACACCCTGGTGGATCAACAGCATTTCTTTATTCATCAGCTATTTTTCTGCAGGCACTTTTGTGGTATGGGGGTCTATAGCATACAAAAGCGGATTTGTTGCCAACGGCATACAACTGACAATGGTATTCGGCGGCTTGCTGGTTGCGTTTTTTATTGCCGCCAAATGGAAGCGGACCGGCGTGGTAACCGCTGCTGAATATATCGGCAAAAGGCTGGGCAACAAAACACAGCAGTTCTATACTTTCCTCATCATGCTGCATGGCTTGTTCACTACTGCATCTGTGCTATACCCGGTAGGGAAAATGGTAAGCGTAGCCACACCACTCTCGCTTAATACGTGCATACTCATTATCGGTGGGATTATTATTTTATATACCTCGGCAGGTGGCCTGTGGGCAGTGCTGGTCACCGATGTGGTGCAGTTCGTGATCCTTTCCGCAGCAGTATGCATTTTAGTACCTATTGCGCTGAAAGATGTGGGCGGCATGCACAACTTTACACAAAGCGCCCCTGAAGGCTTCTTCAAATTTTTCAACAGTGAATATTCTTTCGGATTTTTCCTTGCTTTTCTTGCCTACCAGACGGTATATATCGGGGGGAACTGGGCCTATGTGCAGCGGTATACCAGCGTATCGAATGAGCGGAATGCAAAGAAAGTAGCTTACCTGTTCAGCCTGTTATATTTTATAAGCCCGTTTATCTGGATGCTGCCGCCGATGCTGTATCGTGTCATCAATCCTGACCTTACAGGGCTTGAGCCGGAGGGAGCTTACATGATGCTCTGCGAGAAAGTATTGCCTGCCGGCTTGATTGGGTTGGTACTGTCGGGCATGATATCAGCAAGCGCAAGCAAAGCCAATACTACCATTAATATGATGGCTGTGGTATTTGCACATGATGTATATAAAAAGCTGATCAATAAAAAGGCTGGCGAAAAGCAACTGATCCTGATGGCAAGGATGTTCACAGTGTTGTTCGGCGCTATTACCATAGGTATTGCCATGCTGGTACCCCGGATAGGCGGTATTGTTGAAATGGTTCTGGCAACTGCCTCCATCGCAGGCGGCGCATTGTTTGCCCCCATCATCTGGACTTTGTATTCAAAGCGGCAGACAGCGGCATCTGTGGTGTCTGCTTCACTGGCAGGCCTGGTGATAAGCCTTGCATTAAAACTTTTCCCGGTTGAGCTTATTGGTCATAAGCTCGACCGTGTGTGGGAAACAAGCCTTGGAGTAGGCATACCCGTATTTGTGCTTTTGTGCTGGGAAGTATATTACTGGTTAGCAGGAAAAGAAGCTGTTCACAATTTTATCCGGGCTGAGAAAAGTCATGACACTGTTACACCGGAGCTTCATACCAACGATGCAACAACGCAAAATACATTTGGCATAAAAGTAATCGCAGCCTCCATAGCTGTTGTAGGCGCAGGTATCGCTTTATTAGGCATGATCGCGAACAACGGGATGGTAGCCGCATATGTCGGGCTTTGCATCCTGGTCATTTCATTCCTGGTATGGAAGGCTGCGAAAAGGAAGGTGATTTGAAATAAAACTCGTATGCCACAATGTCTCAAAATTTTATCGGGAAGCGGGAGGATTGTAATACTTTTATAATGGTTGCTTCAACCGGTAACAGCAGCACTTCAACAAATTCGTATAATGACAGTCCGTGACAATCCCCAGGAACGCTCTGATGTAAACAAACAATATTTAATAATTGTTTCCCTACTGACCTTTATTTTGCCTGTAGGCGCCTGGATCATTGAGCACCTGATCAGCGGACTAAGCCTGTCATTTACGTTGTTCGGCAAGTGGTTTATCTTCTCTGCAGTGGGTCTCCGGCTTTTTCTGGCCGGTATCCGGCAGACAACAAAACCTGCTTTCACCGCAAAAGAGATTTTTCATATTGACAATCCGGATTGTTTTCCAATTGTTATTGAGTTAGGCTTTGCCAACCTGTGCTTTGGACTGGTTGGGCTTGTTTCGCTCTTCAAACCTGAATGGCGAGTTGTCAGTGCCTTTGCCAGCGGGATATACTATGCACTGGCAGGGCTTTTACATCTAATAAAAAAGCCTGCGGGGGCCAATGAAAAGTTTGCGTTGTGGACCGATATCATAATATTTGTAATCCTTTGCCTTTATTTTATTAAAACCGTCTGACAAGACCGTATAAGCAGGAAAAGAGAAAAACAAAATACTCTTGCGTCATTTAGAGTTAACAATTAGCTGGGGTTTCAATCGTTGCGGTAGTGAAGTTGGGATTGCTTCTCCCGACCTTCGGTTGGGATTGCAAAGACAAAAGTGTTCTGTTTTTAAAACCAGCACCAAAGTAAAGTATACATTAACTCAACCATTTACCGTCTTTACAACCCACCAGCATCAACATTTGAAATGAATGAATGTTGCTGCGGGAGAAGCAATCTCCTGATAATTTATAGTGTTCGCGTTTGGCCCCGTCGAAATGAGGTCAACAAGCTCATGATTTTATAACTTTCGCGATAATTCAAAAGTGGAAAAGAGTTTCCAACCTTTTGAAGGTTGGAAACCCTGCGGCTAAAAAGCGAGGGTATCTCCCCCGTTTTGCTGAGAAACAGCCCATATAATTTGAAATGTATCAGGATTATAACAATAATTACTTAAATTGGGATACGGAATACCTGCAACACTACAGACACCCGGGCCGTTGCTATAATTTTCCAAACTGCTTTTCCTGTGCAGGTTATTCCTTTTTCATAAGCATCCGGTATGAATCGTTGCGTGACCAAAATATTCAGGAAGATCTGCCTGATACAGTGAAATTACCTCTAAGCTTTACATAGACAGTACCCTCTTTAAAGAGCGACGCTGTTACTTCATAGATGTCTTCCGAACAGGTATAGCGGATAGCAGCATCTACGTCGGCTGACTTCTGCGGGTCAATCACAGCAAGGAACTTGATATGATCGGCTTTTCTCAACTGAAGCGTTTTGCCCAAAGCAGCTTCAAGTATTTCCTTTATTATTTGCACCATGCACACTCCCGGCACTACAGGCTGCCCCGGGAAATGTCCTTCGAATATCCTGTGCGCTGCATTGAGCCGAAGCTGCGCAGCTATAGTTCCATCGGTATGTGAAGATGACTGAAGGTAAAAGAAATCATTGATCAGGAGCATCGTGTATACGTTTAAGTTCTATGGTGAAGCTGAAGTTGCTGTGTTTTATTCCGATAGTATCCGGTATGCCATTCCGGTAATCCTGCATGACAGCTTCCATTACTTTTTTGCGCCTGCCGGCTCTTTCCATTCGCAGTAATTCTTTACAGGAAGCATCAGTAACATAGTGATAATAATCTTGCCCATCCCGGAAACTATGATAATAACCATCATTCTTCTCAATGAAATAGCGATTTGATGATTGCAGATGCGTCATCAGCACCAACTGGAAATCTTTCCTGAGCGTTTTGATCACAGATTTTTTATTCATCTGGTCAAAAATATAATACACGGTAAAATCATCTTTCTTAAACCCGAAATCAAAAAACTTGAACCCCGCTTCATTAGAAAATACCATACGCACACTGCTGTCGGGCATAGTCTTGATGATAAGGAGACCACTGAGATGTTTACCCACCACGTTCACATTGGTATTATACAATGCCCGGGAGAAAGCCGGCTTAAAAGAGGCCATACAATCATTCTCTCCCTCTGCCTGAAGCCCCTTGTAAGCTGTAGAGCAGGAAGAGTAAGCTGCCAACATGCATATACCACTAATGAACAGCAAAAAGCGCATCTGGGAGTGTAGTGTTCAATTGCCTGTTATTAAAATGTATGATCGTGTTATCACCGGAAGGCTCATGCATTTCGATGCCGGTAACTTCATAATTTTTCTTTTCTACAATCACATTAATGTTTTTGAAAAGCGCCTGCAGGTTTTTATTCACAGGGCTGAGCTCTGCCAGGTAGCTTTCCTTTCCTTCAAATATCCTTGTATTGAAGTCCCCGCTTTCTAAAGCCTCTCCTTTCACACAATCTATAATTATTTTATTGATCTGCTGGAACAGCTTATTGGATTTGGCAGATATTTTGTTTTCCTTCTGGCTGTCTTTTACATAAATATTCTGCCCGTTAATGATCATAAGATACTGAAAAGGCTGGGTGTATTCCATGCGCACCATATTCTCTTTTTTAAACCAGAACTTTCCTTTGGAAACGATCTTATCCGCAAGCAGGCTGAGGTTTTTCTCCTGTACAAAATCACTTTTGATGGAAGTGGTCTTTTGAGAGGCGGCGGCAAAACCTGTTTGAAAAGCGTTGATATCTTTTATCGCCGTATAACCCGGGTACTGGGCGCTGACATGGAAGGCTGCCATTATTAAAACACAAATGAGAATAAGGTTACGCATAAGGCTCCAAGTTAAGTAATTTGTCTAATCGTATAATGTTGTAGCCTTTTTGCCTTGCATGCGCTATAAATGCCGGAAGCATATCCAGCGTGGATTTGCAGGTATCATGAAATAAAATGACCGCACCGGGTTTTAACGATCCGGTAACTTTTTCCAATAGCTTCCCGGCATCTTTGATCACCGTATCCATAGAGCGGACACTCCATCCAACCGGGATAAATTTTCCCTTCAGGATCGCTTTTTTCAGGTTGGGATTGGTCACCCCATACGGAGGGCGGAACAATCTTGGCTCTACACCAATGACTTTCTTCATTGCCCTGTTCATCCTGAAAAGGTCTTCCGTCATCTTGCCGGCAGAAAAAAGATCAAACCACAGATCGTGTGAATAGCTGTGATTACCGATAATATGGCCTTCATCGTGCACCCGTTGAAGCAATGCTTCATTCTCAGCAATTCTTTTGCCTATGCAAAAAAATGCCGCCTGTATATTATGATGCTTTAATATTTCAAGGATCTGTGGCGTATAGGTTGTGGAAGGACCATCGTCAAAGCTTATAGCGATCTGCATTTTTGAGGTATCTGCGGAGGATACAGTCTTCACATAAAAATTAGACCGCACATTGTAACTGCCGTAAAAAAGCAGTGAGAGGTATACTAACAGCAACAGCACAAATACATACCAGGGAAGCCCGTAAAAAAAATGATAGCCTATCAGCGCTATCAGCAGTGCAATAAAAACGATATTGATATTATTGAAGTTCAGCATGCGGCGAGCAGGTATAGGGAATGATAAATATGCTGGTAATGATTATAGATAAGCACTGTCACCGGCGTTTTTTTGGTTTGTATGCCACCCGGCAGCTTTCCTGCCTTCAGGATATTGGCAGCAAGCCACAGGGCAAAAGCCGATGCGGTGGGATATTCTCCGGATAAATGCTTGAATGGTATATGAGCAATACCGCTTAATACCGTTTGATATACCATATCATACACGGCATCATTTTTCATATCGCCGTTCTCGCCGCTTATTACAAGATCTATATCCTCCCTGTTAATATTTTGTCTTTCGAGGAAGGCGCTTATATGCTGCCGGATCTCTTCCCCGGAAGCCGGCTTATAAAAGGTATCCATCCCTGTCAACTGCGCATAGTCGTTGCCGGAAGCCTCAGACTGCAATACAAAAAATGAGGCGCCTTCGCCTGCAATGGTACCTTTTGACCCGGTTTGAAAAATGTTCCCCGCCGGGAAAGGCTCTTTTTTATACAGCCCAAACCTTTTGAGTATGGTGTGGCTGGTATCTGTTATTTCATCTATTCCCCCTGCAAGCACCGTTTTCATTTGCCCATCTTTCAGCAGGCTCAAAGCGTCTGTCATCGCGTTTTCAAAAGAAAAGCCCCGGTGCACGAAGGTATTATTGTAGCTGTGGCATTTCAGCAGCAGGGCGATCTGTGCCGCCACGGTGTTGTGCGTAGATTGAATAAACGCGGTAGGCGTGAGTAGCTGCTCATCATTCTCCACCATCTTTTGCAAAAATACTTCCGTATCGCCAAGACAGCCATAAGCAGTACCGGCGATGATAGCATCCGGCATCCTCTCCCCCGCTTCCTCCAGGCATTGTATGGCGGCAGCCACACCCATTTTTATGATCCGGCTCATACGGCGGATCATTTTAGGATCTATCAGCTTTGCATAATCAGGCTCCATACATTGCAGCCTGCTGCCCGTTACCGGGACAGGATCCGCGAGTATCTGCTCAAATGATGACTGGGGTGATATGCCTGCCGCTGCGCGTATATACATGCATTATACTTTTGAAAATACCAGTGATGAACAATTGCCGCCAAAGCCAAAAGAATTTGACAGTACATTGCAGATAGCTGCATCTTTCTTGAACGTCGTCTCCGGGGTAAAAGGAAGCTCCTTCATAGGCGTTTCAAAACGCAGGTTAGGATAGATCAGCCCATGCCGGATAGACAGGACGGAATAGACGGCTTCGATCCCTCCGCTGGCGCCCAGGGTATGGCCTGTAAACGATTTGGTAGAGCTCATGGGCGGGTATTTCCCCTCAAACAATAATTTTATCGCGGTGCCTTCTGCAATATCATTATTCTGCGTGCCGGTGCCATGCAGGTTGATATAATCAATTTCACCAGTGCTTAATCCGCTTTTTTCAAGCGCTCCTTTCATGGCAAGATAAGAGCCCGTGCCATCCGGTGAAGAAGCTGTTTGGTGATAAGCATCATTAGCATTGCAATACCCGCTTAATGTGCAGTACGGCGCTGAAGGTAAGGTTTGCGCTACCCTTTCAGATGCCATTACAATATACCCCGCACCTTCCCCCAGGTTGAGCCCCCGCCTGTTTTCATCAAAGGGCTGGCAATACCGGTTATCCAGTATCATCAATGTATTGAATCCATTGAGCGTAAATTTGGTAAGCGCATCCGTTCCCCCGGCAACTACCACATCCAGCACACCCTGCCTGATAAGCCGGGCGCCGAAAAAAATGGCATTGGCAGAAGAGGAACATGCCGTGCTGATAGTTGAAATATGGTGCTTTATCCCCAGCAGGTCCGCCACAATTTCCGTAGCAGCCCCGCACTCATGGTGAACCACATTCCTTAATCTTCCTTTGTCAGGACCCGCGAGAAAATCAGCAAAAAAATTTTCTGTTTTATCCATCCCCCCTACAGTATTAGCAGAGATAAAACCTGAGCGTAATGTTGAAAAGTCGGGGATGGCAGCGTTTGTGAGCGCCTCTTTTGCAGCAATGGCAGACAGTAAGGCTGTTCTGCTGTAATGAGACGGCAGACCGGATAGAGCAGCAAGACCGGCATTATCCATTTTTACTTCCGCCACGGGGATTTTTCCGCGGTGTGCAGATAACAGGTATTTCATCTCTCCCATACCAGCCTGTCCGCTTTCAAGCGCGGCAAGATTTTCGGTTATATTGTTGCCAATAGCCGAAATAATACCGGCGCCTGCGATATAAACCCGATTGCTCATGTGTGCCTGCTGATTATGGTATGAATATACATACGGCTGATCAGGCAGTGGATTTTCCCTGGTGATCAGTAATATATTGCGCCATGGTTCTGACGGAGCGGAACACACTCTGTCCTTCTTCTGCATTGGCAAGCTTGATCTTATATTCCTGCTGCAGCAATACGATCAGCTCAAGGGCGTCTATGGAATCCAGCCCCAACCCTTCTACGAACAGGGGCTGATCGTCTCCTATATCTTCCGGTTTTAAATCTTTCAGGTTCAGTTGCGCAATGATCTGCTTTTTCAGATCAGCCATTAGTTTCTCCATTTGACAACAAGTAACTTTTATGAATTTGATCAATAGTAAACGGCAATGCCCCCTCCCGGGAGTTGTTTTCTACCAGCCATACCACCGCTTTATAGTCATCTCTGAAACATTCCACCCAGCCGCAGATACAGGCTTTGAGCGCTGCCCTGCTGAAAAGGTCTGTTACATAGAAATGCATAAATGCCTCATCAAACTTTTCAGACACAAAGAAAGCATTTTCTCCTTTAAAATGATGCCTGATACTTATTTCACCTATTACAATATTAGGTAAAGTATATACAAACAGCGCGGGACTTGGGATATTCTTCACCGATGCCATATAATTCACATCTGCATCAAGGCTTGCATTTGCATTGCTCAGCACAATACCAGTCTCTTCAGGATTGTAATTCTCTGATAAATTACGACCCGTGAGCAGCAGCTCAACAGCCAGGAAACCGAGCCTGGAAAGATTATCCATCTTGTAAAGCTTGGGATAATCTGCACCAAGGTATTTATACAGGGAAGTAAGAAAATCACCTGTGTTAACATTTTCATCGCCCTGAAAAACGATATTGCCATTTCTGCATGCAGATCGCCTGGCAACAGAAGAATACGCTGTGATATATGCCTGCTCGTCTTTCAATATAAACGCATTATTGCCCTTCCGACATTTTCTTCCTGTAGCTGTCTCTCTTTTCTATAAGGGTGGCCAGTTTATGCAAAGCAGTTGTATGATCTTTTACATAGGGATTAGTAGTATCCCACACATAGCCGGCCAACACAGAGCATATCTGGCTTTTGATCAGCGGGTCCTGGTCATCTGCAAAAAAGATGGTATCGAGCGTGCCTTCATACCATGCCATCACGTAAGACCGGAAAGTATCCACTCCCTGCATCATGACTTCCATATATTCCTTATCCCAGTCAACGGCTTCGCCCCGCAGTTGTCTGATCACCAGTTTTGCGGCAAGCTGGCTGGAAACAGTAGCAAGCGTAACACCCGAAGAAAATACAGGATCCAGGAATTCTGTCACATTGCCCGTAAGCACAAATCCGTTTCCATAAAACCTGTTTGTAGTAGAAGACCAGCTCTGCAATGTGCGGGGTTCAAATACCAGCTCCACTCCTTCAAACCGCTTGCTTGTATAGGGATCGGCAGCCAGCAGGGCGCGGAACTGTTCTTCAGGCGTGCCTTTGAACTTTTCGAAAAATGAAGGATATCCTACAAACCCTACCGAAGTCCTGCCGGTGGAAAAAGGTATCACCCATATCCATACTTCTTTTTCATGCACCACGATAGTGATGCGATCCGGCTCATCAGCCATTGCCCGGTTTACATCTACCGTATGGGCAAAAAAAGCCCGGCGGGGAGGCAGGTTGGAAGGCTTGTCCATATTGAACAAACGGGGGATAACCCTGCCATACCCGCTTCCATCAATGATGAACTTCGCTTCAATATAAGTTTTGTTGCCGGCGGCATCTTCTATTGTAGTTACAGATTTCCCGTCATCATTAAATACAATATTGGTGACGGTAGTTTCATACGCTACAGGCACACCCATCTTCTCCACCGTGTCTGCGAGGGTCTTATCAAAATCGGCGCGGGTTACCTGCCAGGTCCATTTCCATCCCGCTGTAAACTGGTCTGCGAACTGGTAATCGCATACTTTGCCATTTTTTACAAATTTTGCCCCGTTCTTGGTCTGAAAATCTTTTGTCTTTACAGCATCAAGAAATTTTGCTTCTTCAAGAGCTTCCATACACCGCGGCAACAGGCTCTCCCCTATTACAAAGCGTGGAAATTTTTGCTTTTCCACAATTTTTACTTTATAACCGGCCTGGTGAACAATAGATGCAGCAACTGTTCCCGAAGGACCTGCGCCTATTACTAAAACATCAATTTTTTCTGTTTGCATATCTGGTTTCGAGTTTCAGGTGTAAGGTATAAGGTGTGGGGTGTAAGGCATAAAGTGTAAGTTTGAGGATCAGCGATCCAATTTCAAATCTTAGATCTCAAATTTCAAATCCCTATTTTTTCTTCCTGCACCGCAGCAAGGTATGGCTTAATCCGATATTATCAATACGTTCTGCTATTTCAAAGCCTGCATCATAAATGCACCGGATAAATACTTTGGAATCATACATCTGGCTGTTGCCGTTGGCAATTGCCGTGAAATAAATGGAAGTCTGCTGCAGGCAAAAAGCTGCGGTTTCAAAACGCTGGGTATCCCAGAATGCCTCAAGGATCAGTATATACCCGTTGTCGTGGATGGCAGCGGCGCACCTTTTTAAAATGGATACTATTTCTGCTTCCGAAAAGCAATCGAGGAACTGGCTCATCCATACCGCGTCAAAGCCGGTAGGAAAAGCCTGTGTTTCATCAAGAATATTTACAGGAAGAAAAGAGACCCGGTCGCTCAGCCCAAGCTCTTCCATTTTTCTTTTTGCCATGTCCAGTTGCCCGGGGAGATCCATTATGGTGACATGTATATCATCGGCATATTTAGCAGATGCAATGGCCCACTTTCCTGTATTTCCTCCTATTTCAAGTATATTTTTGATTCCGTCTTTATACACATGTTTCAGCACTTCGGGGAAAGCGATATCTGAAAAAAAATGGTCGAATGCGAACCAGCTTTTCTGGATATGCGCCGGCAGCTGAGACAAACCTTCATATACGGTTGACCAGTCGCCCAGTTCCTTTAGCCCTTCAGGTTTTCCTTCCCGTATGCTTTCCTCCAGCCAGAACATCCCCCTGTAGCAAACATCATGAACAAAGTCCATATTTACTGTAGTAAGATGGTCATGCAGGATAAAATAACCTGTTTTGGTAATAGTATACTGTTCATTGTTTTTTACGATCAGCCCTATTCCCAGCGAAGACTCCAGCAATACCCTCACACCATAATGAGGCAGTTGTACTTTCTGTTCAATTGCTTCGACAGATAATCCCGCGGAACCGCTGCCTTCAATAGCGGCCAGGATACCGCTGTCGCGCATTACTTTCGCTACCTGGAATACTATGGGCCCAAATGCTATGAACTGTGCCATTCCTTTTGCTTCGAGCGCTGTTTTGGTATCTTTCTTAAAAAAATCCATGTAATTTATTCTTGTTAAAAATTTATGCAAATTAAACGGCTTTTTGGAAAACCACGGCAGCATTACAGCCGCCAAAGCCGGAAGCCGTCTTCAGGCAGCAATGGTAATCCCCCGTTCTCAGCTCCGCGCTGACATTTACCGGCATTGATGTGCCCCGGCTATGAAAGCCCGGGGTTGGCAACATCACATTCTCTTTTAAAGAAAGTATGGCTATTACTGATTCAATCAACCCTGCCGCTCCGAGCGTATGACCGTAAAACCCTTTAAGGCTGTTTACAGGCACCTGCTGCAAGCCGGCCAGATTGATAGCCTTGCTTTCCATTTCGTCGTTGTATAAGGTGGCTGTGCCATGGGCAGAAATAATATCAATCTCCCCGCTGGTAACAGATGCTTCCTCCATAGCTTTCTGTATTGCCTGGAACAGCTCTTCCCCTGTGCGGGAAGGTCCTGAAATATGATTGGCATCATTGCTCACTGATCCGCCGCAAAGTTGTATTACCTCACCCGTGGAAGGCTTATTTGAGGAAAGCACTATGGTGGCTGCGCCTTCTCCGAGCGTTACCCCGTTACGGCCGGCATCAAAGGGCTTACAGGGCTCATTGCTCACCGCATGAAACGACTGAAAGCCGGACAGTATGAACCGGGTAATAATATCCGCCCCCGCTATCACCACATGATCGTAACCGCCTGACTGCAGCATTCTCAGCGCTGTGATAAGCCCTACTACTCCCGAAATACATGCATGTGATATTACAACAGGCTGTGAAGTGAAACCAAAATGATCCGCTATAAGCCGGGCAGAAGTGGAAAGCGCTATCCGGTTGCGTAAAGCCTCTGTAAGCTCAGCGCTTTCTATAAGACTGATATTACCTTTGGTGGAAGAGATGATCAAAGCGGTCCTCCGGCTGGCAACCGGTACCCCGGTTTTCCGGAGAGCATCTCCAATAGACATGATAAGCAACCGTTCAAACTTTGTATAGGAGTTTTCTGCATTTTCGGGAATACCGCCGGCATCGAAGAGCGCAGCATAGAACGGCTCCGGCGATATTTGCCTGTTATCATGCAGCCGTATACCTGTTATGCCTTTCTTCAGTGATGTGAAATTCTCTTCCGCGGTAGGCGCAATGGGTGAAACTATATTTTCTCCGATAACATATACTGGCTTCATCAATACGCAAAAATTAAATCAGGTTATGCTTCCTTTTCCAGTCCTCAAAAAAAACAGGGTTGATCAACTGCAATACCGATGTTTCCCTGTTGAGAAAAACCTGCACAGAACTCCCCGTAGCCACTACTTCAGCAGTGCCGGACTTATATAACCGGTAATCAAATTTAAGTTTTGCAGCTTCACAGGGCACGAATATAGTTTCTACAGTTACTGTTTCGCCATATTTTAAAGACCGCTTATAACTACATTCAATATTTACCACCGGCACTACAAAACCATGCTTGTAAAAATCCAGGTAACCGATACCATGTTTTGTGCCAAACGCCTCTCTGCCATCTTCAAAATAGCGGATATAATGCCCATGCCATACTATCCCCAGAGGGTCAGCCTCATTAAACCTTACTTTTACTTCTGTTTTTCCCGATAAAATTTTCTGCATCATTATTTTTTCCCGGCTGACAGGATCAGGCCGGCTGATTTATCCATTAGCGCTTTTCCACTCTTTATATTTACTTTTCCTGATATCATCTAATGCTGCCCATATTGTTTTAGCCCAGTAATTACGGAAACCAAACCCAGCCGCTTTTTCTGTAAATCTTTCAGTAAGCAATACTTTTCCGGAAGGCAGCTCTATCAGCGCTACATACATAGAGGCCTGCGCTGAAGTCTTATTCATGGTCTCCATAATAAACATCACTCCTATCCCTTTTTTCCCGGAAAAGTTGTAGGATTTAACTATAGCTGACACATCTGCAGGCTTGAGATGTATTTCATCCGCGCTGGCCTCCACGATCTTTTCAGCATCTACCTTAGCGCTTTTTTCGACCGCCTGGGTGATATCATTAGTTATATTCGTTTTATTAAAAGCTTTTTGAAAATCATATTTTTTAGGCTCATTCACTATTACCTGGTTAATACCTGCATACTGCCTGTCGCGAATGTCCATAGCATTGGCGGTAACATCATTCAGCACTTTGGCATGTGTAAAATCTACTCCAAGGAAAACCAATGGCACTTCGGAGGAGTTAAAAAATTCTTTTAAGGTTTGAGCCTTCAGCGGAAGGGAGGATACCAGCAGTATCGCGAACAGCGCTGCGGCAATGCTTCTGACTATATTTTTCATAATAAACAGTGATTTATTGTTTAGCAGATTGTATAAAAATTTTCATTTCACATTGTGCAATATCCTCTCCGTTCACGGTTATTTTACCTGCAATGACCGTTATATCAAAAACCTGATTTTTAATAACGATCGTTGTGGTAAGCAGATCACCTGTAGCCGGCAATTTAAAAATCTCCAGCGACTGTACCGCGCCTATAAAGCCTACCGGCACCTCTTCGTTGCGCTGCCTGCACAAATAGCCCATCCGCGCCGCCGCTGTCTGCGCAATATTTTCAATAAGCGCAGGCTCGGTGAGCCTGTTATTCACCACAAACATATTTTCCGCCCTGACTTCAAAACGGGTGGTAGCGCCGGCATCACCGGCACTTACCAGTGTATCTGCCATTACAAAAGGAGCCCGCTGGGGGATCAAAGGCAATATATCTGTCATGATGATCGCTTGTTACCTTATTATCATGCGCAAAGTATGCATTTATAGCGTATTGCCAAAACGGGGGTTAAGGTTGCGGGTTGCAGATGGCTGAGAATTTTGCAGCATTCGTTTAATACAGGCAGCTACATACGCAAACACATGACGCGTCTAAGATTTATCGTTTGTCGTTTATCGTCTCACCTGTAATAAGCTGTTATTGCCTTTGATTATACGTCTCCAGCGCTTTTTCGAGGCAGTCCATAGCCTTATTAATATCGCCGGCATTCAGCACGTAAGCCAGCCGTACTTCCTGCTTACCCAAACCCGGCGTGCTGTAAAACCCGCTGCCGGGCGCCATCATAAGCGTTTGATTGTTGTAGGCAAAAGATTCCAGCACCCACTGGCAAAACTTTTCCGAATCATTCACCGGCAGCTTCGCCATTACATAAAAAGCGCCACCGGGGTTGGGGCAATATACACCGGGTATATTGTTCAGCCGCCGCACCAGCGTATCACGGCGTAACATGTATTCTGCCTTCGTGGCATCAAAATAATCCGGCGGCAGATCAAGGGCTGCTTCCCCGGCAATCTGCCCGAATGTGGGTGGGCTGAGCCTTGCCTGCGCAAACTTCAGCACGGTATCAATTACCTGGCGGTTTTTGGTGATCAGCGCTCCTATCCTGGCGCCGCAGGCGCTGTACCTTTTGGAAATAGTGTCTGTCAACACTACATTTTCTTCAATACCCTCAAGCCTCATTGCGCTCCAGTGTGTGCCGCTATAACAGAACTCACGGTAGGCCTCATCCGAAAAAAGATATAGCTGGTGCCGGTGAACAATATCCTTTAAAACTTCCAGCTCTTCCCTGCTGTATAAATATCCCGTCGGATTGTTGGGATTACAGATAATGATCGCTTTTGTTCTATCTGTTATCTTTTCCTCAAATGCGCTGATCGGCGGTAAGGCAAATCCATTCTCAATGGAAGACGCCACCGGGACAATTTTCACCCCTGCCGCTACTGCAAATCCGCTGTAATTGGCATAAAAAGGCTCAGGTGTGATCACTTCATCACCTACATCAAGGCAGCTCATCATGCCAAACAGGATCGCTTCAGATCCGGCGGTGGTGACTATGATATCAGTATAGTCAACATATATGCCTGCACGCTTGTAATATTCCACCAGCTTTTTCCGGTAGCTTTCATTGCCTGCACTATGGCTGTATTCCAGTATTTTAAAATCTGAATGCCTTACGGCATCAAGCATGGGCGCAGGGGTTTCAATATCGGGCTGCCCGATATTAAGATGATAAACTTTTACTCCTTTCTTTTTAGCGGCCTCTGCATAAGGCACTAATTTCCTGATGGGTGAAGACGGCATCTGCTGTCCCCTGGCGCTTATAGATAACATACAGCAAATATAGCAGTTTACTATTTCGCTTTTTGATCTTCCTGCCGGGAACTGTACCTTTGCGCCATGCAAATATTGGACGGTAAAATAGTAGCCCAGGCTGTAAAAGAGGCATTAAAACAAAAAACAGACCTGCTTCAGAAAGAAGGTAAAAAAACGCCCCACCTGGCAGCAGTGCTTATTGGTACTAATGGCGCCAGTGAAACTTATGTGGCTTCAAAAGTGAAAACCTGCGCGGAAATCGGGTATATGTCTACCCTGATCCGCTTTGAAGCGTCAATAAGCGAAGAAGAACTGTTGAAAAAGATAGACGAGCTTAACAACGACACCTCAGTAGATGGCATATTGGTGCAACTGCCCCTGCCTAAACATATTTCTGAGGAAAAAGTGATCAACGCCATTGCCGTAGAAAAGGATGTGGACGGATTCCACCCTTCCAATATCGGGAAAATGGTACAGGGACAGCCTTCCTATATCCCGGCTACGCCTTACGGTATTTTGTTACTGCTTCAGCACTACAATATCGAGACCAAAGGCAAACACGCAGTGGTGATCGGGAGAAGCAATATTGTAGGCCGCCCCATGAGTATCCTGCTCAGCCAAAACAGCAGCACAGGCAACTGTACTGTTACCCTCTGTCATTCCCATACCCGTAATCTTAAAGAACTTTGCCTGCAGGCAGATATTATTGTCGCAGCTTTGGGAAAACCAGAATTCCTTACGGCGGATATGGTAAAAGAAGGTGCTGTGGTGATTGATGTAGGCATCACCCGTGTGGAAGACTCCACTAAAAAGAAAGGCTATGCCATCAAAGGCGATGTGCACTTTGAAACGGTGGCGCCTAAATGCAGCTTTATCACACCCGTTCCCGGCGGTGTGGGTGCTATGACTATCGCCGCGCTGATGGAGAACACTTTTCTGGCAGCTGCACATCATCGTTAGATAGGGATTCTATATTATCGTGAAACGTGAGAGGACAGAGGTGAAAATTCACTATTGCCCGTTCACTTCTACCCTATCACGTTTCACACTGAAGTCGAAAGCCATGCAAGCGTTTACAGAACCAACCGGTATAACAGCCACAGCTTCCCTTCCGGTAATGGAAGCTTTTTATACACTCCAGGGTGAAGGCATGCACCAGGGAAAAGCAGCTTACTTTATACGGCTTGGCGGCTGTGATGTGGGATGTGTATGGTGCGATGTAAAAGAAAGCTGGGATGTGAATGCACACCCGGTAAAGCCGGTCAGCCATATTGTAGAGGATGCATTAAAAGCCGTTCCGCATGGCATCAGCAGACAGCATACAAAACCGGGCATTGCCGTAATTACAGGAGGAGAGCCGTTGATGCATAATTTAGATACGCTCACTATTGCGCTGCAGCAGGCGGGCTTTCTGACACATATCGAAACTTCAGGCAGCAGCCCTCTCAGCGGCCGGTGGGACTGGATCTGTCTTTCTCCCAAAAAATTCAAAGCGCCTTTGCCGGGAATATTACCACTTGCTAATGAGCTGAAAATAATTGTATATAATAAGTCGGATTTTACATGGGCGGAACAATTTGCTGCGCAGGTAAGCAGCCATTGCAAATTATACCTGCAGCCCGAATGGAGCAAAGCTGCACAGATGACGCCGCAGATCATTGCATACATAAAGCAAAACCCTCAATGGGAGCTCAGCCTGCAGGTGCATAAGTATATTAATATTCCCTGAGTGGTTGTTATCGTGAAAAGTGAGAGGAGAAAGGTGAATAGGCAATAGTGAATAGGCAATAGTGAATGGTCAATAGTGAATTTCACCTCTCACGTCTTTCTTCTCACGTTTAATACCATGCTCCCTGCTCCCCTATTCTGCCGTTTACTCGAAATATGCACCGTTTGCTCAACAGGTAAAGATTTAACTAAAATCAATAATTAGTTTTGGATAACAAACACAGTAAACGGGACGGTTAATATAAACATCAAGGGTGCAAGAGCGACTGCCGCAAGCAGTCGCTTTTCTTATTTTGCTCTTTTTGCAGCGATATCATTCATTATTAATACAGCATGTTCCCGGGAGTTTTCTATAAACCAGGTATGGGTATCCATGCCTCCGCAAACCACGCCGGCAAGATAAATATTCCGTTTATTCGTTTCCATGGTAAGCGGGTTGTATGCCGGCTTCAGCATCTCATCGTCTGACAGCTTAATCCCTGCCTTACGGAGAAAATCAAATTGTGGCTGGTATCCTGTGGTGGCAATCACATAATCATTGGGAATAGTTACAATGCCCTCCGGCGTCTGCACATCAACGCGGTCTTCATATATGGCAGCAAGCGTGGAATTGAAAAAAGCTTTAATGCTGCCTTCCTTAATACGGTTTTCTATATCCGGCTTCACCCAGTATTTTACTCTCCTGCCGATCTCATTGCCGCGGATGACCATCGTCACTTCAGCGCCCTTCCTGTATGTTTCAAGCGCCGCATCAACAGCGGAATTATTAGCGCCCACTACCAGTACCTTCCGCATAGCATAAAAATGCGGCTCCTTGTAATAGTGCGTTACTTTAGGCAGGCCTTCACCCGGTATACCCATCAACACGGGCAGATCATAAAAACCGGTGGCAATAACAATATAGGTTGCCGTATATACCTCTTTAGAAGTTTTCACGCGATAGCCATTGCCTTCATCTTCTATGGATAGCACCTGCTCCTGCAGGTGCACATTCAGGTGATTGGACAGAGTGACCCTCCTGTAATATTCCAGCGCTTCATTACGGGTGGGCTTGGTAGAAATAGACACAAAAGGAATCCCCCCTATTTCCAGTCTTTCCGAGGTGGAAAAAAAAGTCATGTTGTAGGGATAGTTGTATAAGGAGTTGACCAGGCAGCCTTTTTCCAGGATACAATATGCTAATCCGTGCTTTTTCGCTTCGAGGGCGCATGCCAACCCTATTGGTCCGCCGCCGATAATGATAACATCAAATTTCATTATGCTGTTTTACGCTTAGTTGATAAAAAATATTCTATACTGTTGAGCGCATCTCAAATTTTCACTTCGAAAACAGGGTACAATAATTTACTATCCGCAGCCTCCTTAATTACTATACATTCCCCCTGCAAGAAGTTGATAATTTTGTAACTTTTACGCTAAGGCAAGCCTGCAGAATCCGCTGCACCCCTGCGTCTCTGCGAGCCGCATGCGGAACGCGTCACGTAAAGAGATACATTACAGCGGTGAAGCAGTCTCCGGAAGAAACAGATCGTTTCGTTCCTCTAATCCATTCTCTCATCGAAACCAGATGGATATATCCCATGCTTTGCTATCACACTGCTCCTCCTGATTTGAAATGCGTCGCGGCAAAGTTATGATCAAAAAAAACGCTACTTTCATTTTCTAAAGCAAATATTATGAATTTCATTTTTACCTACGGCTGGCTTATCATTATCATACTGATCATTTTCAGCGGGTTAGTTACCGTAAACCAGGGTACCATTTCGGTGGTAACAATGTTCGGGAAATACCGCAGGATCTTGCGACCCGGACTGAATTTCAAAATACCTGTCCTGGAACAGATCTATAAAAGGATATCTGTCCAGAACCGTTCGGTGGAAATGGAATTCCAGGCAGTGACTTCTGACCAGGCAAATGTTTATTTTAAAAACATGCTGCTCTATTCGGTTCAGAATGCGGAAGAAGAGACCATAAAAAAAGTAGCTTTTAAATTCATCAGCGACCGCGACCTGATGCAGGCGCTTACCCGTACTATAGAAGGAACGATCCGCTCGTTTGTCGCTACCAAAAAACAGGCGGAAATATTAAGCCTTCGCAAGGAAATAGTAGAATATGTAAAAGGGCAGATCGATCACCTGCTGGAAGAATGGGGGTACCATCTTTTGGATCTCCAGATCAACGATATCACTTTCGACAAGGTGATACTGGACAGTATGAGCAAAGTTGTGGCCAGCAATAACCTGAAAGCCGCTGCGGAGAACGAAGGACAGGCGCTCCTGATCACAAAAACCAAAGCTGCGGAAGCAGAAGGGAATGCCATCAAAATTGCCGCAGAGGCCGAAAGGCAGGCAGCTCAACTGCGCGGGCAGGGTGTGGCGCTCTTCAGGGAGGAAGTGGCAAAAGGTATGAGCCAGGCAGCGGAACAAATGAAACAGGCCAATCTTGATACCAATGTAATCCTGTTCAGCATGTGGACAGAAGCCATTAAAAATTTTGCGGAGGTCGGCAAAGGCAATACAATATTCCTTGACGGCAGCAGCGATGGAATGCAAAAAACCATGCGCCAGATCATGAGCATGATGCAGATGGATGATAGTGGTAAGGGATAAGGGGTAAGTGCGGGTTGCAAGTTACAGGTTACAGGAGAGCCATACACCTGAAACCTCATTGCTCATAGCTGACGGCTGATAGCTAACACCTTATCCCTTATGCCTCTCCCCCTGCTCTATCGCATCCATCACCTGTGCAAGAATGTCATCAAGGCTATCTTCATAATTAATGGCAAGAGGGGGCTTGATATTGACAGATATCTCTGTTCCTTTTTGCAGCAGCTTCAGGCTTTTCTTATGAAATGCAATATTAAATCCTTTGATCACGATAGGGATTACTACGGCACGGCTTTGCTTAATGAGGAATGCCGTTCCCTTTCTGCCCGGGGCAAACGGAGTAGTGGTACCCTGGGGAAAAGTAATTACCCAGTTCCTTTCCAGCGCTTTGAGGATTTTCTTTGAATCTGAAAGGCTCAACCCTTTACGCACAGCTTTGTCCTGTTCCACCCAGGTGCGCTTCACCGTGAGTGCTCCTGCCGTAGCCATCAGCCTGCTCATAAACGATTTCTTCATCGTATCTTCTGCAGATACAAAATATACCCGTGTAAAAGGATTTAACAGGTAAAAAGGAATACCCAGCTTATTTTGCTTTCTCCACTTCACTGCACAGAATATGTGCAGGAAAGCGATCACATCCATGAAATAAGTCTGGTGGTTGCTTACAAACAACACATTACTTTTAGGGAGGTTTTTGATATGCTCTGTACCGGTTATTTTAAAGCGGTTGATAATGGCAAGACCCGGGTACGACAACGATCCGATAATAACATATACAATCTTTCGGACAAACTTTACATAGCGCAATCTTTCAAAAAATGATGACATAGATAGTTCCCCGGCGGTTTAAACCACAATATATGGTATTTGCAAAAACTTTAACTCTGGCACAATTTTTATACCTTGTATCACTAAATCATTTTTATGCAAAACTGGCTCAGAACACTACTCGCCGGGTACGGCGCATATAAATGGGGAGGAGGTTGCCTTGGAACTGTTTTAGTTTTTGTGATCCTTTATTATCTGCTGGGGCATTGCTAAGGAAAACTATTCGCAAAGCCATTGTATGGCTGCTGCTGTTATTATTAGTGATCATCTGCCGCTATGTTTACTTATCCGCCCCCATCCTTACAGGGTACGGCGCTAAAAACCTTTGTTCCGCCGTTTTTTTGCAGCACAGGCAGGCAGCGGAGGTAATAAAGAATGACCTGTCGGATTTCCCGTTTTCGCTCGTTACGTATGCATTAAACGAAACAGATTCATCTGCCACAGCCTCCCTTTGGGGCTTTGCCGGGCAAAAAGCAATTTTCAGAAGGAATGCGGGCGCTGCACTGGTCAATGACTACAGTGAAGCCGATATAAGAAAGCAAAAAATTGCATTATCCCTTCCTCCTTCCATAAATACAGACACTCTTGCCTGGCCTTACGGTGATAAATTGCCGGATACGCTGCCATCTGCTATAGATACAACTTTGCTGCAACAGGCATTCAATAAACAATTCTCAAAGGACAATCAAACCCGTGCGCTGCTCGTGGTATATGACGGGCAGATCGTGGCAGAACAATATGCACCCGGGTTTGATATGTATACTCCATTGCAGGGCTGGTCCATATCCAAAAGCATTACTGCAGCATTAACGGGCATTCTTGTAAAGCAGGGCAAATTAGATCTCAATGCATCCGGGTTGCTGCCTCAATGGCAACATTCAGATAAAGCAGACATTACCCTCAGAGAGCTATTGCAGCAGACATCGGGCATTCGATACAGGGAAGACTACTCAGGTCCAAGTGAAGCCACCACCATGCTATTCAAAAAAGGCGATATGAGCGGTTATATTGCAGGGCTTCCTATGGAATATACGCCCGGCACCGTGTTCAATTATTCAAGCGGTAATGCCAACCTCTTAAGCCGTATTATTAGAAATACCATAGCCCCGGAAGATTATTATGCCTTCCCCTATACTTCGCTGTTATACCCGCTTGGCATGTATCATACTTTTCTTGAAACAGATGCCGGCGGCATGTACGTAGGCTCTTCTTACACTTATGCCACAGCGCGAGATTTTGCACGATTTGGCTTGTTGTATTATCAAAACGGCTACTGGAATGGAAAAGAGTTGCTGCCGGATCATTGGGTGCAGGCTTCCGTTCAGCCTTCCCGTGCAGACCCATTGCAGCATTACGGTTATTTTTTCTGGCTCAACGGATGGGATAAAGATCATCCTGATCAAAGATGGTTCCGGGATGTTCCTCCTGATATGTTCTTTGCATCAGGTTACCTGGGACAGGGCATATACATTATCCCTTCAAAAAAGCTCGTCGTGGTAAGATTAGGACAGAGAAATGTTGATGAGAACCGGTTGCTGAAGGATATTATTACGGCTGTGTCGCATCAAATAAAATAAACAAGTGCGAAGAGCCCGGCTTTGCGTCCTGCACATTCCAATTTCTGCTTGCGGTCTTAAGGTTGCCAACCTTGCGAAAATTTTGCCACAAAGCGCGAAGGAATTACGCAAAGACCAGCTCCCTCCTGTTCTGCTGCAAAACTCTTAGCTTTGATCATTCAATCATCAGCTATGACTAAAGCATCCGCTTCAATTAACAGGGAATGGCATGAAAAAAACCGGATGCCTGCAAACGCAAATTTTGAACAACGTGTACAATGGCACCTGGAACACAGAAAGTATTGCCATTGCAGGCCTATCCCTCAAAAACTGGCTGAAGAAATGAAAAAAAAGGGTATCAGATTTTAAACCGTACAGCACAAGATATATGGCGAAAATATTGTTACTCCCCCTGTTATTTGGAAGCTTCTGTCTGTCCGGCTATAGCCAGGATAGTAAAGAAATATCCGGGATATATTTTCTCCGGGATGTGAAAGATGTTTCATCCGCATTTAACCTCAAGCCCAATTATACTTTTACTTTTTTCTATACTGCTGGTAGTCTTACCCGTACCGGCTCGGGAAGATGGACGCTTGAGAATAACACCATCGTCTTTACCGGAAGACCACAGCCCCCCAGGCCCTTCAAACTATTCCAGGGAAGAAAAGTAAACGACAGCTTCATCACTATACAGTTCTCCGACGAAAATCCCGATTATATCAAAGACATTCAATGCATTCTTTTTACAGCAAGAGGCAGGCAAAGAATCTTTACCAATAAAGACGGCATAGCAAAGTTCACAAAACAGGAAATTGATTCTATACAATTCAGCACTCCCCTTTTTCCTGACAAGCCCTATACATTTATCCCGCTCAATAAAATACAAAACAGCTTTGAATTTGAATTTGAAAAATGGATACCTGAAGTTTTCTTCAATGAATTTGTGCTGGCATATTCCGGCAATACGCTTACCGGCAGGCATCCTGTTCTCCAGGGAAACGGGTTCCGGTATATAAAAGAGAATTGACAGATCATCTGCTTTTTTCTTCAGTTCATAGCATATCCTCTTGATTGCTGCACCGGTTTGATGCAGGTTTGCAACGTAAAATGAAAAAGTAAAAATGAATTTTATGCAAACAATGTATCATGCAATCAGCAAAGCAACACGACTACTGGCAATATCCGGCATATTATTTCTTGCTTCCTGCAAAAAGGATCATTCTGATGAGCCGGCGCCTGCTCCTGAAACAGTTAAGCTCCGGGAATATACAGACGGTGATGATTTTATAAAGTTTCAGTACGATGCAGGCGGCATCTTAAAAAAAGCGACCGTTAAAAATGAGATCAGCACTTCTGGCACTATAGTGGATTTTGATATCAGCTACGGCGCCGGCAATAAAATCAGTGAGCTGAACAGCAGTGCAGGTGAAAAAATTGTCCCGGTATATGAAAATGGCATTTTAAAACGTGCCGACAATTTTGTAGCCGGTGAAAGAACAGGCTATACCAATTACCAGTTTGAGGGAGGAAATATCAAGCGGGCAACGATTTACAAAAAAGAAGACGATGACTATACGCCTATCCTGGAATTTATTTATACGTATAATAACAGTGGCAATGTATCCGAAGGAGTGATCATGGTAGGTACGGATACTCCCGGCGAAATGGTACGGTATGGACATGCTGCCATGCAGTACGACCAGAAAACAAATCCGCTATATGCTTACAAGGATTTTCTCGTACTGATATGGGAAGGCGTATCTAAAAATAATATAGCTGTGGAAGACGTGTATGATGCACAATTAGTATTGCAGGACAGGTATACCTATAGCTATACTTACAAAAGCAACGGGCTGCCTGAAAAAGCAGACGTACAGATAGGGCTGCCCGGGCAGCCGTCCGCAAACAGCTCGGTTGGGTTTGCTTACCAGCAGTAAACAATAGTTTTTGAAGTTGATTGAGAGGTGTGAGGCAACAGTCTTTCCGGAATGGAAAGGCTGTTGTTATTTTAAGCTATATTTGAGCATAGTTTTTTCAATCACAACCCTGTTTACCATTATGAAATATTTCTCCGCTACTGCGCTGATCCTGTTCTTGTTTTTGAGCGCAAACGCAAACCATCGCGCACAGGAACATATAAAGGCTCCTTCATATCACTTACAAAAAAATGATACCGCTTTTTCGGTGAGCTATATTGTCCTGGGACCGGCAGCGTCTTCCTCTGAGCAATGGGCCGCCGCCGAGCTGCAGCACTGGCTGCATGAGATCGGCGGGGAATGGCTGCCTATCCTGCATACAGACAGCCCACCGGAAACAAACAGGATCATGCTGGGATATAGCCATTTTGTACAAGAGGCAACCAGGGAAAATGCTCCCGGAGAATTTGATGAATCCTTCCACTATTTCAGTAAAGGGGGGAATATATTTATCTACGGAGGCAGGCAGCGGGGAACCATGTATGGGGTAATGGCTTTCCTGGAAAACGAGTTTGGCTGCAGGTGGTATACACCGTTAGTAACCGTAATACCCAAAAGAAGCCGGCTGCTTTTCGGCAGCTATGATCATCGTGAATCACCGGGTATACGTGTCCGCAATGATTTCTATTTTGAAGCTTTTGATCCCCAATGGGCCGCACGCAACCGGATGAATGGCCGCCTGGAGTTTTCAGACCAGCCGGCAGTGCAGCCGGGGGGTGTGGAATCTTACTGGGCAGTGCATACGTTTTACCCGCTTATGCCGCCGGAAGAATTTTTTGATAAACACCCGGAATACTACAGCCTTATCAACGGGAAAAGAACCCATGACAGGGCCCAGCTTTGCCTGAGCAATACGGCTGTATTGAAGATCATGACGGAAAGGGTAAAAAAGCAAATGCGGGAACATCCGCAGTACAGGATATACTGTGTTTCGCAAAACGACTGGTACAACCCATGCCAGTGCAGCAGGTGCCAGGCATTAGTGAAAAAATTCGGCGCAGAATCCGGCATTATGATCTGGTTTGTAAACCAGGTGGCCGAAGCTGTAGAAAAAGAATTCCCCGACAAGTTCATAGGCACGCTTGCTTATCAGTATACAAGAAAGCCGCCTGTAAATATCCATCCGCGGCAAAACGTGGTAGTACGTCTTTGCCCTATAGAAGCCTGCGTTGCCCATCCACTGGAAAGCTGTCCGCAAAACAAGTCGTTTCTCGACGACATGCAAACATGGGCTGCCATTTCACCACACCTGTATATCTGGGACTACGTAGTAAATTTTGGCAACTATATCACTCCCTACCCGAATTTTGCAGTGCTGCAACCAAATATCAAAACGTTCAGGGATAATAAATCCATCGGCATCATGGAGCAGGCAGCTTACCAGAGCCGTGGCGGGGAATTTTCCGAGCTCAAAGCTTACCTGATAGCCAAACTGCTCTGGAACCCGGAATGCAATACAGAAGAGGTAATTAATGATTTTATGTATGGCTATTACGGCCGTGCCGGTAAATATATAGAACAGTATTTCAAGATGCTGCAGGGGCTGGTCACTCCCGATACGCATATACATATCGGGCTGAAGGCAAATGATAAAATATTCAGCGATAAGTTTATAGACAGCGCATCGGTGTTGTTCAATAATGCGATCATTGTTGCAGAAAATGAAACGATGCTTTCCCGTGTAAAGCTTGCCTCACTGCAACTGCTTTATCTCAAGTGCCTGCGTAATCCTGTTGCGGCAAGGAACGACGGTACATATCATGCCGTATTGGAGATAACGCGGAAAGAAGGGATAACATATTTTGCAGAGGATGCGCGGAGCATGGAGCGCTTTAAAAAATTAATGGAAGAAGCTAACTGAACCACAGAGGCAGGAAATACAGGAATCACAAAGGCACAGAGACACGAAATTACACTAAGGGTTTGTCGTTTCACGTCTCACTTATCTCGCAATTCATAATCGTCCGTTGCATACCGGGGCTGTGCCCGGGTCTCCTTCCTTTCGGGAAGGCCGGGGATTGGCTGCTTTACACAAACTTTGTCCCCGTCATTTTCTGGTACATATCCACGGCATACAGATCAGTCATGCCGGCGATAAAGTCGGTGATGGATTGCAGGTTGCCGAATAAGGCTCCCGGTTTATCGCTGATCTCAAATTGCGCGGGAATCAGATTCCTTAGCTTTCTTGCTTTGGCGCTGCCGGGCTGCATTACTGCATATACAAATTCCTTTAGCAGGTAGCCGATAATGTTATACCCCGCCAGCTCCACTTCTACTACCGAGCGATGGTTATAGATATTGGCAACAGAATATTTGTCAATGGCTGTAATGATCTCCAACTGGGTAGCAGGTAATAAGTCTATCAGGGATTTGCCTAATGTGCCGGCAAGCAAAGCTTCTTCATGTGCCATAAAAAGATCGCATAGGTTTTGCACCAGCAGATTGATGATCCTGGCCCGGAGGAACTGTATTTTTTTATTATCGTCTTTAATGCCTTTGAATATCTGTTCTACCTTTTCCCTCGCGTCATATCCTGATTCACTATCAAAAAAAGCCAGGAACAGCTCTGCGATCTTATCAATAGATATAATACCCAGACGAAAAGCATCTTCAAAATCAATGATGCGATAACAGATATCATCGGCAGCTTCAACCAGGAAAACGAACGGATGGCGTGCGAAGATGTTTTTTGCCGCATCGGTTTGGGGCATGCCCAGCTCTTCCGCTATGCGCCGGTAAGTATCCAGCTCAGTGGAAAAAAAACCTGACTTCCTTGTAGCGAGGCTCGCTTTGTTAAAGCCCGAGAGGGAGTCGCAGGGGTATTTTACTATACCGGCCAGCGTGGCATAAGTAAGCTGGAACCCGCCCTGGCGATCTTCATTGAAATGATGCGTAAGAGTGCGGAATGCATTGGCATTGCCTTCAAAGAAAAGAAGATCTTTTTGCTGCAATGGCGTGAGCTCATTGTCAAACCGTTTTTTAGCATCGCCCTGCAGCTCATTGAAGAATATCCTGATAGCATCTTCACCGCTATGCCCAAAAGGAGGGTTGCCTATATCATGCGCAAGGCATGCCGCAGCAATAACAGAGGGCAGCTCATAGCGGTAAAAATCCCTGAACGCTTCTCCTTCCGCAGCATATTTATCTGCAATGGCATCTCCTGCAGCCTTGCCGAGGCTGCGTCCCACACTGGACACTTCAAGGCTGTGGGTAAGGCGGTTATGCACAAACACCGCTCCCGGAAGCGGGAAGACCTGGGTTTTATTCTGCAGCCTGCGAAAGGCAGAAGAGAAAATGATGCGGTCGTAGTCCCGCACATAGGAGGTTCTTACCTGCTGGGGAGTATTGCCCTTTTTGTGCTCTGCCCCGCTGCGCTGTGCGCTGTATAGCTGCTGCCATTTCATGGAGCGCAAGTTAAAGTTGCAAAGGCAAAATAAAAAACAGGAGTACCACCTGTGGCAGGTGGCAGGTTCACATTTCATCCCTTACTCCTATCCCAATAACCACGAATTCTTTCAGTAAAAAGGCTATACAACTCCGACATCAGGGGATAATTAGCCAATACCTGCAAATGTCTGCTGATCGTGAGCAGGTCATTACGAATGGCAGGCCCTGTCTGTACATCGGCAGGATCATGCGTTCGCAGCCTGCGGACGGTCTCTTCCATCAATGGGAAAAGCAATGAAAAATCCACTCCTTCCTTTTTACAAAAATCACTGGTTACAGCAAACAAATAATTCGTAAAATTATTTACAAACACTGCAGCCGTATGCAGCTTCAGCCGCTTACCATCATCTGCTATTGCCACCTGATGACTTACAGATCCTGCAAATGCAGTAATTTTTGTAATAGCCTTATTATTATTACCATCAATTAAAAACGGAACTGGAGGCAGGTCATTAAGATTTGCTTTCAGGCTTTGTAAGGGATAAAGCACTCCATATTCCGCTGAAGCGTTTGCAAGTATGTCTTTGGTCACGGCGCCGGCAGTATGGGCTACAACGCCTGCAACATGAAGCTTTTGTGCAATTTCAGGCAAAGCTGTATCAGCAACGGCAATAATGTACAGATCAGCGTCCGTACGTACGCTGTCAAGGGAAGAAGCTTCTGCCCCGGCGGATGAAGCCAGCGCTTCCGCTTTTAAAATATTACGCCCAGCTACCTGCAGCAGTTTGTGTTGTGTTGCTTTGATCATTGTGCTTATTACAGCAGCAACATTTCCTGTCCCGATGATGACCACGTTCATAACTGCAAAATAATGCATTAAGAACTGTAATTTCGTTTGTTCCATTGACAGGGCGCATTTCAATTTTTCGCTCCGGACACAAGTTTCCGGTCGGTGAAACGCCGGCCGGTAGCGGATTCTGCAAGGAGGGGCACAGCCCGCCTGCGAAAAACTGAAAATGTGCCTCCCATTGATATATTATGGCTGAAAAAATATCACAGAAGATAGCAATAGAAGTAATTCGCCGGAAACTGCAGCTGCTGGCCTCTGTTTCTCCGCGAAAAGCTGCTGAAAGAGCTTTTACGCTGTTTTGCACACCCAAAAGAAAACCCGTAAAAGGTATCTCTACCATAGAAGATAAAGGAACGGCATGCTCATTAAAAGCTGACGGTTATACTATTTTCGGCTACCGGTGGAATCACCCTGCCCAACGGAGAGTACTTATTGCCCATGGCTTTGAATCTTCTTTAAAAAATTTTGAGGGCTTTGTTACTCCATTGGCAAATAAAGGATATGAAGTGGTTGCTTTCGATGCGCCCGCGCATGGGCAGAGCGAAGGCAAAGAGATCGTATTGCCGCTTTATATAAAAACGCTTGCGGCCATCTATGCAAATTACGGACCTTTTGACGCCTATATAGGGCATTCGCTGGGCGGATTGGCTATAGCGCACTTTTTAGAGACTATCCCCCATGATAGGTCTGTGAAAGTGGTTTTCATTGCTCCGGCTACCGAGATCACTACCATTATGGACAGGTTCTTCAGGATATTGCATCTGAACGGGAAAGTCAGGAAGGCTTTTGATGAGCTGAGCACGGAAAAAACAGGGATTTCACCGGAAGACGCTTCCATCCGCAGGGCAATGCACAATATTCATGCAACAGTATTGTGGTTCCACGATATTGCTGACGATATTACTCCTTATGGCGATGTGGAACGGGTTCGCAGCGATAATTTCAGCAATATTCAATTTGTGGTTACGCATGGGCTCGGGCACCGAAAAATATACCGCGATCAGCAAACCGTAAAACAGGTAATTGATTTTTTATAGAAGCCCCATTTTTTTGTTTGTAAACGGTTTACCCTAATATTGCAGCAATTTATAGCGTAATTTTTTTATAACAACGGCGTTTAAGCAGTACAATGGCAAAAAACTTATTAATAGTAGAGTCTCCGGCGAAAGCAAAGACAATTGAAAAGATCCTCGGTGAAGATTTTGAGGTAAAAAGCTGCTACGGGCATATCAGGGACCTCGAAAAAAGTGATATGGGCATTGATATTGATAACCAGTTTGAGCCAAGATATATCGTTCCGGAGGATAAAGAAAAGGTAGTAAAAGAATTAAAAAGCGTTGCAAAAAAAAGCAGCGAAGTATGGCTGGCAACGGATGAGGACCGGGAGGGGGAAGCCATAAGCTGGCATTTGTGCGAAGTATTGGGTCTTGATCCGTCAACGACCAAGCGCATAGTATTCCATGAAATCACCAAACCCGCTATACAATCCGCAGTAAAAACGCCGAGGATACTGGATATGAACCTGGTGAATGCCCAGCAGGCCCGGCGTATCCTCGACAGGATCGTAGGGTTTGAATTGTCGCCGGTATTATGGCGTAAAATGAGCATGCGCAACAACCTGAGCGCCGGCAGGGTGCAAAGTGTGGCAGTGAGGCTGATCGCCGAAAGAGAGCGGGAGATCAATGCTTTTCAGAGCACCAGCACCTTTAAGATAGAAGCTTTTTTTGCCGCAAAAGATATCAGCAATAAGCCGGTTGCTTTTAAGGCGGAGGGCAGTAAATATAATACGTCCGAAGATGCGGAAAAATTCCTGCAAAGCTGTATAGGCGCCAAGTATACCGTAAGAGATATCCAGGTAAAACCTGCAAAAAAATCTCCTGCAGCCCCATTCACCACTTCTACCCTGCAGCAGGAAGCCTCCCGCAAACTGGGCTATTCCGTAAGCCGGACGATGTTGCTGGCACAAAAACTTTATGAAAACGGGTATATAAGCTATATGCGTACCGACAGCGTTAACCTGAGCGATACTGCGCTGGACGATATCAAGGCAAAGATCAGGTCGCAGTATGGCGCCGAATATGTGCAGCACAGGAAATACAAGAACAAAAACGAATCAGCACAGGAAGCGCATGAAGCTATCCGCCCTACAGCTATGGAAAGGCTCACTGTGGAAGATACGGATTGCCGGAGATTGTATGAGCTGGTCTGGAAGCGTACCATGGCATGCCAGATGGCAGATGCCGAACTGGAAAAAACCATTGCAAAGATCAATATATCCACCAACAACCAGGATCTTACTGCACAGGGAGAAGTACTGAAATTTGAAGGTTTCCTGAAAGTATACCGTGAAGACCGGGATGAGGATGATACAGAAGAAGAAGATGCTGAAGGCATGCTGCCGCCATTAGTAGTGAACCAGCCGGTGGAATTTAAAGAGATGAAAGCCACTGAGCGGTTTTCAAGGCCGGCGCCGAGATTTACCGAAGCCTCACTGGTAAAAAAGCTGGAAGAGCTCGGCATCGGGCGCCCTTCTACTTATGCCCCAACTATATCCACTATTTTAAAAAGAGGATATGTGGAAAAAAGAGATAAGGAAGGAGTGAAACGCAGCTATCGCATTCTGCTGCTTAAGGCAGACGCTATTTCCAAACTTACAGATGAAGAAACAACCGGCGCTGAAAAAGCAAAATTATTTCCAACAGATCTGGGGCTTGTGGTAACAGATTTCCTGAAGCAGTATTTTGACGATATCATGGACTACGGCTTCACCGCAAGGATTGAAGAAGAATTTGATGAGGTAGCACAGGGTAAGCTGAAGTGGAACAGGATGCTGGGGGACTTTTATGCTCCTTTTAAAAAGGATGTAGACAATACTATAGAAAATGCAGAGCGCATCAAGGGAGAACGGGAGCTTGGCGCTGATCCCACTACAGGCAAACCCGTGGTAGCACGCATGGGGCGCTATGGCCCTATGGTGCAGATAGGCTCCACTGAAGATGAAGAGAAGCCGCGTTTTGCAAAGCTGAAAGCCACTCAAAGCATTGAAACCATTTCTCTTGACGAAGCGCTCGACCTGTTTAAGCTGCCGCGCAACCTGGGGCAGTTTGAAGACAACGATGTGACCGTGAATATCGGGAGATTCGGGCCATATATCGCACACGACAAAAAATTCTATTCGCTGGCAAAAGAATTTGACCCGTATACTATTACACTCGAGGAGTCTATCCCTATTGTTATTGAGAAAAGAAAGGCAAAGGAAGAGCGAACCATCAAGGTATTTGAAAAAGAAAAGATACAGGTGCTCCGTGGCCCCTACGGACCTTACTTAAAACAGGGCTTAAGAAACTTCAAGCTCAGCAAGGAACAGCAGGAAAAAGCAGCAGATATCACGCTGGAAGAAGCGCTGAAAACCATTGAAGAGCTGAAGGCTAACCCGCCGAAGAAGACAGCGAGGAAGAAGAAATGATGATGAAGCTGAATGGCATAATTTTCATCACAAATGAGCCTTATACGCTAACTTTGACCATATGCTTAAAACACTCCATATCCTCGGCGCAAGTTTCAGGCTTGCCTGGCAGGAACTGAAAAGCAACAAACTGCGAACCTTCCTTTCTCTTTTTGGAGTTACCATCGGCATTTTTTGCATCATAGGTGTGCTGACAACTGTTGACAGCCTGGAGCGTAATATCAAAGATGGCATCAACGCATTAGGCTCTAATACGATTTATATAGATAAGTGGGATTATTCGCAGGGTGGCAATGGCGATTACCCCTGGTGGCGGTATGTAAAAAGACCGGCGCCTAAATACGAAGAGATGCGGCTGATCAGGGCTAAAACCGATGGCATATCCAAAATTGCATTTACATTGAATGCCGGCGGTCAGAATGCCATATATGGCAAGGATATGATACAGAATGTAAACCTGTATGGAGTAACAGAAGATTTCAATGATATCCAGCCTTTTGAAATAGAATACGGGCGATACCTTTCGCAAGCGGATATGGACAGGGGCACGTCCGCTGCAGTTATTGGCTACGAAAATGCAGAAAAGCTTTTTGGCTCGCCGGAACTTGCCGTTGGTAAAAGCATTACGGTAAAGAATGTAAGGATCACCATTGTCGGCGTAATAAAAAAGCAGGGGAAAAGCCTTCTCGTAGGGGGATGGAGTTTTGACGACTGCTTTATCCTTCCCTATAAATTTTTCAGAACCATTTTTGAAGAAAAATATTCCCAGCCTAAATTCATGGTGCAGGGAAAACCTGATATTTCTGCAGAAGCATTTAAAGATGAACTCAAAGGAAATATGAGGGCTATTCACCGTCTCAGCCCGAGCGAGGAAGATGATTTTTCACTCAATGCGGTCAGCGATTTCAGTGATGCGATCACCAGGCTTTTCTCCAGCATAAAACTGGGCGGCTGGCTGATCGGCTTATTAAGTCTTATTGTCGGGGCATTTGGCATTGCCAATATTATGTTCGTTACAGTGAGGGAACGCACTCCTGTTATCGGACTCAAAAAAGCGATCGGCGCCAAAAAGAGAACTATCCTGTCTGAGTTTTTGCTCGAGTCGGCTTTCATTTGCTTTATTGGCGGCGCAATAGGGCTGGTGCTTGTATATGTGATGGCTAAAATACTCAGTGGTCCCCTGAATTTTAATGTATATATCTCCTACCCTGTACTTTCACTTGCCATCAGTATATGTATTATTATAGGGATCCTCGCCGGTATTATTCCTGCAACTATCGCCGCCCGGATGGACCCGGTAGCCGCCATACGGTCAAAGTAGAGGCAAGGCATGCCTTGCCTCTACTTTGACCTAAATTCCTCTTATCATACTATAAGTGTAATTTTTTCGTTAAAAAAAACGAAACTGGTCGTTACATCGCAAAAAATTATCTTATGATAAAATTTGTGTACGTTGTTTCGCTGGCGATTACTTCTTTCCTGCTTTTTATTTTTTCCAACGAAAAGGATACGATAATATGCAAGGACAAAGCAGCAGGGAAAATAGAAGTCATTAAAGATTCAGCAAGAAATTTTCTTGGCGTCGTTACCAACGATAATAAGATTTTATACCCATCTTCCATGGGAAAAGATGTGGTATTGGCTGTAGGGCAAAAAGCAGTTATATGCTATGCTGTTGATTCTGCCGCCTTTATTTCCGAAGACGCTCCTATTCCTGTGCATATAGAGAGCATCAGCTATCTGAAAGATTGAAAAGCTGTCTTCAAATTATATTCCGGAAGCCCTGTAATCAGGTAACTTTGCCAGATGCAAGCATCCGATCATAATGTTACCATACTCGCTATCGAATCTTCCTGCGACGAAACTTCAGCAGGTATATGCCGCGATGGAGAGATCCTTTCCAATATTATAGCTTCTCAAAAAGTTCACGAACAATACGGCGGCGTTATACCGGAGCTCGCTTCAAGGGCGCATATGCAGCATATTGTGCCGGTAACAGACCAGGCGTTAAAAAAAGCAGGTGTATTGCTTACAGATATAGATGCGATAGCTTTTACACGGGCGCCGGGATTGATCGGCTCCCTACTGGTAGGATCCCAGTTTGCAAAATCACTTTCCCTTGCGCTGAATAAGCCTTTAATCCCGGTACACCACATGCAGGCGCATGTACTGGCCAATCTTATCAGTGAGCCCAAACCTGCCTTTCCCTTCTTATGCCTTACCGTGAGCGGAGGTCACACACAAATCGTGCTTTGCCGGTCGCCGCTTGATATGAAGGTGATCGGCGAAACAATAGATGATGCCGCCGGAGAAGCGTTTGACAAATCAGCCAGGCTGCTCGGGTTACCATACCCCGGAGGACCTTTAATAGACAGACATGCGGCTACCGGCGATGCTACCCGGTTTTCTTTTCCCGAGCCCCGGATCGAGGGGCTGGACTTCAGCTTCAGCGGGTTAAAAACATCTATCCTGTACTTTCTGAAAAATGCGGGGAAAAGCCATATTTACAAAGAACAGTTCCTGGCTTCGCCGGAGGAACAGCAGCAATTTATTAATGATAATCTTGCTGACATCTGCGCATCCGTTCAGCACCGTATCATATCTATTCTCTTAAATAAATTAAAAAAAGCAGCGCTCACCACAGGCATCCGGGAGATATGTCTCGCCGGCGGAGTATCCGCCAACAGGGGATTACGGGCTGCATTTGAGCAACTGGGCAAAGAGCAAGGCTGGAACACCTATATCCCCGCATTTGAATATTGCACGGATAATGCCGCCATGATAGCTATCACGGGATACTATAAATATCTTGCCGGAGAATATATTTCTGACCTGTCGGTAACTGCCTCGGCAAGGTCAGAATGGTAGAATCATGGTTTATGTCAGAAGAGAAACGACAAACGTGAAACGACAGACGTGAAATTATTGTTGACACAGCTTTATGTAATACAGCAAGCTCATTTCCGGTCAGATGGCGCCTGCGCCCAGAAATCATAATAATTATACCATTGCTCAGGGTATGCCCTGACCTTTTCTTCCATCCCGGCGGCAAATTCAGGAAGCATTTTCCTGATAGCTTCGTTTTTATCGGAGAGATCGTAAAAGCGGATCCCGCTCGAATAGAAGTGGTAATGTGTTGCGCCTTCCTTCATGGCAAAAACAAAACAAACAGGAGTTTTAAATTGCGCGGCCAGTATAAACGGTCCTGCCGGGAAACAGGCATTTTTGCCGAGGAACGGGATTTCAATTACCCGGTTGCCTTCAAGAAACCGGTCGGCATGCATGCACACAATTTCATTATTCTTCAGAGCTTCGTTAATAGCGTAGATATGGGAAAAGTCGTCTTTAATAACAATAATATTTGTCGTCCGCTCTCCTGTAACGTTCTGCAGGTAGTCCTTTATTTTCTGGTGCTCGCCATCAAACATTACCACATTTATCCGGGTATGCAGGCGTTCTAAAAGATGACCTGCCGCCTCCCAGTTTCCGAGATGAGAACTGAGCAGCAGCCCTCCCTTTCCCATGCTCACCATCCGGTGCAAATGCTGCTCACCATCAAAATCAAATGAAAACCGGTCTGCCATGCCCGACATCACGGCAACCTTATCTATCAGGCTTTGCCCGAATGCATAATAGTTGCGGTACAATAGCAGCAGCGACTTCCAATAGCCAAAGCCAAGCCGCCTGCGATATAATTCGAGAATATAGCCGGAAGATCGTCCGGCAAATAAAAAATAATAAAAAGATACGAACCGTAGCAGGAAATAAGCCGGCCGTAGTCCAAGCCTGCGGAGCACAGCCACAAATATGCTATACCCTAACCTGTTGCCCCTTGATTTACCCTGCCACGACGGCATTATGCCATTTCTTTAGAATTTACACGGGAAATAACGTAGTTGTAAAAATCGCCGAAAGTAATGATACCGGTAAAATCTTCCGGTTTCACTTTAAAGGAGAAATTATTTTCAATGACCACCACCAGGTCAATATAGTCCAGGCTGTCCAGTTCCAGCACGTCCTTCAGATTGCCATCGGGGGTAATCATAGCTTCATCTACTTCAAATTCTTCAGACAGGAAATGGTTGATCTTCTCAACGATTTGTTCATTCTGTGTCATAAGCAACTATTTTTTCCATTTTCTGACAATGAGGGTTGAATTGGTGCCGCCAAAGCCAAAAGAGTTTGACAAAAATACATCTATATTTTTTTCCGTTGTGGTTTTTACGATATTCAGTTTTGCCGAATCTTCATCCGGCGCTTCAAAATTGATGTTAGGCGCCATAAAACCATTATGCATCATGAGCAGCGAATATACTATTTCGCTGGCGCCGGCCATCCAGCATTCATGCCCGGTCATGGATTTGGTAGAGCTGAGCGGTGTGCCCGCGTCACCGAATACGGTATATAATGCTTTTGCTTCACTCGCATCGCCTGCCGGTGTGGAAGTAGCATGGGCATTGATATAATCTATGTCCCCGGGGGCTGTACCGGCATCCCGGAGCGCCATTTCAAGCGACCGCACCGGGCCGCTGACCGTAGGGTTGGATATATGCTCCCCGTTGGAGGAAAAGCCATAGCCGATCACTTCCCCCAGTATGGTTGCGCCACGCTCTGTTGCCGATTCAAGGCTCTCCAGTATAACAGTTGCTCCTCCCCCGCTTGGTATAAGCCCATCCCTGCTCCTGTCGAAAGGCCTGGATGCTTTTTGCGGCTCGTCTTCCCGGACAGAGAACGCAGAAAGGGCGTCGAAATTTCCCATGGAGTTAATATTTACTTCCTGGGCGCCCCCGGCAACAATGCGATCCTGCAATCCTGTCTTGATAAAATGATATCCCAACCCGATAGCGTGTGAACCGCTGGCACAGGCCGCGCTTACCGTAAAATTGATCCCTTTCAACCTGAATATTGTTGAAAGGTTCATGGTAATAGTAGAATTAAGCGTCTGGAATACGGAAGCGGAGCCCAACAGCATAGTATCTTTTTTCTCCCGTAAAATATCAATGGCGTCTATTACCGGTTTGGCAGAACTGTCATTGCCATAAATAATCCCCATTTCATGCCCGGTAATATAATCTTCATCAATCCCTGCCTGCTTCATTGCTTCAAGTGTGGCCATATAGGCGTATTCACCCTGCTCGGGCAACATGATCCGTGCCCTTCTGTCGAGCAGCCCTTTCAGAGAAGGACGCTCCAGGAATCCCGTAAGCCCCGACCTGTACCCCATTTCCTTACGGGCCTGATCAAGGGCAATACCTGATTTTCCGGTATAGAGAGATGATCTGACCTCTTCAAGGTTTTTCCCGATGCAGGAATAGATCCCCATACCTGTTATCACTACTCTTCTGTTCATATCAGGAATACATTCCTCCGTTAATAGATAAAACCTCGCCGGTAATATAGGATGATTCCGGAGAAGCAAAAAAGCCGACGGCATGAGCTACTTCCTCCGGCTCTCCAAACCTGTTCACAGGAATAAGGTTTTTCAATTGCTTTTCATCAAGCCCTTCCGTCATATCTGTTTTAATAAAGCCCGGCGCTATGGCATTCACCGTAATATTTCTTTTTCCCACTTCCTGTGCAAGCGCTTTGGTAGCTGCAATAACTCCTCCTTTAGCCGCCGAATAATTGGTCTGACCGGGCAATCCTTTCAGTCCTGATAACGAAACGATATTGATGATCCTCCCGTATCTCCTGATCAGCATGCCCTGTATTACAAGCCGGGTCACGTTAAAAAATCCATTCAGGCTGGCGCCGATCACATTGTCCCACTGCTCATCCTTCATCCACATCAGCAATACATCATCTTTTATTCCGGCATTATTCACCAGCACTTCAATAGTGTGGTCAGGGTTGGTTTCCATCCATTTCCCCAATACCCCGCTAACAGCATCCCGCTCCGCAACATCGAACTTCAACAAAGTAGCGCTCCCTCCCTTCTCTTCCACCTGTGATAAGGTTTTTTGCGCTTCTGTCTCATTACTTTTATAATTAACCAGAACATGATAGCCCATTCCGGCCAGCTTCAAACATACTGCCCTGCCTATTCCTCTCGACCCGCCTGTAATTAATGCACATTTCATCAGTCAACTAAAATTTTATGTAAAATAATATTTTTAGGTGAAAGAGAATTTTATTGTGCAGCTACCTTCTCCACATTATGAGCGTAGAGCATCTCCGGATCGTTTTCAAGGAAATATTTTTTAACATGCTCCAGTTCCCGGTACCGTGGCTTGTCTTCAACAAATTTGGGGAACAATGCTCTTATAGAGGCATATATCCTGTGGGTAACGGGAGAAAGCCTTGAGGCATAATTGGCATAATCTATTGCCTGCAGCACTGTCACCATCTGGATAGACAATACTTCAAAAGTATTATCAATAACTTTTTTAGTCATCACTGCGGCATTACATCCCATGCTCACTATATCCTGGTTATCGTTGTTGTTGGGGATGCTGTGCACATACATGGGGAATGACAGTGTCTGGTTTTCCGCAACCGTGGAGGTGGCAGTAAACTGCATTCCCTGCATGCCGAAATTGAATCCCAGCACGCCAAGGTTTACAAAGGGAGGGAATTTTTCGTTGAGCTTATTGTTCAAAAGATAATTCAGTTGCCGCTCTGCCAGCATGGAAAGCTTGGTAATAGCAGTTTTCAGCTTGTCCATCTCCAGCGATACATAATCCCCGTGAAAATTCCCGCCATGAAAGATGTTGTGGCTTTCATGATCTATAACGGGATTATCATTTACCGAATTCAGTTCATCGGTCAGCACTCTTTCCGCATGGGCTATGGTATCATAAATAGGCCCCAATACCTGGGTAACACAACGCAGGGAATAATATTCCTGCACCTTGTCTTCAAACACGTCGTGCTTAATGTTCTCCGGGTTGTATAAATGCTCAGACCTGCTCCTGATGAGCCTGCTGTCTTTCAGCACATCGCGAAGCATGGCAGCCACCTCATTTTGCCCCTTATGTTTTTTTACAATATTCAATTCGTAGGAGAAATGGTCATCGTATGCTTCAACCACTTCATTGGTCATGGCAGAAAGCAATACCGAATACTGCAACAGCTTTTTGGCATATATAATATTAAGTAGTCCTATACCTGTCATAGCCGAAGTGCCGTTGAGTATCGCCAGGCCTTCACGGATATGAATGGAAAGCGGTGTGATACTATATTCTTTAAATACTTCTGCCGTGGGTCGCGGTTTTCCATCTACCAGTACCTCGCCTTCTCCGATAAGCACAAGAGCAAGATGAGCAAGCTGCACAAGATCGCCGCTGGCGCCTACACCACCATGCTCAAATATGCAGGGAGTGATATTATTATTAATAAGCGAACGCAATACAACCGCCACATCGGTATGTACGCCGGAATATGCCTGGGCAATGCTGTTTAACCGTGCTACCATCAGCGCTTTTGCCAAAGCAGGTGAAAGATAGTTGCCGCTTCCCGAGCAATGACTTCTTATAAGATTATACTGGAGCTGCAATACATTTTCCTGGCTCACTTTGTATTGAGCCATGGGACCAAATCCTGTATTGATACCGTAAATGAGCTTCTGATCCGAGAAATGAGTAAGGAAACGAAAATTGGCTTCCATTTTCTCAAGCGTCAGGGGATTAATTTCAATTTTCCTGTCTTTTAAAACAATATTTGAAAAATCATCTAAGGAAAGCGTTCTGGCTCCAACATTTATCATTGCACAAAATTATATTTCTGTTAACGTACAAGCACGGCAAAAAAAATAAATAATAGTAAATGTATCAAATATTTCTACCTCTCCTGTCTATAAACTTTACAGGCTTACGGCTTGTTTCAGGAAATTGTATCTTCCTGAGATCATCCTCGGTGATATATCTTATCTGCGGTGTAACTCTTAGCTTAGCCTGGAGATAAGCCCTGATACGATGGTCTGTTTCTTCATTGGCGCCGGCTGTGCACACATGCAGCAATACCTCATCTGTGCCTATTTCATTGGAATAGACTTCGGCAACATAGTCTTTGACATCTTCCATGCCATTGAGCAGATCGAAAAGCGCAGGCGCGAAAAGCGTAGTCCCTTTGAATTTGATCATCTGCTTCTTTCTGCCTATGACCGGAGATAGCCGCATGGTGTTCCTTCCGCAACCGCACTTATCATGATAAGCAATACAGATATCGCCGGTCTTATACCGGAGCAGGGGCATTCCTTCTATGCCCAGGGTAGTGATGGTCACTTCTCCCGGCTCGCCGGTTTTCACAGGCTGATTGTTCTCATCCAGAAGCTCTGCAATCAGCAGATCCGGCTGCAGATGCCCGCCCTTGCCTTCACCGCATTCCGTAAAAGCAGTCTGCATCTCGGTGGAAGCATAGGTGGAATATAACCTGATATTCCATTTTTCCATGATCTTTTTGCCTAATACGTTCAGCGAAAGATCCGGGTTTCTTATATTTTCCCCGATACAAATAGCTTTTTTAACTGAAGTATCATCGGGATGGATACCATGCTCTTCTGCGTAGTGCAACAGCTTTACAATAAAAGAAGGAACAGCTACTATAGCGGTAGGCTTAAGGCGGAATATGGTTTCCCACTGCACCGACGGCACCCCGGGACCAACCCGTATTATCCCCCCGCCCAGTTTTCTGATACCGGAATAATAAGCCATGCCTGCCATGAACTGCCGGTCAAGAGTAAGCATAAGCTGGAAAATATCTTCGCTGCCGCCATCTGCGCAGGCAAAAGAGGCGCACTCATTATAAGCCAGGCGGTCCAGATCACTTTCCGTAAGAGCGATGGTCACTGGGCTGCCGAGGGTTCCCGAAGTAGAAGTATATTCTATTATTTTATGTTTCCCTACGCACAAAAAATCGTCGTTGCGCTGCTGCAGATCTTCTTTCTGTGTTACGGGCAGCATCTCCAGGTCATCCAAAGATCTTACGCTATTAATATCTATGCTCCTGGACCGGAAAGCTTCTTTGTAATATGGAGAGTGCAGTTGAAGGTATTGCAGCAATTCACCCAGCTTGTCCTCCTGCATCTTTCGTATTTTCTCCGGGGGTTGAAAAGCGTTGCTGAGTAAATAGGACATGTTATAACTACTATAATAATTGAGCGAATGTAAGATTTTCAAAAGATACTACTCAATTTCCAGGGCAACCTGGTAATAATTGTTCACTGCCGCCAACAGCCTGGTCTTTATATAATAGCTGTCGCAAAAGATTTTAAAGGCTGCAAACTCATGATTGGGCACGTTGAACTCATCAAACAACAGGATATCTCCTTTCCGGAGATACGGAGCGAGGCTGGTAAGCGTAAACAATGTGGAAGAAAAAAGATCGGCATCAAGGTGTATGATCTTCAGCTTTGAGCGGTCTATGGTATTTGCTTTCAAAAACCCCGGTAATGTATCCTGGAAAAGTCCTTTATAAAAAGAGGCCCGGCTATCCTCTATACCGGGAATGGAGGCAATCATATCCCCTTTACTATAGGTGCCCCAGCTTTCAGGCAGCCCTTCAAAAGTATCAAACCCGTAAAACCTGCTCCCGGGATGCGTATTGGCAGCCACCCACCACCTGAAAGAAACCCCTCCGCTCACACCAAATTCAAGATAATCAAAAGCAGTATCCTTCAGGCGCCCGGTCTCCACTATATGTGCATACAATGCATACCGCTTTTGATAATCGCGTGAGGGAGTATAAAAATCATTCATTGTGGCCGACTTTCCGTTTGCTGCCGCCCATTTGGACAAGGATAGTGTATTAACAAAGAGCTGTACCGGGCGTCTCAACCATCCCAGGTAAATATGCGGACGGAGCATAATAGATAGTCCTTTGAAAAAGGCATTGAGCCGGTTGATCAGTTTCTTCATTTGCTGTTTGTAAATATCCTGCATTAAAAGCAATGCACGCTCCAGGCCCGGTTGAAAGTATTGCCCGGCATCAGCCTGTTGATGCCCTCTTTATGGATAATCTGCCGGTCTGCCTCCACACTATCTGCAATACCGCACCAGGGCTCAATACAAACAAAATCGGCATTTTTGGCCGCCCATATACCCAGGTAAGGAAATTCCCCAATATCCACAGTAATGCCTGCGCTACCTTTATCAGACCGGAGGCTCACCGAAGATGAACGGAGATACTTAAATACCAGGGCATCCCGGTAAAACAATGATTTGGTAAGCGGTACCCTTCCGTAATGGTTGAAAAAAGGAAGAGGAGCTTTTTCAATCAAGCCTTCCGGAGATATTGGCCACCGCCCCACATTTTCTTCCTCGTCAAATTCAAGGTAATAATTTTCATACGCCAATCCTGCTTCCAGCGGAACCCGGAAAGCAGGATGCCCTCCCACTGAAAAAAACAGTTCTTTCCCGCCGGTATTAATAACATCGTAGGTTACCGTTAGCATATCTGCATTGAGCAGGTAAGTGATGTCGAACCTGAATGCAAAGGGGAATATAGAAAGCGTAGCATCCGAAGCTTCCAGACGGAAAGTTACGCTGTTCCCATTGGCTTCTGCCACTGAAAAATCCATATCTCTTGCAAAACCATGCCTTCCGAGAGGGTATTCTTTACCCTGAAAAAGAAAACCGTTATTTTTAAGCGCCCCGACTACAGGAAACAATACAGGAGAATGCTTACCCCAAAAAGCCGGATCGGCCTGCCACATGTATTCAATACCGGTTTGTTTGTGCTGAAGGCCTGATAATTCCGCGCCTTTGGTTTTGATAGTGACCTTTAAAAAATCGTTCTCTATTACCTGCATAAAATAGCTGAAAATATTATAATATCTTTCAGGATCTCAGTAAACCGGCGGCATTATTTCCTTCACAAAAAAGCAAATCAATGATGCTCAGGTTAGGGTGGAATCCCAGGCGATGCTCAAAAACCTGGCTGTATACCGGACACTCACCGGCATACCTGATACTGTTTTTAGGCAATATTTTATTACGATAATCCGCTATATCTTCATCCGTAATTTGCTTTTCGTAACGATCCGTAAAGTCCACTTTCACCTCCACCTTCAATTGCTTCAGCACCCAATACATGAGATCAAGATTCCAGTCCCAAAGATAGGTGTACCTGGTTTCATAAAACTGTAAAAGCTCGTCGGCATAAAATTCAAACCAGGGTGCCCTGTTGTAAGCAGAGGTGATTCCCCTCCAGTGGATCATCTGCCATTTTAGCACATTATCAATTTTTACATCGCGTATAAATGCTGCGGTATTCCTGCTTCCTTCAATGGGAATACTAAGATCTATCAATCCGTTTGCCCCGGCAATGATACACCGGTTCCGGAAACTCATTTTTTGCCACCGTTCATATTGTTCAAGTTTTATATATTTATTATTAATTGAATTTTTATATGAAATAATTGGTGCAAAATATTGTAATTCAGTTAATAGTATCATTATATATACATATATTTTATTTGAAAGTTAAATCGGCCAATTGTAATACTTTTTCGCTAAAAAAAGTCTTTTTTACTTTTAAATAAACACGAAACAAATAATATAAATAATTTTATATCAATAAATTATATCAATATAATTATAGCTAAAATAATTAGCTGTGTAATTTAACCGCTTTTGACAAAATTGCAGTATCTAAAACTAATGTTCTTAGTTGGGCTTTGGCTAATTTTTAACCCTCATTTTCTTTACAATTTTTAAACAGCGGATTATATTGCATTACTTATAATCCTATATGATGAAGAAAAGCTTTGCTCCCCTACTCGCTTGTGTCCTGGTAATTACGTTATTCTCCTGCCGACAAATTGTCGCTCCGGAATATGTGGGTGTGGAAAATCTGCAGTTGGGCGCCAGCAGTTTTACCAACACTACCCTGTCGGCTGATGTGCAGTTGTATAATCCTAACAGGTCAAATCTTACCTTCAAATCAGGCAGCCTTGATATATTTGTTGATAACAGGAAATTGGGACATACGGAGCTGGATTCCACTATTAATATTCCCCGGCTGGACACCTTCAGCATTCCTCTCGTAGTAAAGCTGGATATCTCCAACGTGATAGGAAATGCGCTTTCAATGGGTTTAAAAGATTCTGTTTTGGTAAGGCTGGCAGGAAAGATCAGAGTGGGAAGATCGGGGATTTTTATAACACGACCGGTCAATTATGAGCAGAAAGAAAAGCTGGATCTATTTTGAGGTGTTGCTGTAAAAAAAAAGAAAAGCTCCCGGATCTACATTAGGATAGAGGATCAGGAGCTTTCATAGGATGTTACTTCAAAGGATGATTGGATAATTTCGGTTTTTACTTACAGGATCTTGGATTTCTTATTTGGTTTTCCACAGAATAAATAATTAGTGTTTCACTGATAAGGTTTGCCGTACTTTATTAAGATTCTTTCGTTGAATAAGTTACAGGTATATAACGCAGATTAAAATATAAATTGCTTTCAACTTTACATTTTTTAATGAAATGATTATTTTTCCTATAGAAAGCAGGTAGAATTACTTAGTAACCTTTCCTGGTGAGTGAATGGTGAAACGTCAAACGATAAACGTCAGGTGAGTTATAATAGAGGGCAGCCCGATTGCCTATTCACTATTGCTCATTGTCTCTTACCCATTCTACTCATTCAGCGGGTTCCTTCTGTTTTTCCAGATATAGTTTTTTACATTCATCCAGAAAGCGACAAACATATATATAATAATGGGCGAGCCCATGGTGAGCAGGGAAATGTAGATAAAATGCTTGCGGATGACGGAACCTGCGATCCCCACTTTTTCACCTATGTAGGCGCAAACGCCAAACACCTGCCATTCGATAAAGTGCTTGAACCTGTTCATAATGCTAAATTAAAAAAAATTAATAACGTGAATGTGAAACGCTTGTTATGAAAACTGCATTTTTTCGGTAATTTCGCAGGGCTTTTTACAAATCAGGTAATAAATCGCCTGTCCACTACACTGATGCTTTACCGGCATACGGCAAACTAAAAAACTAATATTTATGGTTTTCGATCTCGACCTCATCAAAAAAATTTACTCAGAAATGCCCGGCAAAGTAGCTGCGGCACGCAAACTGACAGGAACGCCTCTTACACTTGCTGAAAAAATATTGTATGCCCACCTTTACGAACCGGCGACAAAGGCCTACCAGCGCGGTAAAGATTATGTAGATTTTGCACCCGACCGTGTTGCCATGCAGGATGCCACCGCCCAGATGGCGCTGCTGCAATTTATGACCTGTGGCAGGGACAAGGTAGCTGTGCCTTCTACCGTGCATTGCGATCACCTGATACAGGCAAAAGTAGGGGCGGAAAAGGACCTTGCCGTTGCAATAGACGTAAATAAAGAAGTATATGACTTCCTCTCCTCTATTTCTAATAAATATGGTATTGGCTTCTGGAAAGCGGGTGCAGGGATCATTCACCAGGTAGTGCTGGAAAACTATGCATTTCCCGGTGGTATGATGATTGGCACAGATTCCCATACACCCAATGCCGGCGGGTTAGGGATGGTGGCCATAGGCGTTGGTGGAGCTGATGCGGTGGATGTAATGGCCGGGTTGGCATGGGAGCTTAAAATGCCTAAGCTTATCGGTATAAAGCTCACAGGAAGGCTGAATGGCTGGGCTTCTCCCAAAGATATCATCCTGAAAGTTGCGGGTATACTCACCGTAAAAGGAGGCACAGGCGCCATTGTGGAATATTTCGGAGAAGGGGCAGACAACCTGAGCGCCACAGGCAAAGGCACTATATGTAATATGGGAGCAGAGATCGGCGCCACCTGTTCATTATTTGCCTATGACGAAAAAATGTCGTCTTATCTCAAAGCTACCCAAAGAGAAGAAGTAGCCGCCCTGGCAGATGGTATCAGAGAACATCTCCGCCCCGACCCTGAAGTATATGCCGATCCTTCCAAATACTATGACCAGTTGATAGAGATCAACCTGGATGAGCTTGAGCCTTATGTAAACGGGCCGTTCACACCCGATCTTGCATGGCCCATCAGCAAATTTGCCGAAGCAGTAAGGGCCAACCAGTGGCCGGAGCGTCTTGAAGTGGCGTTGATCGGATCATGTACCAACTCTTCTTATGAAGATATCAGCCGCTCTGCATCATTGGCACAACAGGCTATAGACAAAAAGTTAAAGACCAGGGCAGAATTTACCATCACCCCGGGCAGCGAGCTGGTAAGGCATACTATTGAAAAAGATGGCTTCCTTAAAACATTTGATAAAATAGGCGGTGTTGTATTAGCCAATGCCTGCGGTCCCTGTATAGGGCAATGGGCAAGGCATATTGACGACCCCAACCGTAAGAACTCTATCATCACTTCCTTCAACAGAAATTTTGCAAAACGCAATGACGGCCTCGCAAGCACACACGCTTTTGTGGCTTCACCTGAAATTGTAACTGCTTTTGCCATTGCGGGCGATCTCACTTTCAACCCGCTGAAGGATAAGCTGAAGAACGAAAGCGGCGAAGAAGTAATGCTTGATGAGCCAACAGGAGTGGAATTACCTCCGAAAGGGTTTTCGGTAGACGACCCCGGCTACCAGGCACCTGCAAAGGATGGCAGCAAGGTGGAAGTGATCGTAAAGCCGGATTCACAGCGCCTGCAACTATTATCTCCTTTCACCCCGTGGGAGGGCACCGATCTTAAAGGGCTTAAGCTGCTCATTAAGGCAAAAGGGAAATGCACTACTGATCACATCTCTATGGCAGGCCCCTGGTTAAAGTTCCGCGGTCACCTGGACAATATCAGCAATAATATGCTGATAGGCGCTATCAATTATTTCAACGAAAAAACCGATACTGTAAAGAACCAGTTAACCGGTGAATATGGCCCCGTGCCGGCAACTGCCAGGGCTTATAAAGCTGCAGGCATCGGCAGTGTGGTAGTAGGAGATGAAAACTATGGGGAAGGATCAAGCCGTGAGCACGCGGCCATGGAGCCCCGCCACCTTGGTGTGCGCGCCATAATAGTAAGAAGCTTTGCCCGTATTCACGAAACCAACCTGAAAAAGCAGGGTATGCTTGCGCTTACATTTGCCAATAAAGAAGACTATGACAAAATACAGGAAGATGATACCATCGATATCATTGGACTGGAAACCTTTACTCCCGGCAAGCCGCTTACTGTTGTGCTGCACCATGCCAATGGCAATACGGAAAACATAGAGGTAAATCATACCTACAACGAGCAGCAGATACAATGGTTCAGGGAAGGTGGCGCGCTGAACCTGATCAGGCAACAGTTTGCGAAATAAATGATATTATATGACTGAACTTAAAAAACCTCCTGGTATTCCAGGAGGTTTTTTAGTGCCGGTTAATTAAATATCTCATATTACCCCGAAATGAATCGTAAATGTCTTCACCATTCAATGCCGTTTTCTTAAGAAAGCATAGCGTTTTTAAGGGTAAGTTATTGATTGCCTCAAGCCGGTCCCGCCACCTGGCGGGATATCCGAAACACCACGTTTATCGTTTCACGTTTCACCATTCACTATTCACAAAAAACGATGCTGTATATTATGGTCAACGTAATGCCATTTTAATCATCCAGCTTCAACACTGCAAGGAACGCTTCCTGGGGTACTTCTACATTACCGATCTGGCGCATACGCTTTTTACCTTCCTTTTGCTTTTCAAGCAATTTTCTCTTACGGCTGATATCTCCGCCATAACACTTGGCAGTAACATCTTTTCGCATGGCTGAGATATTTTCCCTTGCTAATATTTTTGCGCCAATAGCCGCCTGGATGGCGATCTGGAACTGCTGGCGGGGAACCAGCTCTTTCAGCTTTTCACAAAGTTTGCGTCCAAATTCCTGTCCCTTGCTGCGATGGATGAGCGCACTTAGTGCATCCACTTTATCACCGTTCAGCAATATATCCATCTTTACAATATCCGCTTCGCGATAGCCAATAGGATTATAGTCGAATGATGCATAGCCGCGGGTCTGGCTCTTCAGCTTGTCGTAGAAATCAAACACAATTTCGGTAAGCGGCATTTCGAAAACCAGCTCAACCCTGGTGGTGGTAAGATAGCTCTGGTTGATGAGCATCCCTCTTTTTCCCAGGCATAGCGTCATAATATTGCCAATATATTCCGGTTTGGTAATGATCTGCGCTTTAATATAAGGTTCTTCAATCCGCTCTGTTTTTACAGGGTCGGGGAATTCGGTAGGATTATTGACGATTATTTTTTCTCCTCTTGTAGTATAAGCTATAAAGCTCACGTTGGGAACGGTAGTGATCACCGTTTGATTAAATTCACGTTCCAGGCGTTCCTGGATGATCTCCATGTGGAGCATACCGAGAAAACCGCAACGGAAGCCGAACCCGAGCGCCTGTGAGGTTTCCAGCTCAAAAGTCAGGGAGGCGTCATTCAGCTGAAGCTTATCCATACAGTCCCTCAGCTCTTCAAACTCATCCGTATTCACAGGAAATATCCCTGCAAATACCATTGGCTTGACTTCCTGGAAGCCTTTGATCATTTCAGTAGTCGGATTGGCAGAAGTAGTGATGGTATCCCCTACTTTTACTTCTTTGGCATTTTTTATACCTGTAATGATATAACCCACATCCCCACACTTCACTTCAGTTTTTTCGGTCATTTTCAATTTCAGTATACCTACTTCGTCTGCTTCGTATTCCTGGCCGGTGGATACAAATTTTACCTTATCGCCTTTTTTAATTGCCCCGTTGATAATACGATAATACACTATAATGCCGCGGAAGCTGTTAAAAACACTATCGAAGATCAATGCCTGTAAAGGCGCACCCGGTTTGCCTGCGGGCGGAGGTATCCTGTTGACGATAGCTTCAAGTATGCCGTCTACTCCCAGCCCGGTGCGGCCGCTGGCAAGCAGTATCTCTTCCGGCTTACAACCTATCAGCTCTATGATCTGGTCTTTCACTTCTTCGATCATCGCGCCGTCCATATCTATTTTATTGATCACCGGAATGATCTCCAGGTCATTATCCAGCGCGAGATAAAGGTTGCTGATCGTTTGTGCCTGTATGCCCTGTGTAGCGTCAACCAGCAGCAAAGCTCCTTCACAGGCAGCAAGCGCCCGGCTCACTTCATAGCTAAAATCCACGTGACCGGGGGTGTCAATAAGATTAAGTATATATTCCTGCCCGTCGGAGTGCTTGTAATTAATCTGGATGGCGTGGCTCTTGATAGTGATGCCTTTTTCTCTTTCGAGGTCCATATCGTCCAGCACCTGGTCCATCATTTCCCTGTCGGAGATGGTATTGGTTGCCTGCAAAAGACGATCTGCCAGGGTGCTTTTACCATGGTCAATATGCGCGATGATACAAAAATTCCGGATATGCTTCATGAACGGTTCCCGTCGTTTTTAGGATGCGCAAAGGTAAGCGTTTATTTATTTAATCACTGCAATCCTGAAGCTTTGAGCGTTATCCATGCTGAAGAAATATACCCCTGCAGGAAATTCATTTACCGCAATATCTGCACGGTTATCTGATATTTTCCCCCGCTGCACCACTTTGCCGCCGGCATCAGCCAGTGTCCATAGTATAGGAGTTGAAGGCTTTTGCTTCAGCATAACGGAGAAAAAGTCCCGGGCCGGGTTAGGCGCAACCGTTACCGCATTGACCTGCGCATTTTTAAGCTGTACTATATTGGAATACTTCCAGCCCCCGGCATTCTCCTGCCATTTGATACGGTAGAAATTTGTGGCAGGAAGAGGATTATGATGGTAAAAAATATACGATTGCTCCGTTGCTGCTCCCGGCAGTTGTTTTTCATCTATCACCTGCCATTCTCCATTTTCCCCGGTCTTATTTTCAAGATAATAAGTGGCAGGCTCATCATTCTCCAATTTCATGGTAAGCTCATTCTGATGTGCAGCCTCATTGAGGCGGCCCGAAAGAGAAAGAGACCTCAGGGGCAATACTGCAAATGTTCTTACCAATACAATTTCAGCAGGGAGACCGTCTGCAGCGGTGAACTGCACCAGCGTTTCTTCACTGCCTGAGGAAACCAGCGACGCATATTTTGCAGGTTTGTTGTTGGCTTTAAGCCATCCCCCGTATAAATGAATAGTAATTGGAACAGCCGTGCTTACATTATTGACAAGATTTATATCAGGATTTACAACTGATATTGTCATTGTATCGTCTTTCACCCGCAGCATAGCAACGCAGGGCACAGTATTTCCTTTTATATAATCATTGCCGGTAAGGTTAGTATTCACTTCAAACAAGCTGTATCCTGTCACCCCCGTGGCATTTTCCCTGATAATATGCGCTGATGCATCCTGCTGCAGGATATCGAATTCCCTCGTGGAAGGGGAGCTCATATTGCTTGCAAACTGAGCCATTGCTGCATCTGTCGTTTTTGGAATTACAACGTATGCATATTTTCCATCTTTCGGCGCAACGTCGTGATCAATATAAGCGTTGGTATAATTGGCAGTAGTTGTTACCCCGTTTCCGGATTGATCCGGGCTGGTTTGGGATTTCTTTTCCACCTGAATAGTATTGCCCGCAAGCACATAATAGCCGGTGCTATAGGTATCCCTCAGCCAGTGGGCACTGGTTTTGCTTAATGTTTGTGCGAAGGGAAAACCGGTCTTTGCCGATCCGTCTACTGTGACGGCAGAAGAAGTCTCCGGAAGGGTTACCTGAAATAAAGTAGTAATGGTATTTCTCCAGGATCTGTTGTTGTTAATATTACTGCCCACACACACAATTCTCCTGCCGAAGCAAAAATAGGATTTGCGAAAAACAAAGGAAGAACTATGGGTAATCGAAAGATCGGACTGCCTGAAGTTCAACCCGTATAGCCCATAATCCCCATGAAGGTCCTGCAGAATAACATCTGAAGGCGCGGTTTCCGAAGGAACACCAAATTTTACACCACCGGCAAAATTCAGCATACTCCGTTCTTCAAGATTATTTACAGAAGCAGACAGATTTAGAGAATCAAAAGGGTATACTATCGAAGTTGTTCCCGGTACTTTATTCCAGTCCCAGCCGGTAGCTGTCATTCCACTGGGTTTAAGTTCATTCGGCCACTCACTGGAATATAAGATCTCCAGTGCGCCATATCCCTGGTACCGTCCGTAACGATTGTCGGAAGTATATGTTTCTGTTGCCCAAAAGGCATTGTTGATCCCTTTTATACAGGCAGCCCAGTTATCTCTCCTATACATAGCTAACGGGCTATAGTTCATCTGCCAGAACCCCGATGGGAAAGGCTCTGCGCCAATACCTCCGATCTTTTTCCCATAACTGTACATGCGCGAATGAATACCCGAAACTACGGGGTCAAATTCAGTATTCTGAATTTCTCCTCCTATATAGGTCAGTTCACTAAAAGCGGGTTCATTATAATAAGTAATTGTTTCGAATGGATGCCTGCCGGTAAGACTGTTTGCATAATATATTATATTGGACATAATACTCTCCGCATAGGCTGCCTTTACAAGGTTATCATAAGCCTGTTTGTTAATTTGGAATGGCGTCTGCCGCAGGGTGGACAAAATAGGAGTAATCAAAATCTCCATAGAATACATGTAAGCATTGTAATGCGTACCGTGATGAAAAGATGTACCATCAACTTTTATTCCATCAGCTGTACCCTTTTGGTTCTGAAGATATTTTTCAAGATAAGCTTTAAACCGCTTTAGATCATTAACGGCAGTCACATCATCAGGGCTAAATAAAAACATAGCAAAATAGGCATCCTGTAATGTAGCTATATTATCAGTGTCAAAAAGCCCGTTGGTTTCATCTTCCCATGCCAGTCCCGTACCTGTGCACCAGCTAAGCCAATGCCATAGATCATATCTAAGATCGGTATCGGTAATGAAATCAGCATTTATTAAAGAAGTAAAGAATTTCATCTGATCGTAACCGGAGCTCCCTCCTGCAAACCATAATCCGCTGCCCCCTGCAAAGCCACAATCAATAAGAAGCTTTAGCAGGTTAATAGCTTTATCCCTGCTATCTGTATTGTTATTGTGTACATAACTCCTGGTAAAGGTTGACATCATGTCTCCTATTTCCTTTGGATTAGTAATGATCTTCCCTTTTATTGTATTACCTGTAACTACAATATTATAGTTGCTGTAAGCGCTGTTGGCAGCACTCAGTTCCGAAGCTGTCGGGGCAACACCTAATCCGGAGCTCTTTATTCTCTGCCTTATTAAAGCCACCCCTTCCAATTCTGTTGCTGTCGGGTTATCTGTTTTATCAAGAGGCGTTGCATAATACGCTTTATAATAAAAATCACTGGTAATAAAATCTTTTATTGGAGCTGCCTCATACAAATCGGGCATCACATCATCCGACTGTTTAAAATCATAATCCCGCATATATTCCAGGTTATCCAAGTAAATAGAGCCACTCCCCGTTTTGGGAGCCAGCAGGTAAATCGTATGTCCCATATTCTTGTTGCCGGTCCCCTGCAACATATCGTTTAAGTAACCGTGAAGTAACCTGCGCCAGCCATGATAATTGATATTAAACCGGAACCTGTACCTGTCTATTCCGGCATTGTTCAGGAACTGAAATTCAAAAGTATCTTTTGAAGCCGCCTCATTGTGTACCCATACTCCAAAATGACCTTTGCGCCAGTTATCCAGATCTTGATTGATAGCATTGGTTTCGGAGCTGCTCAGTTCAATATGCAGCGTGTCGCCAGGCTGCCAGTCCCAGCGAAGCGATTGTTGACCAAGCCTGAAATGCCTGTTGCTTATGGATAAAGTGCCCTTGACCGCAGTAAAATTGGATGGAACAGAAGTCTCCAGGTCAGGTTGGCTATATGCAGTGCATATAAAAACCAAACAAAATAAAATACACAGCGCCCGCCTGAAAATTAAATTGGGTATGCGCATTACACGAGAAGGGTACTCTCTCATAAAAAGATTGAATTTAGCAACTCATACGATATTGACTGACAAAGGCTTTTATAATGAAAGCCCAGGTCCCTGATTTCAAAAAACGTTTATCAGCAATTTTCGTGCAATATTTAATTTTAAGGTCTCTTTAATAGAGCAGATAAAAAAAATGATGATATGAATTACTGACTTACATAGTGTTGCAGGTAAAAAATATATGCAGCTTAATTTATCATATGATTATTTTAGTAGGGTTGCAGAGGCTAACCTGTTTTCAGAATATAGAAAAAATATATATAACTGCAGTACTTATATGAAGCGTTAGTAGCGATGCTTCGCTCTCCGGTACAGTTCTTGTTGGTGAAGCATCACTCAGCTTTCTTCTCCTGTAAGCTCATAAAGGAATTTCTTACGCGCTACTTTTGCAGTTTTATGCTCACCGGTATGGCTCCATCCCGGCGGCATGATGAGGTAGAGCAGCTTATTTTTTAAGCCTGGCGCACTACGCACATCTTTCCATAAAGCGCCGATCTCGCCGAAGTTCACATCTACAAAACTATTGGCGTTCATTTCACGTGTGATGCCATACTCAATCGGGATGTCTTTTCTCTCCGGCTCATATGTTTTAAACAGCTTGTCCCAGATATTCAGCAGGTTGCAAAAATTAGTATCCATATACAATGGATTTCTTGCGTGATGCACCCTGTGATGAGAAGGCGTGAGTATGATTTTATTAAGGAATCCCATTCGTCCGTCTCTCATGATATTCTCGCCTACATGTATGAACGCGCCCCAGGTGCCGTCAATAAACATAATAAAAAACAACAGCGGCGGGTTCACACCGGCAAGTATACATATCGTCGTTCTGATAATATCCGCATAAGGCGCTTCAAGAAAAAAATGAGTATATGTTACAGAAAGGTTCATCGTTTGGGGAGCGTGATGCGTGGAATGCAGGCACCATAATATCCTTACCTTGTGCGCCAGGAAATGATATACAAAATGCGAAAACTCCCAGATAATATACCCATAGATCAGCCAGTACCAGGTAAAATTTGTTTTGAATATGGCATATTTTTCAAACACGCCAATACAAAAAGCTACCGCCGCAATTGAAATAAATCTCGACACAAACCTGTTGAAGATGAAAATTAAAAAGGGCACTTTATAATCCTCTATGCGAAATCTCTTGTACGTAAAGGCGCGTATTATTTCAATAATGAGCAAAAGCGGGATAAAAGGTGAGATCGCACCAAGTATCCCGTCAAGCGTAAGCAGTTTGCTATAGTCTCCCGACCTGTACATGTCAATGAGGGAATGCAATCCGAAAAAGCCTACAATTTCATCATAGATCATATTCAAAAAGTGCAGCATGGCATCAATATTTAGGATTCATACGAGTTAAAAATAAAAAGCTTTCAGGTTAGCCGGATACTTGCTATTTTCACACAAAATTACAAAGCTTATGGAGTTGAAAGCATTATTCGAGCAGGCTGCCACCGACAGTAAGCTCCTTACCGAAAAACCCAGTAATGAAACATTGCTCCAGTTATATTCTCTTTATAAGCAGTCTGTTGAAGGAGATAACAGCACAGAACCACCTTCTAATCCATTCGATTTTGTAGCAAAAGCCAAATATGAAGCATGGACAGCCCTGAAAGGCAAATCCCGGGAAGAGGCAATGCAGGAATATATCAAGCTGGTTGAAAAGCTGAAATCCAACTAATGCCGTATCAAACGTCAAACGTGAGATGTGAGAAGTGAAACCTTACCACTTACTACTTACCACTTACTACTTCACCCCTAGCTCATCACGCCCCTCAGATAACCTGCCGACTCGGCAATGCCCGGCAGCGAATCTTTCATATCTTTTTCAAACTCTATACTGCAGCTTCCGTTATACCCTATTTTCCGCAATGCGGCTATGAAGGCGTTGAAATCAATAGCGCCTCTTCCTATCTCTATGGCTTTTGCATCAGCCCTTGCGCCGGTTACATCCTTCATGTGCAGGTCAAAGATCCTGGGCGCATAGTCTGTTACTACCTTTTCAAGATCAGCCCCCGCCCTGAAAGCATGGCCAATATCAAGGCAAAGCCCTACACGCTTATCCATCTTATGAATACGGTCATATACATCTTTTGGTCCGGGGTACAATTTATCTTCAGGCCCGTGATTGTGAATGGCAATGCGGATATTGTATGACTTCACTTTCTTTTCAGTATAATTAAGAAGATCATAGGTGGGAACGCCTACAATGAGCTCAACACCTACCCGCTTTGCATAATCAAAGGCGCGATCCACCTCAGCCTGCGATTTCATATATATCACCCCAACAGCATATACATTGATGCCGCCTCCCTTAAACTTTGCAAGCACTTCATTGATCTTTTCCTGGGAACTGTCTAAAGGCAGGTGAAACTCTTTAACAGACAAATTATCAATTGCCACCCTGTTCATCATAGCGATCGTCTGATCTATGGAATAGTTTACAAATGTATACCCTGCCATGCCCAGTTTTAAAAACGCTTTTTTATAATTCTTATCAGGGCCGATATTTTTTGCAGCTCCGGAAATGGGCAGCAATGAAGGAATGGACAACGCTATGGCTGAGGATTGAATGAATTTTCTTCTTGATGGCATGATGTATGTATTTATATATCGCCAGTCAAGGTAAGCATTTTTTACAGAATGGAAATAAGTGCGGTTAATCGGTCCCTGTTTGCCTGATGTTTTTTAAATTACGCCATCCGGGCAGATAAGACGAACATAAAACCGTAAAGAAGATGCCGTTAAAAAATTTTTCTTTCAGGAATATTGCCACAGAAACTTTAAATCAGGCTACAGAATCGCTGATGCTTACCTGGAAAGAGATCTCATCGTTATTTGGGCTTAAGCACGATTTTTATAAGAACCCGCTGCATAAACCGCTCCTCCGGCCTGTTACAGCCATCCTTATAGGTGCAGGCAACAGGGGCAATATATATGCCGATTATGCACTGATACACCCAGATGAACTGAAAATGGTAGGTGTTGCCGACCAGGATGCCGTGCGCAACGGGCGGTTTTCCCGCAAACATAATATCCCGGCGGCGAATCGTTTTTATCAATGGGAAAATGTATTCAAAAGAGAAAAATTTGCGGATGCTGTTATTATTGCTACGCCAGATCAGCTCCATGCACCCACCTGCCTGCAGGCCCTGGAAGCGGGATATGATGTGCTGCTGGAAAAACCCATAGGACTTACGGAGGAAGAATGCAGGGCCATTCTTGAAAAAGCCAGGGCAACGGGAAGAATAGTAGGTGTGTGCCACGTGCTGCGCTATTCTCCTTATTTCCGGCAATTGAAGGAAATCATCAATGCCAAAACGATCGGGGATATTGTGTCTGTGCAGCATATGGAGCCTATAGGCTTCTCCCACATGTGTCATTCGTATGTGCGGGGCAACTGGCATAACAGCAAAAAGACATCTCCTATTATACTGGCAAAATCATGTCACGATACAGATATACTGCGCTGGCTGATCAATGAGCCTGTTGAAGATGTGCAATGCTTTGGTAACCTTAAATTATTTACCAAAGAAAATGCGCCGGACGGAAGCACTCCGCGCTGTACAGACGGGTGTGCTGTAGAAGCTACCTGTCCTTATTCTGCCTTGCAGATCTATTACCGCGACAGGAAACGGCTGTATGTGTTTGACCTCCCGGAAAACAGGCGGAACTGGGATTATTTTATTTTAAAAAAATTAAAAACCACGGATTACGGACGTTGCGTTTTTGATATGGATAACGATCAGCCCGATCATCTTACCGTAAATATGCGGTTTGGAAATAATATTACAGCCGTATTTTCAATGGAAGGGCTTACTTCTTATGAAGGCAGATGCACCCGCATCATGGGCACTACAGGAGATATTGTGGGAGATATGGAAACATATACTATTACCGATTTCCGTACGGGCCGAAAAACCAGCTGGAGCCTGAAGACAGACTTTCACGGCGGAGGCGATCACAGGCTGGTGCAGGACTGGGTACAGGCAGTAGGACATCACAACCCCGATATTCTCTCATCCACCATTGATGTATCCGTAGTCAGCCACCTGATGGCCTTTGCGGCGGAAAAAAGCAGGCTCAATCACACTATTGAAACGGTAGTGCTGAACCAGTAAAATTCAATCCAGCGCTTTCACGCCGTCTCCGATGGAAGAGCTGTACACCGAAGGAACATAACCGATCTTTTCCTGATAATATTGGATCAGCCCTTCGGAAAATGCATCAAAACTATCTTTTCGCACTAACGCAATGGCACAGCCGCCAAAACCGGCGCCTGTCATACGTGCCCCGGCAACCTGCTTATTGGTACTACAATAGTCTACAATTGCATCAAGCTCTTTACCTGACACCTCATACAAATACCGCAGGGAAGCATGCGAAGCATACATCAGCCTCCCGAACGCAGTAAGGTCGCCACCTGCAAGCGCTTTAGCAGCCTGCTGTACACGGGCATTTTCTTCTACAACATGCTTTGCCCGTTTACGAACAATATCATTGCTGATAAGGTGCTGATGGCGGGCAAAAGCATCTGCATCTATATCGCAGAGATACTGCACCGTAAGCGCAGATTGTAACGCCTTAAGCGCTTCATTGCATTCCATTACCCGCTCATTGTATTTCGACTCTGCCAGCGCTCTTAATTTGTTGGTATTGATAATGGCAAGCAGGTAATCACCAAGATCGCAGTCTACCAGGGTATAGTCCAGTGTATCACAGTTCAGTTGTATAGCCTTGTTCTTTTCACCAAAAGCTACGGCAAACTGATCCATAATGCCTGAGTTTAACCCGATAAAAATATTTTCTACATCCTTGGTATGCTTAACAAGATCAAGCCTGGAGATACCGGCGCCCATCAGCTCATTTAATGCGAAGGCTGTAACCACTTCAATAGAAGCGGAAGAAGATAAACCCGACCCGATAGGAATATTGCCCCAAAACATCATATCCACGCCTCCCGGTATATGCCCGGCTTTAATGAGCCGGTCGATGACTCCCAGAGGATAATTGTACCAGTTGGCGCCCATTTTACTATACCCCTCCTTTTTTATGTCAATCTCCAGCGATGCCTCAAAGTTCAGGCTGCGAAAACGATACACCCGGTCATCATTCGGAGCCAGCAGCAAATATGTTCCATGGGTAATGGCACAGGGCATCACCAGTCCTCCGTTATAATCTATGTGTTCTCCTATCAGGTTAACACGCCCCGGCGCAAAACAGGTTTTAGTATGAGGATGCCCGAAAAAATGAGAGAATTGTTCAGCAAGCTGGATTTCCATTGAGCTAATTTTTTTTGAATGCGGCAATATTACTATAAAAACCGGTAAGCATTACCAGCGGTTGCCGGAAGTGAACAGGCAATAGTGAATGGTGAACTGCATTACACTCTATACCTTATCCCTTACTCCTTATTGATATAAACAGTCCTTACGGGGAATGGTATATTGATCCCTTCTTTATCGAACCGTTCCTTAAGCTCTTTTATAAATTTGTGCTTTACAACAGCCTGGCTGACATAATCCCTGATCTTAATATAGGCTTTCAGATCAATACTGCTCTCGCCAAACTGCTGAAAACGGACAAAAGGTTCAAAGTTGGACACACATTCTTCCACCTCATCCTGCATCTGTTTGATCACTTCTATAGTTATTTTTTCAACATTGTCGAGGTTGCTGTTATAATCCACGCTCACGGATACATCCATAATAAAATCTCTGCCGGGGTAATCGAAATTAGAAACTATCAGGCCGGCAAGCTTGGAATTGGGTACGATAAAAATGCTGTTCACCCCTACCCGGAGAGAGGTATAACGCCAGCTGACATCTTCTACAAACCCCTCCGGCCCCGACTCAAGCCTTATATAATCTCCCGGGTTGATCTTCTTGGTTGCAATAAGTTGTATGCCCGCAAAAAGATTAGACAGGGTATCCTGGAGGGCAAGCGCTACGGCCAAACCTCCTACTCCAAGGGCTGTGAGGATAGGTGTAATTTGTATACCAAGGGATTGCAAAATAACCAGCAGCCCGATACAATACACAATTACTTTAATAATATTGCCGACAATGGACGAGGAAGCGGGTACTTTATCGCTGCCCTTAGGCTTTATAGACGTTAACCCTGCAAATACGGTAGCCAATATCCAGGTTACAGAAAAAATATAAAAGATCAGCAACCCGTTTTCCAGCCAATGATGATATTTTTCATCCATCTGCACTCTTCTCCAGCCCAGGAATATACCCAGGGCTACAAACCATGACGTTACCCATTTGGAGATACTGCTTATAATTAAGTCATCTCCCGCCCATTTACTGCGATCGGCCATTTTGTGCAAAACAGGCATTAGCAACTTTTGGATAAGAAAGCCCAGCACTATACCACAACCAGTATAAATAGAAAACTGCAAAAACTCATTCCAGGTCATACAAAAATTTAAAAAGGAATAAACCTCTTCAGAACTTAACAGCTACAAATATAGCAGGCTTTGAAAAAATATTAAGGCTTCACGGAAATAAAAGAGGAAAGGGAGCAATGATGCTCCCTCTATGTGATCCTGCTACCCGAAATATATTTAAAGAGATATTAAATCAGAAAAGTATTTTCCATAGGGTAGGAAATCTGTATTTCGCAATTGCATTATTACATTTATACTTTTTTTCTGCCGGTCAATAACACCACTACACCCGCCGCCACCGCAATACCACCCGCATACATAGGCCAACTCACATTTTTCTTTTTGTCGGCATTTACCTCAACAGGGCCTACATCCAGTACCTTTTCCTTTTTTGTGAAACTAAAGCCCCGGAATATTAACATCAATATTCCTGCTGCTATTAATATTATTCCCAGCGCTTTCATCTTTACAATCGGTTTATAATGATGAAACAAATCTCCTGCCACTATGTTTAAGGCATTGTCTTTGCGGCTTTTGTAGAAAAAAAATCTCAACATTGGGAAGAATGTGGAATTTGAATACTATAAATGTGAAACGGCAGACGATAAATGTGAGGGTCTCACATTTATCGTCTGCCTGCCGGTAGGCAAGTCTCGCTTCTCACAAGGAAATACGACAAATTAGTGTCAACACAACATTAGTTCAGGCAAAACATACCTGTATCAGCCAGTACCATACCCCGGTGGTAAGAAAAGAAAGCAGGATACCTAGGCCAATAACAAGATTTGTCAGCCGCGGGTTGAGATCATACTGTGAAGCAATAATCCCTGAGGTAAGAAAAGGAGGCATGGCGGACTCGAATATGCTGATCTGAGATTGTATATTTTTCATATTGACCAGCCAGGCGATCATAAAAATGATAGCCGGAGCAATAAGCAGCTTAAAAAACAAGGCATATTTAATATGCTTGATCTCATCCTGCCATCCTTCAAACCTGATCTGCAGGCCTATTGAGAATAACGCAAGTGGCGCAATAGTCGCTGCCAGTATATCAAACAGCGGGTCTACAAAAGAAAGATCAGCAAAAGCCGGCAAAATAAGCGCCAGCACACATGCTATAAAGGGGGGAAAGCTGATGATGCGCCGGGCCAGCATCGCTGGAGCTATACCTTCTTCGCCCGAAGCGCGTAAGGCTGTAACAACGCCTACGGTAGCCAATAAAAGAAACGAAACCTGGTCGCAGATAACCGCTATGCTCAATTCAGCGCTGGAAAAATAGGCTATCACAAGCGGAAAGCCGACAAAAGAAGTATTTGACAGACCGGTAGTCAGTAATAACCCTGCTCTTGTGCGTTTGTCAGTTTTTTTACCTGCATACACAGTGATATACACCCATGCTGTTACCCACACTACCACAGGCATCAGCACTGGCAGCAGCAGTGTCTTGTCCCAATGTATATGAGGAAGGAATTTGAAAGACACTCCCGGCAGTGCAAGATTAATGATCCAGGCATTGACCGCCTTAAAGCTGTCTGCAGGCAATTTCCCCGAACGCTGCAACAGGTAACCGGCAAGGATGCATAATCCGATCAGCAGGAAGTTTGACATCCGGCAATAATACAATGCAAATTTCAGAAACCGGCCAAAGGGACGGTCTTATTCTGTCATTGAAGTAAAGCCGAGTGCATATTTCTGGTTTTTACCGCTATTTTTTAGCTATTAACCCCTGAGTAAACAGAAGTGAAATTTTAAGATTTCTTTGAACAACAGGCTTTAAACGAAGCCCCTCGTAATATATCCAATGTGCATAAAACAAGATACAAGATGAAAAATATATTGAAATACCTGCTTACCGGGCTACTTCTGTTAGCGATACAGGTAAACACAGAAGCGCAGAGCAGCAAGGAAGCGAAAAAGGCAAAAGAGGTTGAGGTGATCCAAAATGCAATAGACGGAAAAAATTATACTTTCAGGGCACAATCCATGGTGCCGATGACCGGTATCACAAGGCAGTTGAACGGAGTATATGACCTGACTATATCAGATAATGAGATAACCAGTTTTCTGCCTTATATGGGCAGGATTTATATGCCGCTGCTGGACCCGATGGAAGGCCCCCTAAGATTTACCTCAAAAGACTTTACTTACAGTGCCAGCGAAGACCGTAAAAAAGGCTGGACTATCTCTATCAAACCGAAAGATGTAAGATCAGTAAGAGAGTTTACCCTGAATGTGCAGGATAATGGTAATGCAACATTGCAGGTAACAGGGAATGACAGGCAGCCTGTTACATTTTACGGATATATTGAAACTGCATAATAAAAATGAACAATAACGGAAAGTGATGCTATTGCATCATTTCTTTGTTATTTGGAGCATATTATCTGAAACTGCACCAGCGAAACCCGGCAGTTTTGTAAGATCGGTCCCCCATAATGTCAAATCGGACAAAACAGCGGGAACCAGCCCTGATACTTCATGCTTTTGCCACTGCTCATAGAAATAAGCCGCATTATCATCATTGATGGGATAATGCTGCCCGTTCCGTTCGCCATAAAAAACATTCCCGTCTTTCTTCACCGGTTTCATAAAGGCAAGAAAAGCCGCGAACCCCTTTGCTATACCGGCAGGCGTCTTATTAAACTCCGTATAATACTTTAATAATACCGGTATTACCCGCATCTTCATTTTTGAGCTGTACTGCATGGTGATGCTGATCCACTGGTGATTGATAAAAGGATTCCTGAACCGGTCCAATACCTGCATCCCAAATTGCTCTGCAGTAACAGGATCAACCTTTGCAGGAATAGCAGGTGCAATTTCATGCAACATGATATCCTGCACAAAGCTGCCAAACAAAGGATCAGCCATGGCTTCCTTTACGGTTTGAAAGCCGGAAAGAAAAGCCAGCCCGCAGCTCAGGGTATGCGTGCCATTGAGCAGGCGCAGCTTAAGCTCACGGTACATTTCAATATCAGGAGCGATGATAACGCCATCGTCGCATTTTGCAAAACTCAGCACCTGCTTCACTTTTTCATCGCCTTCAATGGCCCACAACCGGTATACTTCACACATAATGAGCAGGTCGTCCTGGTAACCGAGCGCAGCCTCAATGGCAGATTTTGCAGCAGCATCTGGTTTTCCCGGCACAATACGGTCTACCAGCGAATTGCAGAAATGGTTATGCGATTTCAGCCAATCTGTAAAAGCTGCATCCAGCTTGTTGTAAGCCGCCAGTTGAAGCACTATGGTCAACAGTTTATCCCCATTACCCACGATCAGCTCTGTGGGGATAACGATCATGCCTCCTTCAGCGCTTCCCTGGCAGGCTTTATAGCGCTCGTATAAAAACGCCAGCAACTTTGCCGGGAACGAAGCCGGGGGCTGCTGGTGAATATCTTCTTCTAACAATGTAATGCCCACTTCGGTAGTATTGGAAATAATGATCTGCATTTCGGGGTTATATGCCGTTTGCAGAATATCTTTCCAGTGCTGCCTGACAGACAGCACTCGGCTGATGGCCCCGGCAATAATATTCTCTTCTACTTTTTTGCCCTTGTCTATCCCCTGCACACAGATGGTATACAATCCATCCTGCTTGTCAAAAGCGTCAGCGCCACCGGAGTCTGTGGACTTCACCACCACTACCCTGCCATTGAAAACGCCCTGCTTATTGGCTTTGTCAATAAAAAAATCGGGAAGCCCGCGCAGCAGCACGCCTGTTCCGAACTGCAATACTTTTTCAGGTAAATTGAGCAATTCTTTCGCCGGCTTTTGAACAGTTGACGCGGCAATGTCGGGAAGTGTAGCTTTACTTAAGATCATTATTGAATATACAGTTTGGATGAATACTTTTCACGCAAAGGAAGCAAGGTATGCAATGAAAAAATTGAAAATCAAAGTTTGTTTCATTAACCTGCTATCACTTTGCTTTAAACAGACCTTTTCAGTACCTCATGCTTTATCTCACCTGCCCGTTACCTCTCAATACCCATTTCTCCGTTACCAGCTTTTCGAGTGCGAAGGGCCCGCGTGCATGCAGCTTCTGAGTGGAAATACCGATCTCTGCACCAAGTCCGAATTCCTCGCCGTCGGTAAACCTCGTAGATGCATTGTGATATACGGCGGCCGCATCTACCTCCCGCAAAAATAATTCAGCCTGCTTTTTATCTTCTGTCACTATGGCTTCCGAGTGTTTGGTGGAATGTTCACGGATATGCTCAAGCGCTTCGCCGATATTATCCACCACTTTAACGGCGCAGCGCAGATCAAGAAACTCTTTTCCGAAATCTGCAGGAGCCGCTTTTTTGAGGAACGGATATCCCTTTAATAATTTATACGCTGCATCATCGGCCAAAACCTCCACTTTGTATTTTTCAAAATCAGGCTTCAGCATTGAGAGAAATGCAGGCGCTACTTTTTTGTCTACCAGCAGCGCATCCATGGCATTGCATACAGAAGGACGAGACACTTTTGCATTTACCACAATTTTTTCCGCTTTAGGCAGATCTGCCTTTTCTTCCACATACACATGGCAAACGCCTGCGCCCGTTTCAATTACGGGAACGAGACTGTTTTTTCTCACATAGCTGATCAGGCTGTCGGAGCCGCGGGGAATAAGCACGTCCACATACTGCGTGGCGGTAAATAGTTCCTGCACGGTTTCGCGTTCGGGCGACAGCAGGGTGACCACTTCCGGCGGCAGGTTATTTTTTTTGAGCACAGCATGTATGATGCTTACGGCAGCTATATTGCTATGCGCTGCTTCACTGCTTCCTTTTAATACGCACGCATTACCACTGCGGAGACAAAGCACCGCTATATCAAATACTACATTAGGTCTTGATTCAAATACCGCTCCCACTACTCCAAGAGGAACGGATCTTTTTTCGAGCAACAACCCGTTAGGCAATTTTTTGCGTTCAATGATCTGGTTGGAAGGGTTGGGAAGCCTGCTTACTTTCCTGATACTGGCGGCAATATTCTTTATGCGCTGCGGATCGAGCCTCAGCCTGTCTGTACGGGGGTTGGCAGGATCCTGCTTAGCCACATCCTTGCGGTTTGCTTTCAATAGTGCCTCCTGCTGTTTCTCCAGTTCATCGGCGATCATCAGCAGGGTCTTTTTCAACAGCTTATCTTCCACCGCCCTCAGCGCCGGCGCTGCTTTATATGCTTTTTTGATCAATGATAGCGTACTGCTCATTATATATAGAATATTAAAAGATCACGATATCGTCCGCATGGGCGGCAATTATATTTTTATGGGCAATCTGTTGATTGATCTCCGCACTGCTTATCCGTGCTTTGGCCACTCCCATGATTGTCCCTTCTTCATTAAGCAACTGAACTACTTCACCTGCAACGAAGTTACCATTTACTTTTCTTATGCCGACAGTGAGCAGGCTCTTCCTGTTGTGCAATGCCTTTGATGCGCCTTTATCAACAGCGATGCCGCCAATCGTAATAGAGCCGCTGGCGAGCCATTTCTGACGGGCTTTGAGATTCGAGGACTTGGGGGCAAAAGTGCTTCCTGCCCTGCCTTCCAGGGCATTCCCTAATGGTAATGTCCCTCCAAGCCCGCAGATAACAACTCTTATTCCTAAGGAAGCCGCCAGCTTAGTGGAAGTCAGCTTGGAAAGCATCCCCCCCAGCCCCACGCTGCTCTTTTCTTTGTTTACAAAGCCTAAAATGGTGGCGTCAATTTTATCCACATACGGGATCACCTGCTTATCATTATTGAGCAACCCGCCGGCTGAAGTGCAGATGATAAGCGTATCGGCATCGAAACCGATGGCGATCAAAGTAGCCAGCTCATCATTGTCGGAAAATTTGAGCTCTATATTGCTTACAAGATCATTTTCATTGACAACGGGCAGTATATCATTTTGCCAGAATTCATGGAAGGTTTCTTTCAACTGCAAAAATTGTTTGCGGTTGGAAAAATGATGCCTTTCACACAAAGCCTGCGCTACCGTGATATTGTATTTGGAAAAATATTTATGATACAACTGTATGAGCATAGGATTGCCCACAGCAGCAGCAGCTTTCCGCTCTGTAATAGAGCCTTTGTAATTTTTAAAAAAAGACTTTCCGCTGCCTACTGCGCCGCTTGATACCAGCACCACATGATAAGACTGACTCAATACCGCCACCTCAGCCGCAATTTTTTTTATTACTGCCTGGTCTATCTTTCCTTCCTTATCTGTGATCACTGCCGTGCCGAGCTTTATTACCAAAACTTTTTTTTGCATAAAACGGTCTCCCCGGTAAAATTGAGCGCAAAAATACGGAGGAGAACGGAAGAATGCTCGGGAGAAGAAAAATTAGAGTGCAGCGGTAATACTGCGCTATTTTTGCGGTCATGAATAATCTTTTTTATCAGATGGAAGCAAGGACACCCGGAGGCAAACCTTTTCCCTTTAAAGATTTGCAGGGAAAAGTGGTATTAATTGTAAATACCGCCACTAAATGCGGGCTTGCACCACAGTTTGAAGGACTGGAAACGCTGTACCAACAATATAAAGACCAGGGGCTTGTAGTGCTTGGCTTTCCCTGCAACCAGTTTGCCGGGCAGGAGCCGGAAACCAATGCAACGGTAGAGCAGGTCTGTAAGATCAATCATGGCGTCACTTTTCTCCTTACAGAAAAATGCGATGTTAACGGGAAAAATACGCATCCTGTATTCAAATATCTTAAGAGCAGGCTCGGGGGGCTTTTCGGGAGCAGGATCAAATGGAATTTTACCAAGTTCCTCGTTGACCGGGAAGGCAATCCTTATAGACGGTATGCGCCTACCACCGCTCCGGCAGCGCTGGAAAAAGACATTGTAACTTTACTGAAAATGAAATAATTTTTCACGCAGCGGCCGCCGCGGGAAACAAAAACAAATACATCATGAAAACCAGTAAAAACAAACTCACCGCTTCACAGGCAGCAGAGCTGATCAGCATACTGCAGACCCGTTTTGAAAAAAACAAAAACCGTCATAAAGGTATTGAATGGAACAAAGTGCAGGCGAAGCTGGAAGCCAGTCCCGGAAAGCTGTGGTCGCTCAATGAAATGGAAATATCAGGTGGAGAACCGGATGTGGTGGGTATTGATAAAAAAACGAACGAATATATTTTTTACGATTGCTCCGCTGAAACACCCAAAGGCCGCCGCAGTATATGCTACGACCCCGAAGCGCTGGAATCAAGGAAGGAACATAAGCCTGCCCACAGCGCCATCGGTATGGCAGATGAAATGGGCATTGAGATGTTGACAGAAGAACAGTACCGGGAACTGCAGCAGTTTGGAGCATTAGACCTGAAGACCTCAAGCTGGGTACTTACTCCTTCTCCTATTCGGAAGCTCGGCGGTGCATTGTTTTGTGACCGGCGGTATGATACTGTATTCGTGTATCACAATGGCGCTGAATCTTACTATGCAGCAAGAGGATTCCGCGGATGGCTAAGGGTTTGAATCTATAGTTCCATAAAATTTACAATAAAGGATATTGCAAAACCTCCTGATGTTGCAAACTTGTAGCCCGGTACTTACAATGAACGCAGGCTTAGCATAGGTATAGGTACCGCTATCTATTCGTACATCATTACCAAATGAGCGCCGGCATTCACACCCCCGTTAGCTTCGTCTATCTTATCTGTTCTATATGAAAAACTACTGTAATTGGCTATTATTCCTAAATGGTTCACGGGTGAAACCGCTGCCTGCGCATTAAAAAAACAGGTCAGGCAGACAAAACATTAACGGTGATGAAATACCCTATTTTTCGTCGGAAAGGTCAGAATATATATCCACTATTTTCCTTCTTCACAATAGCTTCAGCACAGCTTCATCACCCTGCACCGCATTTGCCGGCCTGGGATGGGCTTCCGTAAACACCTGCAGGGCGGAAGGTTCCAGTACTTTTATTTTGCTTTCATCAATATTCCCATTAGCATCCTCCACAGCTTTTATGTCAAGCTTAAGGTACTTTGCCATAAAAGGATACATCGCTTTGCGCTTGGAGGGGCCGTAATCATGCTTCTCATCGGCCAGATGAACAGATGCTACTGTATTTTTCCTGCCATAAAGCGCATATATCTTTTGCATAAAAGGATATTCCGATTCCGGTGTATGCTTTGTCCAGTCGTCGCCGTCAGATATCAACAACATAGGTCTCGGTGCAGTAAGCGCAGCGATCTCCACATTATTGGTTTGATAGCTGCCCTTTTTATGGATGGGCATACCGCTTTCGCAGGAACAGCCCCCAAAGAAATAAGAAGAGACCATCACACACGGCACAGCTACCTTTACCCGCTGATCAAGCGCCATAAGTAAAAATGTTTGGGTGCCGCCTCCCGACTCTCCTGTCATACCAATCCTTTGCGGATCAACACCGGGAAGTGAAAGCAAAAAATCAAGTGCACGCATGCTGTTAATGGTCTGCAGCTTCACTCCCTTAGCAATGTGATGATCGCATTGTTTGGAATCTCCCATACCAACCATGTCCCAGGCAAAAACAACAGCGCCCATCTTTGCCAGCATAGCGCAGCGAACCTGTGTCTGCTCCCTGAATCTTCCCGTGGGATTTTCACCATGCCCGTGAGGACAAAGAATACCTGCATATGATTTTTGCTTTTTTACAGGGCGATACAGGTTGCCTGTTACATAAAATCCCGGGAGGCTCTCAAATGCCACATTTTCTATGGTATAGCCATCCATCACTTTTTTTTCATTGATGATTGGTGCAGTACCGGGACCCGGAGGAATGGTTCCCATCTCCATACCTTCACGTATATGCATGCGGATTTCTCCTGCGCGCTGTTGCCAGTCGCTTAATGAAGCAGGAATATGTTGATCCAAAAATGCCTGCCCCTGCTCTTCTGTGAAATAAGCGCCCTGGCAAAGTTCTACCTGTGCCTTACCGCAAAAAAACATTGCAAAACAGCAGCAAAGGACTATTGTAATTTTTTTCATATCCGTACCGTTGAAGAGGTTAAAAAACAAGGTTGATCTGGCACTAATTTAAAGGATTATTACAGAATTAAAATAAAAAAGCTACTGCACATATCCATATACGTACAGCAGCTTTTACCATTATTTGTGCTATATCAGTGCTTCAGGGAATCCACCACTTTTTTTGCTTTGTCACCTGCTTTCTTTGCGCCTTCCTTAATGGCTTTGCCGGCATCTTCAGCGCCTTCCTTTACGGCACGGGCAGCATCCTTTGCTCCTTCCTTTACAGCTTCGCCGGCATCTTTCGCTCCTTCTTTCGTTGCATCCCAGGCGTTGGCAATGGCATTGCCGGTCTTATCAAAAAACTGACCGGTTTTCTTTACCGACTCTCCCTCTTTAATGCTGATCATCTTTCCGTCTTTGCCGGTAACATTTCCCTTTACTGAAATTACAGTGCCGTCATCCAGGGTAATATCTTTTTCCGCAACAGCCCAGCCACCGTTTTTGTATACCATCAGCTTCCCGTCCTTCCACATTACATCGCCATCTTCGGCAGTATAAGTTGTTGTTGTGGTGGTAGTAACTGTAGAAACTTTTCCCGAATCAGAGAGTGCAACCTCAGTATCTGAGGTAGTAACTTCAGTGGAATCATTATTACCGCAAGAAGCAAACATAGCCGCCAGCGCAGCCAAAAAAAGTGTTTTTTTCATGTTTATTGTTGAGTTTAATGAAGAGGATAAATCCAAAAGAATGCCAGTTTTCAGGTAACGACATTTAATCCCTGTTCCTCCCTGCTTCTCCCGGATACAGCGCCGGCAAAGGATCGCTCTGCCAGTATTCTTTTGAAGCGATATTCATTACCGTCAGCCTTCCTTTAAATGCTGCCCCGGTATCAATATTCCATACATTGCCTCCCCGCATGGGTACATCCACATCGTAGTATAAAGTTGGCGTATGACCGATAAATATCTCATCAAACAGTTTAAGTCGTTTTGGATACAACAGCGACTCCCGGGGCATATCTCTCATGCTCCGCGCCGTTTCCCAGAGCGTTCTGTCCCACGCAACATTGGAAGGATACAATTCATGCTGCGGTCCATGCATGGAAGTAAAGCCCGCATGTACAAAAAGGCGGTTGTTTTCATCAATATAGTATAATTGCATTTGTTCAAAAAAATGCAGGTGCTGTCGCCGTAAATAAGATGCTACAGTTGAATATCCGTTTACAGTAGACTGCCCTCCGTGAAATAACCAGGAGCTATCAGCATCTCCTGTGCGAAGCCAGACTTCACACCATTCGTCGTGATTGCCTTTAAGAATGATACATTGCTGCCGTGCAGACAGTTCAATCAGATAGTCTATCACCTGAGGTGATTCACTCCAGCCATCCACATAATCACCTAAAAAGATCAATATATCATCGGTAGTAACAGCAGCCCGGTCAAACACCTGAAGCAATGCACGAAGTCCGCCATGTATATCACCAATTACCAGCCTGCGTTTCATGAATGCTATGTTTTATTTTGAAGAGATTATTTGGTTAATATAATGCCCGCTGCTTTTCTCAAAACAGCGGGCAAAAAATAAATTCAAATATAATTCCTTATCTATTACAGCGGCCGTATCATAATATTCTTATAATAGGCCTTATTGCCATGATCCTGCAATGCAATTTTGCCGATCTTTGCCAGGCCATAGTCAGGATAATCTTTCCACTTGCCTTCTGTTCTTTTCTTATTCCAGTCATCGCTCCAGGCTTCAAATTCCACTATCTTTTCGCCGTTCAGCCAATGTTCTACATGCCCGTGATCAAAAATGATCTTACTGCTGTTCCATTCTCCTACGGGTTTTAATTGTTTCTTATCATTCGGCACGGTCATCGCATAATCCGCCCCGGCTTTCTGCCACTCTTCCAGCTTTGCAGGGAAACCCACATCGTCAATCACCTGGTATTCCGGTCCTGTTTCATAAGGCGCTTTATATTTAGCATCTTCTATCACATGATACATTACACCGCTGTTGCTCCCTTTGTCTACTTTCCAGTCCCAGGTCAGTTCAAAATTGTCGTAAGAGCTATCACTCACCAGGTCGCCGCCATGCGCATCTTTGGCAGCGCCAAGACAAACCAGAGCGCCATCTTCTACCTTCCAGTTGGTTACAGCTCCGGTCTTATTGAATCCATGCCAGCCCGCCAGCGTACTGCCATCAAAGAGACTTACCGCGGCAGCTGCCGAGGATGCCGCAGGCTCTTGTACAGGAGCAGGGGATGCAGTACTGTCCGCTTCAGGCGCTTTACTGCCATCGCCACATGATACGGCAGCTACAGAAATGGCGACAATCGCCCATTGATACATTTTTCTTTTCATTCTGATTGTAAATTTTAAACTTAAAAAGAAGTTACAGATTACAGGTTTCAGGTTCGCCTCTCACCTCTATCGTCTCACTTCTCACTATTCACTTTTCACCAAAAGACACCGCCTTACCCGTTGCCGCTGATGTTTTCGCCGCTTCAAGGATCCTTACTACCATCATATTATTGTCTTGGGCATAGAGGCTGTAAGGCGCCATCTTTATTTTTCCTTTTACCACATCGGCAAAATATTTGAACGGGTCTTCATACACAGGAATATCTGCAGCCGTATACTTCCGGGTCTGCTCGGTCTCATCATCTTTTCTGCGGATATGCATCAGGGTGTTATTTACCGTTTTCACATATCCCGTAGTGCCATACAGCTCCATATCCTTACGATTGAAAGGCCAGTTCCAGGAAGCCTGCAGGATAGCCTGAAAATGGGGATAAGAGATCACTATGGTGGCTTCATCATCTACCCTTGGATATATCTCCGGCTTGAACCGGCGTGTTACCGCGCTAACAGACAATGGCCGCTCTCCCTTGGCAAGCCAGGTCATTAAATTAGCCCCATAACACCCGAAGTCAATTATCGCTCCTCCTCCGTTTTTCACGGGGTCGGTAAGCCAGTTGAAGAAATCATCGCTCACCCCGATCTCTCTCGGCCCCTGGTGCCCGTGATGAAAAACCGCTTTTCGAAAATTACCGATATAGCTGCTGTCATATATCAGCTGATATGCTTTCGCCGTAGCGGGATACCAGGAAGTTTCATAATCAGTGAGCAGGAAAATATTATATTTTTTTGCAAGCGCCTCCATTTCCAACGCATGCTTTACACTAACTGCCAGAGGCTTTTCTACCATCACATGTATCCCTCTCGGCGCACAGGCTTTTACAACCGCCAGGTGATCATAGATCGAACCGAATGCCACTACCGCCTCCGGCTTTACTTTGTCCAGCATAGCATTAAGATCATCAAACATAATGCCGCGGTTCAGCTTATACTCTTGGGCAGATCTTTCTGAAAGCCCTTTATCAGGTTCATATATACCAACTACCTCCACAATATTGTCGGGTTTACGCCCCAGGATCCATGCGGAATGCCCGTGAGAGATGCCCGCTACGGCTATGCGCAATGGCGTCTCCTGCGCCGTGACAGCCGCACAACACAACAGGCAGGATACAAAACAAATTAAAAATCGAAAATGAAGCATTGTGGTAAGGTTACTGGTTACAGGTCTCAGGCACAACTTGTTACCTGATAGCTCACAGTCTATAGCTAATTCACCTCCAGCTCATCTTTAGATGGCAGCTTGGGGAACGGGGCATGCGGGTCGCGCTGGTACCAGAACACTACGGAAGCAATATCTGAGTGCTGGGCAAGATACCTTCCGCCACTGCGCCAGCCGAGATCCTGGATAGTGACTTTCAGATCTTTATCAAACCGTATCGGGTCCATAATATGCCAGCGGTACAGACCAAAGCGCTGCTGGGTTTTATATATACCATCCGGCTTGATGACCTGCAACAATCCCGAATAGGGACGGTTGAACACTTCATAGTTATGTGTAATCCTGTTCTCAAAATTATATGAGCCACAGAAATAATCTTCTGTGCCTGTTCCGCAAATAGTAGGGAATTTGGTATCACCGTCAATAAAAAACTTGATCTCTCCTTCGCCCCACCATCCATTATTATTGACGCCCCATGCAAGGTATACACCTACATACTGACCTTTCCCTTTAATGCCATCCACAATAGTATAGTCGGATGTCGTATTGGTATTGGCGCGACGGAACTGTGCATGAAAATAACCTGCATCCTCAGGCACTTCTGTTAAAGTATAATCCACCTGGTAGTATAAAACCATTCTTTCCGTATTAATATTCTCCATGGTGATCCTGCATTTTTTCCGGAATGGCATTACCCAGTAACAATTAAAGGCGCTCCCGGGATTCACACAAACCGCAAGAGAGGCTAACGGCGCATACTCACCCCAGCCGTTACCAAAAAAATCGCCCACAGGGCATTCCACGGACGGTTCTTTCTCGTCATCCCAGTAAAAGCGAAGAATAGAATTCCTCCAGACTCCTGTCGGCGTCATCCATATATGCTGAATGGCTCCCGGGCCGTCAATATTTGCCAGGGTAAGCGTTTCACCGGGCTCTATAATTACAAACGGGTTCACTTTCCATCCCTGCCCGAGATCACGGGCAGCATTATGTGCATTGGCAACGTTACGCTTGTCCTTGTCTGCAGGGTTGGCCATACCTCCTTTTCCCTTTTCACCGGTAAAGTTCTCCGGGCTTACAGACCGCGTTTTAGCGTCAGACAGGCGGAACAGGTTGCCCATATTCATATCGAGCCCGTTAAAGTTGTTTTTTTGGGCAAAAGCAATAGTCAGTAAGCAAATGCATGCAAAGAAGCAACTGAAAAAATGTTTCATGTTTATGCTTGTTTTTATAATGAATCCCGAAAAATACAATTTCATGATCAGGAGGACAATGCAGTTTCCTTACCTGCAAGCATTACTTTCTGCACAGGTATTTTACCATAAATTACATCCATCGTCACTTTGCCATTCCTGAAATACACGTTCCCGAAACCTGTTTCCGTAGCAATAAAGGATGTAAAGTCTCCTATCTTTGAATCAACATATAACTTTTTATCAACAGCATCATACCTTACCCCGGTGAGGCCTTGCAGCAGCCCGTAGCTCGACAATGCCCTTCCATACCAGCTTCCGCATTCATATTCATTAAAAGGGTTCCGGATCTTGCCGCTGTACCTATTGCGGCAGGTACGTACAATTTCCGCCCCCTCCTCTACATTCCCCATCAGCATTAAATGCGACGCCACCTGATATTCTATGCCCGTCCATACCTCATCGCTGTATACAAAAGGCAGGGACAGTTTTCCACCCTTAGGCCAGGTGCACAGCAATAATCCACCCTCCTCTCCTACCGCATAGGCAGGACGTTGGGGATTGGCATGCTCACTGAGGTTTTTCTTCAGGTTATATTTATATACGGACAATAAATGAGATTTTACTTTAGCTGCATCCACAGGGTTGTCAAGCCCGCACATCATGGCAATCCATCCGCCTAATATACCGTCTGACAAACAACCTTTGCCATACTGGTATTTAGGTCCTTCTTTCTGCAATAAGGCTATGGCTTCGGCTGAGTATTCGCCCCCAAAAGATTTTCTGGCGGCTTCCACAGGATCAGGCGCGTTAAGCCCTTTATATTGAATCTGCTGAATGAAATATTCTCCATTATACAATTCACTCTCCATATACTTCCTGCCTTTTTCATACAGCTTCTGGTAGGAGGATATATTTATCTTCATGAATTTGCCCATCCTGCAAAAAGCATCCAGGGCGCCAAGATAAAAGCTGGTGCACATTCCATCCGGTCCCCAGAATTCTATGTCGTAGGTATTATGATGAGGCTCTTCTACCAGTCCTTTACCGCGGGGATCCCAGGTGCGGATACAATAATCCATGCTTTGCTTCACCAGCGGGAATAATTTTTTTAACCATTCGTTATCCCCGGATATCCGCCAGTCACGGTATACTTTCATTATCCCGCCAAGCTGGCCGTCTGCAGCAGCATAAAAAGTATGGGTGGCGGGGCTGATCGGTATATTGGATCTAAAGTTCTGATGTCCTTCTTCATTCTGGCTTTCGCAAAATTCCGTATGTCTCAGTGTGCGCTCAAGGGAAGGAAACAAATGCGCAATGGCCTGCGCATAATTCCATACATGCGTGCATGACCCGTGACAGCAGCCTCCTTCATCGCCACAACCTTCAAAATTCCATAACCTTCCGTCATACTGCCGCATTACCGTTGGCGTTTTAAGTATTGTAAGATTGGCAGTTACGGCTTCCATCACTTCTGCAGGAAGGGTGCTGGCATAAAAAGCTTTGGTAAAAAGTGCTGTTTTCTCCTGCAATGCATCATACTGCTGTCTCCAGTAATCTGTTACATCCCCAATATCCTTAAACCTGCTGCTGTACCAAGGGTGGTAATTGACCTGCTGCGTATCTATTTTGTCGCCGAGCTCATCTGATGTATTACAGCAACCCGGACTGATGCATTTCTCTTTATCCCTGCTTACATCACCTATATGCATATCCGAAAAAGGTATATACCATGACATTAATACCCGGATGATCTTCTTTTCACCCGGCAGTAAAGAGAAAGGCACAAAGACAGAAGCGCCGGGAGCATCGGATTCGACCGGTGGGTTGTTTTTTATTTCGCCGTCCCTGATAGTATTCCATATCATAGTAAGCGGGTCCCACCACCCGCCACGAAACCAGCAATGATCCACCACCGCATTCGTATCGTCGGTGAAGACGGCGAAATCACCCTGTAATTGTGGCTTTTCAGTAGTGCCGTTTTGCGACAGTACAAAGCCGTTCCGCATTTTCTTTATGGTTCCCTTCTGTTCATCAGTAACCATGAAGTTCCTGGAGTTATAGGAAAACACAGCTTCCGCTTTTGTATTAGAGGTATTGGTAAAATGATATTCCAGCGAGCCCACAGGCAGGCTAGAGTTATCTGCATCTCCGGGAATGAAAGGGCTCCAGCCTTTCAGTTCCACAGCCAGTGGAAGGTCTTCATCTTTAAGAGTAATAGTGCCAAAGGGGAAATTGGTATTGAACATAATATTACGAAACCGCGGCAGTCCATAAGTGGTCATGGGAGCGCCATTGCCGGTATCGGGTCTGCCGAATATCTTCCATTCCGGGACGGGTCCCTCGATCACCTTTGCACCATTAATGATGCCTTTTACCGAAACTGCGGCAAACATTGTTGGCTCATTAAACATCTGAGGACGATGGTGCACAGACATGTGCGATATAGCGCCGCAGCCTTCAAGGCAAAACATCCCTGCCCCGATACCGCCTATCGGAAAAGCAATACGGCGGAGATGATCACCGGAATAAGCTCCGTTAAAAGTATGGGCTGCTGCTTCATGTGCCGGGGATCTTTCGTTTTTAGCCATCACGGGATTTGCGGCAATATTCTTACTGATAGCGATGCCCGGCACTACCGAGATTCCTAACCCGCTCAGTGTTACATGCTTTAAAAATAAACGACGGTCTTTTTTTGCCTTCATATACCAAAGCATTTAGAAGGTTACGTTGTGATATATTAAAAATCAATGAATGCCGTTAGCTGCTGCGATGCATTTACCTGTGTTTCATCAAAGGAAAGGGTGATATTATTTTCAGGTTGGGCAAAGCTACAGGGGATCGGTTTACCATCAAGTATTAATTGCACTTTCTTTGCTTTGCCTGGCAATTCAACGGATAATTGTTTTAACCGCAGTTTTCCGTACTCTAAAGATATAGTATTCACCTGTTGTCCTGTGCTTCTTTCCTGGCTAATATTTCCCCAGCCTTCCGCCGCTGTAAAAAAACCTTTGAATTTTTTCTTTTGAACCGCAGGAATATATGCCAGCGTTTTAGCAGGTCCGTCGTACACAAAATTTTCAAGCGCCAGTAATACGCCCCAGGAGGCAAGCGCTCTTGCATAATGATCGCCGCATTCTATTTCATTCCAGGGATTATGTTTTTCAGGACTATAACGTTCATGGATACCCTTAACTATAGAAAGTCCTTCATCTGTCATGCCTTCATAGATCATATTAGTGGCTACCTGGTATTCCATGCCGGTCCATACTTCATCACGGTAACGCACCCCATCTTCTCCCATATGCTTACTTTTGGGCCAGGTAGCTACCAAAAGTCCCGGTTCGCCGGCATCGGCATATATTCTTTCCGGCTTGTGCATTCTGGTTTGTACACTTACATCAGGCGCCCAATTATATTTCCAGATAGATTGCAGGGTTGTTCTCACCTTATCCTCCGGGTATATATATCCGGTATTGTTTAAATGCGCCCAGGTTTGCCCAAACATCTGGTCGCTCAGGCAGCCATCAGCATATTGCGACAGCGGATGTTTGATGAGATCCACATCCTGCACAAAATATTCTCCATTCCATAGCCTCTCGACGCTTTTGTTACTTCCGCTGATAAAGATGCTGTCGCAATGTTTTGAAAAAGTCGTATCCTTCATCAGCATAGCCATTTTTGACGCCGCTCTTAATGCAGCAAGATATAAGCCACCTACGTAAGTGTTAGCTCCATAAAACGCTATATCGTATGTATTCGACTGCTCCTTTTCTATTAACCCATCCGCATTACCGTCTTCTTTAATTATAAATTCAGTTGCCCTTTTTATTTTATCCCAGTTGCGCGAAAGCAACAGGTCATCCTTTGAAGCAAGATGCTCACGGTAAGCTTTTAATATAGCGCCTGCATGCCCGTCAATGAGTATACCGCCCCATCCATTACGTGCCTGTATGCCTCCATCCGCCTGGAAAGAAGTACCATAGTCCGTTTTTTCCCTGATATTCCTTTCCAGTTCGGGGAACAAATGTGATAACGCCTGCTCGTAATTCCATACATGCGTGCAGGTGCCCACACATGATCCTACTCCTTCCCAGGCCCAGAACTTATCATTTGCCCACCACTGGCAGGTTTCGGTAGCCAACGTGGACACCGGCATCATGATACGCTGTATCAGCCAGTACGGGAGGGAACTATTATTGTAATAGCTGTCATGAAAACGAAAGGTCTCTTTTGCCAGCCTGTCCATATTCGTATGCAGCCAGCCTGCTACGTCAAGGGCATCATCATACCAGTTGGCATACATATTCCCTATTGCGGGGCCTTCAGTAGGGATCGGCATATTCCAGTTGCCCCCCTCCCCGTATTGTATAGGGCGGTTGGGAAAATACCAGGTAAGCAAAAATGTGAGATCCTTTGATTCCCCCGGAGCAAGCGCTACTGATGCCCCTGCTGCTCCCAGCAGCTTTTCTCCCAAAGGTTTTGTGGACTGCACAGCATTGCTTATCGTTTGGCCGGCGCCGTTATAGTCGCTTGCAGCAAAGCCATTGCCGTCTAACATACTTAATGCCACATTCCCGAAATAAGGATGGTTTTCCGGGAAATATTTTTCTTTGGCAGGCAGGTTACTGAATGCGATCTCATCCACGTTGATATGCCCCCAGCTACCGGTTTCATTATCTACTATTTCGATATATGCTTTTTGTCCTTTAAGTGAACTTACATCCCAGCTTATCTCTTTTAATGTTTCATCACTGTTTCCCGTAGCCGTTTTTTCAATATTTCCTTTTACAACAAGATTTATACAGGTCCTGCCACGGTAAGGACCGCCACCCAGCTTAAAATTGATATAGTCTTCTTTAATTACAAAAACGGGAGAGGTAAGCTTGCCGGTGCCGCTGTCGCCGTATTGGGTTAGCTTGGAATTGATAAGATAATTACCTGTCTGCCCGGTAACAAAATCCTTTTTTGCTGCTTCATTGGTAACAGGGATTTTACCAAACGCTGTGCCTTCAACTTTCCATTTGCCATAGCTGCCCGATTCAAAATCCTGGAACATAGTGCTGCGACGTTCAACTTTGGGAAGATGGTGTGCTTTTACCAGATCCATTATCACGGAAACCATTCCATCTTTTTTAATTACCCGGTTGCGAAGCGTACCATTTGCTTCATCCTTCAGATCAATACATACAAGATTTTGCAGCCAGCCGGTAAGGTCAATAGTAAGCGGTGCAGACGAAATATTTTTTACAGTATAACGGAGTACTGTACCCGGCGTAGCAGATTCTTTTGCATTCAGTGGTATAAAAGGTGAAAACACTGTAGCATCCACCTGCACCGGGAGCGGGTCTTTAGTGGAGGCATAATTAATTTTAGCAATGGGGTATTCACCAATAAAAGAAATATCATCAAAACCTTTTTTACTGAGCTGCCTGGTAATATGTTTATCTCCCTGGCTGACCGTAATAGCAAATCCCTGGTCAATATAGCTGAAGGGCTCAAAAGTCTGGTAACATACTTTCCAGGGACCAAGCGCTGTCTCAAAATTAAGAAGGTAGTCTATGCCGTAACCGGTATTGTAAGCATTATTAGCAATCCACCAGTTGGCAAGCGTTCCATCACCACGAACATACAATTGACCGGCCGCTATTCCACCACAGGGCATTCCGATAGTGGTAAGCTCTTTACCTTTATATATTTTCCTTTCATTCTGCCAGAGCGATTGCTGCCACTGCGCCGACAGTTTTTTATCCAGAGGAACGAAATGTGTGGGATCTGTGGATTGGGCTGAAAGATACCCGCCAAAACATATGCAGGTAATAAAAAGCAAAAGACGCATATCAATTAATGAGTTGATGAGTTTGAGGTACTAAAAATATGCCTAAACGATTTAAGTAGCAAAAGTGAAGAGATTTTGGGTTTGTAGTTTAGAGTTTATCGTTAGGTATGATTCAATCATAAACAGTAAACGACAAACGATAAAACCGCCTTCGTGCAACTTCGTGCCTCCATATCTTCGTGGTTCAAACCCTATAATTTTTCCACTATTTGTTCCGGGAGAATATACCCTTCATCCAGTTCAATGATCTGAAGGTTTCTGAATTCAATCCTGGCGCCTTCAGCCTCCAGGCATAAATAGCCTTTACGCCGGGAAGACTGCCGGATCCCGTTGACATATTTTCCGTTGACAGACAGCTTTATGGTTCCATCTACACAAACAACCGTGTATTTATTCCATTGACCAACCCCAAGGCACCTGTTCTCTATGGATTTGCTTCTTTCCCCACGCGGATTATCGGGAATGGTTTTGGTTTTGCCGGCGCCAAAAAGCTCGCCATGAACGTAGGCAATAGGAGGCGTTTCGCCATTGCGTTTGTTCTGGTTCACCCAGTCCAGTTCCAGCATTTGCACTTCCACACCACTGGGCAGCCGGCTATGCTCCTCCGGTTGTGCATCGCACCACACAAAAATGCCGGAGTTACCTCCTTTTTCCATATGTCTCCATTCTACCTGCATTATAAAGTTCTGATACATCCTTTCCGAACGCACAACGCCGATCGGCAATCCGTTATCAACGAGTATATCTCCTTCTTTATGCCATGTCGTATCGGTAGTGTTAACGTCTACCCAGCGTAAAGGTTCAGCAGCATTATTCCCCACAATCAGTTTGTCAAAATGCTTTCTTTGTCCAAATTCAAAAAGTGTGTTCTGGCTGATAGCGGGCGAATATATAGCGAGAGTCAAAATGAAAAGAATATGTTTCAGATTCATTATAGTCTGTTTTAAGCATCAAGATAAGATACAGTAAGGAAGCAGCAAGCAGCTGTTTTGAAAAGTATAATTATTGATTTTCAGCAAAATGTCTTTCAAATAACAAACGATTATAAAAACAATCTATAAATTGACAAGACATTTGTTATTATCAATGTAAATATTGATAAAACAACTATATTTGTCAATGTAAATATTGATAAAGTGAAAAAATTTAACTTATTAAGGAAACAGTTAGCCCCAAAACAGGCAGCTTTCCGCTCTGCTAAAACCATTGTGAATCCTGCCAATGGTTGGTTGAACGCCGTGCGCACTTCTCTGGGAATGTCGCTGGAACAGGTGGCTCATAAACTGGGGGTAAGCAAGCAGAATGTGCAAAGCCTGGAGATGAGAGAAAAACAAAAAACGATTTCTCTCAAATCCCTGGAAACAGTTGCCCATGCCATGGATATGCAGTTGGTGTATGCCCTGATACCTAAAGACGACACATTGGATGCATTAATTGAAAGAAAAGCTGAAGCGCTGGCATACGACCTTGTACAACGTACAGCTCAAACAATGATCCTGGAAGACCAGGAAGTTCCCTATGAGCGGTTGAAAGAAGCTGTAGCAGAACGCAAACAGGAGATCATCCAAAATAATCCAAAGACCTTATGGGATTGAACCTGAATTATCAATATGGACAAACACCCCTGGAGGAAGAGGAAATGGAAGGTTTAAAGATCGCGTCCATTTCCACCAAAGCTGAATTGGATGAATTTGAGCGGATGAATATTGAAGATGCATTGCGATGGGTATTAGGTAAAAAATGGGAGGCTGAAAAAATCCTTACAGAAAATTTTACTTGCGACCTGCACCACCGGATGTACGGGAAAGTATGGAAGTGGGCAGGCGCATTTCGAACTACGGCAAAAAACATTGGTGTACCGGCTTTTGGAATTCCTGTTGCCTTGCGGCAATTGCTGGACGACACCATGTACTGGATTCAACATGGTACGTTTCCCCCTGATGAAACAGCCATTCAATTCAAGCATCGTCTGGTGAGCATTCATTGCTTTCCTAATGGCAACGGCAGGCACAGCCGTTTAATGGCTGATATTATTGCTGAAAAAATTTTTCGGCTACCGGTATTTACATGGGGCCACCTTTCTTATCACAATTCATCTGAAGCGCGAAAAATATATATTGAAGCGGTAAAAGCGGCGGATAGGGGTAATATAAATGGTTTGCTTGATTTTGCACGGGGGTAGAAGAACAGGGAGAGTCTTCAGGATGGTCTTCACTACCGCTTCTCACCCTTCATAAAGAAATGTCCAAACATGGAATCAATCTGGAAACATTTCAACCCTGTATCTTTTAATCGTTGGACATCCTGAACAATTTCTTCTTCCGTTGCTTTCGATCTTTTATACCGCCATTCATTCACTACTCCTACCGCCATAATACTATTTAGCTTCGCCCATTCCACATCATCTTTTGTCAGGTCAGCGCCAAACAGATAATACTGCGCCGGATCATAACCGGGCTTCAACATATTCTCTTCCAACTGTTGCCGTGTGCAGCTTAGTTTGACTTTTCCGGTAAAAAACGGCGTGGATGCTTCCGTACCTATCATCAATGCCTGCGACCGGAGACCGTACTTTTCCATCAGGTCAACCACTCTTTGAAACAGCACAGTGTCATCACCTGTGATTTTGTTATCAATCATCAGTTGTATTTTACCGCTACAGTATTGCAACACCTCTTCAAACCGTAATACACGACTACCGCCACGGTCGCTGCGTAATTTGCTGATCTCATTCCATGTCATATCTGTAACCTGGCGGTTCACATTATAGTATTTCTTAAAATCAGGATCGTGCTGTATGATCAGCTCGCTGTCTTTAGTAAGGCGCAGATCCACTTCTACCATATCATATCCGCCTTTCACCGCCGCCTGCAACGCCGGAAGACTGTTTTCTGCTTTGCTGCTGTCCAGAATGCCTCCCCTGTGCGCAATCAAAAAATAATTGCGATGCTGATAAGTACGGGCAGATTGCCCGTAAAGGACGCCGGAGACAGTGCCTGAGAGCGTAACAGCAAATAAAAATATTTTCAAACTCATCGCCAGTTTTTTTGAAATTCAGTGTTCAAATATAATATATATGATCCCCGAAGACTGTCTCTCCCGCTACAATATTCATTTGATCCAAATCTTTCTGCCGGCGGGATCACAGTAATCAAGGAAATATATGCAGCGATAATTGAAATATACCTGTTTGCTTCATATATCACTCTCTTATAAGAATTGCAAACGTTTGAAATTTTATCTGTACTTGAAAAATGATAATGTTCACTACTTTGTAGTGGTTATTACTGACATTTTGCTATGACACAAATTTGATGATAAAATAACATTATCCGGGAAGTTACCTGATTCAACTGTTTACTTTTGTAAAAAGAAATTATTAAAAGCGCTGACACCGGCAATTTCCGGGTCTGACCAAAGCTAATGAAAGGGTATCCACTAAACAGCGACGATGCATTGCTCTGTCTTTTAGCTCAGGATGATGAACTTGCATTCAATGAAATATACCGGAGGTATTGGAGAATACTTTTCGGGATAGCTTCAGTGAAGCTTAAAAGTTCATTTCTTGCAGAAGATATTATACATGATGTTTTTGCCAGCCTCTGGAAAAACCGCAAAAGCATATATATCCAGTCGCTGCAGCATTACCTGGCTTCCTCCACGCGATATATGGTATTTAAAGCTATACGTAAAAGCACTCTTCAACAACATTCACAACAATCACTGCACAGCGTTTACGTTGAATTTAAACTTGAAGACAGCCTGCACAACAAATGCCTCCTGGAATTTGTGACCAGAGAAATTGACACACTGCCTCTCCGGTGCCGCACCATTTTTAAATACAGCCGAGAAAGGGGCATGAGCAACAAAGAAATTGCGATGGAAATGCAGATCAGCTCCAAAACAGTTGAAAACCAAATCAACAAGGCATTGCATCATCTGCGGTTTTCGATGAAAAAAATGCTCCAGGTGTTTTTTTGAAGAGAGTTACAGATTTCAACCAACCTGAAACCTGTAACCCGAAACTATCCTAAACTTTTTTTTATCCCACATAGGTGCTGCTCCTCTCCCGCGGCACTATAGTATGAAATGCAGCATATTCCTGATCATATAAAAGCTTTGATCCAGAAATGTCTTGACGGCACCAGTACTCCTGAAGAAAAAAGGATGCTGGATGAATGGTATTACAACTTTTCACCTGAAGATCCCGGCTTTCTTTCGGATGAAACCGAAGCGGCGATCGGCAGAAGAATCAAAAGCAGGCTGGATGAATACGTGCTTCATGAAACAGGCAGGCATCGCAGCAGGAAACGATCCGGCTTTATCCGGGCGGCAGTTATACTCTCCGTAACCGGCGTTGCATTATTATTGTATTATATCACCGCCGGCCGCGGGGAAAGAGAAAAGATTGTTCAGGAAACCGCAGCTGCAGCGCCGGTTACAGACATCATTCCCGGGTCCAACAAAGCGATACTTACACTCGGGGATGGCTCAACGATGGTATTAGACACTGCCTCCAACGGGCAGGTAGGCACCCAGGGAAATATCAAAGTGATCAAGCTCAATAGCGGGCAGCTAAAATACCTGAAAGGCAAACAGGGTCAAATGACCGGAGGTACAATATATAACACCATCTCTACTCCGAAGGGCGGGCAGTACCAGGTAGTGCTGGCCGACGGGTCAAAAATATGGCTGAATGCATCTTCGTCGCTCCGGTTCCCCACAGAGTTCCGGGACAAGATAAGAGAAGTAGAAGTGACCGGCGAAGCCTATTGTGAAATAGTGCATAACGCATCAAAGCCTTTCCGGTTAAAGGTGAAAGAGATGCAGGTGAATGTACTGGGCACTCACTTCGACGTGATGGCTTATGACAATGAAAACGCCATTAAAACCACATTGCTGGAGGGATCTCTGCGGGTAAGCAATGCTACAGGCGCTTCCCTTATAACGCCGGGCCAGCAGGCAGTACTGCACAAAAACGGGTCGTTTCAGCTTGTATCCAATGCAGATGTGGAAGAAGCTGTAGCATGGAAGAATGGAAAGTTTGTCTTTAACAGTGCAGATATCCATACCATCATGCGGCAGATAGAGCGATGGTATGATGTAGATATAAGTTTTGAAAGAGAAGCAGACCTGCATTTTACAGGACAGCTCAGCCGGTACATAAATGTATCAGAGCTGCTCCGAAAATTAGAGCTGACCAACGAAGTACATTTCAGGATTGAGAAAGGCAAAATAACCGTTTTGCCATAGTCATTATAAACATTGTTTCACCCAAATTAATTGTAAAAAAAACTAACAAAGTTATGGATCGTCCTACTGTTCCGATTCGTTCTTACAGAAACAGGATATTACGTACTGTAAGGATAATGAAGTTTACCGCCTTCCTGATTGTTGCGGTTTACCTGAAAGTAAACGGAGAGGTTTATGCACAGGAAATAAATCTTTCCATGAAGAATGCTCCTATCTCAAAGGTGCTTAAAGCCATACAAAAACAATCGGCTTACCAGTTCCTGTATTCAGATGAAATACTTGATGCCGGCAAACGCATTGACCTCATGCTGAAAGGAGCCAGTATACGCGAAGCCATGGAAAAATGCTTAGGGTCAGAAGGTTTGGATTTTGTAATAGATGATAAGACTATTATCATCCGTCGTAAACAAAATATTCCTGCCAGTCCCACAGTTCCCGTTGCCGCAGACATTACCGGGAAGATCCTTAATGAAAAAGGCGAGCCTGTTTCCGGCGCTTCGATAGTGGTAAAAGGCGGCAATGCAGGCACCAGTTCTGATGCTTCGGGCAATTTCAGGTTGCAAAGCACACAGAGCAGGGTTACCCTGGTAGTATCGTCTGTCGGCTACGAAACAAAAGAGGTTACCGTAACCGGCGCCGGCCCGGTGAATATTGTGCTTTCTCCTAAAGACAATACCGCAGAAGAGATAGTGGTGATAGGCTATGGCACACAAAAGAAAGTAGATGTGACAGGCGCTATTTCTACCATAAAAGCTGCTGATGTAAACCAGGGTATTAACCAGTCGGTATCGCATGCTTTACAGGGCAGGGCCTCGGGTGTTACCGTTATACAAAACTCCGGCGCTCCCGGCGAAGGCGTTGAAATAAGAGTAAGAGGCTCAGGCTCTATAAATGATAACAGCCCGCTCTATGTGGTGGATGGTATCATTTCCGGCGGGATAAGCGGGTTGAATCCTGCCGACATAGAAAGCATCTCCGTATTGAAAGACGCTGCATCCGCAGCCATATATGGTTCCCGTGGTGCAAACGGCGTGGTAATCGTAACTACCAAAAAAGGCAGGAGAGATCAGAAAACAACGATCTCCTACAATACCAGTCATGGCATACAGCAGGCATGGAGGATGCCCAAAGCCTTAAATGCGGAACAAAGGAACCTGATCCATAAAGAAGCATTGACAAATGACGGCACCCCTTCTACAGACGCTGTCTGGGATTATTACAACGACCCGGACAACGCCGTTACCCGGACAGACTGGTTTAAAGAAGTATTAAAACCTGCTTATGTAGCCACGCACGACCTGGCTATCAGAGGAGGCAGCAGCCGCTCAAATTATTCTTTCAGCCTGGGCTACTTAGACAATAATGGTATTGTAATGGGTACCAATTTTAAACGCTACAATATCAGGTTCAACAGCCAGCATGAATTATTTAAAAATTTGACGTTTGGTGAAAATATTTCCGCCGTAATAACCGATCAGAAGTCCGGAGAATTCCGGGGCGCCTATGATGGTGTATTAAGCTCCGCACTTTTCGACTTTAGAAATATACCTGTATGGGCAGACAAGGCTAACGGTGTTTATGGTACTCCTTCCGGTGACTTTCCAAACCCCGTAGCATCGCTCAATAACAGGACTTACCGGAATAAAGGAATAGGATTCGGAGGAAATGCATACCTGGAATATAAGTTCCTCGGCATGTTCACTGCAAAAACAGATTTTGCGTATAGTCTCGGGTATGGCAAAAACAAAAACTTTGTTGCTATTGCGCAGGGAGCAGGCAGAGGATTCAACAAAAAGAATTCATTATCGGAATACTTTGCTACTAACAATACCTGGATATGGAACAACACCCTGACTTTTGACAAGAGCTTTGGCGATCACCATGTTTCAGCGCTTATAGGAATGTCGTCGGAAGCCGGGTATAATGACTGGACATCGAGCGGAACAGCTAACGATTTCAGTAACCAGGAAGAAGCTTTACGCTACTTCAATAATGCAGGCACATTTCCAGACCATGTAACCGGCAGCGCTGACGATTATTCACTGGTAGGCTATTTTGGAAGAGTAAGTTATGCTTTCCGGGATAAATATCTGCTGGCTGCCAATATCCGCAGGGACGGCTCTTCAAAGTTTGCGCCTGAATACCGCTGGGGTACCTTCCCCTCAGTTTCCGGTGGCTGGAGAATTTCCAAAGAGAACTTTTTTGAGCCGGCTACCAATGTAGTATCCGATCTCAAGATCAGGGCAAGCTGGGGGCAGTTAGGTAATGATAAAATACCCAACTATCAATACTACAGCACGGTAAGCAGTGTTGAATCGCCTACCTTAAATGGAGCAATCTATACTTCAGTAGCCCAGAACCGCATGGCTAATACGACAATTAAATGGGAAGTAACTACACAAACAGATATCGGCATTGATGCAGGCTTCATGAGCAACAGGTTGCTGATAAGCGCGGATTATTACAACAAAAAGACTACCGACATCCTTGTACAGGTACCGCTGGTATCTTCATATGGTGTGAACACAGCCCCTTTCCAGAATGCAGGTGTAGTATCTAATAAAGGGTTCGATTTCAGCGCTACTTTCAGGGATGCTGGCGCACACAAACTGGGCTATGAAATTACAGCCAATATAGCCACTGTCAAAAACAAACTGGAGACGCTGGGAGTAACGGGGGCTAAACAAATATTCACTTCCGATTATAAAAATACCCAGGTAGGCAGGATGGCTGAAGGTGAAGCGCTGGGACATTTTTACGTATTGAAAACATTAGGCATTTTCCAGTCCCAGAGTGAAGTGGATAATTACAAAGATAAAAACGGGAATATCATCCAACCCAATGCAGTTGCAGGTGATCTGAAATTCCAGGATACCAACCTGGATGGGGTGATAAGCTCCGATGACCGTATTAATGCCGGTAACAGCTTCCCGCAGTTTACATACTCACTGAATGCAGCCTTTACCTATGGTAATTTCGATGCAAATATGATGTGGAGCGGCAGCCAGGGTAATAAAATATTTAACGGCTTAACGCTTGGAGGTAAACTGATGCAGGGCGCCGGCTATAACAATAGTGTGGATATATTAGACAGATGGACACCGGATCATACCGATACAGATATTCCAAGGGTTTCTATTAAAGACCTTAACAGCAACCATACATACAGCACTTTCTATATTGAAGACGGAAGCTTTCTGCGCATGAAGTATTTATCCTTCGGATATACTTTTAACAATAAGCTGCTGGGACCCAATATTTCAAAGCTGAGGGTATTCGTTACTTTCCAGAACCTGATCACCATCACCAAATATTCCGGGTTTGATCCTGAAATTGGCTCTGATGCCGGATACAGCGCCAATATGTATGGTGTTGACAGGGGCGCCTACCCGCAGGCCAAAGCATACATCTTAGGCATAAACTTTAATTTTTAATTTTCCCGCTATGAAAAAATATACAGTATATATATTGATGGCAAGCCTTTTAAGCGCCTGCTCCAAAGATTTTCTCGATAAGGAACCACATGAGTTTACCGATGCCGTTTTCTGGAAAACGGCGGATCAGGCTGAATCTGCGCTGGGTGGCGTATATTCCCCGCTGCAGGGTGAAGAAGCGCTGGGCGGTGAAGAATGGTGCGGTATGGAAGCTTTCAGCGATATCGGTTACCTGAATGATAACTATTCTGATTTCATTGCAATGACAGAATTCAGGGCCGTGCAGAATACAGAAAATGACCTTAGCCTTAACAGTTACAAAGAGTATTACCAGGTAATTAAAAGAGCTAATGACGTATTGTATAATGTGCCCAATATTGACATGGACCAGACACAGAAAAACCGGATATTGGGAGAGGCAAATTTCCTGCTGGCTTTCGCGTATTTCGAGGAGGTTATCAGGTATGGCGGCGTGCCTATCTATGATCCTTCCAATACAGAGTCGGCATTGACACGCGCTACCGAAGAACAGGTATGGGATGCTATTGAAACAAGCCTGAAAGACGCTACTACCCAATTGTCGTTTGACCATGAAGAAGGTCGCCCCGGCCAGGGAGCAGCCTGGGGCCTGCTGGCAAAAGTATATGCACATCGCAAAAAATGGCAGGAATGTAAAGATGCAGCAGAAAAAGTGATCAGCTCCGGAAAGCACAGTTTATATCCTGTATACTCCGACCTGTTTACACTTGATCATGATAATGAAAGTGAAATGCTGTGGGTACTGGGAGCCAGGTATGATTCTTACCCTATTACTCCTATCCTGTACCTGCCCAACAATGTATGGGGCGGAACACAGCCTGACAATGACGAGCCGGTGGGCGAAGGCTGGCGTCTGGTAAGCGCTACCAATGCTTTTTATGATACGTATCAACCCGGAGACAAAAGGAAAAAGGCCACAGTTGCCAAGCGGAATGTAGACAAAGTTACCTATAATGGTATCACGGCTACGCTCATAGCGCCCAATAATCAATCGGATGTGGTTTGTATAAAATTCATGCAGCCTTATGCGCAAAGCTATACCGGCTGGGCTCCGGGGTTAAATGTTCCTGCATTAAGATATGCTGATATACTGCTGTTGCATGCAGAAGCTATTATGAACCTGAATAGCGGTGGTCCTGAAAACAGGACGACAGGAGTAGCCGCTGCTGCCGAATCATTTAACAAGGTGAGGGAAAGGGCAGGCCTAGATCCGATTGCAGCTCCCACTTTCAACGATTTAATGTATGAAAGAAAGATGGAGCTGGCATTTGAAGGTGGCGAAAGGCATTTTGATTTGGTAAGATGGGGTCTGGCCGCTGAAGTATATAATGCCTTACCGGCAGAAGGTACGTATAAACCTAAAAGAACTTTTGTGGCTCCTAAAAACAACCTGCTGCCCTATCCCCAGCAGGAAATTGATAACAGCAATGGCTCAATATTGCAGAATACGGGGTATAATTAAAGGGGAAGGGTATAGGGACCACCTTACAATAAATGCCCGGCAATAGTCTTGCCGGGCATTTATATAATTACAATTTGTGGCTTTCCTTATACCTTACTCCTTATACCTCACCACATTCCTCAGCGTCCCGATATTATCAATAGTAATACTAACGGTATCGCCTACCTGCAATGTAAAATCATTATCAGGCACCAGGCAGGTACCTGTCATTAAGAAAGCGCCTGCCGGAAAATCCATCTCCCTGAAAAGGAATCCTGCAAGCTCGGGGAGCGTCCTTTTCATCTGGCTGATCTGTATGGTGCCTTCAAAAACGGTAGCATTGCTACGGCTGATCACCATGTGGATATTAGTATCCGGGCTGACAGGCTTTTCGGGGATATACAGGCAGGGTCCTATTGCCGCACTTTTTTCGTAGGTCTTGGCCTGAGGAAGATATAACGGGTTCTCACCTTCAATGCTTCTTGAGCTCATATCATTACCCACAGTATATGCCTGGATATTTCCTTTGGAATTGATATACAATGTAAGCTCGGGCTCCGGGACATCCCATTTGGAATCTTTCCTGATATATACTTCCTGCCCGCTGCCGGCTACACGGTGAGGCAGCGACTTGAAAAAAAGCTCGGGCCTTTCCGCCACATATACTTTATCATAAAAAGTAGCGCCTCCCGATTCCTTTGATTCTTCCATGCGGGCATCCCTGCTGCGGAGGTAAGTTACCCCGGCAGCCCATACTTCCTGGCTGCCTATTGGAGCCAGCAAAGGAGTGTCTTTGAAAGAATCAATTGCCTCTGAAGAAAGCTTTGTAAAACCCTGAAGGGACGACAACAAATAATTGTAGAGGTTATCCCTGTTGATCAGCTCATCAATATCCATCCCCGGAACATAATATTGCTGCTCATGCTCTACTACTATACCATTTGAGGTTTTGAATAATTTCATGCTAAATACTAAGTTTAATAATTGCTTTGCCCTTATTGTACTATACCGGCACTGTACAGAGAAGCTTTTTACATTTTGATACTGTCTAACTTAACGCCCAATAACTTCAGCGCCATATCCTGCAATGCGGTGTAATCTCCTTCAAAATGGCAGGTAACCTGCCTGTACCGTTGTGTGCCTCCGGGCTTCAGTTCCTGTGCTGCTGAAGAAGATTCGATTTCATAAAAAGGTCCTAATTGCGACCCATCTTCCAGCGGGCCATCATTATACGCGTTTACCACATCTCCTTTATAAGGCTCTTTTTGTAACTCCCATTTTGAGTTCACATAAGCGCCGGAAGTATCTACTTCAAACAGGATAAGCGTAAGCACATTCCGCTTGTAATCGTAGCTGCCTGCAACAGAGCGGGCGATCGCGGGCGAAAGACCGAGCTTGCTGCGATGTTTGCCATCACATTTGAGCAATAGGGTACTATCGCTCGTCAGCAGGCGGTCTTCGGGTATTTTGCCAAAATAATTATCGGTCACATAATTTTTTGCATCCGGTATATTTTTAAACGGCACGATGGTCACCGTCTCGTCTGAAGGAGTGAACATACCCAGGAGCCAGATAGAAAGCAGCCCGGTTTCTTTTTTCCATTCGTTGGTTCCCACATTTTTCACTGCATTATCCGTTTCATAAGCCACCCATTTCACTCCCGCGGGAATACCCGCATGCAGCCGGCCGCTGAGCGTCTCTTTATCCAGCAATTTTACACCTCTTGTGATCTCAATGGAAAACGGTGTTCCGCTATAGTTGGTAACCGTTGCTGTTTGCCTGAAAACAGCGCTGTTGCTGTCAGATTTCACTACATTATAGGGTATAGTATCAACGACCGGCGGCACCTGCCAGTGCCTGATATTAAAGGAATCCCCCTGCTTAAAATAAAAAGAATACTGACCACCTTCCGGCCCTATCCAGAACCTCTCCTCCCCTCCTACTGCATTGAACTGCGGCTTGAATTTTCCGGAAGCGATAAGGTCATAATTGATCCACCCAAAGCTGTTGCCGGTATCTTTACCGGCAGAGCTTGTCATTACCCGCCCCTGGTAGTCGGGAGTAAGCAGCACTCTCGCACCCTCTTCATTGAACAGTTCAATGGTTTGTTTTAAATGTTTTTTCAAAAAAGCGGCATCATATCCATAAGTTCCTTTGGCAGGTTCATTTTCTTTCGCGGGCTGGGGTTCGTTGCAAGACATAACTACAATGATTAAGGTAAATACCGGTAAACTAAAAAAAGATTTTATGCTCATATAGCGACAATTGAAAAATAAAGAGTGTTAAGATACCAACTTTATACTGATGAATAAACGCTTCAGCAAAAATTCTCTCTCATAAGAGACAGGTTGTATTACGCCGGATAATATTGTTTCAGCCATGCTATGATCTTACCAAACACATCCACTGCCACAAGCGGCGGCAGGTCATGCTTACCTCCGGGATATAATTCCAACTGTGCCGGTACGTGTAAAGCCTTAAGCTTTTCATACAGCTTTTCAGACTGCCGCACATTCACCAACTCATCAGCAGTACCATGAAAAAGGATTGTGGGCACTCCTCCTGACGCAGTTAACTGAAAGTAAGGGCTTGCTTTTTTTACAACAGTTGCTACGGTATCTTTTGTTCCCAGGTAGTTCACGATGATGTCATTGCTCTCCAACCCCTCGGCCCGTACAGAAGGGTCAGACAGATCGGTAGGTCCAAAGATATCCACTACGGTCTTCACCTGACGGAGGCTGTCGTAGGCATAAGCATACAGCAACGCAAGATGCGCCCCGGCGCTTGCGCCCATCAGGGCAAACCGGTCAGGGCAGTACCTGTATTCCCGTGCATTAGCTGAAATAAAAGCCAGCGCCTTCCGCATGTCTTCTATTTGTGCGGGGAAAATATTCCGCCCTTCCTTTACCAGCCTGTAGTTGATAGTAGCTACGGCATATCCCTGCCTGCCCACTAGTTCGTCTATGAATTGACGGGGGAGCTCTTTTTTATCGCCCTTCACCCAGCTGCCTCCATGTATATACACAATCACTTTCGTGCTGTCAGTCCTGTTATCTGGCAGGTAAGCGTCAAGCAGATTGTATCTCCCTTCTGCATCACCATATTGTACGTCCTGAAACTCCGTATATCCGTTCCCGTAAGCAGCATAGTGATGACGGGCTGCAGGAAGCTTTCCGCTTTGAATGAAAGGGCTGCGTTCCGCTGCACCAAAAGCTGTAAATAGTGCTGCTGTTATGGCAATTAAATAATAGTTAATATGCATGGGCCTTACAATAAGTATGATAAAAATACGGCATTATAAACAGAGCTTTACAAAGCAACAATATACTATCTTCGGTAACTAATATTGCAAGCATGATGTATAGAAAATCTCTCCTGTTACTGGCAATGACATTCGCATCGCTCTCATTATTTTCTCAAGCTGCAAAAAACAACGGCAGGATCGCGCCTTTTGAAATTACGCTGGCAGATGGCAGCAGCTTTAAAGCCGCCCAACTGAAGAAAGGCCCGGTAATGCTGGTGTATTTCTCACCGGAATGCGATCATTGCAGGCATTTTACACAGGAAATGCTGGAAAAGCACAAAAGCTTTGCCGGGGAGCAGATCGTGATGGTCACTTTTCTTCCTGCAGACGAGGTGAAGCATTTTTCAGAAGAGTTCAAGCTGTCTTCTTATCATAATGTCATAGCAGGTACCGAGGGTAAAACTTTTCTTGTAAGGAATTACTATAATGTTACCCAGTTTCCCTTCGTTGTGCTTTACAACAAAGAAGGAAAGCAGGTAAAGGCATTCTCCAGCCGGCCTGACGTGGACAATGTGATCAAAGCAATAAAGAAGCAGGGATAAAGATCTTACCGGGCAGAATACGTATAAAGGATAAAGCATTAGCAATGAAGAAAAGGCTTTGAAGGGGTTCAAAGAAAAATTCCCGAATGCAACATTTCAAAGAAAGTCAGATCTGTTGGTTACACAAGCTGCCGCCGGGTAAAAAATAACTGCAGCAAGAGTAAACCTGACATTCAGGACAATCATAGAATAAAAAGCGCCGCTACCAGCTTCTGTCCCCGGCGGGCCACTATGAGCGACACATTTTAAATTTTAGCTGCATATATTTCCCTCACTCCTGCAATCCCATCTCCTCGCAGGAGAAAAAGGTGAAAAAATTTGAAATGCGTTCCTACAAACTAAGCAACAACAATGAACTTTTGTATTTTTATTAAAAAGGAACCTTATGATGGTTTCAAGCATTCAAAAAAAAAAAGCCACGCTGTTCCTCAAATTTCATCACGATACAGAAATCCTGGTGCTGGCAAACTCCTGGGACACGGGAAGCTCTAAGCTGATAGAAGCAAGCGGCTATAAAGCCGTTGCAACTACAAGCATGGGAATAGCCGCATCTTTAGGATATCCCGACTGCCAGGTAATACAGTTGCCCGAAATGATTCACGCTGTTACGGGAATCGTAAATGCAGTACATGTTCCGGTGACCGTAGATATAGAAGCCGGATACGGAAATAATTTAGGTGAAATCATTGATGCTGTTGAAAAGATAATTGCAACAGGAATTGTGGGAATAAACATCGAAGACAGCATTGATCTGAATCCGATATTAATTGACGAAATGGAATTTTGTGAACGGATATCAGCCATCCGTGCATTATCAGATTCACTGGGCTTTCATTTGGTCATTAATGCAAGAACAGATTCATTTTATACTTCTTCGGGCTCGCTACGGGAAAAATTATCTGAATCAATTAGACGCGGCAATAAATACCGGGAAGCCGGTGCAGACTGCATATTTGTGCAACCTGTATGGGATAAAGAAACCATTTCGACACTGGTTAAAGAAATCAACGCCCCTATTAATATTCTTGCGAACCCGGGAATTGGAGGAGGATTACCTCCATCCGTACAGGAGCTGCAGGATTTAGGCGTCGCCCGCTTAAGCATGGGTTCCGGTTTGATGAAAGCGACTTTAGCTTTAATTAAAAAAATAGCCGGCGAACTGGCTGAAAAAGGAACTTACAATATTTTATCAGATACTTTAACACCGCTTTCCAATGCGGCGATGGCTTATAAAATGGCGACAGGACAGCATAAATGAAGGATAGCAACTATCATCACACACCTACAAAAACGATAAAACAATGCGGCAAAAACTGAACTTAATAACGCTTGGCGTTGATGACTTTGAAAGATCATTAGCCTTTTACGAAAAAGGCCTTGGCTGGAAAAAGTCGGACAAAAGTATGGACGGGCTGGCTTTGTTCCCCCTGGGCGGGATTGTGCTGGCTTTGCATCCCCGGCATGAGCTTGCAGAAGATACGACATTAAAATATCAGCCGTCAGCATTTTCAGGACTGACTATTTCATATAACGCCAAATCGGAAGAGGAAGTTGATGAGGTTTTGAAGCAGGTTGCAAAACTGGGCGCAACAATAGTAAAGCCTGCACAGAAAGTTTACTGGGGTGGTTACAGCGGTTACTTCAGGGATTTAGACGGCTACCTGTTTGAAGTGGCGTATAACCCGTTCTGGGAATTAGATGAAAATAACAATCTAAAGCTTTGATGGGTGAGCATTGAAATAAAAAAATGTATGCCTCCGGATATTAAAGTGCTCAGGGAGCATTTTTTGCACGAGCGGAAATTCCAGTTTGTTTATAATAAATGTCATGATTACAATTGGTGCGACGACTATATTTTTTCAGTAGATGGCAATACTATTGGTTACAGTGCTGTATGGGGCAGCGATAAAAGAGAAGAAAGAGATGCCATATTTGAATTTTATCTGCTTCCTCCGTTTGCCCGCTACAGTACAGGATGCTTTGAAAAATTGCGCTCCGCCTGTAATGCAAAGTATATCGAATGCCAGAGCAATGACGCTATGATCATTGACCTGCTTTTCCGATATACGGGTAATATTGCAGCAGAGTCAATCCTTTTTGAAGATCACCGTACTACCAGCCTGGTCATTCCCGGTACCCGCTTCAGGAAACGCAGCAATGAAGATGAATGGAATGGAGAGGACAGCGAATTTGTTATGGAAGCAGAAGGTGCGCTTGTAGCATCAGGTGGGCTTATGCTGAATTACAACTGGCCTTATGCCGATATTTATATGCAGGTAAAAGAGCCTTTCAGGCAAAAAGGATATGGAAGCCTGATCGTGCAGGAATTAAAAAGGGAAGCCTGGTCTATGATGCGCATCCCCGCTGCAAGATGCAATATTCATAATCATATTTCAAAAGCTACTCTTGAGAAAGCCGGCTTCAGGAGCTGTGGTCATATTTTAAAAGGGAGATTGATGTAAGACCTGTGAGGTTTATTTTTATCTTTAAGCCATGAAAAGAAGATCGGCAATAAAGCAGATGATGATCATTGCAGGGGGTGTCGCTATACTTCCCTCCTGCTCAGGCGATCCCGGGAAAGCTTCGATAGCGCTGAAGAACCTGCCTGTAACTGCGGATCAGGAAACGCTGCTGGCAGCCGTAGCGGAAACCATCATTCCTAAAAACGATATGCCCGGCGCCAGGGATATGAACCTGCATCTGTTTACATTGAAAATGGTAGACGATTGCAGCGACGCTGCAGAACAGCAGGTATTCATGGCAGGACTGGACAGCATTGACCAGTTTTCCAGGCAAAAATATAATAATGCTTTTGTGCAATGCAGCGATACGCAAAAGGCAACACTCCTGGATGATATTGCCGGCGGCAGGCAGGACAATAAGCAGCTTACAACGATGATCAATATTACAAAGCGCCGGGTAATACAGGGATTTATGAATTCAAAATACGTGATGACTGATCTTAAAAAATACGAGCTGGTCCCCGGAAGATATAACGGATATTTTCCTGTCAAAACATCTTAATGAACTTTCTAACGATAACACATGCCCGAAATTACCGGTGACAGCATTAAAGACAGAACTTTCGACGCCATCGTTATAGGCTCCGGCATCAGCGGGGGCTGGTCGGCAAAGGAACTTACTGAAAGAGGACTGAAAACGCTCCTGCTCGAACGCGGGCGCAATGTGGAGCATATTAAAGACTATCCTACCACCAACATGATGCCCTACGAGTTTGAGCATCGCGGGGAGATGCCTCTTGCTATTCAGAAAGCAGCGCCTGTTGTCAGCCGCTGCTATGCCTTCAGGGAAGATGCCATGCATTTCTTTGTAAAAGACAATGAGCATCCTTATGTGCAGGAAAAACCATTTGACTGGATCCGCGGCTACCAGGTAGGCGGAAAATCACTGTTGTGGGCAAGGCAGACACAACGATGGAGCGATTATGATTTTGAAGGCCCTGCAAGAGATGGTTTTGCGGTAGATTGGCCAATACGGTATAAGGATATTGCCCCATGGTACAGCCATGTGGAAAAATTTGCAGGCATATCAGGTAACAGGGACGGGCTGAAAGAACTACCGGATGGTGACTTTCTGCCAGGATACCCCCTGAATGCTGTGGAAGATTATTTCCGTGAACATGTACATCAAAAATATCCTGGCAGGCATATTGTCAGTGCAAGAGGAGCTCACCTCTCACGGCCCCAACCCATACATTTCCAGCAGGGAAGAGGGCAATGTCAGAACAGGGTGCTTTGCCAGCGTGGTTGTCCGTTCGGCGGATATTTCAGCAGCAATGCTTCTACTATTCCCTGGGCGGCCAAAACCGGGAATTTAACGCTTCGTCCTTTTTCAGTAGTACATTCCGTTATCTATGATGAAAAGAAAGGCAGGGCAACAGGTGTAAAAGTAATTGACGCCAATACCAGGAAGGAAACAGAATATTATGCAAAAGTTATTTTTGTAAATGCATCGGCGTTAAATACAAATCTTATCCTCCTTAATTCTGTTTCCGGCCGTTTTCCGAACGGACTTGGTAATGACAACGGTCTCCTGGGGAAATATGTCGCCTTTCATAATTATAGTGCAACGATCAGTGCCGTTTACAACGGGATGAAGCAATACCGTACCGATGGAAGAAACCCGGTAGGGGGCGGTTATATACCAAGGTTCAGAAATGTATTCCGCCAGGAAACAGATTTCCTGCGTGGATATGCTGCCGGCTTCAGCGCACACCGAAGCGAAATCGCTGATCATTCAGGGACAGGCGTCGCGCTCAAAGAACACCTGCTCAATCCTTCCCTTGGAGAATGGAGAGTAGGCTCGCACATGATGGGAGAAACCATTCCGAAGGAAACCAACCATGTATCGCTTGATAAAGAAAAGAAAGACGACTGGGGGATCCCTCAATTAAAGATAGCGGTCGTATACGATGATAATGACGAAAAAATGCGGCAGGATTATCTTGACCAGATGGCTGAAATGTTCGGATCAGCAGGCTTTACGGATATCCGTCCCGCCAGGGCGGATAAAGCGCCCGGCCTTGATATACACGAAATGGGAGGTGTGCGCATGGGACATGATCCTAAAACATCTTTGCTCAATAAATGGCACCAGTTGCATGCCTGTAAAAACGTATTTGTCACAGACGGCGCATGTATGACATCCACCTCCACCCAAAACCCGTCGCTTACTTATATGGCATTTTCTGCACGGGCTGCTGACTATGCATTTGGGGAGCTGAGAAAGGGGGATCTGTAGAGGGAGGGTACAGGTATCAGGTTTCAGGTCAGCCTGTTACCTTTGGCGTTTGCCTTTTCACCTTTCACCCCATATCCCATACCTCACACCTCTCACACTTCATTCACCATTGCCTTACGACTTACCACTTATCACTTACCACTTATATCACTTATATCACTCTCCATATCCGGAAGCGAGTATTTTTCTCTGTCTCTCAGATAGCTCCTGTAATGTTTTTTACTTTGAAAAAGCGTAGCGCTGCCCATAGCGCCGTTCAATAATGATTTCACCCAGAAATTAAAAACGGAACGTTGCTTATCACGCACAAAAAAGATATAGGCTGCCTTATCATTTTTCTGGTGCAGGGCTATCCCGTTAGCTATTGCATTTCCCATGCGGCGAAAGAAGCCCGCTTTTGAAGTATCATCTTCCCCAAGCACATTTATCCTGAGCTTATTGTAGTATAAATGCATATCTCCTGCAGCCGCATAAGTATTGCCATACCACCTGGCATATAACGTATCAGCATAACCGCCGGCGATACGGATATTGGCAAAAGGTATAGTGAGCGCGCTCAGCCGCGGCAGTACGATGGGGGAAGCATTGAGCTGCATGCTGAATGAGGACAGGGAGTCGGCATAAGCTTCTCTGTAAGCAAGATGATGAAGCTGAATATCGTACAGGCGGAAATCAGCGCTTAGCGTAAGGCTATCCTGCCTGCTGTACCTGTTACCGATGCCAGTGATCAGGGCATTCACGTTTTCCAGGGGCACAACAGCCTTGTGATTGGTCTTTTCAACAATTTCATTCACTGTTACGGTGGCATCCATTACCTGAACAGAATCTACGGTAAAAGGATATTTAATTTTCTTTACCAGTTGTGTAAACATCATCTTCTCCCTGCCTTTCATCACAGGAAGACGTTTGTCTTTAAAAGTAGTGAGCGCGGGGTTATACACCACCATTTTCTCTGCTGATACAGCAGCATCTTTTTCATGGTTACTCCATTGCACGCCGCTTACCTGTAAGCTTTTTCCCTTTAAGGTGATATAGTCGGACTGGTAGCCCTTTTTGCTAAAATAACTGTCAGCATCGAGGGTGGGATCTATCCTAAAGGCGCCAACGGATAAGCTGCGGTGAAAGCGATCCCACACTACACTGTTCGCTTCTGCATTTATATAAGCGCTTTTATAACCGGCATGCTCACTCCTGATATTTGCGTGCTTTACAATATCCTGCCACTGCATTTTTGCGCCGGGTAATAGAACAAAGACATTATTATTAAAATTCCCCGAGAGCTGTTTGATGAATATACCGTTGCTGTCTGCATTTTGAGCAGTAATGTCAGCATCCTGCCAATGCATGTTCACAGCAGCCTTTAACCCTAAGCCATCTCTGCCCTTTAGTATTTTCCCGTCAGCCGCTACCATATCCATCTGAGGTACTTCCGCAGCAATGGCTCTTTTGTGATAATGCAAGCGCTTAATACCGGCTTCCATCCTGTCAAAAACAGCAACGGCATCATTACTGCCGTTATATATTATATTGCCGGCTGTAAGGTCGAACTTTGCATCCATCATTGCAGGTCTGATGCCTGTACTGTCTGTATAAAGAAAATCCCCGTTATCCAGATGCAGCTTATCGATAGTAACAGCCATTCCATCTTTTGTGGAAACAGGGGTTCCGTTTTGCCGCTGATCGTCATTTTGCCGTTTTACTAATTTCAGCTCCGGCTGTTCAAGCCATAATGAATTAAAGTGCATATCTGAAAAATGATTAGTATGCAGCGGGAGATCAATTTTTAAACGCGGAATGGCCATCTGCAGCCTGCTGCTTCCGGACACAGACTCAATTTCAACCTGTTCTGCCACACTTGCAGACTGGTTGTCTATGTGAATACTTTTGATCCAGGCACTTATATGTGGCCGGTGTACTGTAATGTCAGACAGCCTTCCCTGTATATTGCCCCATAAAAGTTTGCGCTTATCAAAGCTCAGCCCATCAAGACAAATAGCCGCCCCCTGGAGCGATACGCCTTTGACCGGATTACCCTGCATAAATAAAAGTGTATCTACATCCAGCCTGTCAATATGTATAGGCGGCAACCCTTTTTCCGTAACATCAACGCTATGAACATTACCGTTATTCCCGGTTTCTACAGACAATGCCCCGATATGCATCGTATTTACGAATATGCTCCTGTCTCTCTGGAACCTGTCCCAGTCAAAAATGATCCACGACAAATTGCTGCCTGCAACTGCCATTCCATTATGGAAGGTAAGCTGAAAAGAGGCTGACGTATTGTGTCTGTATTCCCCTTTTAAATTAAAATCAGCAATAGAAAGATCCATCCTTGGTGTAGAAAGCATGATATTCCCGATATTTACCTGCTGCAGGGATCGTTTGATGTCAACCAGTGAGTCGCTTGAGAAAAACTGATTGAGCAATATCACCATATTCACGCCATCCATCCTCGCTTTTACCGGGTCTTTGCCTGATGTGGTATAGCTGAGACGCCCCTTCTGAATACGAAACTTTTCTACCGATATCAGCTCTCGTATACCATGAAGGGTAGTATAGAATTTATTGTCGCTATCCAGGGGAGAGGATAACTGTTTTTCCTTTGATGCTGTTTTACCGGGCATTTTTGGCGCATTGGTAAAAATGATCTCAGGATCTATCAGCTCTGCTTCTTCAGCGCGCAGTCTTTTAGCGATCAGGTCTTCCATACCAATATTATGAAGCCTGAGCAGCGGCGCTTTAAATGTTACGGACCGGGGATTCCGGTTCCTTTCAGTAGGACCGTATACTGCATTTTTCAGCAGCACATCATCATTACGAAGATAGAATTCCCCGATCGTAAGCCTGAAGAGGCTGTCGTTGGTAACATACATTATTCCCTTTTGGGAAAGCACCACGCTATCTGTAGTGATGCGGCTTGTATCGCCCTTTACGGTAAGATTATATATTCTCAGATCCGTGCCATCAGAAATATAAGGCTGCCTTACAGTATCTGCCCTGCTGAATGCTACATGCCCTTCTCTTACATCCACATACTTCAGGTTAACCGAACGGAACATTTTCTGAAGGGAACGGGTAATAAGCTGCGTGGTATCTGCCGCCTGTGCATTGCCCTTCCGGGAAAGGGGTATTGTTATTACGGGACGAAAAAGAATAACGCTGTCGAGCAATAATTGCTCGTTGGTATATACAGATGCAAGATCTTCTGAATTAAAGAAAAGCTTATCGGCCTTTACTGCAAAGAAATTATCAAGGGAATCCCTGCCGCTGAACGCAAAGGAATCCACTTCAAAAAAACGCTTTGAGCCGGAAAAGTGTAATTTACTGAAATCAATAGTATGCTTGCCGTCGGGAAGCGCCCAGTGCTGCCGGCTGATTTTCAGGTCAACATCATCTGATGAAAAAAATCTGTCCTCACCACCGGCGCCTGAAAAATTTTTTACTGAAAAATTGATGTGGCTGCTGCCAAAAGATGCGGGCTCATAGCGGTTACCATACGTGAAAGCGGCATTATTCAATGTAAAGGAACCGATCCTGAGATACGTTTTTACCTTTTGCAATACCTCGAACACATTGGATACCTGCATTGATATATTACTACGCCTGTGCGCAGTATGCTCATGCACATTAAACCCCGGAGAATCCACTACCAGGCTGTCCACCACTATTTTTCCTTCAACAAGAATGGTGTGCCATGATTCTACTGACAGAAAAGCCTTCGGGATGCTGATATCATAATGCGTTGCCTGACCCAGCGTATCTTTACAGGTGAGTAAAGCATTCCTGATCCTTATCGTCTTTTTAAGCAGTGACACTTTAATGGAAGATGCATCAAAGGAATATGTGCCGTCAGATTCGCGGTCTACAATAAACTGGACAGCTTCCTTAAACCGGAAAAGGATAGTATAGTATACGCCAAAGATCAAAGTTCCCGCGATCAGCAGCAAAATCAAAAGCCGTCTTATCCATTTTTTTTTCTTCAGAAAACTATTCATAACCGGATATAACCATAATGAATATACTATAAATAGAGAATATTGCTAAAAAATGAAATGCCTCCAGGTAATTGGATAAACAGGTAGAAAAGGAAAAAAGAAAGGTAAATGTGTAATTATCCAATAAAAAGGCCCGGAGAAAAATATCCCCCAGGCCTTTACTATCAATCCTACTATCAGCACAATAATATCAAATAATAACACTAATGAGCTCTCCGGGTAAGTCTTTAACAATAAGGTAAGAGTAAAGGCTTAAATGAAAGACTATGTTAACACTTAAGGTGTGAGAGATTTCTCGTCTGACGTTTCCTGTTCCTCTCTGCTCATAATCAATCTTCGCATAGCGGGGACTGTGTTTGGGTCTCCTTCCCTTTGGGAAGGCCGGGATGGGCTGCTTTAATAAGGAGAAGTGATCAGCAGGTAGGCAATGGCAAGCAATGATATGGCGCCTATCATCAATACCATCAGCTCTAATTTATTATCAGTATCTCCCTGGAAGGTTTTAATGCTAAAAAATTTGTTTGTGCCGCCGGGTACCGGTAAAGCTGCTGTTGATCTGAAATCCTGCTGCCCCCTGTTTTCTGCAGGAAGATAAGTATTATCGGGGACCGCTACTGTGCTTACAGGAGAGTTGTTCACCCATGCCGGGCTTTTCTCCATGCTGTCATTCTCCCGCATCTGCACATTTACTATCCGGGTCTGACCTATAGATTTGATCGTTTTAACGCGTACCTGATCAACCTGGGGCTTCAGCGTTACAATATGATTGGTATGTTTTACTTCACCTGCTCCGGCAGGAGGCGTATTTGTTTTTGAGGGGGATATAGTTTTTTCAGCAATATTTATCACTTTCCCGTCCTGCTGTGACGGCATAGTACCTGTCTCTTCTGCCGGCGGGGCAAAGGGAGCCAATTCCCTGATCTCGGAAGGATACCGCCAGCAACTGCTCTTTTTTTCTACCCAAACAAGGTCAAACGCTCTAAGTCCCATAGACCGGAGGTCCTCAGCAGAGTAAGGGCCGGATTGTTTGTTGTTCCGCAATAGCAAATACTCTTTCATCCCTATATTTTTATATCAAAGGAAGATACAAATTCAGATTTAGCTATTGGTATTCAGAGGAGCTTAGGATTTGATATATGTCAACAGCGTAGGTTGCAGGGTTATTACAGTACCGGGTTTTAACTAAAAAACTAAACAGCCTACCACCTGTCGGTAAACTGTTCAGCAAATTACTACTTTAATGAGTAGTTCTCAAAAACAATCACATTTTTTTCATTTTATTATCATTTCACATAGCTGGCCAGCGATGCAAGCAGCATTCCCAGCCCCGTCAGTGAATACAGGATATCCCGTCGTTTCCCCGGATGTTCTTTTCCGGCATCATTCCAATGCTTTTCCTTCCCGCCTTCAGAGCTTGTGAAATAAGAAGTAAAGCTGCCGGGATCTGCCATGACTTCAACAGTATCTACTTTTTGCCTTTCTCCCAAAATGAAATATTCATTACCGGGAATATGATATCTCTTTACGTCAGCCGTTGCATTTTCTTCCTGCAGTTCAGCTGCTGCGCTATCTTCTGATGCCACATATACACTGCCCCCATACCTGTTATAATTATCCGCCATCACCAGGTATTCATAGCCGGCAGGGATATCATTTGTCAATGCATCGGGGATATCCGTTCCGTCAATATGCACACTCCTGAAATCCATATCGCTTATATATTCTCTGAAAAAGCGTATCTGTCTTTCTTTAATGCCATTTACACGGGTTGCATCGGTAACAGAATGACGTTCGGAAAATTGTTTAAATTCAGTGATCTCCGACGGATATTTCCATACGATGCTTTCGTCTATGGTCCATATCAGGTCAAAAGACCTGAGCTCCATTTGTGCTAAACGTTCCCTGGTATAAGGCCCGGTTTCAACATTGTCTCTTAATAATAAATATGTTTTCATGATTACAGATTTTTTAGTGTATTTCACAGGGATGAATAAGTAGTTTCAATTAGCTGGTGTGAAATTACTCTGTATCATGAAACAAAAAAGGAGGAATCGCTGAATGGTTTTTTTTATTCGATCAACTGCCTGCCGGCGGCTATATCCGGGCAGAAAAAGGTTTCCTGTTGAGAAATGTCAACTGGAGCAGCCATCCAAGGGAGAATACTACAATTGCACCTACTGCATTGAGCCATAAGAAGCCCAGATCAATGATATTATGCTCGTTGAGCAGGAACAGTGTAAGCACCACGCATTCCCCCAGCAGTGCGCTCAGAAATACTGCGGTACCTTTTACAGGCTTTGCAAAAAAAGCGATCAGGAAAACTCCGAGGATCACGCCATAAAAAAGAGAGCCAAGGATATTCACTGCTTCAATAAGACTGTTGCCAAGGTTGTAAGCAAACTGTGCCACTATTATGCAAAATATTCCCCAGGCTACAGTATACCAGCGCGAAGCGGCATAGTCAGCCTTTTCATCCATATTTTTATTAATAAATTTTTTATGGATATCTACAATGGTAGTAGAAGCAAGGGAATTCAGCGCGGCAGCAATGCTTCCCCAGGAAGAAATAAATATTACCGCGATCAGCAATCCTATCAATCCCTTCGGGAGGTAATCCAATACAAAGCGGAGAAAAATATAATTGGCATCATTAGAATCGCCGCCAACTTCGGGCTTCGCTATTATTGATTTAAAAACAGTCCGGAGGCTGTCGCGCTGGTAATTGATCGCAGCAAGCCTGGCTTTATCTGCAGCACTGATATCGCCTTTTTGAACGACGAGCGATTGCATTAATTCCTTTTTTTGCTCATCCACGCGGTCATAAGCCTGCTGCACGCTCCGCAACGAATCCCCGTAGGGACTGTTATGCACCTTGCTGATCTCCGACTGGTTAAAAAATAAAGGAGCATTGTGATACTGGTAAAAAGCAAAAATAAGCACCCCTAAAAGCAGTATTAAGAATTGCATCGGCACTTTTACCAGCCCGTTCATCAGCAGCCCCATCCGGCTCTCCCGCAAAGACCTGGCAGTGAGATACCTTCCTACCTGGCTTTGATCAGTTCCAAAATAAGACAATGCGAGAAAAAAGCCGCCGATGATGCCGCTAAGCAAATTATATTTATCTCTCCAGTCAAACCCGCCATCCGGTTTTATACCGGTGGTAATAACATTGGTCTTTCCCATCGCGCCACCCACTTTTAATGCATCGAAAAAGCCTACTCCTTCCGGAAGATATTTTACTACCAGGTAACCGGCCATGAACATGCTGGCAAATATGATCACGATCTGGAGCTGTTGCGTATAAGCCACAGACCTGGCTCCTCCAAGCGCCGTATAGATAATAAGAAGCCCCCCCATGAAAATATTGGTCCAGTAGATATTCCAGCCTAAAAGGGAAGACAAGATGATAGCAGGAGCATAAATGCTGATACCGGTAGAAAGCCCTCTCTGCAACAGGAACAGGAAAGAAGTAAGCGTGCGTGTTTTAAGATCAAATCTTTTTTCAAGGAACTCGTAAGCGGTATAAAATTTTGCATTACGAAAGATCGGTACGAAACTGATGCACACCACGATCATGGCCAGAGGCAGGCCAAAATAATATTGCACAAAACGCATCCCGTCGGTATATGCCTGTCCCGGCGCCGACAAAAAGGTGATCGCGCTGGCCTGTGTGCCCATCACACTAAAGAGCACCATATACCAGGGCATTTCCCGGTTGCTCAGGAAGTAGCCATCGAGATTGCGGGTAGTACGGCTTTTGTAAATACCATAAAAAATGATACCGGCAAGCGTTATGACCAGTATTGCCCAGTCGAAATAACTCATGAGAAATATTTCGTAAAATAAATAAACAAAACGATCTGCAATGCCAGCGCAAGCGCTACCAGAATATACCAGGTATTCCAGCTTTTAAATATTGGCGGACGCTCTTCCGGTGTCAGCATTGTTGAAATTTATTTAAATGAACGGCGCAATAAGAACGCCACGATAATTCCCATAAGGATCCCGATGCCTATTTTCTTAAATATCAATGTTACCAATACGCCTATGCCTACACCTACAATGATGCCGGTACCTCCGCCTTTGTTTATATTATCTTCTTTTCGCTGAGCCATTAGAATTACGTTGATTAGGATTGGAGACCAAATTAGCGAATAATCTGTAAGCCCCGCCTGTTCCTGCAGGTAATTGCCTGAAAAAGACAAGACCGGTATATATAAATCGTCCTTTTCCATAATCAGCTACAACCAGACTCCCGCTCTGTTCCTCTTCCCCGGGGTCTTTCATACCCAGGATCGTTCTGTAAGATTTGGAAAGGTTATCCGCAAAGTATATTCCCCGCTCCTGTATCCATCCTTCAAAATCTTTTTGGGTGATCTTGTTGGGCCAGTTGAGCACAGGATCGTCAGGAAGGAGAAAATTCACTTTGGCATTTTCATCTGTTACCCTTCCGCGGGAGATATCAAAAGGATATGGACCGATCTTCGATTTTACCGGCCCGATATAGTTGCTTGTATTGTATTGCACCAGCAGGTTACCACCATTCTTCACATAGTTTATCAGCCTGTCATATACATTACCCAGCCATTCATGCACATTATAAGCCCTTACTCCTGTTATAATGGCATCAAAGCTGCTCAGATCAAGCACAGGGATATTTTTATCATCAAGGAAAACAACATCATATCCCATATCTTTAAGCGCTTCAGGGACTTTGTCTCCTGCGCCTGTGATATATCCTATCTTTTTACCGGAAGTAATGATATTTTCACTGATAACCTTCACCTTATTCAGGTAGAGATACATAATGGAAGGAATATGAGGATAGGAAATATTCCGGATAGTATAGGATTGATAGCGGTCCTTATAGGGAGTGCGTAACTCTGCATAGAACTGCCATTCCTTTTCACCGGTATTTTTCAGTATGGTAGTTGACGGAACCTGGTAACTGCCTGCATCATGTAAGGATAATGAGAGGGAAGTATCTTTCAGCAAGCTGTTTTTGATAAGGTCCTTACCCCTATACTCATACTGAAAAAATGCAGCCTTGGCCTTTTTCAGATCTGTGAACGCGGTAACACCCAACGTTACAGGCGAAGGAGGCTTATTGTTAAGATGCGTGAAAACAAAGCGGGGCGATTCATATAAAGACAGGGCCGGCACCACATAAAAAGGCTGGTACTGCTCGCCGGTTACGGGGTCTGTATGCTTATACAGTAATGGTTTGGTATAAGTCAGGTATTGATTATCTATTTCAAGAGTGAGCTCAACACTGTAAGCGGGGTGATTTTCAGGCAAGCCTATCAGCTCCTGGTCGTCTACTGCAAAATGATCCCCATTTAATCCCTTTTCAAGCCAGTAAGGCTGTGAATAAGGCATATTCACAGGAACAAATATTTTACCGGAGATATTGACAGCCTGATCGAAAGGTAAAGGAGAGGGTAATTCCCTGTTCAGCAGGTTGACAGCCGCTGCGCTTATTTTTAGTCCTCCCCTGTTCACTACATTTATATTTACCTGCAATGAATCGCCTGTCGCTATATAAGGCACATTGGTAGTAGCTTCAAAATACAACCCCGAGCACCACTGTATGAGATCATGTATCTCCTTCAGCTTTTGGGTCTTCCAGTACCCGTCAACAGAAGACGACTTCAGCATGCTGTACAACTTTACCAGCCCCGCTACCGATCCTTCAGGATGCTCGTACGAAAAGCCTGCGATAAGGCTGTCTGTCATGGCTTCGATCTTATCTGCAGGCGCTGCACGCTGCCAGCCGGTATTTACGCCATCCATTATATCTCCGGTAGCAGGCGCTCCTTCTATGGGAGAGAAATACTCCAGCGCAGCTCCGCGTTGTGCGGCTACCCCAAAGCCCTGGCTCTTATGCTGGCTGCGGCTCTCCGCCGCTATTTCGCCATAGCTTTTACCCAGCAAAGCATTATAGCCGCCCACATCAATCTTTAATTGCTTTTCGTCCTGCGTATTAAGCCCGCCGAAATTAAAAGTGTTCCACAAAATGCGTTTTGCCTGCCAGGGGGTAACGCCATTTTTTAATTGTTCGGGATATTTAGTTGGGTCGGCAGCCGCTTCAAAGGCCAGGTGCGCCAGTACAGCTGATGCAGAATGATGACCATGACCTGCACGGGAATCTTCGGGGAAACGTGTAATGATCACATCAGGCCTGAACTTACGGATCACCCAAACCACATCGCTTAATATCAGGTCTTTGTTCCATTTCTCCAGTGCTTCCTCAGTGCGTTTGCAAAATCCGAAATCATACGCACGGCTAAAAAATTGTTCCGCGCCGTCTATTTTCCTGGCGGCAAGCAGCTCCTGCGTTCTGATCAGGCCGAGCTCTATGCCCTGCTCATCGCCTATCAGATTCTGACCGCCATCGCCCCTGGTGAGGCTCAGGTAGCCCGTACGGTACAGCCTGCCATTGGCGAGGTAAGCTAATAATCTGGTATTCTCGTCGTCCGGGTGGGCGGCTATATACAGGACACTTCCGAGCACTTTGAGCTTTTTAAGCTTCAGCAATATATCTGCACTGCTCACTACCGGCGGCTGCCGGGCACTGGCTGCTAAAAAATAAAAGGTAAATAAAAGAAATGTAAAGATTCTTTTCATGTAATACTATATATGTCTGCAGATGATCGTGAGACGTCAAAGGTGAAAGTTCATTCCACATCTCACTTCTCACCTTTCACATTTGACATAGCGCCACTATATACCAATTCTTCTATTATTGCAATGCACCAAAGCACATTTATACTTCAGGCTATCCCGGTATTGATCAGGGAAATATAAGCCTATGGACCGACAAAAAGCAGGAATATTTTTGCTTATAACTTTATTTTAACTGCCAGTTGGAATCGGTAAGATTATATATCTCCTGGATATCATGCAGTATTTTTTCAAAATCGAGGTTCAGATCTTTCAGTAAACCTGTTTTGAGGTCAAATACCCATCCATGCACCCGGGGATAGCCGTTCTTTACAAACTGCTGCTGCACGCTGGCGAGCTTAATGACATTGATACACTGCTCCTGCACATTCAGCTCTACCAGCCTGTTGTAGCGGTCACCTTCACTGGTAATACTGTTCAGCTCTTCTTTGTGCAGGCGGTATACATCGCGTATATTCCTGAGCCAGGGATTTAATATTCCCAGATCTTTGGGCTGCATGGCAGCCTTAACGCCGCCGCAATTGTAATGCCCGCATACCACCACGTGCTTTACTTCAAGGTGGCGTACCGCATAGTTAATTACGGCCATTACATTCAAATCAATGGAACATACCAGGTTGGCAACGTTCCTGTGCACAAAGACATCTCCGGGCTCAAGCCCCATGATCTCATTGGCAGGCACACGGCTGTCGCTGCAGCCAATGTAGAGATATTCGGGGTTCTGGTCTTTTGCCAGTTTTTCAAAGAAGTCTGCATCCGCATTCAGCTTTGACTGCACCCATTCTTTGTTATTCGTAAAAATCTTTTCGTAGCTGGGCAATGGATAATATTTTTAAAGTGTTTGTAAAATACTGGTGCTATGTGAAACGTGAAAGGTGAGACGTGAAATTACCTCTTTCATCTTTCTCCTTACTGAAGATTGTGAAACACCTTCTGCACATCTTCGTCCTGCTCAAGCCGGTCTACCAACTTCAGCACTTCCTGCGCCTGGTCTTCAGGCAATTCCACTGTCGTAGCCGGTATCCATTCCACTTCAGCGCTGAGCGGCGTGATATTTTTTTCTTCAAGCGCTTTCTGCATATTGCCGAAATCAGTAAACCCGCACCTGATCACCAGGATATCTTCGCCATTTTCACCGGTGCTGTCTCCTAACTCTTCCAGCCCGTAGTCAATCAGCTCCAGTTCCAGCTCTTCAGGATTCAGTCCCTCAGGCTTCACTTTAAACACTCCCATTTTCTTGAACTGAAAAGCCACACTGCCGCTGTTACCCAGTGCGCCGCCGCCTTTATTGAAATGACTTTTTACGTTTGCCACTGTTCTCACATGATTATCTGTGGCTGTTTCTACCAATACCGCCACGCCATGGGGAGCGTAGCCTTCATACAGGATCTCATCATAGTTATCCATCTCCTTGCCCTGCGCTCTCTTTATAGCAGCTTCCACCCTGTCCTTGGGCATATTCACGCTCTTGGCATTTTGCATGCACCTGCGGAGCGCAGGGTTAGTGGCTGGGTCGGGGCCGCCGGCTTTTACTGCAATCGCAATTTCTTTCCCAATGCGGGTAAACTGCTTGGCCATACGATCCCAGCGGGCAAACATAGTAGATTTCCGTACTTCGAATATTCTTCCCATTGATATAAATAAATTATTAAAGCTTTAGAGGTTAAACCGGGAAGCAAATGTACGGGAATGATGCGAAATGATGCATAATGAGACGCAGGAGGTTTGAACCAGAGAGGCAGGGAGAGCAGGGTGGTGAATTTGAAAATGTGAAGATTTGAAAATGTGGTTTTCTTTGCGCATGTGAAATCTTTGAACTACAAAGACACCAGGACACGAAGTTTCACAAAGAGGTTTTCTTTGCGGACTTTGCTTCCTTTGCATCTTTGCGTGAAATAAAGCAATTATCCGAAAAGATCGCTGCTCAGGTAACGGTCCCCCCTGTCGCAGACAATAAAGACAATAACGCCACTACTTAACTGCTCGCTAAGCCTCAGCGCTGCAGACGCTGCCCCGCCGCTGCTCATACCGGCAAATATACCTTCTGCTTTTGCAAGCTGCCGGGTAACCGCAACAGCATCTTCCTGGGACACATCCATCACAGCATCTACTTTTGAAGCATCAAAAATTTTAGGTACATACTCTTTGGGCCACCGCCTGATACCCGGTATGGAAGCATTTTCAGTGGGCTGGCAGCCTATGATCTGCACGGCAGGATTTTTTTCTTTGAGGAACATAGAGCAGCCCATGATAGTACCGGTAGTGCCCATAGCGCTCACAAAATGAGTGACACTCCCGGCGGTATCACGCCATATTTCCGGCCCGGTAGTATGGTAATGCGCAAGATAATTATCCGGGTTGGCAAACTGGTTGAGCTGTATACACTCGCCTGATGCAGCTTTTGCATCTGCATAATCGCGACAGGCCTCAATGCTGTCGAGGAGGGTCACCTTTGCCCCGTAAGCTTCCATAGTAAGCACACGCTCTCTTGTAGAGCTGGAAGGCATGGCCAGCTCTGCCTCTATACCAAAAAGATTTGCGGCAAGCGCAAGCGCTATACCTGTATTGCCGCTGGTAGCTTCGATAAGCTTTGAACTGCCTTTGATCTCCCCGCGCTCTATTGCCGCCCGGATCATATTAAAAGCAGGACGATCTTTTACGCTTCCGCCGGGGTTGTTGCCTTCCAACTTGGCAAAAATCTTAACCTTATTATTCCTGTTCAGTTGCTGCAACTCCACCATGGGAGTATTGCCGATAAGATCTGCTACGCCAGCCATTAACTATAGTTTTGTACTTTTCGTTGTTCGATTATTATTTCAGAATTGTGGTATACCAGTGAGCCCGGGGGAACGCTGCCGGTGAGCCATACATTCCCGCCTATGATGCTGTTATGCCCTATAATGGTATCTCCTCCCAGCACAGTTGCATTGGAGTATAAGATGACGTGATCCTCAATGCTGGGGTGCCGCTTGGTAGCGGCCATACTTTTATCCACGCTCAGCGCTCCAAGGGTTACCCCCTGGTATATTTTTACATAATTGCCTATGACAGCGGTCTCTCCTATAACGATACCAGTGCCATGATCCATGTAGCAATGCTCTCCTATAACAGCGCCCGGATGAATATCTATACCTGTCTTTGCATGCGCATGCTCCGTAAGGATGCGTGGCAGCAGGGGCACTTCAAGCCATAGTAAGAGGTGAGCAATGCGATAAAAGCTAAGGGCATAAAACCCCGGGTATGCCCTGATCACCTCAAATTCACTTTTGGCAGCAGGATCGCCGTTTAAGATAGCTTCTACATCAGTATTAAGTACCCGGTACAACTCCGGTACTCCTTCAAAAAAAGCATCCGCTACCTGCCCGATATTGCAATTGCAGCAGGGCTTTGTAGCCTTCAGCATGTTAATAAGCTCTTCCCGAAGCCCGGCAAGCGCCTGCTGTATTTCCTCTTCTGATGTAAATGCGCAGGTGGAAAGCTCAGGGTACAATACACAGATCACATTGGAAGCCCATTTAGCGATAACTTCATTGGGGGGAACTACCTCCAGTTGCTGCTGTTTCTCAAAAATCTGCCTGGTCAATGATTTTGCCATGAATATATTAAAGGTTTGTCACCGCCTGTCATAAGGAATATACAGGCATTCCGCCTGCAAAGTAAATGATATAATTGCTAATTGAAGCATGCCCGGTCAAAAAGAGGCATCCTTAGAAATTATAGCCCAGCGAGAAGAACGGCCGGTTCCCGTAGGGCGAGCGCTGATCCTGTACCAGGTCATACTGAATCATGAGGAGCAAGGCGCCATTACGACCGCCTGTGGGGATAGCTGCGCCTCCGCCAAGAAGCAGGGAAGGAACAAATTGCCCGGGTAGCTTTTGTTTGGCTGCTCCATCGTAAAACTTCCTGGAACCCCAACTATAATTTAGTTCTGGTTGAGCCTGCAGTAAAATAAATTTGATCGGATAAACACGACCAAAAACATTAAATCCGGCGTACCCAAAACTCTCCTTATAAAGATCAGAGCCATCATAATTATAATACTTATAGCTATAGTAATTAAAATTAACCCCAACGCCTGCTGCAAAATAATCGTTGAACCTGTATCCTACCTGCGGGGAAACATTTACAAAAGTATTGGTGCCGAAACCCAGTCCGAAATTGCCGCCAAAGAAAAGCCTGCTTTTATCAAACCCTCTTTTTTCCGGGGCATCGCCGTTACCAGGATCATCCTGCGCCAGCGCCGATTGTGCACCTGTAATGATCATCATTGCCAGAGCGAACACATATTTTTTCATGCGGGAAGATTTTGTAGAGATATAAGAATTTGCCTGCAAAATAAGGCTTATACATCTTTCCGGCTTGTTAAATATCGCCGGGAATATATTTCAAATTCCCGGCGGCAGATCATAAAACCTGTAAGGTTTTACTGCCGCGCAGATGTGAATAAAAATTTTTGTTGTACGAAATAAATCGTAGTATTGTACGACAAACATCGTATTTCTTAACACAAAAATGATCTGACATGCAAAAACATACTGTTTCCCGCTGCAGGAATGTCCTGTTCCTTATTATTTTTTCAGCGGTTGCTTTCAGCAGCCTTTCGTTCAGCACCGGCGGTGCATACTCCTTTCGCCGCTTTCCTCAAAAGCTGCAGGTCACTGCGACAGACACATTACCCGGAAAAGAAAAATCAGAGAGCGGTTCCATTAATGATGAGTCCGTTCCGGATGACGGAATAGAAAGTAAAGGCATACAGGATGCTCTGCGGGATATACAGCGAAGCCTTGAAAGGCTGAACGCCGAGCTGAATGAACGGAACTGGTTCGGCAATATACAGGATCAATATGCACATGCAGCGGATATTTATCGCCAGGATGCGCAACGCAATGTACAATTAGCACAACTGCAATTGCAGCAAAAGCTGAACAATGATATGCTGCACAAGCAACTCGCTGCTGCCCAACAATTCAGGCTGGCTGAGCTTTCCCGGAATATGGAGCTGAACAGGATGACAATAGCAAAGGAAAGAAAACGCATGGAACTGGCATTGCGCAGCGGGCTTGATATGAGATTGCAGAAGGCAAAAGCTGAGCTGCAAAAGGCTAAGGAACAATTACAGCGACTGCGTGATTTTAAGAACGATCTCGAAGCAGAGGGGCTGATCAAAAAGGGCAAACCTTACAGCATAGAAATCAAAGAAGGGAAATTATATATCAATGGCAAAAAGCAAAAAAATGCAGTATACAATACATTCAAAGAAAAATACCCGGAGCTGTTCGGCGAAAAAAACTTTAAGCTGGAAGATAAAAGGCAGGAAGCGCACAACGATGCTGATATGATTTGACCTGTTATACGTGGGAGCATTTTCAAATGAAGCGATCTGCTTTCTCCGGAGACTGCTTCGTCGCTGTGATGTACCTCTTCACATGAAGCGTCTCGTATGCGACTTGCAGTGACCACAAAGAAAAGGCTGTGAGGAACGAAGCGATCTGCCTTCTCCCTGCATCAGAACCGCGGCACCGGGCATTGTGTCTGCCGCAGGTTCTGGTTGAACTGGTTATAATATCCCTGGTATATCAGTGCAAACTCAGAAGCTCCCTGCATGTTGTTGTAATTCTTCAACGACGAAGTAGTGGCATCATACGTAAAAGTAAGCCGTACTGATTTCCATTCAAAGCCCAGCATAGGTATCACTGCATCACCGCCGCGGTAATACAAGCCTCCGATCACCTGCACTTCTCCATCGCCGGAAAGGTTATAATTGCCATGGAGCCCGAGTGTGAACTCATTTGATTTTGCCTGGGTGGTATAGTATACCCCCGGACTGATGATCACACGGTCATTTAATTTGATCACTGCGTCTGCAAATCCTATATACCGCTTTGCTATGGTATTATCATACCCGGGAGTATTGGAAAAAAAAGTTTCCCGTGGTGAGTTCACATGATGCACAGAGGCGCCCACATGCAGGTAAACATTATCTGAGGGGAAATAAGCATAGTTCAGCCCTGCCTGTACATCAAGATAGCTGATGTTTGTAGAGGAAAAATTTTCACCACTTGGAGCGCCGGCATCAAAGTATTTCCCGTTCCATTGATTGTCGTAAGTGAACTTGTTTACATCCACGCGCTTATTGGCCCAGCCGATGTTAAAACCCACAGAAAGCAATCCCGTGGTGCCGAGCATCTGGTGGTAGGCCGCCGATCCATATACTTTCGTAGAAGTGAGATTACCGCTCCCGGCCACATCTCTGAGGATCACCCCGCCAAGCCCCATCCACCCCGATTCGAAGCGGTCGCGGAAAGCCTGGGCATCACCAAATATGCTCATGGTTTTGAACTGTGCAGGAATACTGGCCCATTGCTGCCTGTAATTGGCGCCAAGCCTGTAATCATGCTCCGGCAAAAACCCTGTATTGGCAGGATTTGTTGTAAGCGGTGAATTGAAAAACTGGGAGAAATGCAGATCCTGCCCCTGCACAGCAGAGGTATACCAGCTTCCCACAGCGGCAAGCGACAGCCATACATAAAAAGCCCTCACCCCGCGACGCCGCAAAAAAACCAGGACTGTATGCAGAGGATCACTCCATGAGAACCGCATATTACTTATTGAAGCTGTTTTGAATAATGACACAATATACCTCCTTTATATTTCCAATGCTCTCATCCGTAGTTTTGATCGCGCTGCCAATCTCTGCTTTTATTTGTGTCAAACGGGAAATGTGGGGATCTCACATTTATCGCCGGCAGGCAGGTCTGCCGTTTCACGTTTGTCATAACACTAATAATATTCCGGGGAGACATCTCCGCTACCTCAGCAGGGTAATATCTCCTTTTTTCGTTGCTTTTGTCCCGTCTGTGAATTCTACTTCCAGTGTATAGGCATAAGCGTCCATAGGCTGCAATACTCCCTTATACTTCCCATCCCATCCCTGCGACTCGCTGGCAGACTGGAATACCAGTTGCCCCCACCGGTTATATATCCTGAACATTATTTTTGCGATCCCGAATCCTCTTACATATACGATGTCGTTCACACCATCGCCATTAGGCGAAAAAGCGCTTGGCACAGCGATCAGCGGCGAAACAAGAGCAGATACAAACTGGCATGTGGTATCAGAGCAGTTAAACTGGTTGAAGGCCATTAGACATGCATTATACTCCTGCGTCTTCCTGTACTGGTGAGTCGGGTTTACCAGCACAGAGGTGTCGCCATCTCCAAATTCCCAGATATAACGTATAGCATTAAACGAAGTATTGGTAAACGACACCGGTGTATTTTCCTGTGGCGTGACAGGGCTGTAGGTGAAGCCCGCCGTAGGGCTGCCATGCACACTGATAGTAAAGTAAGTAGAGTCAACAATATTACAGGTCATTGAATCCACTACCTTCAATTTAATTGTATAGGAACCTTCAGCGGTATACAGGTGTTCAGGAGCAAAATCGTTTGACGTAGCGCCGTCCCCGAAGTCCCAGTAGAATGATCGTCCTGCATCAGAAACATTATTGAAGGTGGCGAGATGGGGCGCACAACCATCGGGATCGGTTTCAAATGCAGCTTTTACATTAGAAGCGATACGCATGGTTATGGGTATGGAATCCGGTCCATTACAATAGTTAGTGTCCGTGAGCACGAGCTTTACATTGTAAGTGCCGGGCGCAGGAAACTCATGCTCTATACTGTCCAGCCCCGCTACCTGCGCAGGGCTCCCGTCATCAAATTCCCACAAAAAGGAATTATTCAGGAAAGGTTTCCCGGCAGGTGCGGTAGAATTATTAAAGAACCTGAACTTAAGGCTGTCGCAGGGAGGCAGTTTGGTAAAGTCTGCCGCTATATCAGCTTTATCCTGTCTTACCCTGATGGTAGTATAGGAAGTATCTGCGATAATGCATTTGCTGGAGTCAACAGATATTAAGGTCACGAGATAGTTCCCTACCTGCTCATACACATTGGAAGCAGAAGGAGTGGTTGTGACAGTTTTTTTCCCGTCCCCAAAATCCCAGAAGTACTGTCTTCCTTTCCTCAGGGTATCCGTGAAATCCACAGCAAGCGGCGCACATCCATAAGTCTTATAAGGAACACCTCCAATAGAAGGACGCACCCCGCTGTTCACACCCGAAAAGTCCATTTCTATTTTTAATGCAGCCAGGTTACATTGCCCCGGCGCTCCCGACACAGGACTCCACACTCCCGGAGAAGTGGGATATGTCAACCCTGTTCCCTGTATAAAGCAGGCCGCACATATAGCCTGGTAAATAATACCATTGGCATCAAACCGGCTGGTGCCGCCGTCCACGTGATCGCCATAACCGCCGTTCAGTCCGTAGAAAGAACCAAAAAGTATATCTTCAGCATTTTTCTTTAATACAAAAAAATAAAAATCGCGCCCGTCTGTACTGCACCCGTTGGGCAGGGCATCACAATCCTTGGTAGGCATGCCCCTGGTACCCGCCGTGTGGAATGCATCCGCGGAATTCGGAGGCCCGGCACCTCCCCACCCCGAAACATATACATTCTCACATATATCTACCGAAAATGCTACAGGAGAAATATTATAGTTTGTATTGCCGCTGCCAAATACCGTTGAGTATTCCGTTGCCGAAAGATCCGGCTTCAGCTTTACAATAAATTGCTTTGAACGGGGATTATTATAAACCCCGGGAGTAACCGGCCAATCGCCAAGGGTAACACCGGTAACATAGGGAAATCCTTTACGGTCAAATTTCAGTCCGTAAATGGCATCCATCCTGTTGGTCCCAAGATAGGTTGCCTTTTGTAATACGCCGGCGCTGTTAAATATGGCAATGAATGCATCTGAAACACCGCCGTTGGAACTGCTTGAAATGACTCCCGAGGCAGGTACACCGGGCAGATCCGTACTTTGGGTAGAGCCTCCCACATACACATCGCTGGTCAGGGGATTTATAGCCAGTACAAAAGTGCCATCGTTACTGCTACCGCCAAAAAAGGTGCTGAAAAGGACATTGTCTACATTCGGGCTGATCTTCATCACTATACCGTCCTGGGGACCATTCAGCACTTTTTGTGATGCATTGGCAGTGATACGGAAATCTTTTGACTGGGTGCTGGCAGTAATATAAATATTATCGCTGCCATCCAATATTACTTCGCTTCTTGAATCATCTCCATAGAATACATACAGGTCCCGCGGTCCTTCTCTTGTTGTCTTGATATTTACCCCGTCAGCTCCTGTTCCGCCAATCCTCATGGATCCGACCAGTTGGGTGCCATCCTGATTGAGCTTGGTCACTACGAGATCAAAGCCTCCACAAGGCCCGTAAGTATTTCCGGCAGGGAAAAGAGGATAGCTTCTGCTCTGCCCTACGCTGCCGCTGGTTCTCCCCAGTATAACAAGGTTGCCTTTGCTGTCTTCAAAAAGACTGTGCGGCTGATCATCACCATTGCTGCCGATATAGGTGGCATATAATCTTTGTTTCCCGGAACGGTTGAATTTCATGATACCTATATCATAATCACCGCCCTGGAATGTGGACTGAAAAGCGCCTGTGGAAACAGGAAAACCGTTACCGAAAACAATCCCGCCCGAATAGAGGCTGCCATCAGCGCCATAGGTGGCTGTATACCCCCACTGGCTGGCGCGGCTACCGGTGAAGGTGGCAAAGATGAGGGTAGGATCTATTACCAGTGTTTTAGCAGGATCGTAATTTTTAACCTTAAAGCGTATGGTGTTTTTGCCTTCTGCCATATACTTTACATTGATCTCGTTCCTGCCATCATTGCTCAACTGGTAGGAATAAGGAGAAAGCTCCTTTACATCGCCAACCGATGTTTTGATATACAGCTCCTGGTCTTTGATCTGCAGCTTATCCGCGCCTTCGTACTGCATTACGATCTTGTTGGGATCGCCGCCGGGATATATAATGATGTCATATTTCAGTTGCTGCCCCGAAGCATAATACCGCAGGTCAATATTGGGATAAATATTTTTGTACGTTACAGCCTGGTATATTTTGCAATTGGAGCCCCATTGGGAAGGGTCGTTGCCTATGAAATAATTCTCATAAGAATCCAAAGGCTTTTCTTTGATGATCTCCGGGGTCTCGTTGCTTCCGGCAAAGCGCATGGAATACGCATGGGAGCGGAGTACAATACCTGTATCACTGCCATGCGCCGGCCGGGGGTAGGCAGTCCTGCTGCTGACCTCCTTTGCAGACGGAGAGGCTTCAGCATGTGCATGCCGCTCTTCTGAAATTTGCGTTATATCATCTGCATTATGCAGCAGCACGGTAAAGCCGCTGCGCTGAAGAAAAAAAGCACCGTTGTTGATATCTCCCTTGAACAACACGGATCTGTCCCACTGCCCTTTATTCTCTGTAAATTCTACCACCTGTGCAGATAACTGAAGGGCGCCGGTCAGGCAAACCAGGATCAGAAATATTTGGAATACAGATCTCAAATTATAGCTCTCCATTTAAATGTACGGGTTTACTGCGAAATTACCCTTACTAATTATTATTACGATATCTTACTCCAGGAGGTTTGTCCTTTTTGCGCCTGCAGATAGGTTTTTAACTTCAAATTAACTGCCATAGACAGGTCAGGATCTTCCGATAAGAGCTTTTCTGCCAACTGTTTAGCCAAATCTACCAAATGTTTATCCTGCACAATGCTTGCCAGCTTAAAATTGAGCATGCCACTCTGACGGGTACCTTCAATATCACCGGGTCCCCGCAGCTCCAGGTCTTTTTCCGCAATAACAAAGCCGTCATTGGTAGCGCACATGATCTTCAGCCTTTCCCTGGCGTCGGTAGTTACCTTGGAACCTGTAAGTAAAATGCAATAACTCTTTTCTGCGCCTCTTCCTACTCTTCCCCGCAACTGGTGCAATTGTGAAAGCCCGAATTTTTCCGCGCTCTCTATTACCATTACGGTAGCATTGGGCACATTCACACCTACTTCAATGACTGTTGTAGACACCATGATCTGAGTATCTCCCGACACAAAACGTTGCATGTTCGCTTCTTTTTGCTCCGCGTTCATTTTGCCATGCACCATGCTTATCCAGTATGGCGGTTCGGGAAAATAAGCTTTCACGTTTTCATAACCCTTCATCAGGTTTTCATAGTTCAGCTTTTCGCTTTCTTCAATTAAGGGAAAAATAATATAAGCCTGTCTTCCTTTTTGTATTTCCGCTTTAATAAAATCCATCACCTGCGAGCGTGCATTTTCATAGCGGTGCACTGTAGTTACCGGCAGGCGCCCCGGCGGCAGTTCATCCATGATGCTGTAATCAAGATCGCCGTAGGCAGTCATTGCGAGCGTTCTGGGGATAGGCGTTGCCGTCATTACCAGCACATGAGGTGGTATTTCATTTTTACTCCACAGCTTTGCCCGCTGCGCCACGCCAAAACGGTGCTGCTCATCTACTACTGCCAGCCCGAGATTCCGGAACTGCACGGCATCTTCGATCAAAGCATGTGTGCCTGTTACTATTTGTATGTCTCCTTCCGCTATGCGTGCCAGTATCTTTTTACGTTCTGCCTGTTTCGTGGATCCCGTAAGCAGCGCCACCTCCAACGGCATGTCAGCCAACAGGTCTTTAAGACCGGCATGGTGCTGCTGCGCCAGTATCTCTGTTGGCGCCATCATGCAGCTCTGGTAGCCATTATCCGCCGCAAGGAGCATGCCAAGCAGCGCAACAATGGTCTTCCCGCTGCCCACATCTCCCTGCAGTAGCCGGTTCATCTGGTACCCCCTTACAGTGTCCTGGCGTATTTCCTTCAGCACACGTTTTTGTGCGCCGGTGAGCGGGAAAGGAAGATAGTCCCTGTAAAAATTATTAAACAGCTCTCCTACCCGGTCAAACACCATTCCCTTAGCATAACGGTGCCTGTTAGACCTTATCAGTCCCAGCCTTACCTGTGCCAGGAAAAGCTCCTCAAATTTCAGGCGGTATAATGCTTTCTGGTAAACATCGTTGCCTGCAGGGAAATGAATGTTGGCATAAGCATCAAATCTTGGCAGCAATTGCAGCTCCTGCACCAGGGTATCCGGGATATTTTCGGGAAGGTCCTTTGCCGACAGCAGCCCCATCAGGGTATATACCAGCTTTCCTATCTGGCGCCCGCTGAGCCCGCGGGCTTTGAGTTTTTCGGTAGCCGGGTATACAGGCTCCAGGAATGGTCTGCCATCACTTTTTTCCGGAGAGAACAGGTCCATCTCAGGATGAGTGATCTGGGGGCTGCCCATATAAAAAGATACTTTGCCAAACACAATATACACCTGTCCAGGCTGTATATTTTTTTGTATCCAGTGAACACCCTGGAACCAGGTAAGCTCAAGCTCGCCCGAATCATCCCTCAGCGTCGCTACCAGCCTTTTGCCGCGTTTTTCGCCCATTACTTCACATGATATTATTCTTCCTGCAACCTGTATATAATCGGTGGCGGGGGAAATGTCTTTTATCTTTTTTATTTCTGTTTTATCAATATGCCTGTAGGGAAAATGCTCCAGCAAGTCTTTGAAAGTAAAAATACCCAGCTCTTTTTTCAGCAGGTCACCCTTCAGCGGGCCAACGCCTTTCAGGTATTCTATCGGGTTAGATAATATAGTTTGCTCTGTTCTGATGGGTAATGCTTTAGCTGCAAAAATATGTTTTTGCAGCTGGCTTTCGATCACTGATCACCATTCGTTGTGCCTGCCCCGATGAATATCGTGGAGCACGCTCTTGTACTGCAGTACCGCTTATCAGCAGAAGTATTGTCGCTGCAAAAATTATGACGTATTTTATCGTAAATACAGTTATTGGCTGTAAGCTTTATAATATATCTTACTTGGACAATATTAAATATCGGGCTATTCCTCTTTTTTGTCTTTATCTGTTTTAAAGCGACAAAACTTATCAGAGAAAAATTGGGGCTTTTTGCTTCTATTGTTTTTTTACTCGGGTTGCTGTCTTTTGTCGGTGATACTAACAATCAAAAATTAGGTGAAAACTTTAATTTTCAGTTTGACAAGGAGAAAGACCAAGACTATTACGATAAAAGAATAGCAAGCGCAACCTTGGACAACAACCTGATTTTTTCTGTTCATCTATCTATTATTTATAAAAAAGCCGGAGACTCTTTGATAACTCCGACATCTGCAAATTCAAGTATGAGCGGACTTGTAGCAGGACATAGATGGAAAGTACAAAATATAACAACAAGCACAGAGGGAAAGGCAATAAATTATGTTGTAAATGATTTAGTTGAGTGGAAGCTTTTGGGTTGGAATATTTATACTCAACGTAAGGTGTACAAAGGCTTTATTGATTCATAACAAGCCTACAGCCAATATAAGATTTGACAAAAAACCTGCCGGTAATTTTTTGTAACAATTCTAACAATATCACAAATCATAGATGATTACATTGGACAGAAATTAAGTATGACAAAATGGTTTACACCTATTATATGGATGTTTTTTGTGGGCTGCTCACAAATAAAAAGTAAAAGTGAGAAATCTTACCAAGCAGGTTTTACGACAATTCATTTAGTTGATACATCAAGAATCTATAAACCTAAAACTGACACTTCCGACTATCTTCATTATAGACCAATTGACCTAGATGTTTGGTATCCTTCAGACAGATCTACAACAGATAGTATAATTGCCGTGCTTGATTTATTATCATTATTAGAACAACGTGCTAATTATTATTCCGGATCAAATGTTGGGAATGGAATTGCCGGACAATTGGCTAAATTTTTCTGCGATGGCTTTAAATGTTCTGATTCAACACGGTTATTAAATTTTAAAACAAATAGCGCTAAAAACGCTAATGCTGCAAACGGTAAATTTCCACTGGTAATTTATATGACCGCTTTCAATGGAATGAGTTATGAAAACTTTTCGCTGTTTGAGAAGCTATCAAAGAAAGGTTTTATTGTGGTCTCGATAAGTTCAATCGGTCGTTTTCCCGGCGACATGACAATGAAAAAAGAAGATCTAATGGAACAGGTTAGTGATGCCATGATCGCTGTAAATGCTTTGAAACGGAATCCAAATATTGGTTTTAGTAAAATTGGAATCGTAGGCTATAGCTGGGGTGGTTTAGCTGGTGCTGTTTTAGCTGGTAAAATTCCCAATGTCCATTGTTTGGTTTCTTTTGAAGGTTCAGAGTTTCATCATTATGGAGAGGCAAAAGATGAAAATGCAGATTTCAATATAATCAGAAGCAGCAACAAATTTAAAAATTTACATCTTACTATTCCATACTTACGTTTGGAAAGTGCTCCTTCAACGCAACCAGACAAAATAGATTCTGTTTATCAATTCTATCCAAACAACGTAAACAACGCCCAAATTTTTACTATTGATTCAATGCAGCATGAAGACTTTGATTGCTTTTCATTTATTGTAAAAAGATCCGGCAATTGTGCAATTAATCAACGCTACAATACAGCTTTAAATTTATGTGTCAGCTTCTTAGAAGACAATCTTAAAAGCGAAAATCACTTTTCAACAACGGTTAAAGAAATGAAGAACATAACTGAAAAGAAATAAAACTTTCGCCAATCAGTTTTGCATCAGCAGGGAGCAACGAATACCCCATCTTAGTGTTCCTATCAGCTACATATCCGGCTGGCGAAACACAATTAAGCAATAAAATATATTTTCATCTTTTATATATTACATCGGCAGCAGCACCGGGCAGTACATTTTTTCAAACGCACAGCCAAACATAAAGCTAACCGTTTACGGCTATTACTTTTAACACAGTACCAGTCTGACACTTTAATTAACCGTGTTGACAAGATTAAAAACAACATTCATTACCTAACCATATTTCCTGTTCCTGTTGACAGGATCATTTCTTATTATTTCAACTTTTTTCTATTTCGGCAATCCGTCGACCTTCATATACACGATACATATTTTGTAATTTCTCTTAATTATTTTATCATTTACAGGTTCCAGGCTAATAGAGAGCCTAAGACGCATGGGATGCATTTCAAATTTTCGCTGCTTATATTTTTCTCACCCCGCACACATCTCTCCGCGCAGCAGAGACGAAGAAAATGGTGCAAAAACCTGAAATGCTCAAGGTTTTGGTAAGAAGTTTGTAATGGTATTTAGCGGCAATTACCATTGAATCACGATCATAAAACAGCAGAATAAAATGAGCACAAAAAACAAGATTGCACTAATTACAGGCGGCAGCCGCGGACTGGGTAAGAATATGGCGATAGCACTCGCTAAAAAAGGAATTGACGTTATATTAACATACAACAGCAACAAAGAAGCAGCCGATAAAGTGGCTGCTGATGTCCGGACACTTGGAAGAAAGGCATTTGCCCTGCAGTTAGACACCACTGACATTAAACAGTTTGACAACTTCATTAAAGAGGTTACTGCTTTGTTGCAGGAAAAAAAAGGCAGCCCTCATTTTGATTTTCTTATCAACAATGCAGGAACAGCGTTATACGCGCCTGTAGGGGATGTTACGGAAGAACAAATGGACAGGATATACCATATCCATTACAAAGGAGTTTTCTTTTTAACTCAAAAAGCATTGCCGCTGATAAATGACGGCGGCGGTATTGTGAACATATCATCAGGCTTAACACGGATCATAATTCCCGGTTCGTCCGTGTATGGCTCTTTGAAATCGGCCGTTGAAACACTTACCCGTTATTTAGCCAAAGAATTAGGCAGCAGGAAAATCCGGGTGAATGTGGTTGCACCCGGCGCTATTGAAACCGACTTTGGGGGTGGTCATGTAAGAGATAACAAAGATATAAACGATCATATTGCAGGCATTACAGCGTTAGGACGTGTTGGTCTGCCGGATGATATTGGCGGTGTGGTTGCTTTTCTCTGTTCTGAGGAGGCCTATTGGATAACCGGGCAACGGCTTGAAGTATCCGGCGGGCAGGCACTGTAATTAAAATTACCTCTGAGTGAATGGGCAATACTGAATGGTGCATTCCTCATTGCAATTCATAAAATAATATGTGAAAGAAGTTTTAATAAAGAATGTAATCACAGATAACAAACATTATAACAAACCTGATTCATAATACAGCCAATAACGGCACACCTGCAACGGCAAAAAAGGCCTTGCTCCTGTTATGGAGACCGTAGTGCTATGTTGATCGTGAAACGCCGGAAGTCAAACCTGTTTGACGACAGGCAGGCGTGAAAATCTCACGTCTAATTTTTTACATTTATACAAAAAGCGAGAGCAGTGAAGCATCCTTTGTTTCAAGCAGGGAGGTGCCCATTAAAAACTCATCTACTTTACGGGCGCATTCCCTTCCTTCACTTATCGCCCATACTACAAGCGACTGCCCCCTGCGCATATCACCGGCTGTAAAGATTTTAGGGATATTTGTCTGATAGGCTTTTTCAGAAGCTTTTACATTCCCTCTTTCATCATATTCCACTTCAAGCTCATCAAGCAGCCCTGCATGCTGGGGGTGAACAAAACCCATTGCAAGCAGCGCCAGCTCGCAGGGAATTTCCCTCTCGGAGCCAGGCACTTCTTCAAAACGCGAAGGACGCAGATCATCAGCGAACTTCCATTCCAGATCTACTATTTTCAGCGCTTTCAGATTCCCTTTACCATCGCCTACAAATTCCTTAGTAGCAATTGCCCAGCGACGGTCGCAACCCTCATCATGAGAGGAAGAAGTCTTTAATATCATCGGGTAAGTGGGCCAGGGCATAAACGGAGTACGTTCGCCTGGAGGTTTGGGCATCAGCTCAAACTGGGTAACTGACTTAGCTCCCTGGCGGTTAGATGTTCCCACGCAATCGCTACCGGTATCGCCCCCTCCTATTACCACTACGTTCTTTCCTTTGGCTAATACTTCTTCCGGCAGGATGTTACTTTCAATGGCAGCATTGGCCAGCGGGTTCTTCCTGGCATTGCGCTTATTCTGCTGTTTAAGGAACTGCATGGCATAATGAACGCCTTTCAGTTCCCGTCCGGGTACAGGCAGATCCCTGGGCTCCGTAGATCCTCCCGATAAAACGATAGCATGATATTCACGGAGGAGATCATTTATACTGACATTCACGCCTACATTGGCGTTATAGCGAAATTCCACTCCTTCCTTTTCCAAAAGCTCTACCCTGCGCGCAACTACCCATTTTTCCAGCTTGAAATCGGGGATGCCATAGCGCAACAAGCCGCCTGCAGCATCGTCTCTTTCAAAAACAGTTACACTATGCCCTGCATAATTCAACTGTGCCGCCGCTGCAAGACCTGCAGGTCCTGAGCCCACCACCGCTACTTTCTTTCCTGTGCGTACATTGGGAGTACGCGGCTGAACAAATCCCTTTTCAAAAGCGATCTCTATAATATGTTTTTCTATTTCTTCGATGGTAACCGGCGGCTGGTTAATGCCAAGCACACAGGCACTCTCACAGGGAGCGGGGCATATACGACCGGTAAATTCCGGGAAATTATTGGTAGAGGTTAAAATATCATACGCTTCGCGCCAGCTTTTACGGTATACGGCATCATTGAATTCCGGGATGACATTTCCCAAAGGACACCCCGTGTTGCTATGACAAAAAGGAACACCGCAATTCATGCAGCGTGCCGCCTGCTTTGTTAGATCCTGCTCCGGAAAACGTTCTACAAACTCGTCATAGTTTTTCAAACGATCGGTTACCGGCTTTTTATGAGGTAGTTCCCGCGTAAACTCTATAAACCCTGTTGGCTTTCCCATATTACTACACCTGGTATTTAATTATTGTAAGATAAAACTGGCGGCTATCGTCCTTCCACTTTAAGCTTTGCTTTCTGTACCGCTTTTTTATAGTCTTTCGGATACACTTTTACAAAATTCCTGAGCTGGTTCTCAAAATCATCCAGTATGAATTTGGCAACAGTGCTGCCGGTAAAGGCATAATGCCTGGTGATCATATCGTACAGCTCTTCCGACTCACCATTGATCACCGGATCAAGGTCAATCATTTCCATATTGCAGTTTTCGGCAAACTGCCCCTTCACATCATATACATAAGCTATACCGCCGCTCATACCTGCCGCAAAATTTCTTCCGGTATCGCCGAGTATCACTACCCTGCCTCCGGTCATATATTCGCAGCCGTGATCCCCCACACCTTCCACTACAGCATTGGCGCCTGAATTTCTTACGCAGAAACGCTCTCCTGCTTTGCCCCGGATAAACGCTTCCCCGGAAGTAGCGCCATAAAAAGCAACATTACCGATAATGATATTTTCCTCGGGGACAAAGCCTGCTTCTTTGGAAGGATAAACGATCAGCCTGGCGCCGCTCAATCCTTTACCAAAATAATCATTGGCATCGCCTTCCAGCTCCAGTGTAACTCCTTTAGTATTGAAAGCGCCAAAACTCTGACCTGCCGTACCGGTCAGTTTAAGATGTATGGTATCTTCCGGAAGACCGGCTGCTTTATAACGTTTTGTGATTTCATTGGAGAGGATCGTCCCCGCAGTGCGGTCTGTGTTTCTTATCCTGAACTCACCGTATACGCGTTCTCTTTTTTCGAGTGCCGGTTTGGCTACTTCAAGAAATTTCCAGTCGAGAACATCAGAAAGCCCGTGATCCTGGTCTTCCTGGTGGTATAGCCCTACCTGCCCGGAAGCGGGCTCTCTGTAGAGAATTGGAGACAGGTCAAGCTTACTGTATTTCCAATGGGTAATATCATCTCTTCTTTCAAGACAATCTGCCTGCCCTACCATTTCGTTAATGGTACGGAAACCAAGCTCTGCCATAATTTCCCTGAGATCCTGGGTAATGAATCTGAAGAAATTCACCACGTGATCCGCATTTCCGGAAAAGCGCTTGCGTAGCTCCGGATCCTGCGTTGCCACACCCACAGGACAGGTATTCATGTGACATTTACGCATCATAATGCAACCCTCTACCACCAGTGCAGCGGTAGCCACGCCCCACTCTTCTGCGCCTAACAGCGTAGCGATGGCTATATCACGCGCTGTCTTCATCTGCCCGTCAGCCTGAAGCACCACGCGGCTTCTTAATTTATTCCTGACAAGTGTCTGATGGCTTTCCGCCAAACCAAGCTCCCACGGGAGGCCGGCATGCTTAATGGAGCTTACGGGGGAAGCGCCTGTACCACCATCAAAGCCGGCGATCAATATTACATCAGCCTTTGCTTTTGCAACACCGGCGGCTATAGTGCCCACACCTGCTTTCGACACCAGCTTAACATTGATCCTTGCAGCCCTGTTTGCATTCTTCAGGTCATATATCAGTTGCGCAAGATCTTCAATGGAATATATATCGTGATGCGGAGGAGGAGATATCAGACCCACTCCCGGCGTGGAATGACGCACTTTTCCGATCCACTCATCAACCTTGTCGCCGGGCAACTGCCCGCCTTCGCCGGGTTTAGCACCCTGGGCCATCTTGATCTGCAGTTCGTCGGCTTCAGTGAGGTACTGGCTCGTTACGCCGAACCTCGCAGATGCCACCTGCTTTATGGCAGAACGCATGGAATCGCCATTAGGCAAAAGCTCATACCTTCTTTCATCCTCGCCGCCCTCGCCGGTATTGCTCTTACCGCCGATGCGGTTCATTGCAATGGCAAGCGTAGTATGCGCTTCCCAGGAAATAGACCCGAAAGACATAGCGCCGGTGGCGAAACGCTTATAAATATTTTCTGCAGGCTCTACTTCCTCGATAGGAATAGAAGGACGGTTGCGCTTAAAGCGGAAAAGGCTCCTGAGGGTACATGCTTTTTCTCCCTGCTCATTTACTGTCTTACTGTATTTTTTAAAGATATTGTAGTCATTCATCCGGGTAGAATACTGCAGCAGGTGGATGGTTTGGGGGTTGAACAGATGAAATTCACCCTTTCTTTTCCACTGGTATATTCCCCCAACGGGCAGCCTGTCAACCGGTATCTTCTTCTGGTTAAATGCCAGTATATGTTTTGCCAGCGCCTCTTTGGCTATTTCATCCAACCCCATACCTTCGATACGGCTTACAGCTCCGGCAAAGCATTTGTTCACCACTTCATGGTTAAGACCAAGTATCTCAAATATCTGGGCGCCCTGGTAAGACTGGAGGGTGGAGATGCCCATTTTGGAAAATACTTTCAGCAAACCATCACAAACCGCCTTCACATAGTTCTTACGTAGTTGTTCCCATGGCTGATCCGTTTCCCACCTGTTGTTGCTCTTCATGGTACGGATGGTTGCCAGTGTGAGATAAGGATTAATAGCTGTTGCCCCGAAACCTATGAGGCATGCAAAATGATGCACTTCCCAAACATCACCCGCTTCCACCACTATACCAACCTGTCCCCGCAATCCCTTACGGATAAGATGATGATGCACTGACGAAACCGCCAGCAGGGAAGGTATGGCCGCATGGTCTGAATCTATCGCCCGGTCTGAAAGAATGATCACCTCAAACCCATCCTGCACCGCATCCACGGCATAACGGCAAAGCCTGTCTATACCGGCTTTTAAGGAACCCGGTCTGCCATCGGCCCTGAAATAGCATTGAAGTGTTTTTGCCTGGAAAATACCTGTATCTATGCTTCGCAGCTTTTCAAGCTCGGTGCTGGTAAGTATCGGCTGCTTAAGGGCAACCGCGTGGCAATGCCGCGGATCTTCTTCCAGCGTGTTGCCATTACTGCCCACATAAGAAGCCAGGCTCATTACGAGTCGTTCCCTGATAGGGTCAATAGGCGGATTGGTAACCTGTGCAAATAATTGTTTAAAATAGCTGCTGAGATGCTGCGGCTGGTCTGAAAGCACTGCCAGCGGCACATCAGTACCCATTGACCCGATGGGTTCTTTCCCGTCTATGGCCATAGGGCGGATAATATTTTCAACGTCTTCGGTACTATACCCGAAAGCCTTTTGATATTTGAATACAGATTCTTCTGAGAGATGGGTGAAGGTTACCCGTGGAGAATCCAGCTCTTCCAGCCTGATCTTATATTGATTCAGCCAGTCGCTGTAAGGCTTGCGGGAACAAATATCCTGCTTAAGCTCTTCGTCGCTGATGATCCTTCCCTGCTCCATATCCACTACAAACATTTTACCCGGCTGCAGCCTGCCGTAGCTCTTCACTATCTGCGGGTCAACAGGCAGAGCGCCTGTTTCGGAAGCCATGATCACGCGGTCATCATGCGTAACGCAAAACCTTGAAGGGCGAAGCCCGTTCCTGTCGAGCGTGGCGCCGATTATTTTACCGTCCGTGAAGGATATGGAAGCCGGGCCATCCCAGGGTTCCATAACTGCGGCATGATACTCGTAAAAGGCTTTTTTGACGGGATCCATTTTATCATTGCCATCCCATGCTTCGGGGATGAGCATCATCATCACATGAGGCAGCGACCTTCCTGAAAGAGTAAGCAGCTCCACCATATTATCCAGGCAGGCAGAATCCGATAGCCCTCCGGATACGATGGGCAGCAGCATCTCCATTTCCTCTTTGGTGAAATAAGGAGATTTAAAGCCGTTTTCACTGGTTTTCAGCCAGTTCAGATTACCCTGCAGAGTATTGATCTCGCCATTATGCGCTATAAAACGGAAAGGCTGGGCCAGTTTCCAGGAAGGGAAAGTATTAGTGGCAAAACGGGAATGCACCAGTCCGAAGGCACTTACCACCCTTTTGTTGGTAAGATCGGTAAAATAAGCGCGTACCTGCATGCTGGTAAGTTGCCCTTTGTAGGTAACTGTTTTATATGACAGTGAAGGCATATAAAAGCCTATGCTGTCTTTCTTAACTGTATTTTCTATAGTGTGGGTAGCATAGTTACGCAACACGAAAAGCTTCCTTTCAAATTCTTCAGGATCCTGTATATGGTCGGGGCAGGCAATGAAAACCTGTTCGATCACAGGCTCCACAGAAAGCGCGGTAGTACCGATATCCGCGGTATTCACAGGCACTTTCCGGTAGGTTAGCACTTCAAGTCCCAGCCGTTCGGCAGCACGGGCAAATATCTCCCGGCATTCTTCCCGCAGCCTGATCTCCTTCGGGAAAAAAATGACTCCCACACCGTACCTTCCGAAAGCAGGCAGGTGAACCCCCAGCTTTACACATTCCGCAAAGAAAAACTCGTGCGGTATCTGGATCATGATCCCGGCGCCATCCCCCGTATTGGATTCACAGCCACAGGCTCCGCGGTGTTCCATATTTTCCAGGATAGTCAGGGCATCCGACACAATCTGGTGCGATTTATTGCCTTTAATGCTGGCAACAAACCCCACCCCACACGAATCGCGTTCAAATTCCGCATTATACAAACCTTTACTCACCATATAAAAGGAATTTTTAGATAAAAGTCAAAAAAGTCAGAAAAAGTTAAAATCTTTCTAAGCGCATGGCAGGCAAGAGCCTAAAATTACAAAAGAAACCTGTAAAATAGTACAACTGTCTAAAAAATAGCTTCCGGATGTGAATAACCGGGCTATATGAGGTAGCCAAACAGCTTATCATCGCTGTTGATCTCTGAATAGATGATCTGGGATTGATCCATCCTGTCAATAAGAAGCGTATAATCTTCCCGTTTTTGCAATTCAATGCCTACAAGGGCAGGGCCGGCTTCCTTATTGGTCTTTTGCATATACTCAAATCGTGTGATATCGTCGTTGGGCCCCAGTATATTGTTTACAAATTCCTTTAAGGCGCCCGGACGCTGGGCAAAGCTGATGAGGAAATAATGCTTTAACCCCTCAAACTGGAGAGAGCGTTCCTTTATTTCCGGCATCCTGTCAATATCGTTATTCCCCCCGCTTATAATACATACTACTTTGGAGCCTTTTATCCTGTCAGCATAATTTTCAAGGGCAGCTATAGAGAGCGCTCCTGCAGGCTCCACTACAATAGCATCTTCATTGTATAATTTCAATATGGAAGTGCATATCATGCCTTCTTCCACAAGCAGCATATCGTCCAGCACATCTTTACAGATATTAAAAGTGATATCCCCTACCCGCTTTACCGCCGCTCCGTCCACAAAACGGTCGATCCCCGGCAGGGTAACCGGCTCTCCGGCCTCCAGTGCAGCTTTCATGGAAGGTGCACCCGCGGGCTCTGCTCCAATGATCTTCGTTCGCGGGCTGAACTTTTTCATGCAGGCCCCGATGCCTGCACTCAGACCGCCGCCGCCTACAGGTACAAAAACATAGTCTATATCGTTAACATCCTCCAGTATTTCTGTTGCCACCGTACCCTGGCCTTCTATTATACTGTAATCGTCAAATGGAGGAATGAAAGTGCTGCCGGTTTCCCGGGTAAATGCCTTGGCGGCAACGGCGCAGTCATCAAAAGTATCGCCCACCAGCCTGATCTCCACCAGGTCTTCACCAAACATTTTTGTCTGGTTGATCTTCTGCCGGGGCGTTATTACAGGCATGAATACCACTCCTTTTATATCCAGCTTTTTACAACTGTAAGCAAAACCCTGGGCATGATTGCCTGCGCTGGCACATACCACTCCCCTGCGCCGCTGTGCTTCACTGAGCCCGCTCATCATATTATAAGCACCTCTTATTTTGTAGGAACGCACCACCTGCAGGTCTTCTCTCTTAAGGAAAACCTCGCAGTCATACTTCCGCGACAGGTTGTGATTATACATCAGGGGAGTATGCTGCACCACTTTTTTGAGCCGGTAAGCCGCCTCATGAAAGTTAAGCCTCCCCGGGTGACCGGGAAGGCTTACATCGTTATCCTTATCTGTCTCTTTCTTCTTCACTGCATCACTCATCTGTAGTATGCTTTAGTCCGCTATTTCTGATTTTCCGGGCGGAGGCTTCTTACTGTTTTGCCAGCCTGCCACATTTCACTTTCGCGAAGCTCTTTTAATTCTTCTTCCAGCTTTTCGCGATAATCCGGTTTGCTGTTGCTGTCTATAGAACGCTGGGATTCTTTGCCGGCAGCCACGCTTTCATACAGTTCTTTAAAAACAGGCGCTGTAGCGTCGCGGAATTTTTTCCACCAGTCGAGCGCTCCGCGCTGTGCCGTAGTGGAGCAGTTGGCATACATCCAGTCCATACCATTTTCAGCCACGAGCGGCATAAGCGATTGTGTAAGCTCTTCCACGGTTTCATTAAATGCTTCCGAAGGAGAATGCCCCTTGTCGCGAAGCACCTGGTACTGTGCAGCAAAGATACCCTGGATAGCTCCCATCAGCGTACCGCGTTCACCGGTAAGATCGCTGTATACTTCTTTCTTGAAATCTGTTTCAAACAGGTAACCGCTGCCTACAGCAATACCGAGGGCGATCACTCTTTCCCGGGCTTTGCCTGTTGCATCCTGGAAAATGGCATAGCTGCTGTTCAACCCGCGTCCCTGCAGGAACATACGGCGCAGAGAAGTGCCTGACCCTTTCGGCGCAACGAGAAATACATCTACGTCTTTGGGAGGAATGATACCTGTCTGTTCATTGAACGTGATGCCAAAGCCGTGAGAGAAATACAGGGCTTTGCCTACGGTAAGGTGTTTCTTCACCGTTGGCCAAAGCTCAATCTGTGCAGCATCGCTGAGCAGGTAGCAGATGATGGTGCCGCGCTGTAATGCTTCTTCTATTTCAAACAAAGTTTCGCCGGGTACAAAACCATCCTTTACCGCCTTATCCCAGGTCTTTGAATTTTTCCTCTGGCCAACAATTACGTTGATCCCATTATCGCGCTGGTTCAATGCCTGTCCGGGGCCCTGAACACCATAACCTATAACAGCAATCGTTTCATTTTTTAACACTTCCTGGGCCTTGCTTAACGGAAATTCTTCACGCGTTACTACGTTTTCTTCAACGCCGCCGAAATTTAATTTTGCCATGTTGTTAGTTTGAAGATTTGATATATTGAAAATTGGAAAACTGGTTTTCAGTTGAAAATTGCCGGGCTATTGCCATTGAATAACCAAGATGCAGGGTGTCATGTGTAGCAAAATAGGCTATTGCGTCGCTAATACCGGTAAGTTCAACCCCAAACTGGGTCGCAAAAGTAGTATATCCTGTAAACTTATCCTCTTTCAAATCTGCTTTTAATTGTTCTATCAGTGAAAAAGCATAGCTCTTCAAGACAGCTGTTTCGTTTTCAGTGATAAAGCTTTCAGGTCTTGTTCCTTTCTGGTATTTTTTAATAAAATGATCCTCTATATGCGGTGTAAGTCCGGCACGCACATAACAAAGCATTTGCTGGCTTACCACAATATGTCCGAAATTCCAGGCGATATTATTATTGAACCCTGGCAGGATCCCGTTTAATTGTTCAACAGATAACCTGTCAATAAGCTCTATAAACTTTCTTCTGCCGGCGTATATGATATCGAACAATTTGTTCATGATTGTATTTTTTAGCGGTGAGCTATGAGCCATGGGCTCACAGCCCGCTGCTCATTGCCCATAGCTCACTGCTCATAGCCCCTACATCGAAAACACCTCATCCTGCTTATCCAGGAACTCGTTTTCCACGATCTCGTCACCCGGTTTTTCCTCTTCAAATTCTTTCAGCTTTTCGTAAAAGCCGCTGCTCGCGTTAATGATAGCCACTCTCGCACTGCGCACAAATTCTATCAATCCCAGGTTACCCAGCACTTCGGTCAGCTTATCTATTTCTTCCCGGTGACCGGTTGTTTCAAAAACAGTATAGTCCCTGCGGATCACCACCGCTCTGGCGCCATACTGGCGCAATAACCTTTCCACCTTCACATCCTCGATCACTTTATCGGTAGAGACTTTATAGAGCGCCAGCTCCTGCCATACTATTTCATCGTTGTTATTATAGTATGCTTTCAGCACTTCCACCTGCTTTTCTATCTGACGCACCAGCTTTTTAACTACGTCTTCCACTTCGTGGATAACTATAGTAAACCTGTGTATCCCCTCAATTTCTGAGGGTGATGTATTGAGGCTTTCAATATTGATCTTCCTGCGTGAAAACATAATGGCAATGCGGTTTAGCAACCCAATATGATTTTCAGTATATACTGTTATGGTAAATTCCTTTTTCATTTCTTTAAGTTTCCTGATTTGATAGAATTTATTTTATACCGCCAAAAGCTGCAAAGCACATGTTTTTGTGCAGGATATCCGTGGAGCGAAACCCTGTTTTTTTCATCAGCTCCAATTGGTATGTTACAGATCTGGGGCTGTCTTCCTTTTCAATATATTCCATTACTTTTTGCCGGTATGCCTTTCCATTCACGCCTTCAAGATAATCGCCATAACGCTCCCAGGTATAATCGCTGACAGCATCCGCTTCCTGTATCACCAGGTCTGATATCATCAGGCAGCCTCCTTTCTTCAGCAACCTGTACAATTTTCCGAACAAGGATTCCCAGTCTTTATCATCACGTAAATGATGCAATACCGCACCGGCGAGTATGATATCAAAATGGTCTTCCGGTAAATCCACTTTCCTGATATCTCCCTGCACCGTTTTTACGATACCATCCGTCTTTTCCGACACTCTTGCAAAGGCTCTGTCGAGCATAGGCTTGCTCAGGTCTGCCAGAGTACAGTTAAGACCGGGTAACTTTTGCAGCATCATCAATGTGTAGTTGCCCGCACCGCACCCAATATCTAAAAGCTCGGTCGCGCCCGGTATGATCCTTTTTGCAGCTTCGGTGATCAGCTCCAATGAAACAGTAGCGTCAATAGTAGATACCTGGCCTGTATCCAGGTTGGAGAAACGCTCCACATCATTATCAAAGCGTGACCTTATCTCTTCTATGGTTGATTTTTGGTGCATTCCGGCAAGTTTATTATTTCAGCCTTATTTCTGCAACGCCACATCCCTGCGGCACCATTGGGAATACGTTGTTCTCTTTTCCTACCATGATTTCGAGCAGGTAGGCGCCTTTGTGCTCAAGCATTTCGCTGAGCGCAGCTTTGAGCCCTTCCCGTTTTGAAATGCTTTTTCCGGCAATACCATAGCCTTTTGCCACAGTCACAAAATCAGGGCTGGTGATATTTACAAAGGAATACCGCCTGTCATGGAATAATTGCTGCCACTGACGTACCATTCCAAGGAAGTTGTTGTTAAGAATGATGATCTTTACATTCACATCAAACTGCATAATAGTGCCCAGCTCCTGCAAGGTCATCTGGAAACCACCATCACCGATGACAGCAACTACAGGACGGTCTTTAGCCCCAAACTTAGCGCCGATAGCCGCGGGCAAAGCAAACCCCATTGTGCCCAATCCGCCGGAAGTAACATTGCTTCTTGTTTTGTTGAATTTTGCATACCGGCAGGTTACCATCTGGTGCTGACCAACGTCAGTTACTACAACAGCATCTCCCCCGGTAAGCTCATTCAGTACCTCCAGCACTTCTCCCATTGTCATCACTTCACCTTTGGGATGCAGTTCCGGATTGATCACTACATCCTCTTCCTCTGCCTGCATTTTCCTGAATGTATTCAACCATTCCGGGTGATCTTTTTTATCAATCAGTGCGGTAAGCAGGGGTAATGTCTCTTTGCAATCTCCCCAAACAGGTACTGTTGCCGGTACATTCTTATCAATTTCCGCAGGATCAATATCAAGATGAATAACTTTAGCCTGCTTGGCATATTTATCAAGACGCCCGGTTACGCGATCATCAAAGCGCATCCCCACGGCAATCAATACATCACATTCATTGGTAAGCACATTCGGGCCATAGTTGCCATGCATACCCAGCATACCTACATGCAACGGGTGATCAGTTGGCAATGCACTAAGTCCAAGCACTGTAGCGGCAGTGGGTATTCCTCCCTTTTCAATAAAAGCCTTGAACTCCTTTTCCGCTTCGCCAAGGATAACGCCCTGTCCTAAAAGCACAAATGGTTTTTCAGCTTTATTAATTAATTCAGCCGCCGCCTGTATATATTCTTTACGAACAATTGGCTTGGGGCGATAGCTGCGGATATGCGAGCAGGGCTTATAACCCTGGTAGTCGAATTTCTGAACCTGCGCATTTTTGGTGATATCAATCAACACAGGCCCCGGTCTGCCGGTACGCGCTATATAAAACGCCTTTGCCAGTACAGAGGGGATCTCATTGGCATCCGTTACCTGGTAATTCCATTTGGTAACCGGCGTGGTAATATTGATCACATCAGTTTCCTGGAAAGCATCGGTGCCAAGCAAATGAGCAAACACCTGCCCGGTAATACAAACCAATGGTGTACTGTCAATTTGTGCATCCGCCAGACCTGTTACAAGATTTGTTGCACCCGGACCGCTGGTTGCAAACACTACTCCTACCTTGCCTGACGTGCGTGCATAACCCTGTGCCGCATGTATACCTCCCTGCTCATGGCGTACGAGTATATGATTGAGCGTATCCGTATAATCATATAACGCGTCATATATAGGCATGATAGCGCCACCCGGATAACCAAAAAAATCAGTGACCCCTTCAGCGACCAATGCTTCCAGCACAGCCACACTTCCACTTATTGAAGTTTCAGCTTTGACTTTACCCTGCGGACGTACTGTAGTTTCTTTACTCTCTGATTTTTTCTTTTTCATTGTTTCTGTTGCGCTACTCATGGTACTTTCGATTTTGAATTACATAATTTATCATTGTTTTTTAAATCCGATTCTCTCCCGCTCACTCCATGCTCTCAGCTTTTTTTCTTCTTCCGCTTTTTTGTCCAGCATATTTTCCAAAGCATCATAGATCTGGTTCAACCGGGCGTCATGCCCTTCTATGCGTTCTTTCAAATCATCAATCACCTTTATCACTTCCGAATACTGTATCACCATTTTCCGCATGGCAATAAAAGCTTTTATTATTGCGATGTTCATCTTCCTTGCAATCGGGCTTTTCAATACGCTTGCCAACATCGTTACGCCGTGCTCGGTGAAGGCATAGGGAAGTAAGTCCTTTCTTCTCTTCTTTTGCGTCACCCTCACGTTCTGCGACAATTCATTGACTTGGTTATCAGCACCTTGTGGATATGAGGTCACAAATTGTGACCTCATCAGTCTCCATTCTGTCCTTGTCAATTGAAACATAAACTCGGCAGGAAAGCTTTCTATATTTCTTTTTACAGCCTGATTAAAAACCTTCGTCTCTACATTATACAATTCTGCCAAATCAAAATCAAGCATTACTTTCTGCCCGCGTATTTCATAGATCTTATTCTGTATGACCTATACTTGCATTGGTGTTGTTTCATGGTTAAGAAAAATAGTTAGTAGCTGTAAACTGGTCCCAATTTGCGACCAGTTTATATTTTGATTATTAATCCTTATCAGCTATACAGCCACAGGACATCGTGACAATCATAGCTGATAGCTGGCGGCTGAAAGGCTAACAGCAACTCTTATTCATCAGTCACACAGCCTTCACTCGCATCTTTAACCAGCTTCGCATATTTATACAATACACCGCTTTTCACTTTCAGCTCCGGCTTCTTCCAGCGCTTTCTTCTTTCGGCTATTACTTCATCCGGCACATTAAGTGTGATGGTATTTTTGATGGCATCCAGTTCAATGATATCATCATCTTCCACCAGGCCTATCAACCCACCTTCAAAGGCTTCGGGTGTGATATGCCCAACAACGAAACCATGCGTGCCTCCGCTAAACCTCCCATCAGTGATCAGCGCTACGGATTTTCCCAGCCCGGCGCCGATGATCGCTCCGGTGGGCTTCAGCATTTCCGGCATGCCGGGTGCGCCTTTGGGTCCTTCGTTCTTTATAACCACCACATCGCCATGCCTGACCCTGCCATTAGCCAGTCCTTCTATCAGCTTCTTTTCACCGTCAAATACTCTTGCAGGACCGACAAAACGTTCACCTTCCTTGCCCGATATTTTTGCAACGCTTCCTTTTTCCGCAAGGTTGCCATACAATATCTGGAGATGCCCGGTAGCCTTTAAAGGCTTTTCGAGCGGATAAAGAATGTCCTGCGTTTCAAAACTGATCTCAGCGATGTCTTCAAGATTTTCAGCTAATGTTTTCCCAGTAACCGTTAAGCAATCGCCATGCAATAAGCCTTTTTTCAGTAAATACTTCATTACTGCGGGTATACCGCCATGTGCGTGCAGTTCCTGCATCAGGTATTTACCACTGGGCTTAAAATCAGCTAACACCGGCGTCTTATCGCTGATTGCCTGGAAGTCATCCTGCGTTAATTCAATGCCCACACTTCTCGCCATTGCAATAAGATGCAATACCGCATTTGTACTTCCTCCAAGAATCATTATTACAACGATCGCGTTTTCAAAAGCTTTTCTCGTCATGATATCCCTTGGCTTGATGTCTTTTTCGAGCAAAACTTTTATGGCTTTACCTGCATCAAGGCATTCTTTCTTCTTATCATCGCTTATAGCAGGATTACTTGAAGAATATGGCAGGCTCATACCCAATGCTTCAATGGCGCTGGCCATAGTATTAGCAGTATACATCCCCCCACAGGCGCCTGCACCGGGGCAGGAATGCTTTACAATTTCTTTGAAATCGCCGTCATCAAGCTTGCCGGCTATCTTTTGTCCCAATGCTTCAAACGCTGAAATAATATTCAACTCCTGACCCTTGTAGTGTCCGGGAGCAATAGTACCACCATATACCATTATAGAAGGGCGGTTCAAACGCCCCATAGCCATGATACAACCGGGCATATTTTTATCGCAACCGGGTATTGCAATCAGTCCGTCATAATAAAAGCCACCACATACAGACTCTATACTGTCAGCAATCAAATCACGGCTTACCAATGAGTAACGCATTCCATCCGTACCATTGCTTATGCCATCGCTTATACCGATCGTGTTAAAGATCAATCCCACTAAATCATTATTCCACACACCTTGTTTTATAATCTTAGCCAGGTCATTCAGGTGCATATTGCAGGTGTTGCCATCATACCCCATGCTGGCAATACCCACCTGTGCTTTCTTCAGATCATTTTCCGTTAATCCAATGCCATATAACATTGCCTGTGCAGCAGGCTGTGTCTCATCCTGTGTCAATACTTTTGAAAACCTGTTTAATGCTGTGTTACCGTTATTGCTCATCGTTTGATTTTTAAGGTGTAGGTATAGGGTATAGGGCAAAGGAAAATACAGGCTGCTCTCGCTTTGGCCTTACTCCTTCTGCCTTCGGCCTTCCTCCTTTATATTATTGTTGATTTTCTTAATTCCACATTGGTTTCGTGATCTTCTCCCGGCACTTTATTGCTTACATATTCCACGATCAGTTCCCCGATAGTAGTAGTAAGGTAAAAATTGACCGGGTCAATATCTTTAGTCACAAAATTGTGCTTGAGCGTCCATTCCACTGCCTCCCGTACAAGACCAGCCTCAGCCGTCATCCCGAAATGATCGAGCATCATAGCTGCCGACAGGATTGACCCGACAGGGTTTGCAATATCTTTCCCTGCAGCCTGGGGATATGAGCCATGTATGGGCTCAAACAATGCAGTGCCATTACCTATGGAAGCAGACGGCAGCAATCCCAGTGAACCGGTGATTACGCTTGCTTCATCGCTGATGATATCCCCAAACATATTTTCTGTCAGGATCACATCAAACTGCCGGGGGTTGATAATGATCTGCATGGCAGCATTATCCACAAACATATACGATGTCTCCACTTCTGCATACTGCGCAGCCATCTCCCTGACCACCTGCCGCCACAACCGGGATGTCTCCAGCACATTGGCCTTATCTACAAGCGTCAGTTGCTTACGGCGTTGCTGTGCCAGCTTAAATGCAAGATGCGCTATGCGTTCAATTTCACTGCGGTTATATACACAATCGTCGGAGGCTTGTGTTTTATCTTCGCTCAATTCTTTTTTCCCGAAGTAAATACCGCCTGTCAGCTCCCTGAAGATCACAAAATCAACCCCTTCGGTCTGCTTTGCTTTCAGGGGCGATAAATGTTGCAATGATGAGTATGCTGCAACAGGGCGGATATTGGCAAACAGTTGCAATGCCTTTCTCAGTCTGAGCAGTCCCTGCTCGGGGCGTACCCTTGCAGCCGGATCATTGTCATAACGGGGGTCCCCTATCGCACCAAATAAAACAGCATCGCTGTTCAGGCAGGCTTCTATTGTTGCATCAGGTAGCGGATCGCCTGTTTTATCTATCGCATCAGCACCCATAAGACTATAAGTGTACTCAAATTCGTGGGAAAAGGTCTTCGCCACCGCATTGAGCACATTAATGGACTGCTGAGTCACCTCGGGACCTATTCCATCTCCAAAAATAACGGCGATATTTTTTTTCATATACTAGTTAAAAGGCAAGCAGTTTTTTAAAATGAAGCGTGACGCCGGAGCGCCACGCCAATCAGAGTGCTTAACGCATCATGAGAAAACATCTGCTTATTATGCAATTGCTACTTCCGGATGATTGTTGGCGGCTAATGCTTTCAGATCCTCGTCTCCCACTTCCTTTTTTACATCAGCTACCTTTAAAAAGGCCTGGTACAGTTTATCAATACCATCCCTGTCGAAGTTGTATCCCAACTTCTGAAAACGATGAGCCAGCGCTGCCCTCCCGCTCCTGGCGGTTAAAACAATTTTAGAACTGTCTGCACCTACCTCTTCAGGTCTTATGATCTCGTAGTTCTCAGCGTTTTTCAGGAATCCGTCCTGGTGAATGCCCGAGGAATGCGCAAAAGCGTTGCTTCCTACAATGGCTTTATTAGGCTGTACCGGCATACGCATGGTATCTGCCACCAGGCGGCTGATAGGATTCAACTGGTCAGCTTTAATATCGGTATATAATCCCAATGATTCATGCTGCTTTATGATCATTACCACTTCTTCCAGCGATGTATTACCCGCTCTTTCCCCAAGCCCGTTAATAGTACACTCAATCTGCCGGGCTCCGTTCATTACCCCGGCAATAGAATTGGCTGTGGCCAGCCCCAGATCGTTGTGGCAATGGCAGGATAATATTGCCTTATCCACGTTAGGCACATTATTGATAAGATAAGCTATTTTTTCGCCATACTGGTGCGGCAGGCAATACCCGGTGGTATCCGGTATATTTACCACGGTAGCCCCTGCTTTAATAACGGCTTCCACTACACGGGCAAGAAATTCAAGGTCAGCCCTGCCGGCGTCCTCGCCGTAAAACTCCACATCGTCCACAAATGTGCGGGCGTATGTCACCGCTTCTACAGCTCTTTCAAGGATCTCATCCCTGTTGCTGTTGAATTTTGTCTTTATATGCAGATCAGACACACCGATACCTGTATGTATACGCGGGCGTTTGGCTTTTTTCAGTGCGGCAGCTGCTACTTCAATATCTTTTTTTATGGCACGCGTAAGCCCGCAAACGGTTGCATTCTTTATAACTTTTGATATATTCTCTACCGATTCAAAATCACCGGGACTTGAAACAGGAAAACCCGCCTCAATAATATCCACTCCCAGGTTTTCGAGCGCCAGCGCCAGCTCAATCTTTTCTCCTGCATTCAATTTGCAGCCCGGAACCTGCTCCCCGTCGCGTAACGTGGTGTCAAAAATAAATATCTTGTGTTGAGCCATAGATAGATTTTAGATGATTACAAAAGCTCTTCAGGAAAGGTCATTAGCTTCACCGGATCTCTTAATTTTTTAAGATATTTGCGATTGCCAGGCGAATATACCAACCATCACGAGCCGTTAAAAACCAAATTAAACGCTATATTACACTGTGTAAGACCCTTATTTTTAGTCCAAACCCTTTCTGGAAGGGAGTTTTAAAGAAATCAGATTACGATGCCCAAACGCTCAACAGATGAGTTATTTCAACTGATAAAATCGCTGGAAAAAGCAGAGAAGCGCAATTTCAAGCTATTTGTGCAGCGCAATGCCACCGCTCCCGATATGAAAACCATACAGTTATTCGATGCCCTGGATAAGCTGGACGACTATGATGAAGAAGCCCTGCTGAAAAAAAACCCCGATATAAAGAAACAACAGCTATCCAACCTCAAATCGCATCTTTACCGCCAGATACTTGCCAGCCTGCGCATACTGAGAGACGAAAACAATATCCAGCTCCAGATCCATGAGTATATGGATTATGCCCGTATACTGTACGACAAGGGATTATACCTGCAAAGCCTTAAATCCCTTGACCGCATAAAATCGTTTGCCAGGGAGCATAACCAGCTTACTTACTCCCTCCAGGCAATGATCTTTGAAAAGAAGATAGAAGCGCTATACATTACCCGGAGCATGGAAAACCGGGCTGAGCTCCTGGCCAAAGAGGTAGAAGAAGCAGACGATCGTTTAACCCTGATTGGTAAACTATCCAACCTTTCTTTGCAGTTGTATAGCTGGTATATTAACATGGGGCATGCGAGGGACGACAAAGACCGGATGGCGATAAAAGCTTTTTTTGAAACTAATCTCCCGCAAAATGCCAAATTATACAAGGGGTTTTATGAGCGTTTATATCTCTACCAGAGCTATTGCTGGTATGGTTTTATATTGCAGGATCTGCTGATGTATTATCGTTATTGCCAGAAATGGGTAGATATTTTTGAAGAATATCCCTCAATGGTCAAAGTGGATACCCAATGGTATATAAAAGGGATGCACAACCTGCTGAATGCACATTTCATGCTGCTGAATCATGAAAAGTTTGAGAAAGACCTTCAGAAATTTGAGCAGTTTTATCATTCCAGGCAGGCAAATTGTAATGACAATAACAGGGTACAGTCTTTTATTTACCTGTATACTGCAAAGCTCAACAAGCATTTCCTGGAAGGCAGCTTTACCACAGGGCTCGCACTGGTGCCCGAGATACAGGAAAAGATCAACGCTTTCAGGCTGAAGATGGATCCGCACAGGATACTGGTATTTTATTACAAAATAGCGTGCCTGTACTTTGGCAGCGGCGACAATGAAAAGACCATTGAATACCTTAACCGCATCATTAACTGGAAAGTTGACCTGCGTACAGACCTTCAATGTTATTCCAGGCTGCTTCACCTGATAGCCCATTATGAATTAGGAAATTATGAGATCCTTGAATACCTCATCAAATCTGTATACCGTTTTATGGCAAAAATGCAGAACCTGAGCGTGGTGGAGGAGGAGATATTCCGTTTTCTGCGCAAATCATTTCACCTCAATAAAAAACAGGTAAAAGCAGCATTCATCCACCTGAAAGAAAAACTGGAAAAATATAAAGACAATCCGCTGGAGAGCCGTTCCTTTATGTATCTCGACATTATTTCCTGGCTGGAAAGTAAGATCAAAAACGTGCCGGTGCAGGAAATCATCCGCGCAAAATATAAAGCAAAAACCGGCGCCCGGAATAAGGTAGAAGGGTAAAAGCAGGGCCCCGGAAGGGGATAAAATTCTCTCTTTTTATTTATCTTTGACAAACTATGATACCCGACCTGTATATACCAACTTATACCGTCAATGACTGGAAAATATGGGAAGGCGAATGGGAATTGATCAAAGGAACGCCGGTTGCCATGAGCCCATCACCATTCAACAAACATCAGTTGATGAGCGGGGATATACACACCTATTTCAACAACGTCGTGCGACAAAACAAACCATCCTGCAATTGCAGGGTTTTATTTGAGCAGGACTGGATAATAGATGAATCCAATGTTGTGCGACCTGATATTTCAATTGTATGCGGTGATTTAGATCCCGAAGGACATATTACCCGGCCACCGGTCTTAATTGTAGAAATATTTTCGAAATCCACTCAGCTAAAAGACAGGAATACTAAGTTCAGCCTTTATGAGTTCTGCGGGGTGAAATATTATTTAATGGCTGATCCCGATACTGCTTCTATGGAGGTATATGAGCTGACTGATAATAAATACAAACAAATTTTTCCCCCCTTCCATTTTAAATTAAGTGAAGTTTGCCTGATTGATTTTGATATCAAGGCAGCTATTCAGCTATAAGCAAAGTTCTTCTTGCGGGTTACAAGTTACAGGTTGTGCCTTTAGTCTTATCCCTTACTCCTCAATACAGGTCCCCCTGGTCTGCCAGTATTTCCCTGTATTTTTTAAATACCTTGGTTTTGGAGACAAACCCTACAAAATCCCGTTCCCTGGTCAGCACGGGCAGGTACCAGCTATTGCTGATATCAAACTTTTCCATAGCGGTGAGCATATTTTCATCATCAAACAGGACAGCGGGCGGCTTTTTCATTACAGATTTTACCGATACAGTATTGAAGCTTGCAGGTTCAAACAACTTCTGCTTAATATCATTCAGCTCAATGATGCCTGCAAATTTCTGCTTATGATCAAGCACGGCATAAATATTTTTTTCACTGCGCTTGATCACTTCAATGAGCTGCTTCAGCTTTTTATCAATGCCGATAGTGCCGTAATTGCCTTGCAGCATCTGTTCCAGGCGGATGGTAGTAAGGATATTCTTTTCTTTTTCGTGGGTAAAGATCTGACCCTCCTTAGCCAACTGCTTTGTGTCCATAGAGTAAGCCTCATACTGCTTTACTATAAAAAAAGAGATGGACGATACTATCATCAGTGGAATGAACAATTCATATCCGTTGGTAACTTCTGCAATGAGAAATATACCGGTAAGGGGACAATACATTACACCGCTCAGCATGCCAGCCATGCCTATCAGCGAAAAGTTGCCTACCGGCAGTTGCAATAAGCCCGTTATATTGCAGAGCCTGGAAAAGAAGAAACCAACAAAGCTGCCGGCAAATAATGATGGAGCAAAATTCCCGCCATTGCCGCCGCCACCGATGGTCACACCTGCTGCTACAGGTTTCAGCAGGATAATAAGCCCTGTAAAAATAATCATCGCCCAGTCAGCGGGCAGATAGGAAAAAAGCGTGGTGGTATCCGCTACGGTAGTAAACCTGTCGTTCCCCATCAATCGTACCGTTTCATATCCTTCTCCAAACAAAGGGGGAAATATGAAATATATACCTCCCAGCAGTAAGCCGGAGAATATGGCTTTACCGTACCCGTTCATTTTACCATAATGGATCTTATGCTCTGTTGCTTTAAAAACCCTTGCATAATACAGCGAAAGAAAACCGCATAAGAAACCAAGCAGGATATAGAAAGGGGTATTGTGGTAATTGAAGTTTTGCTTCAAAGAGAAATTGAATAAAATAGATTCCTTCAGTATGATCTTGGCAACCAGCGTTCCGGTAACGGTTGCAGTAATGAGCGGGATAAAGTAGCTCACTACAATAGTCTCTGTGAGCAATACTTCTATGGCAAAGATCACTCCTGCAATAGGTGCATTAAATACTGCTGCTATACCGGCAGCAGCCCCGCATGCTATCATTAAAGTGCGTTCCCGGTAATTCACTTCGTTAAGCTTTGCAATATTTGACCCAACGGCAGAGCCCGTTGCCACAATCGGGGCCTCAAGACCCACTGAGCCTCCTGTGGCTACGGTAACAGAGCTTGTAATGATATGAGCATAGGTATGCTTTAACGGGATGAAAGATGATTTCCGGGCAATGGCTTTCAATACCATCGGGATGCCTCTTTCCATATTGCCATCCATAAAATACTTCACAAATATGAATGTTATGAGGAGTCCCAGCGCAGGCAATAAAAAATAGGAATATTTGAAATCGGGGATCAGCTCAATCCATCCATGTACGTAATGCACAAGCGTCTTCATCAATACAGCAGCTATGCCTGAAGCAAAGCCCACCATAACAGATACCACCATCATGTATTGCACTTTGCTCAGCCTTGTGCGAAGCAGGTGAGAAAGATATTGATATGATCTTTTAATCAGACGATGCATGCTACAACCTGTACCCAAAATAAATGCAGCAAATATAGTAATGTTATTTTTGCATCATCATGTTTTACTTACCTTGTAATGCAATTGACCATATATGGCTAAAGAGCTGAGAAAACAGGATGCACTGGACTATCATTCCACCGGCCGCCCGGGGAAGATAGAAGTGATCCCCACCAAAGAAGCAAAAACACAAAGAGATCTTTCGCTGGCATATTCTCCCGGTGTTGCAGCGCCCTGCAAGGAAATATACGCCAATGTTGAAAACGCCTATAAATACACCGCCAAAGGGAATCTTGTAGCCGTCATCAGCAATGGAACTGCCGTGCTTGGGTTGGGCGATATTGGCCCGGAAGCAGGCAAGCCTGTAATGGAAGGCAAGGGAGTATTGTTTAAGATATTCGCCGATATTGATGTATTTGATATTGAGATCAACGAAAAAGATCCAGAAAAATTTGTGCAGATCGTACAATCGCTTGAACCCACTTTTGGCGGCATTAACTTAGAAGATATCAAAGCCCCCGAATGCTTTTATATAGAAAAGCAGTTGAAAGAACGGATGAAGATACCGGTGATGCACGACGATCAGCATGGCACTGCTATCATCAGTTCGGCTGCACTGCTCAATGCCCTTGAGTTACAAAAGAAAAAAATCGGTAATGCCCGCTTTGTGGTAAATGGCGCCGGCGCTGCAGCAATGGCCTGTATTCAACTGTACGAGGCGCTTGGGGCCCAGAGCAGCAATTTCGTGCTTTTTGATAAAGAGGGCGTGCTGCATAAAAACAGGACAGACATTAATGAAGTACAAAAAAGATTTGCTACCACAGTCAACAGCAAGCTCACGCTGGAAGAGGCAATGAAGGGGGCAGATATTTTTATAGGGCTCAGCGCAGGCAATATTGTTACCCCCGGCATGATAAAGCAAATGGCAAAAAAGCCTGTAGTTTTTGCTATGGCAAACCCGGATCCTGAGATCAGTTGGGAAGCTGCCACCTCCTGCAGGAAGGATATTATCATGGCTACCGGCAGAAGCGATTATCCCAACCAGGTGAATAATGTATTAGGCTTCCCTTACATTTTCAGGGGCGCGCTTGATGTAAGAGCCACTCAGATCAATGAAGCCATGAAAATGGCCGCAGTAAAAGCGCTGGCAGAATTAGCCAAAACCCCCGTGCCGGATATTGTAAACCTTGCCTATACGGAAAACAATATTACTTTCGGACCCAATTATATCATTCCCAAGCCGCTCGATCCGAGATTGATTTCAACGGTATCGCCCGCTGTGGCCAGGGCTGCTATAGAAAGCGGCGTAGCCAATCATCGCATTACGGATTGGGAAAAATATAAAATAGAGCTTGACAGCCGCATAGGCAACGACAACCAGCTCTTCCGTGTTATTGGCAATAAAGCAAGACAGGACCCAAGAAGAGTAGTATTTGCAGAAGCGGATAACCCGCGTATCCTGAAAGCCGCACAAACAGTGCTCGAAGAAGATATCGCTTATCCTATACTGTTAGGCGAAGAAAAAAGAATACTAAAAATAGCCCGCGACAATGGCATTGACCTGGATAATATTCCTATTATAGACCCGCGCAGCGAAATATGGGAAAAAAAGAGGCATGAATACGCGTCGCTATATTTCAGGAAGAGACAACGCCGGGGCGTAAACCGCTATGAAGCCCTAAAGAACATGAAAGAACGCATCCGGTTTGCCTGTATGATGGTGAATACCGGGGATGCAGACGCGGTGATCAGCGGGCTGACACGCAATTACCCTCAAACCGTTCGTCCTGCCCTCGAAATAGTAGGTACGGAGAAAGGGGTCAACAAGATAGCCGGCATGTATATTATTATCACCAAGAAGGGTCCTGTTTTCCTGGCAGACACCACCGTAAATTTCAATCCCACAGCCGAAGAACTGGCGGATATCACGCTGCTGGTAGCCAAAGAGATAAAGACCTTCGGCATAGTACCGAGGATAGCCATGCTAAGCTATTCTAATTTCGGGACAAGCAATACTCCCGAAGCCATAGTGGTAAGAACAGCAAGGCAACTGGTAAAAGAAAAAAGCCCTGACCTGATCGTAGACGGGGAAATGCAGGGTATTCTTGCTTTTAATAAAGAGCTGCTTAAAGAAAATTATCCATTTAGTGAACTGGTAGATATGGATGTAAATACGCTGATATTTCCTAACCTCAGCGCAGGTAATATTGCGTATAACCTTCTGCAGGAAATCGGAGGGTTCGATACCATTGGCCCTGTTTTGCTCGGGCTTGCAAAGCCGGTGCATGTGCTGCAATTAGGCAGCACAGTAAGGAGCATTGTGAACATGGTGCTTATTGCAGTAGTGGATGCCCAGCAAAAATGCCCGCGCAAACCTGAAGAAAATACCCATGAAAAAAAATGGTATGAGCATGACCGAAGAACAACTTAATCATATTTCAAAAAAAAAGCAGATCTATGCTGTCAGCAAATCGTTTAAAAAATACCTTAAACGGTATGGGCGGGAATTACCCCTGCCGCTTTCTTACGAAACATTAAGGCATTTTGACAATGCCATTCCCTGCTACGACAGGAAGGGCAGGGATACTTTATGGGAAACTGTTTTTTATAATCCGACGATAACAAGAGAGATCCACCATGCGCTCATCAGGATATACTCTCTCATCAAAGCTGCAGGCGCCAATGAAGCGGAAGATCACCTGCATGTAGAGCAGATTGACTTTTGCGCATTTGGCAATTCGCAACCATTCCGGGTTAAAGTGGTCAACAACTACAATGATGTATACAGCTATCTCTATATCAAGATCGCAGATGCATCCCGTATACTGGGGCTTGAGCTTGAGCATCTGCTGTCTCCCTACTCTATTAACTATCTCACCGACAACAATACGCTTATCGAGGAACATATTGCCGGCGTACCGGGAGATATGTTTATCACTGATTTTCTTAACCGTCCCGACTATAATCCCAAGCGCATCGCAAAAGAATTTGTCAAATTCAATGAGCGCTGCTTTGCAAGATTGCTCGGGGATATGAGAAGCTACAATTTTGTATTCGAGATCACCCCGGATTTCGATGATATCCAGTTTTGCATACGTGCCATCGATTTTGACCAGCAGTCGTACGAGGGTAGAAAAAACTTTTACCTGCCACAATTTTTTAAGGAAAACAGGGTTTTTGTAGAACTGGTTTTGAAGCATCTGAACCCGGAAGTGATCAAACAATACCAGCAGGAAGAACGGGCGCAATTATTTAAGCGTATAAAGGCGCAGCGGCACCGGCTGGGAGACCTGAAAGCCTCCGTAGACCAGAATGAACTGGCGCCACCCGAAAAAGTGGCACAACTGGCGCGGGAGCTGGCATTGTATTTCGGCAATAATAAATTTCTTTCCTGCAGCAGTATGGCTGAAATTTTACGGGTTCAGCTCCGGGAACTCGTTGTAATTCATTTAAATAAGAGATGATACCGCATTTTCGGGTATTTTTGTTTGAATATAATTGAATGCATGACTTTCTTTAACCATTTTGGCCGTTATCTCCTGATGATCAAGGGCATGTTTACCAGGCCGGAAAACCTGAAAATGTACTGGAAAGAACTGATGCACCAGTGTTATGATATTGGTATCGGCTCTCTGGGAATTGTTGTGATCGTTGCCATCTTCATCGGCGCGGTATCCACGCTGCAGACAGCTTACCAGCTTGTAAGCAACCTGATCCCAAAGTCTACCATTGCCCAGATCGTGAGAGACACCGTAATACTTGAGTTTGCGCCAACCATCACCTGCATTGTGCTTGCTGGTGTAGTAGGCAGTAAAATAGCAAGTGAGCTGGGCAATATGCGGGTAAGCGAGCAGATAGATGCCCTTGAGATCATGGGTATCAATACAAAGGCATACCTCATTATGCCTAAAATACTGGGATCCTTTCTTATGATCCCCGTGCTGGTGGTCATAGCAGGCGTATTAGGAATATGGGGCGGCCGCCTTGCCGGCACACTTTCAGGCATTTTAGCTCCCGAAGAATTTGAGTATGGGCTGCTAAGCGGGTTCCAGCCTTACAACGTAGTATTTTCCCTGTACAAAGCTTATACCTTCGCGTTCATCATTTCCAGCATCCCCGCCTATTTTGGTTATTATGTGCAGGGAGGTGCGCTGGAAATCGGTAAAGCAAGCACTACCGCAGTGGTTACCAGTTGTATCATGATCCTGTTTGCCGATTACATACTCGCTGCTTTATTGTTGTAATACGAAATCATCCTTATGATCGAAATAAAAAACCTGCATAAAAGATTTGGAGAAAAAGTAGTGATAAATGGTGTGAGCGCTGTAATGGAAGCCGGTAAGGCAAACCTGATCATAGGCTCAAGCGGCAGCGGAAAAACAGTATTCATGAAATGCCTGGTGGGTCTTTTTGACCCGGACGGCGGGGAGATCCTGTACGATGGTGTAAATTTTACCACTATGGAAGACGATCAGCGAAAAGAGCTGAGGCAAAAGATCGGTATGCTCTTCCAGGGCTCAGCTTTGTTTGACAGCCAGACGGTAGAGCAGAACGTAATGTTCCCATTGAGCATGTTCACTTCGCTATCATACGCAGAAAAGCTGAAAAGGGTCAATGAAGTGCTCGATCGTGTTAACCTTAAGGATGCCAATAAAAAATTTCCGGCCGAGATAAGCGGAGGTATGAAAAAAAGAGTGGGCATAGCGCGGGCTATCGTTCTCAATCCCAAATATCTTTTTTGCGATGAGCCCAACTCAGGGCTCGACCCGCAAACATCTCTGGTAATAGATAAGCTTATTTACGAAGTAACCAAAGAATTCAATATTACAACCGTTATCAATACCCACGATATGAACAGCGTAATGGAAATAGGCGATCATATCATCTATATGTACCAGGGCGAAAAAGAGTGGGAAGGCAGTAATAAGGAGATCATCTACAGTAAGAACAAAAAGCTCAATGATTTTATTTTTGCTTCGGAGTTTTTAAAAGACGTGAAAGAGCTGCGTGCAAGGGAAGCTTAAGTATCTGTCCTGCACGCAGAGAAGAATTACCATATATCAACTTTTAGATTCTATTTATATATCTTAAAAAAAGTGTCAATATTTGCATAATGATATCATTTCAGGGAGTAACTTTTTTACTCCTAAACTATGAATTTGTATGATAAACAGGATCATGTATTTTGGGTATTACATTTTAAAAACTCCCAGGAAGCAGTTTTTTAAATACTTTAATTTTGTAAAAAAAGAAAAGCATATTTCATCATTTGCGCTTTATAAAGATATCGTCTACTCCTCTTTTAAATACAACATCTCCATAATAGATTATTTTAAGCTGCGCTTCATTAACAAAACACACAGGGAACGGGAAGAATATGTAGGAGTCGGTTTCATGTATGAATATCAGTTGAAAATGAACCCTAAAGATCGCAGAGAGCTGCTCGAAAATAAAATAAAATTCCTGGGACATTTCAGGGAGCTGGCAGGCCGGGAGTGGGCAACGTTTGAAATGCTTCAGCAGGACAGCGCGTTGTTGCAGCGCTTTCTCGAAGATGAAAAAGGCAAAGTAGTGGTAAAATATTCCAGGGGGCAATGCGGGCAACAGGTGCGCGTAGTTGAAACCGGGAATATAACCGGCAGAGATTTGCTGGATCTGATGCGGCAGAATAAGTTTGATCTGATAGAAACATTTGTTGTGCAGCACGACGACCTTATGAGAATTGCCCCGAGAGGATTAAACACTATACGTGTGGTAACACAATTTATCAGCGATACCGATATACAAATTGTTGGCGTTGGTCTCAGGCTCAGCATTTACGACAGCGTTGACAATATGGGCGCCGGCAATATCGTGTTACCCCTTGACCTGCAGTCTGGCATCACTACCGATAGCGCCAGCTATGCCGATATTACTAAACAGGATATAAAAACACACCCGTTAACAGGGCTTGACCTTGTTGGCTTCAGAGTGCCCCATTGGGAAGCATGCAAAAATCTTGCAATAGAAGCTGCCCGTCTTACTCCCGAAAATAAATCAGTAGGATGGGATATAGCGGTTACTAATGCCGGGCCGGTACTCATTGAAGGGAACCATGACTGGGGGCATGAATCGTTGCAGGTACCCATGAGAAAAGGTATAAAAAGAAAGCTGCTGCAATTTGTGATATAAGTGGTAAGTAGTAAGTGATAAGTAGATGCCTCATAGATTTGTGGAAAAGGAGTATACCACCACTTATTCCAGCGGTCCGTAAGCGGACTGATTTATGAACACAACAAAGCCACGAATGCACAAATAAATAATAATTAAAATACATTCGTGCATTCGTGGCATAAAAAAATATACGCGGCCGTTAAACAGCAAGCCCTCAGTAGTAAGTGATAAGTGTACCCTGCACCACTTACCGCTTACCACTTATCACTTACCACTTAAAACCCTGTATTATTAGGCAACAGGTTTGGATTAACGTCTATTTCCTGCTTGGGTACAGGGAACAGCAGCTGCTTTTCAGTAAACGTAGCATTGAATACTGTTTTATGACCTACAAAGTCATCCCAGTTGCCTGTAACATCATTATGCACTTTTCTTGTTCTCAGCATATCGAACCACATTTTATTTTCAAAGCACAGCTCAAAATAGCGTTGCAGCCATACTTCTTTCTCAAAGGCATCCTGGCTCATAGAGCCAACCGGGGCAAGGTCTGCCCTTTCCCGTATTTTATTTACACATTCAATGGCTTTCGTATTGGGAGCGCCATCTGCGCGGTTGGAAGCTTCAGCATACATGAGCATTACATCAGCGAGGCGGTATAATGTATAATTCAGATCAGATTTAAGCGTGTTAACAACGGCTGTTGAATCAAACCACTTGTAAATATAGTGCCCGCTGAAATTAACAATTGCCCCTGTCTCCGCATTTGGATAACTGGTATAAAAAAACTGGCGTTCCTGTGCTCTCTTATCCCCGGCAAGAAATGAGGCAACAAACTCTTCGGTGGGGTACACTGAACCATATTCATCTGAATACTTGGATATCCGCGAATAGTTGGGAATGGTTAAAGGGGTAAGCGGGTTGTTTGAGGGAACAGCAGCGGCATACTGCACCTGGAAGATAAATTCTCCCGTGTTCTTATTCCCCGGCCTGATCATATCTGTATATTCAGGAAAAAGTGTATATCCTCCATTGTTAATAACATCCAATGATCTCTTAGCAGATTCCGCATAATATTGTTCTCCTCCATTGATAGCGGCGCCGGCATACGTGAGATATACATCAGCCAAAAGAGATTTAATAAATCCCATAGACACCAGTCCTGTATTGTCTTTCCATGGAAGTGTGGATTGCTCTGCCAGTAAAAGGTCAGGGATAATGATATTGTCATATATATCTTTTGCCGCAGTCCTGGACAAATTCAGCCCTGATACTTCCTTGGCTACTTCCGTTACCGCCGGCACGGCCCCATACATCCTTACCAGAAAAAAATAGTACAAAGCCCGCATGGTATGCGCTTCAGCAATCATATTTGTTCTTACCTCATCAGTGAGTCCCGGTGCAGTAATGGTCGGCAACTGCTCAATAGCCTGATTACAAGCACCTACTCCCTTGTATAAATTCTGCCACCAGGTATCAACATAAAAAGAAGTAGCATTATAGCTTAAATTCTGGAAAAGATTAAAATTGGTTTGCCCGAGATCGCTGTTTGACTTACCCGTCATGAACTCCATCAAATTCCAGGTATTTCCTCCGTAAGAAGAGGCCTGTCCTCCCAGCATAGCACTCTGGAGAAACTGATAGCTGGCATTTGTAAATGCTCTTGCTACTTTCAGGCTGGACAGCGATGACTCAGTTGTAATAAAGTTTGTTGGTTTCTCCTCCAGGAATTTTTTACAGGAGGCGCCTACTATTACCGCAACAAACAATAATATATAGTGGTATTTTATTTTTTTCATAATTCATTCTTTTGAAATTAGAAACTAAGCGTCACTCCCAAATTCCATACACGGGGGCGCGGATAAGAGAAAAAGTCAAGATTTTGAGAGAATGATCCATTATTACCATAGCTCGTGTTGTAGGTATCCACCTCAGGATCATAACCTGTATATTTTGTGATAATGAACAGGTTTTGAACACTTACATAAAATCTGAGCTTATTTATTTTCATTCTGTCAAGCGCTGCCGATGGAATAGAATAACCAAGGATAAAGTTTTGACCTCTTATAAAAGAACCGTCTTCCACCCACCATGTATCAAATTTTGAATCCTGCGCAAACTTGTAATTCCTTACCTGGGAGATCATAGTATTCTGATTGTCGGGCGTCCATGCATCCAGCACTGTTTTTAAGCTGTTCGCAATGGTTTGCCTGTCTTCGGTAGAATGTTTAAAAGTAGCTGCAGTATTTACGCCCTGTACAAAACGGATATCAAAAGAGAAATCCCAGTTCTTATAATTCATGGTACTGGAAAATGTCCCTGTCCATTTTGGATAAGCACGGCCAATGATGCTGTAATTTTCGCTGCCATCCGGGTTCAGTAAATATTTCCTGTCGCCAGGCTTTAAGCCCTGTGTAGCGGCAAGATCGGCTTCATGTTCACTATAGGTTCCCAGGCGGGTCCTGCCCCAGAAAGCACCGATAGGCTCACCAACGCGCAATATATTTGTTTGACCGAGGAAATTAGGCCCGGGGAATATATCGGCATTGCCGTCTTTAAGCTTGAGTATCTTATTATTGTTTGTGGAGAAGATGAAATTAGTGGTCCAGGTAAAATTACGTGCCTGGATATTCGTGGTAGTCAAATTAATCTCAAAACCCCTGTTCCTTACCGAACCTACATTAATATAAACATAGTTTTTATCAAAGCCGGCAGACCATGGAATAGGAGCCTGTAATAATAAGTCTTTGGTAACCCTGTTATAAAAATCAGCATTCAACATTATCCGGTTGTCGAACAGCCCAAGTTCTATCCCTGCATCAAATTGTTGAGATACCTCCCATTTCAGATCAGGATTACCAAGGTAGCTCGGGATAAGCGTGGAAGTACTTGCCCCTCCTAATACAGTGCTGCTCGGCTGTATCTGCGCTATGGATTGATACTGCCCGATCTCCTGGTTACCCGAAGCGCCATAGCTTGCCCTGATCTTCAGCTCGCTGATATTGTCATTATCACGCATAAAGTCTTCTTTCGACACTCTCCACGCTGCTCCTACAGAAGGGAAAAACGCATATTTGTTGTTAGCACCGAATTTTGAAGAGCCATCATAACGGCCTGTAGCTGTAAACAGATATTTGTCGCTGATATTATAAGTAACACGGGCAAAATAAGAGTTCATTGCCCATTGGTAATTCTGAGATTCATTGGCAGAACGCACAGAACCAGCCTGCTGGTAATACCACTGGAAAATATCATCTATGAAGTTCTGTGTTTCTGAGCGGACCCTTTCCTGATTATATTCCTGCCAGGAAGCTCCCAGCAATGCCGTCATTTTGTGCCCGTTCATAAACTGCTTGTTCCATGTCAGGTAGTTTTCTGACTGCCAGTAGCTGTTCTTATAGGCGTTAATGTTGGCAACTCCTCCCTGATCCTGCGATAAATTGTGGAGGTCGCCGGCGGAATAGAAATTGTTTTTCTGGTCATTCAGGTTATAACCAAAATCAGATTTGAATTCGAGCCCTTTTGCCAGCTTAAATAATAAGTAAGTGTTGCCGAGCGTCTGGAAATTATTGTTAAGCGTATACCTGTTCTCGGCAATATGCACAGGGTTTGCGCCACCTTCCAGCCCGTCTATATCGCTATTGCCGGCCCAGGTGCCGTCAGGGTATTTTATAGGCAGCAACGGCACTTCTTCTGTTACCATCCTGGGAACATTCAGACCACCATTCCCGTCAGACACCATGCGCTGCTGGCTTTTTATTACCGAGATGCTTCCGCCCAGTTTAAGCCAGGTTTTAATATCAGTGTCCAGGGTAAACCGTGCAGAATAGCGGTTGAAGTTAGATGTGGTCATTATCCCATCCTGGTTGAGATAGCCCAAGGACACACTATATACTGTTTTATCATTCCCCCCCTGGAAATTCAGCTGGTGGCTATGGGATAAGGCTGGCTTATATACTTCTTTCTCCCAGTTGGTATTGTAAATCGGTTTGTCATTGGCATCAAATAACAATGGATAGTTGATATGGTTCAATGCTTTGGGAGGAGCCCAGACAGCTCCGTTAGGATCAAATTTTTGCCCGTTGGCAAATGCTGTATTATATACCTGGACAAACTCATCGGAATTGAGCGCAGGCAAATGCCTGTATAACTGCGCAACGTTCACATTGCCTTCATAAGTAACGGTTGCAGTACCACTCCTGCCGCGTTTGGTAGTGATCATGATCACACCATTGGCGCCTCTTGCCCCGTATATCGCCGTGGAAGAAGCATCTTTTAATACTTCAATAGAAGCGATATCATTGGGATTAATGCTATTCCCGTCTACTCCGGCAACACCGTCTACCACATACAACGGATCAAGGCTGGAATTGATGGAGCCCAGTCCGCGCACCCTTACTTTAGCCCCTGCGCCCGGTGCATTGCTGTTTACACTTACATCCACACCGGCTACCTTGCCCTGCAGCGCCTGTGTAATATTAGGTACCGGCATATCCATCAGCTTATCTGCCTTTACCACTGCCACAGCTCCGGTAAGGTCTGATTTCTTGGCAGTACCATAGCCTATTACTACTATATCATTGAGGCTACTCACATCAGGGGTCAATACCACATTCGCCAATGCGGAAGGGCTATTTACGGCTATTTCCCTATTCTTAAAACCTACATAGCTGAATGTCAGTACAGATGCCGGACTGCTTACTTCAATGGAGAATGTGCCGTCGGATGCGGTAGTCGTACCATTATTAGTGCCTTTTTCTACCACGCTTACACCTGTCAGCGGCTCTCCTTTGTCGTTGATCACTCTTCCCGTGATCCTGATAGCCGCCGCCGCCAACTGGCTTTCTGTAACCTTATCACCCACGATTACCACTAATTGAGAGCTCAGCCTGCGGTAAGTAAGATTAGTATTCCTGAATATTTTACCGAGCACTTCATCCAGGCTCGCATTTCTTACCTCAATGCTTACGAGCTGGTTGCCTTTCAGCAACTGATCTTTATAAACAAAACGAAAATTGCCCTGGTCTTCAATGGATTTAAGCACCCTTTTGATCTGGACCCTTTCGAGATTCAGGTTAATGCCTTGTCCATAACTGTGAGCGAAAGTTTGAGTGGAGAAAATCAGAACAAGCAATATGGTCATCTTCGTCATAAGCAGGCATTTGATTAACAGACGGCGTATACCGGATGATACGCCGTATTCATTTTTTTTCATATCTTGGCTTTGATTTAAAAATGATGAAAGCTGCCCGCGGGCAGTTTTGTCTTTTAATTAGCGGAGAATGGTCGCAACATTCTCCGTTTTGTTTTTTGTTTTATTCGTTTTTATTCATTAGCAGCAGCGTTTTTTAGTTATGAATGATTTAATTTTTTATGTATATGGACAGACTCAACAATAAGATCATTGGATAGTAACCACATTTTTGTTGATAGTATACCTGAAGTTGCCGCTGATCTTTAAAGCCTCCATTACCTGGTCGAGCTCTTCATTATCAAATATGCCGCTATACTCGGCCAGCTTCATTTCATCTCCCCCATTGATGATCACTTTTACATCGTACCACCGTTCAATTTTTTGCGCCACCTGCTCCAGCGTTTCGGCGTCAAATACCAGCTTATTCTTCATCCACAACGTCTCCAGAGCGCTGCTGTCCTTTTTCTCAAAATGCACTTTTCCTACGGCAATGCTTACAGCAGGTACATTACGGTTCATCTTCCCTTCCTTCGGCAACAGATCAGGGTTAATATTATTTACCAGGAGTTTTTCATTAGGCTTCAGGATAATTTTCTTTTCGGGGTTGTTGTGCAAAGTCACTTCCACCGATCCCCTGAACAATGCCGTCTCCGTATTCTTCTCCGTAGCATAAGCTCTCACGTTGAAGGCCGTGCCTAATACTTTAATATCTATTGTATGGGTATGAATTATAAAGGGTCTTGACGGATCTTTTACTACATCAAAATAGGCTTCACCTGTCAGCGTCACTTCCCGGAAATCTCCCCTGAAATTTTCGTCATAAGTTACTTTGCTGTCGGCATTCAGCCACACCATAGTCCCGTCAGGCAGTTGTATATTGGATTTGGAACCTTTGCGGGTAGTCACGGTGTTTTTAGCGAAGGTTCCCTCCTTTTTTTTAGCAGCATGGAACACTCCGCTATAGAAAAAGGCTATTATTAGCACAATGCCTGCGGCTGCACCAGCCAGCGGTAAAAGCCATTTACGGCGATAGTCTGTCTTTTCTTCTTCAAGGGTGACAACAGGAATATCTGTTGTTGTGGGAGAGGGATAAATATCAGGACGGTTGCTTAACCGTTGCAAATGGCGGTCGAAGAAATCATCTGTATGCTCCTCCTGTTCTTCCGGGGTATGCCACATCTGCATCAGCATCTGTGCCTGTAATCCAAGCCCGGGGTTGTTTTGCAGCATGTCTCCCAACGCTTCAAGCTCCTCTTCCGTGGCTTCACCGGAAAGTTTTAAGCTGAGCAGCAACCAGAATTTTTCCTCATCCATATTAATACATCAATACTATAAGGAGCCCGGCTGCTTATAATATGTACCAAAACAAAAAATATTTTTTTTAAAAATAACCTACCTTCACTTTCGAAAGCGAATAAAAAACTTCAACCTGTTTTGAATAAGCTTGCTCAAATACCGGAACTACAAAAGAAGATTGCATTATATGATGATATGAAGGCATATAAGGAGCTGTGCCATTTATTTTTCCACCCGCTCTACCGCACCGCTTTTGCTTTTATCAGGTCGAAAGAAAGTGCGGAAGAGATCGTATCTGATGTGTTTATCAAGCTTTGGCAGATGCGTGCCCGTATTGCGGAAATAGACAACCTAAGGGTTTACCTGTATACTGTTACCAAAAATCTTAGCCTGAAGTATATTACAAGGCAGTATAAAAATCCTGTAACCAGCCTTGATGCTATCCCATTTGAAATAAATGTTGCATTCGGCACACCCGAAGAGTTATGCATTTCTGCTGATATTGTAAAAAGGATCCAGGCTGCCATAAATGAATTGCCGCCCAAGTGCAGGATCATCCTGCAGTTGGTAAAAGAAGACGGTCTGCGATACAAAGAAGTTGCCGCTATTCTTCATATTTCCGAACTTACGGTGCGCAATCAACTGGCTATAGCTGTAAAAAAATTAGGGCAGTCATTGCCGGCATATCTCCAATCTTCCATAAACAATCTCAGGCTGGCTCATAAATAAGCTGCATCAATGCTATATTTATTTTTTAACTCCTCCGGTAATTAAACATTAAATGATATGAGAAATATATCCATCTGCTGTGTCTTTTTGCTCTTAGCCGTATCTGCCAATGCACAGCAGACTGCTCACAGGAAATGGAAGCAATTGTTTAACGGGAAGAACCTTAAAGGCTGGACGGTAAAGATCAAAGGACATGATTACAAAGATAATTTTGGAAACACTTTCCGCGTGGAAAACGGCGTGATGAAAGTGTCTTACGATCATTATGACAGCTTCAACCAGCAATATGGGCATATCTTTTACAAAAGGCCATATTCCCATTATATACTTGCAGTAGAATATCGTTTTGTAGGGCAACAGGTAAAAGGAGGCGAAGGCTGGGCTTACAAGAACAGTGGCATCATGCTGCATTGCCAGAACCCTGCTACCATGCTCAAAGACCAGGACTTCCCTATTTCCATTGAAGACCAGTTGCTGGGAGGAGATTCAACCGGAGAACGGTCTACCTGCAATCTTTGCACGCCGGGCACTAATGTGGAAATGGATGGTAAGCTGATCACACAACATTGTATAAACTCTACTTCTAAAACTTTTCGTAATGAAGAATGGGTGCGGGCAGAAGTGATCGTGCTGGGAGATTCCATCATCAGGCATATTACCAATGGCGATACCGTGCTGGTATATGAAAAGCCTCAAATCGGGGGCGGCGCAGTGAATAATTATGACCCTGCCCAAAAGAAAGACGGGCAGCTATTATCATCAGGCTATATTTCACTGCAGAGCGAAAGCCATCCTGTGGAATTCAGAAAAGTGGAGATCATTGATCTGTCGAAAGAATACAGGAAGAAGAAGAAGTGAATGCAAAGATTCAGGATACTTATTACTTACCACTTATCACTTATTCTCCTCTCCAAATATTTTCCTGATCTCTCCGAGCACTACTTCATGCCCACGTGCATTGGGATGATTTACCTGCGACATATACTGCCTGATACCTCTTCCCTTTGCGGCAAGTGCTCTGAACGCATTGTAGCAATCCACTACGGCAATATGGTATTTGTCTGCCAGCGCAATGATCTGTTGAGTATGTTTGTATAAGAGAGCGCTGGTATCAAGAATATTTTCTGTTGTGTCCGGCGTAGGCGTGAAAAGCACAACCTTTACATGTTCAGCTAATGCTTTTTCAATCATGGATTCCCATGCGATACGGGATTTTTCAAGCCCGGCGCCACGATCATTCAGCGCATAATCTATAAAGAGAATATCCGGTTTATGTGTCAGCACTTCACTGTCAAATCTTGCCGCACCCTGCACCGCGTTCTCTCCGCCTATGCAGGTTTTGATCACGTTGATCACGGCAAAGGGGTATTTTCCCGACAAATATTTCAATGTCAGTTCAGGATAGGCTTCCATAGTATGGATTGCCGGCGTTTTAAAATACCCTGCAGGCACGCTATGCCCGTGAAATACCAGGTTGATGGTTTTGTTGTGTGGCCACCTGGCAGTGAACCGGTCTTTCAGCGGGGCAAGATAAGCGGTATCTGAAGTATGTACTTCAATGGTCTGTGCATCAGTTTTTAAAATGGCAGCAACAGTAAAAACAGCGAAGGATAAAATCAGTTTCATAAAGTAAATGTACTGTTTTACCTGTTTAAGGGGTGCATGTTTTGACCTCTCACATTTGACATTTCACTATTCACTTTTCATCCCTCACTTCTCCCGTTTGACATTGCACAATATTCACCATTCATTACCGCCTATTTCCCCGCTTACCCCTACCCACTTGCCTCTTATCACTTATTCACATCCTGTTAATTTCTTTTAAACCCGGAAAATTAATTAATTATGAACTTTATCGCCACCGCGGGACGGAAGACTTCCAATCATTTAATATTGATCGCACCTTTCATATTGAGATAAGAGGAGGGGGTTTTGTCCTGTCTAAAATTCATTTGTTATGGGTCTATTTGATAAAAGAGTTCAGTATAAACCGTTTGAATACCCGGAGATCCTCCAGTTCTCCGGTGCTATCAATAAATCATTCTGGGTGCATTCCGAGGTGGATTTTACGGCAGATATACAGGATTTTCATGCTCATCTGACCCCGGCGGAGCAGAATGCCATAAAAAACAGCCTGCTGTCCATTGCGCAGATTGAAGTGGCCGTGAAATCATTCTGGGGCAATTTATATCATCATTTTCCCAAGCCGGAGATGAACGGGCTGGGCGCTACCTTTGCTGAATGTGAATTCAGGCACTCGGAAGCATATTCCCGCCTGCTGGAAGTGCTCGGCTACAATAACCAGTTTGAAAGCCTGGTTGAAGTGCCTGTGATTAAGGAGCGTATTAATTATTTATCTTCTGCTTTGCAAAATGCAAAATCCACAGATAAAAAGGAATATACAGTTTCGCTTATATTGTTCAGCCTGCTGATCGAAAATGTCAGCCTGTTCAGCCAGTTTGCCATCATCCTCGCCTTCACCAGGTTCAAAGGCCTGATGAAAAACGTCAGCAATATTATTGCGTGGACTTCGGTGGACGAGCAGATCCACGCCAATGCCGGGATCTTTCTTGTCAATAAAATAAAGGAAGAATATCCCGAAATATTCACGCCCGCAATGATGGAGCATGTGCGGTCAGTGGTTGAGCAATCTATTGCAACGGAGGAGCGTATGCTGGAGTGGATCTTTAATGCAGGAGATATAGACATTATCAGCAGGCGCAATCTTACCAACTTTATGAAGAAAAGAGCCGATGACAGCCTTACGCAAATCGGCTGCGCTCCTATCTTTAATATCAGATCTGAAGAAAGTGCGCCAATGCTGTGGTTTGAAGAAGAAGTTTTTTCAAACAGCCTTGACGACTTTTTTGCAAAACGCCCGGTGGAGTATACCAAATTCGACAAGAGTATCTCAGCATACGATTTGTTTTAGGCTTATACTGTAATCCATCCATTACCTATAAAATAAAATTTAAATGACGACATTATTTGCAACAGCACCGGCAACTGCCGAGCAGCTTTTTAACACCAGCTGCGAGCAGGAAAAATTATGGTGGAAAAACGAAGAAAGCGAGCAGATCCTTAACAGGGGATATTTATTGAAAGGGGAAACCGTGGAAGGAGCTATTGAACGGATATGTTCTGCGGCCGCCCAGCGGCTGTATAAGCCTGAGCTGAAAGAAGCTTTCAAAGAAATGGTTGAACGTGGCTGGATGAGCCTGAGCTCTCCTGTCTGGGCAAATATGGGTACAGAAAGAGGCTTGCCTATCTCCTGCTTCAACGTACATGTTCCCGACTATATTGAGGGAATTACACATAAGCTGGGCGAGGTGATCATGCAAACAAAACTGGGAGGAGGCACTTCAGCTTATTTCGGAGCATTACGCGAGAGAGGAAGCGCTGTAACAGATAATGGTAAAAGCAGCGGAGCTGTCAGCTTTATGCGGCTTTTTGATACTGCTATGGATACCATATCGCAGGGAGGCGTACGGAGAGGGGCTTTTGCCGCTTATATGGATATTGATCATGGAGATATTGATGAATTCCTTTCTATCAAAGATATCGGTCACCCCATTCAAAATCTTTTTTTCGGAGTATGTGTGCCGGATTACTGGATGCAGGATATGATAGACGGGGACATGAAGAAAAGACAGACCTGGGCTAAAGTGCTGGAAAGCCGCCAGCAAAAAGGACTACCATATATTTTCTTTACAGACAATGTGAACAGGAATAAGCCACAGGTATACAAGGATATGAACCTCACTATTCATGCCAGCAACCTGTGCTCTGAGATCATGCTGCCGTCTACAGAAGATGAATCGTTTATCTGTTGCCTGTCGTCCATGAACCTCGAATTGTATGATGAATGGAAAGATACCAACGCCATTAAGCTGGCTATCTTTTTCCTGGATGCGGTGCTGCAGGAGTTTATTGCCAAATCGGAAGACAACCATTACCTGAAAGCGGCGAATACTTTTGCCAAAAGGCACAGGGCACTGGGATTGGGCGTATTAGGATGGCACTCTTACCTGCAAAAAAATATGATCCCTTTTGAAGGGATGAGGGCAAAGCAGCTCACAGCTTCCATCTTTAGCGATATCCAGGAAAAAGCGATGAAGGCCAGCAAAGATCTTGCGTGGATATATGGAGAACCGGAACTGCTGAAAGGATATGGCAAAAGAAATACCACACTGCTCGCTATCGCTCCTACTACTTCTTCTTCAGCAATACTGGGACAAACCTCTCCGGGGATTGAGCCCTTCAGCAGCAATTATTATAAAGCAGGATTGTCGAAAGGTAATTTTATGCGCAAGAACAAATACCTGAAAGAATTACTGGTGCAGAGAGGCATTGACAATGAAGATACATGGCGCAGCATCATGCTGAATCATGGAAGTGTACAGCATCTGAAGGAATTGAGCGCCGAAGAAAAAGAAGTATTCAAAACTTTTAAAGAGATCAGCCAGTTGGAAATTATTCAGCAGGCATCCATCCGTCAGAAATATGTTGACCAGTCGCAAAGCCTGAACCTCAATATTCCTGCTGATCTTCCCGTAAAAGACGTTAATAAATTACTTATTGAAGCATGGAAGCTTGGGATAAAAACGCTCTATTATCAGCGTAGCCAGAGCGTGTCTAAAGAGATGGTGACAAATCTGGTAAGCTGTAAGAGCTGCGAGGCGTAGGGGAGAAAGACGTAAGTGGTAAGAAGTAAGTGGTAAGTGGCTACTTACTTCTTACCACTTATTACTTACCACTAATTCTTGTATTTCCGATACAATATAAATTTCTCTATATTTGAGCAGCGACAGATTTTTCTTTAAACTAAGTACTCCGACTTGCCTAACTGCTCACAATATGATGAAAGAGAGTTGCTTGCTGAGATTGCCTCCGGCAATGAGAAGGCATTTAGAAAATTATTCGATAGTTATAAAGAGCGCTTTTATGCCGTAGCCTTTAAGATGACGCGATCGGATGAGGCTGCAGAAGATATTGTACAGGATGTATTTATGAACATCTGGAAAAACCGTGAGCACCTGCTTAAAGTTGACCATCCTTCTTCCTATTTCTTTACCGCCGTTTACAGGAAAGTATATCATCATTACCGGAGGCTGGCTTCCGAAAGAAAGTTTTTACAGTCGGCTTCGGCAGTAAAAGAAACTGAAAATACTACTGATGAAATGGTGCTTGCCCATGAATACAAAGAATGGGTATCCCAGGCAATAACGCGGCTCCCGCCCCAGCAGCAACTGGTATTCAGGCTTAGCAAAGAAGAAGGTATGAACAGGGAAGATATTGCCCGCCAGTTGGAAATATCACCCAATACGGTTAAAAACCATCTCTCCAATGCGCTCAAATTTATCCACGCCTTCCTTCGCAAGTCTTCCCTTATCCTGATCATAATAATGCGGGGGGAATGGTGAGACCTTTCTACCCTACACCTTACACCTAAGCTCATCTTCCAAAATAATTTTCAAACCCCAGTAGTACAAATGCCTCCTTTATGTATCTGTCTGATACAGGATTTAAAATCAAACCGGTATGTTACTACCCAAAGAACGGGTCCTTTATTTATTGGAGGCTTATATCTCCAAACGATCCACCATTGCAGAGGAAGATGAGCTTATGGAATGGATCCTTGAAACAGGTGAAGACGCTGAGCTAAGAGACTTCGCTCTGAATATCTGGAATCAGCAGCATCCTGTACAGCACCTTTCCAACAAGGACTGGGATACCATGTACGACCGCATTATGAAATCCCCTGGAAATATGCGGCAGTCCGCCAAAATAAGGAGAATGAGGAAGTTCAGGTTGGGAGCTGTAGCAGCAGCCGTGCTGATCATATTATTTACCGGGTCTTATTTTTATTTCTCTTCAACAAAAGGATCTTCCGTCGCTGCCATACAACCGGTGCTCAAAGACATCGCCCCGCCTTCGGGGAGCAAAGCGGTACTCACCTTAGCCGATGGTACCAGCATTGAAGTAGACGGTTCCGCCAAAGGAACTATCGCTATGCAGGGCAATGTAAGCATCATCAAAGGATCCGGTGGGGAGATAGCTTATGCAGGTAAAGAGACCAAAGCTGTTGGATATAATACATTCAGTGTTCCCAGGGGAAGCAAACCGTTAAGCCTCACCCTTTCTGATGGTACCCAGGTATGGCTTAATGTAGGGTCCAGTCTTACATATCCCACGGCATTCACCGAAACGGAAAGAAGGGTAACAATAACCGGTGAGGCTTACTTTGAAGTAGCACATAATGCCGCAATGCCGTTCAGAGTACAGCATAATGATGTAACGATAAGCGTGCTGGGCACTCATTTCAATGTGAATACGTATGAAGATGAAACCGCAGAACGGATCACCCTGCTGGAAGGTTCTGTACAGGTCAACAAAAAGAATGTTTCAAAATTATTGGAACCAGGTCAGCAGGCAAGCATCAACCACGATGAGACCAACGATATCAAAGTATTAAAAGAGGTAAACTTAGAGGAGGTGATGGCATGGAGGGACGGTAAATTCCGGTTTGGCGAGAGCATGGATATAGGCACTATTATGCGCCAGATCTCCCGCTGGTATAATGCTGAAATAGAATACAAAGGAGCGGTGCACCATCGCTTCGTGGGCTCCATCTCAAAAGACGTAAATGTATCTCAGGTATTGAAAATACTGGAAGCTACAGGGGGAGTTACATTCAGCATGGAAGGAAATAAGATCGTGGTCATGCCGGGTACACCCTGAGGATGCAGTTACTACTGAGGGTAAACAGGGGATTGTGAATTCACCATTCACCAGTTGACCTGATGCTATAGATATTTTTTAAGTTAACTGAAAAAAACCGGGAAGTGTTTGCACCACAACCCGGCTAAGCGTTCAGGTTAACCTTATAATAAATCGCTAAAGACTACTATTACTTAACCTAAACTAAACAAAGTTATGGATTTAAAGATTCATATTTACCGGCGGCTTCCCCTGCCGGAAATATCAAAACTAACGCTGAAAATTATGAAGCTGACTGCCGTCATATTATTTGCAGCATGCATCCAGGTAAGCGCACGGGGATATTCCCAGATCACACTTTCCGAGAATAATGCGCCTTTACAAAAAGTATTTCAAAAGATCCAACAGCAAAGCGGCTATGATTTCGTATCCACCTATGAAGTCATGAAGGAAGCGGGAAATGTTACCGTAAATGTGAGGAACGTAACGCTACAGAAAGCGCTCGAAGAATGCCTGAAAAGAACGCCGCTTACTTATACTATTATTGAAAAGACGATAGTGATCCAACTCAAAAAGGAGGATATCTACAATACCGGTGCCCATGTTACTCCAGAGATATTGGCGCAGCCTCCGATTGAAATAAAAGGAAGGGTGGTAAATCAGAAAGGGGAGCCATTGCAAAATGTATCAGTATTAATAGTAGGAACTAAAACAGGAACTACTACGAATAACAATGGTTATTTTATTCTTACCGCCCCGGATGGCAGGAATGTTGTGCTTGAGGTTTCGAGTGTGGGGTATCAAACCAAAAGAGTAAATGCAGGAAGTCAAACTGAAGTGAATATTGTTTTGGAGGTAGAGGTTGCAGGATTAAGCGATGTGGTGGTGGTAGGGTATGGAACATCCAGTGTTAAGAAACTAACTACATCGGTGTCTACTGTAAAAGCGAAAGATGTAAATGAAATGCCAATTAATAATGTAGCCAATGCATTTACCGGTGATATCTCCGGGGTTTCTGTTGAACAGCAAGGTGGTCCCGCAACAGCACCGGTTCTAAGAGTAAGAGGCTATGGGTCTATTAATGCAGGAAGTGAACCATTATATGTTATTGACGGAATGATCGTAACAAGTTATGAATTCGGACTGCTAAGCCCGAAATCAATTGAGAGCATTAACGTTCTAAAAGATGCCGCTGCAGGCGCTATTTATGGTTCTCGGGCTGGCAATGGCGTAGTGATCGTGACCACTAAAAGCGGAGAAGGTAAAGTACGATTCAATTATAATTTAACCGTGGGATTAGACAAGGTTGAAAAAATGATCCCTGTTTTAAGCGGCCCGGAATATATTGCTTATTCAAAAAAAGCGTATGCTGCATCGGGGCAACCGGAGCCGGTTTTTAGTCCTGACGTTGCTAATACGAACTGGCAGGATGAAATATTCCGGACAGCTCCTTATCAAAACCACCAGGTGTCGGCGAGTGGAAGTAATAAAGACCTGAAGTACAACCTCTCATTTAACTATATTGACAACCAGGGGATTATTATAACAACTTATGAAAAGCGTTATTCCCTGGATGGCAAGTTTGATATTAGATTGAATGATAAACTTAAAATAGGGCTCACATTCGATGCGACTTATGGTAAGCAGAGGACGAATCCTAAATTGGGAGGCGCGGCTCATAGTAGTGGTGGCATCCTCGAAGATGCTATCGTACAATATCCTGTCATTCCTGTTTATATGCCTAATGGCGATTATGGACAGCAACATTCTGAGGATTGGGGTACGCCAGTTGCATATGGAGGTTACGGGAATCCTGTCGCCGGCCTTCAGGAAATTCGTAATATCCGTTCTGCTTTTTCGGGGAGAGCACGAACTTTCATCAATTATGAGCCCATTCATAATTTAAATATTAATTTAAGTCTAAGCGGGTCAAGTATCTCAGGATATTCTGAGTACCTTGAAAGTCCCTATATGGCTGCTAATGGTCATGATCAGACTGCTAATTTTTCAAATCCAAGGTATGATCAAATTGTGGCCAATCAGAGTAATGATGCAGCCAGCAGGTATACTACAGAAGGCTTCGTGGATTATAAACGTACTTTTTCCGATGATCACAATTTTGGTATAATTGTGGGTTTTAGTAATGAATATTCCGGGTTTAGGCAAACTTCGGCGGCGGCCTCTATAAACAACAGAGGGACGAATGCAGCGAATCCGATTCCTGCTTTTGATAATTATCTTAGACCAAATATTTTCGGAGCTAATGATATAACCGGTAGCGGAGGTTTTTTTGATCAGGCATTTACTTCTTTATTTGGAAGATTGAATTATAGTTATAAAGACAAATATTTGCTTACAGGATCTATTCGCCGGGACGGGTCATCAAAATTTGCTCCCAACAACCGATATGGAATTTTTCCAGCCGTTTCTGCTGCCTGGCGCATTACAGAAGAATCATTCATGCGCAATCAACAATTATTTAATGATTTAAAGCTAAGGATCAGCTACGGAGTTTCAGGAAATGATCAAATAGGAAATTATGCATGGCAGGGCAAAGCTAATTATGGCGAGCAGTACCTGTTTGGTCCGGGTGATCTATCCAACGGTGCTGTCACTACAGAATACCCTTCTACAATTGAAAACCTTAATCTGAAATGGGAAACTAATACGCAATACAATACTGGAATAGATGTAAGTATTCTGAATAACAAGATTCAATTGGTTGCAGATTTTTACTTAAGAAAAACTAAAGATTTATTGCTCCAGAAGCCTTTACCCAGTGAAAATGGTATCGCCAACAGCATAATGGATAATATAGGGTCTGTGACGAATAAGGGCATTGAATTGGCATTAAATACCACTAATATTTCAACATCCAATTTCACATGGACGACCAAGTGGATTTTTAATAAAGTGTGGAACAAAGCGACCACAATAAATACGCCCAATGGTATCATTCGTTTGGCAAGTGGTACGTTTGATATGGTTTGGATTGTTCAGGGGCAGGAAATGTTCCAGATTTATGGATATAAAACACTTGGTGTTTTTAAAACGGACGAAGACCTTCAAAAGTATCCCAAACCCAGCGGTTCTAAAATAGGCGATCCGATAATTAAGGATGTGAATTCAGATGGAGTGATTAATTCTGAAGATTTTGTAAAATTAGGTAATGGATTACCAGATTTCACCTATGGATGGTCCAACGATTTTACTTATAAAAATTGGGGACTTAGAATAGTAATTGATGGTAGCAACGGTGCATCAAAATATGTACCTGCATTCAGGAATCAAAATTGGGTTTCACCTATAGAGGGAAATATTTCGAAATATATTTATGACAGAGCAGGATCAGTGTATGGCTCGCCAAACCTGGACTATACAGGTAACAGGCTCACTCAAAATTCTTATGATGTATTCGATGCATCTTATCTAAGAATTAAAAACATTACATTGGGTTTTAACCTATCTGAACGTGCATGTAAGTCTTTATTCGTTCATGGATTGAGATTTACTCTTAGCGCTGAAAATTTCTACACTTTTTCTCACTATCCATGGTATAATGTACAGTCTAATTATTATAATGGAGCTGCCGGGACTGCTCAATATGGAGTGGACTATGGCGGTTATCCGTTAGCAAAATCTTACGCCTTAGGTATAAGCCTGACATTTTAGTATTCAACTTAATAAAATGAAATATGAAATATATATTCGCTAAAACGGTTGTTTTTTGTTTGATTATCCTGGCAACAGGTTGCGGCAAGGATTTTCTTGATCGAAACAATCCCGGAGACCTGAGTTATGATAAAGTCTATAAATCGCAAAAAGATTTTGAAGCAGCTTTAGCAGGATGCTATCAAGCGATAAAAGGACCGTCAACTACAAATGTATACCTTGGTGATATAATCAGCGATAATGTATATGTTTCCAGATATAACCCAACGGGAGACTTGCCGGATTTTGATAGGTTATCGTTCAGTGCTTTAAATGGGACATTGTCCGGTTATTGGTCTGACAATTATAAAACAATTGAGCGTGTAAATTTTCTTATTGATAAAATAACCAACTCCGGCATTGAGGAACAGGAAGGTAATAGGGTTATCGCTGAAGCCAAGTTTCTCAGAGCCTATGCTTATTTTAATCTGGTAAGAATATTTGGAGATGTTCCATTGCATGATCGGCCTGTGGATATTAGTAAGGTCTATGATGTTCCCCAGTCAAAAGCAGAAGATGTTCTTAAACTGGTTATAGATGACCTGAAAGAGGCTGAGAAAGTTGACTCATATCGTACTCCCGATGAACTAGCAAAAAAAGGAGGGCGGGTAACTCCTGTGGCAGCTAAAGCTCTATTAGGAAAGGTTTATCTGTGGCAAAAAGACTTTCCAAATGCTGAAACATCGCTTGGCGATATCGTTGAAAACAGTACTTCGCTTGGAATAGGATTGGAAGATTTTTCAACTTTGTACAATCCGGATAAGCCTTTTAATAAAGAAATTATTTTCAGCGTCAATTATGCCAGGTCTACTGGTCTGGGGAGTCCCTTTGTAAGCTCTTTGATTCCTTATAATACTCCTCCCGGCATATACCCAAATATTAATGTACCTACAGGGACAGGATTTGGTATGATCGAGCCCTATGTGGCTTCAAAGTTTTCGTCATTTGATGGGAGATCATCTTTGATTGGCACAGCAATATTTACATATTTGGGTATAAAGGATACTAATATTTATTCGCTTAAGTACGTTGATCCTCTTACAACTTTTAACTATTTGTCAGCTTCTAACACTATAATTCTCCGTTATGCGGATGTGCTTTTAATGTATGCGGAAGCGCTCAATGAAAATGGCAAAACCGGGCAGGCTTATCAATATATCAACCAGGTGAGGAGCCGTGCAGGTGTAGCTGATCTGCCATCAGGGTATTCAAAAATGCAGATGTTTAAGGCCCTGGCAGATGAAAGACAAATGGAATTCCTTTTAGAAGGAGATCGTTGGTTTGATCTTCGTTTCCGAGGAATAGATTTCCTTAAACAGGTAATGAACGATTTTAAGCCTAATGCTTATTTACCGCGAAACAGAGATATTGTCATAAAGGATAATTATATACTATTTCCGATCCCAGAGGATCAAATACAAATCAAGCCTGTCTTAAAACAAAACCCGGGTTATTAGCAAACAATATCTATCCTTCCATGAAATCGGAGAAGAAATTAAAGCAGGTGATTAAAAACGTAGTGAAAAAGGATTACATCTGCAATCACGGTTGTATGCAGAAAATTAAATCTCACATGGTAAGTTGGGTGCGGGAAAACCGCATGCACAGTTAGATGAAAGAGGGGCAAAGGTCCCGCCTTTACCCTACGTGGGCACTAAATAGTACATCACGTAGGAAGTAGTTTTTTATCAGAATTTAAAATTTTTCCACCGGAAATATTAAAACTATGAAAGTCATAAAATTCACCCGCTACAAAATTTATCTTCTCATAGCACTGTATAAATTATTACTATCATTCAGTTTCGTGCTGGTAATTGCTTTTTCCAATAGGGTAGTATCTCAACCTATCCGGTCAGGCATAGCAGAATTATTTTCGCTTGATGGAAATCGTAACATTCTGTACGAAGATGATTTTGGTATAGTTAATGGCCGGATGACAGTCCGCGTGAATTATCAGGATGTAGCTACTATCAGTGGATTGTACGCACCGCCGCTTGCCAGCTCAGATTTTTTAATGGAAATACGTTTTTTCGGAGAAAAGGTACCAACCTTGCAGAACTATAAATGGTATCCCAATGAAGTAACCAGGCACGGTAGCATACATGGTGTTGAAATAGCTACCTCAACCATCCTGGTACCGGGGGAACGGGCAGGACTTGTTGCTATAAATCTTGAGAATAAGACAAAACAAACCAAAGTACTACCAATCCAGTTCAATATAAGGGGGGGGATTGACTATGTGCCTGAGTGGGGCTTTAGCCGGCCAATAACTGCAAGTGTTACACATGCTGTTGAAAATTCAAATACGATAGTCAGGAAAAACGATGCAGGTAGCATAGCAATCAGCACAAATATTCCCGGGTTGAAATGGTTCGACCTTGCTTCTCACTGGGATTCTCAAATAACATTGGCAGCAGGCGCGCAAAAAACATATTACGTTACAGTGGCAACAGGGAAAAATGATGATCCTGTAATTAACTGTAAGGAAATAATGGAGAATCCAAAGGAAATAATCAAAAATGCCCGTCAGGCATGTGAGGCCCAATTAGAAGATGTTTTTTCAAAAATCCCAAGATTCACTGCCAGCAATAAGTCATTAGAAAAGTTTTATAACAGGTCTCTTCTCCACTTGTTTTTTACTAAGTGGGAAGTACCTGAATTTATCCTGCAACCATATTACGGTAGTGGTTCTGTGATAGGAGGTTGTGTTGCTAATTATTTATGGGAATTTGGAATTCCGGCAGAGCTTTTTCCGCTCTATGATCCCAAGGCAGCTAAAGAGCACATTAAGCAATTCATGAAAATAGATATAACAAAGCATTTTCTTTTCGGACCTATGACCGGAAAAGCAGATGGGCCATGGTATCCAATTAATCAGACATTGATCATTAAACTTATCTATTTTTATGTGCTTCATACAGGTGATACAGCTTTTTTAGATGAAACAGTAAACGGTAAAACCGTCCTTGATTATGCTATAAACTGTGCTATGTTTGGTGATGATAAAGATAAACCTGTAGCACTTTATGACTATGGTGCGGAGGGAGAACACCACCTCGAACTGCGCCGGGGTTTCCCTTATCAGGGAGTTATGCCCGATCTCAACGGAAGGCGCTATGAGAGCTATTTATGGGCGTTCAAGCTTTCAGAAGTTGCCGGCAGGACGGCTTCTTTTTTACCCAATAGAGCACAGGAATTAAAAGTACTTCTTAAGAATCAATTATGGAATGCCGAGAATAAATGGTTCGATTTTGAAATCAATGGCAAAAAAGATACCAGGTGGTTAGGACTTATGTTCATGTTAATCAACAATGGCGTATTAGATAAAGAAGAAGAGACTGGATTATTGACACATCTGAACAGCAAAGAATTTTTAGGTTCCTACGGTTTACATAGTATTTCAAAGATTGACCCTGCCTATGACCAGGTGGATATTGATAACGGAGGCGGCGGATGTTATACCGCGTTTGTACCGATGATCTGTCAGCGCCTTTATCTTAGTGGAAACCGAGCTGCTGCTGACGATTTATTACAAAGAATTTTGTGGTGGGGTGAAAGGGTACCTTATTGGGGAGACTCATTCGTCGCAAACTACATCGGATACCGGGATGATACACCTTTACAGGGTGATTTCAGTGCTATTGCCGGGGCGCAGTCTATCATTTTTGGTATGTTTGGAGTGAATGTCAATTCCAACGGCGACATAACCATTAATCCTTATCCCCCATCCTTTTCGCCCCAAATTAGTCTATACGCGCTTAAGCTTAGAAAAGTTGCTATGAATATTATTGCCAATCAGGACAGTTTCAGCGTTGAGGTTAACGGTAAAGTCTACCAATCTAAAATCGGGAAACCTATCGTAATTCCAGGCAGCCTGCAAAAATAGCAGGGGTGCCAAGCCGGATTGACCAATATGCATAGTAAACAAATACGAATTAGAATATGACAACCGTTCAGCGTGGTAAGTTAATAGCATTAATTAATTTGATGTTCTTCCTGGTTGGTATGCTTGTATCCATTATGAGCGCCCTTATTCCAGATATGATCGAAGGATTTCATATAAGTTATACTGTTGCTGCCACATTGCCATTTGCATTTTATCTTTCATTTACCTTTCTGTCTGTTCCTGCAGGTATAGCAAATGAACGGTTTTCTTCAAAAAAAATACTTCTTTTCTCCCTGTATTTAGTTTTACTGGGTGTCTTGTTATTCGTGATCTTTCTTAATTATTCAACATCACTAATATCTCTATTCATTATAGGAAGTGCCGTTGCTATTATCCAGGTTTCCAGTGTTCCTCTTTTGAGGCGAGTTTGTGGTCCGGATAATTTTGCATTTCATTCAACTCTCAATCAGCTTGTATATGGACTTGGGGCTTTTTTAAGTCCACACATTTTTTCTTTTTTAACTACAAACTTTGTAAATAAAGGCTCCAAGCAACCCTTTTTCTTTTATTATTTGTCTATGGTCATAGCTGATGGCTATGAATGGGTATCGGCATATTGGTTTATTGCTTTGGTCATTGTTGTGATTATACTAATTACTGTGCTAACAAAATTTCCACTTAAAGAGCAAGCTGCCAGAGCATCAAAGGAAGACAGAAATACCTACTGGGCATTGCTGAAAAATAAGTATGTTATTTTCTATTTCATAGTTTTGGTTGCCTATGCTAGTTGTGAACAGGGAAATGCAGTTTGGATGTCCAAATTTTTTCAGGATTATCATCTCTTAAATCCGGCGACAACAGGGGCTTCCATTCTTTCGTGGTACTGGATACTTTTATCTTTCGGATGTTTGATCGGAATGCTATGTTTGAAACTTTTCGACAGTCGAAGAGTCTTGGCTGTTTTTTCTATTCTTGCCATAATAAGTTTTACACTGGGGATATATGCAAATGTTGGAATTGCCAGGATAGCCTATCCATTAGTGGGTTTATTTGAGTCTGTTATGTGGCCTATAATACTGTCTTTAGCTATAAATTCAGTAAATCAGAACCATGAAACATTAACAGGATTGATGTTTACCGCCTCAATTGGAGGGGCATTCGGTCCTCTTATTATAGGAAGCCTCGGAGATTATTGGGGGCTTCATTTTTCACTTCACTACATATACCTACCCTTGCTAATTGTATTGAGCGTGGCCTTTTGGGCTAAGCCTTTAATAAATAATAAAACCATTAGAAATACTCTGGCCAGGAAATAATTATTAATGAATACGGGTGTCATAAATGGTATAACCTGGGGACATAGCAGAGGTGCTACCCCATTGCCTGCACCGGTCATAAATACTTTAAAATAATAACTATGAGAATAACTTCTGTCGAATGCCATATTCTGGTAGCTCCTGATTTAAAAACCAATGCAACTTCTTCTTCTCAAGATGATGTTGTGGTCATTGTTACAACAGACTCGGGAATCTTTGGTGTCGGGGAAGCAGATACGGGGCCCTGGCTCGTCAAGGCTGCTATTGAAGCTCCCGGAAGCCATACTATGGCTTTAGGTATTAAAGATTTGATAATCGGAATGGATCCCTTTGATACATCCGCTATCTGGGAAAAAGTGTATACCTATACAGCTATGAGCGGACGAAGAGGTGCCGTGATCTGTGCTATGGGAGCTATTGATATGGCTTTGTGGGATATCAAGGGCAAAGCATTAAACTTGCCGGTGTATAAGCTTATGGGCGGGGCTCATAAAGATCATATAGTACCCTATGCTTCTTTACAACCCAGTGGAACAACTGTAAAACAATATAAGGATTCACTGGTTGATTGGGCCTCAAAAGCAAAAAAATATGGGTTTAAGGCTGCTAAGATGGAATGTACGTTGAGTGGCCCGTATAATCATAGTGACTTGAGTGGTTCCGATGAAGATATGACTGAAATAATCACTGCCTGCCGGGAGGCGGTAGGATATGATTTCAGCATGATGGTGGATGTGCAATATCTATGGCAGGATGCTAAAAGCTGTCTTCGTACCATCCGCAAATGGGAAAACCTTGAGATCTATTTTTTAGAAACGCCTCTTCAAATTGATAATCTTGAAGGTTATGCTATTCTGGCAAAAGAAACCGATATCCGGATCGCTGCAGGCGAATGGCAGAATACAAGATTTGAATTTCTTGATTTAATGGATCGGGGACAGATTGATGTGGCTCAGCCAGATATTGGCAGGGTTGGCGGATTGACAGAGGCGATGCGCGTGGCTCATCTGGCTCAGGATAGAGGAAAGCTCATTGTCCCGCATTGTTGGAAAACAGGGATAGGAATTGCAGCTTCAGCACATTTGGCGGCTGCCATACCAAATTGTCCATTTATTGAATTCCTGCCTGCAGAATTGTGTGAATCCGTTCTCCGCAGGGAACTGGTCCAGGATCCATTAGTAATGAAAGAAGGGAAATTATTGCTTCCTGATAAACCAGGGTTAGGAATTGAATTAAATTTTGATGCTATAGAGAAATATTCCGTTAAATAAGAGGGCAAACTATCTTTTTGAGGAATCTTTATTTGAGATAATGAATAAACCTGATTGATTTTACTTGAAAATATTTATATGAAAATATCTGCAAATGCTAAAATTGTAATAATTACGGGGGGAGTAAAAGGTATCGGAGCAGCTATTGCATCATTGTTTTACAAAGAAGGAGCGACTGTTGTATTACTTGACATTCTTGATCCCAAGAAGGACAATGCCTTAAAAAATAACACAATGGTTCGTTTCTATTTATGTGATGTAAGTAATCATGAGCAGGTAAAAAAGGCTTTCTATGAAATACAACAAGAATTCGGAAGAGTTGATATTCTTGTTAACAATGCGGGAGTGCAAACCTATGGCAAGATAGGGGATATTGAGGAGGATATTTGGGATAAAACATTAAATGTAAATCTTAAGAGCGCTTTTTTGTGCTCAAAGTATGCTGTCTCACTGATGAAAAATAGTGATCATCCTGTTATAATCAATATTTCCAGCGTACAGGCTTTAGTTTGTGAAGAAAATGTAGCTGCTTATGTGGCTTCAAAGGCAGGAATGCTGGGTCTTACTAAGGCGATTGCTGTAGATTATGCTCCTCATATTCGTTGTGTAGCTGTTTGTCCGGGTGCCGTAAATACTGAAATGCTGAAAAACGATCTGATGAGAAGCGAAGATCCGGATAGCTTACTTAACTATACTAAAAATATTCACTTATTGGATCGGATAGCTTCTCCGGAAGAAATAGCATCTTTTGTACTTTTTCTTTCCAGTGAACAAGCTGATTTCTGTACGGGCCAATATTACAGAATTGATGGAGGTATAGGATCGAAAATCTCTATACTATAGATAGTATTAAATAAATTAAAATCCATACGATGACTTATAAATATAAAGTGGAGACTTTATCTTCTCAACAGCTTCTTTGCGGAGAAGGACCTGTTTGGGATAACAATAAAGAGTTACTTTATTGGACTGAAAGCCTGGGAAACAGTATTTATTGCTTTGACCAGAGAGAAAATAAAACTTATTTGCATTATCAGGGACTAACAGCGGCTTCTCTTGCTTTACATCAAAATGGTGGATTGGTAGTCAGTGGAAAGAATGGATTCTCTTTACTATTACCTGATAAAACAATCCGGACATTTAAAAATGTGATAGACAAAATACCCGTTAATAATCTGAATGATATTATTGCTGATCCTTTGGGGCGCATTTTTGGAGGGCAGGAGGCATTTGTGGAGGATAAAAAATATGAAACCGGCTATTTGTTCAGGTTGAATAATAATGGAGAGTTGAAAATTGTTGCTGATGACCTACATCTGTCGAACGGCATGGGCTTCAGTCCAGATGGACTCACATTCTATCTTGTGGATACTATACCAGGTGTAATATACCAATTTGATTATAATATTACTACCGGAGATATTAGGAATAAAAAAGTGTTGGTTCAGTTTGATAGAGCACACGGATTGCCAGATGGAATGACCGTAGATAAAGAAGGTTTTTTATGGGTTGCTATGTTTTTTGGAGGTAAAATCATTCGCTTAAATCCGGACGGTGTGATAGCAGGTGAAATCCGGTTGCCTTGTGTGCAACCCACATCAATAACTTTTGGTGGTAAAAATTTTAATAAGTTATTTATTACAACAGCCTCTTTAGAATGGAAAACAACTTATGCTCCTGATGGACATAATTATGGATTACCCAAAGGAGGCAGCATTTATATTATTGATACAGATTTTGAAGGCAAGAAAGAATTTCCTGCAAATGTTTGAACATAATATATTGATCTTTTGCATAAATAATAATTATGAGAATAGCTTCTGTTGAATGCCATATTCTGGTAGCTCCTGACTTAAAAACCAATGCAACTTCTTCTTCTCAAGATGACGTTGTGGTCATTGTTACAACAGACTCGGGAATCTTTGGTGTCGGGGAAGCAGATACGGGGCCCTGGCTCGTCAAGGCTGCTATTGAAGCTCCCGGAAGCCATACTATGGCTTTAGGTATTAAAGATTTGATAATCGGAATGGATCCCTTTGATACATCCGCTATCTGGGAAAAAGTGTATACCTATACAGCTATGAGCGGACGAAGAGGTGCCGTGATCTGTGCTATGGGAGCTATTGATATGGCTTTGTGGGATATCAAGGGCAAAGCATTAAACTTGCCGGTGTATAAGCTTATGGGCGGGGCTCATAAAGATCATATAGTACCCTATGCTTCTTTACAACCCAGTGGAACAACTGTAAAACAATATAAGGATTCACTGGTTGATTGGGCCTCAAAAGCAAAAAAATATGGGTTTAAGGCTGCTAAGATGGAATGTACGTTGAGTGGCCCGTATAATCATAGTGACTTGAGTGGTTCCGATGAAGATATGACTGAAATAATCACTGCCTGCCGGGAGGCGGTAGGATATGATTTCAGCATGATGGTGGATGTGCAATATCTATGGCAGGATGCTAAAAGCTGTCTTCGTACCATCCGCAAATGGGAAAACCTTGAGATCTATTTTTTAGAAACGCCTCTTCAAATTGATAATCTTGAAGGTTATGCTATTCTGGCAAAAGAAACCGATATCCGGATCGCTGCAGGCGAATGGCAGAATACAAGATTTGAATTTCTTGATTTAATGGATCGGGGACAGATTGATGTGGCTCAGCCAGATATTGGCAGGGTTGGCGGATTGACAGAGGCGATGCGCGTGGCTCATCTGGCTCAGGATAGAGGAAAGCTCATTGTCCCGCATTGTTGGAAAACAGGGATAGGAATTGCAGCTTCAGCACATTTGGCGGCTGCCATACCAAATTGTCCATTTATTGAATTCCTGCCTGCAGAATTGTGTGAATCCGTTCTCCGCAGGGAACTGGTCCAGGATCCATTAGTAATGAAAGAAGGGAAATTATTGCTTCCTGATAAACCAGGGTTAGGAATTGAATTAAATTTTGAGGCTATAGAGAAATATTCTGTTAAGTAGCAACCATCGACTTGGAAGGTGCAATGTTCTGTAAGCTTTGCCTGAATTTTTGAAGAAAAAATTTCAATGAGTTATTTATCACTTCTATCTGGTAAGCTGTAAGAATTGCGAGGCTTAAGACGCAATTTCGGTTTAGTGTTTGGAAAGCCGGAGAAAGCTTTAAGAAAAATGCCGGGCAAATCAGCTCCTTGTCCTGAAATGCCCGGCTATGCTTATCTTAAAGCTATCAGCCCTTCCTATTGAGCTTTGATCTTTCCTTTCATTACAATGTTTATTGCGGTTAAAAAAAGAGGAAAATCCATCAGTATGAATGATGAGAAAATTGAAAATATCATTTTGCTGAACGGGGAGCTGAAAAGCATATTGAATGATGCTATTCGCAGCCTTCCGGAAATTTACCGCACGGTGTTTGTTATGCGGGAAATTGAGGATATGAGCGTTGCAGAGACGCAGCAATGCCTTAATATAAGCGGGGTGAATGTAAAAGTAAGACTGAACCGGGCAAAAGCGGATGCTCAGGGATCTGTTATCTGCTCATTATAAAAAAGAAGACATACTGCATTTTCATTTAAGCAGGTGCGACCGGATGATTGATGCGATAATGCAATACGTCCGGTTCCGCTGAAAAATACCTTCCAGCGTCTGCTCCAACCAAAAGCATCCGGGTCTGTTAAAAGAAAAGAATAAAAATCGGGCAAAAGTTAATGAACGCCATTGGAAGCGTATAAGAGACCGGTTAAGGCTGACCCATCCCTCTTCACTTCCGCATGCTGCCCTTATTTCTTACCACTTATCACTTACTTCTTACCACTAATTTCCCCACGCCTTTCTCAGAAAACGCAGCCAGTTCCTGTAAAAAATATTTTCTATGTCCTCAGGGGAATATCCCCTGTTTGCCAGTATTGTTTTTAAATGCTGTAAATCTGAAATATCCTCCAGGTCGTAAGGAGACTGCTCTTTACCATAGGCGCCGTCAAGATCACTGCCAATGGCAATATGCAAACTATTTCCGGCTATCTGGCATATATGATCGTAATGATCAACTACCTTTTCAAGATCAATTTCCCTCTCCCGGGGATCATCTTTACCCCTTACCCAATTGTCGGTAAGCATCCAGGTGTCGAATACACCTCCGATCACTGCATCTCTTTCCAACAGGATTTTTATCTGTTCATCAGTTAGTTGCCGTTGATGGCTCACCAATGCCCTACAGTTGTGATGACTTGCCCATATAGCACCTTTAAAAAGATCTGTTGCCTCTGTAAACCCTTCATCCGTTAAATGAGTAACATCCAGTATCATTTTCAACCTGTCCATTTCTGCAACCAGCTCCCTGCCTTCACGGGTAAGCCCTCCCGACATCCCAGTGCCGGGTGCATACCTGCCGGGACCATAATGCGCCGGCCCGCATGCCCTCAGCCCGTATGCATACGCTTTTTCGAGGTAGGAAATATTAACCAGGGAATCTGCTCCTTCAAGGCTCAGTATGTATCCTACCGGTTTATTTTTATCTGGAACAGTACTATCAAACCATAGCGCGAGGTGCTCTTCCAACTGAGCCAGATTAACGATCTGCACCATTTCTCCCTGGTCTTCCATAGCACGATACCATGCCAGTTGCGCCTGTGTGATACCCCAGGCAATTTCAGGTGAATTCCAGCCGGGAAGGCTGCTCCCTGGTTTTACAAAACGGGCTATCTGGGTAGCTACTACCAGCCCTATCCTTCCCTTCCGCAATTCCGGTAATGCTACTGTCCCCTTTGCACGGTCCAATTTGTCTGTCATACCCTCTTCCCTTTCCCGGATCCGGTATACCGATTGCTTAAGATCCCGGTTCCACTCTATGGCATTCATCGCCAGGTCTAAATGAGCATCAATAATAAAGCCTGCAGGTTCATGCATAATTGAATCTTTTAATTCGCCTTTTTTTCTGATAATTTTTTCTTCACCACATCAGCCGGATATTTTAGCGCCAGCTTACGGATCTCGTAACTGAATTCCTCAAAAGTTTCCTTCCATAATTTGGCTTCTTCCGGTGTATATTCATGGAAACCATGTGCGTTTGCTACCCCTCTCCCTCCTGATTTTACTATATCATCAATCAGTTTAGGTACTTCTGTTGTATTGGTAAGGGTAGGGAACAAATCTTTCATCACATTGTGATAAGCCGGCACTCCGGTAAGATCCATCCAGCGGAAGACACCCACCAGTGTCATCCAGTAGCCCGCATTATTACGGCAGGCGCGGTCTACATCCTCTACAGTAGCATAGCCATTTTCAACCAGGCTGAATGCTTCCCTGTACATGGCATACATGAGCCTGTTGGTAATAAATCCCCGAATGTCTTTCCGCACCAGCGTGGGCTCTTTCCCCCACAGATGCGAAAGCTCATACAACCATTCGGCATGCTTTACATCGCTCTTATCGCCGCAAATAATTTCCAGGAACCTGGTAGTATGAGACGGCTCGGCCCAATGCAATCCAAAAAAACGGGATGGCACACGGGTATGCTGTTGTAAAATACTGATAGGTATTGCTGAAGTATTACTGGTAATAAGCGCATCGTCAGGAACGCAGGCTTCAATTTTGGCGTAAATATTTTTTTTGATCTCCAGGTCTTCCAGCGTACATTCTATGACCAGATTACATTGACTCAGGGATGTATAATCTTCAGTAATAGTAAGATTAGAAAGCATATCCCCGGGTTTCTTTGAAGTTATACCTTCTTTAAACGATCTTTTAAGATGTTCGCTTATACGCGGTTCAGCAGTTACCATATCTCCGGGGATCGGCGCCACTGCTACTACCTTATGCCCTGCCATTAGCAAGCATGCGGTGATGCTGCATCCCATGAGCCCTAATCCTACAACGGAAGCGGTCAGTTCCGCGGGATTTAAATTTAACTGATTCATTATAGTTCAAAATAATTTGAAAATTGAAATCTTATTTTTTTCCCGGGATCCTGGCAATAGCATCAATTTCCACCTTAATGCCATGTCCCAACCCTGATTGCACTGTAGTACGGGCAGGCCTTATACTGGTAAAATAGCCTGCATACACAGCATTATAACGATCAAAATCCCTGATATCGCTCAGGTGCACTGTGCACTTAACAATGTCATCCATAGAGCAGCCTGCAGCTTCACAAATACGTTTGATATTATGCAATGTAAGATGAGTTTCCTCTTCAATAGTGCCTAATACGAATTTGCTGGTTTTAAAATCAATCGGACCCTGGCCGCTGATATACAGCCAGCCGTCAACTTCCACAGCTGCAGAATACGCTCCGGTAGAAAATCCCTGATCTGCTTTGTCAGGATGCTTGATCTCTTTTTTTTCCATTTTAATGTTTTTAAATTAAATATTTGTTTAATTGTGACCGTAGAGACAAGGCATGCCTTGTCTCTACATTACGTTTATCATTTGTCGTTTCATTCACCATTCACCACATTCCTCACAACCGCACCACCTCGCCCGTCCTCACGGATTCATCGCAGGCGAAGGCGATCCTCAGGCTGTTCACGGCATCTTCCATGTGATCGGTGAGATCCGCACCAGTGGTAATGGCATTGAGGAAGAAGCGCTGCTCCCGGTTGCAAAGCTCCTGGTGATCCGGCTCATCTTCAAGGTTTATCCAGTCATCTTCTTTCAGGAATTTTTCATTCTTGTCGAGGTCGGCATGATGGAACCTCAGGGATTCTGTTTTGGTATGCGATTCTATGGAATCCGATTTACCTTCCCCGCCTGCATTTTTCGCTACGATGGATACTGACCCTTTGGGTCCAACCACATCTTTCACAAAAAAAGCCGTTTCGCTCATCATGGGCCCCCAGCCGGCTTCATACCATCCCACTGAGCCGTCTTCGAAACGGATCTGCAACTGCCCGTAATTATAATTACCCGCAGGGATTTCCTCCGTTAACCGCGCTCCGATTGCATATACCTGTACCGGCCTGGATCGTGCCATCTGGCACATTACATCAATATAGTGCACCCCGCAATCTACGATCGGGCTTAAGCTTTTCATTAAATTCCTGTGCAGCGTCCACATATCGCCGTCACTTTGCTGATTGAGGTTCATCCGCATCACCAAAGGCTTGCCCAGTTCCTGGCTAAGCGCTATGAAACGCTCCCAGGAAGGATGGTGGCGGAGGATATATCCTACAACCAGCTTCTTCCCTTGCTTTACCGCTGCATCTCTTACCCGCTCCGCTCCTTTCACGGAATCCGCTATCGGCTTTTCCACAAACACATGACAGCCTTTCTCAAACGCCCTGATGGCGTAATGTTCATGGGTGTCAGGATAGGTGGAGATACAAACAGCATCGGGCTGCGTGCTTTCCAGCGCTTCTTCATAATCATCGAACAGCGCATAGTTCCCGCCAAGCTTTTTGTTCAATGCTTCTTTACTTGCACCCCTTGATACCAAACCGCAAATCTCAAAACCTTCCAGGATATGGTATGCCGTCGCATGTGATGCACCCATATTGCCACAGCCAACCACCAGCACACGTAATTTGTTTGTTTTTTCTGACATAATAATTTTTTAAGCGCTATGAATGTAGTGAATGAATACAATCCTAAGTATTTTCTTCAACCGTTTTTTCAGGAACGTTGACTCCCTTCTGTTTATCACGAAAAAAAATCAGGAAAATAATCAGTACAACCAGGGCACCCCATGCCGGATAACTCCATATTCCTTTCCAGTCATGCACAAAGCTGCCAACAGGAGTGTCAAAAGTATGCGATGCCAGGGAAATACCGGCCAGTTGAGTACCCACAAAAGCTCCGACTCCCCATAGAATAAAAGCTATAAAACCTTGCGCGGCGCCGCGTATGCGTTCATTCGCTTCCTCATCCACGTAAAGCTGTCCCGTAATAAAGAGAAAATCATAACATACTCCGTGAAGCAGGATAGCTGTAAATACGAAAAAGGATTGCATAGCAATAGTATCCACACTTCCCGCCAGCAAAAAGTAGCGTACCGCCCAGGCAAGGATACCAACAAAAATAGTTCTCTTATATCCCATATACCTAAGCATGACCGGCAATAAAATCAGGAAAATAAAATCAGACACCTGGGCCAATGACATCTTTGCTACCGTATACTTCCAGCCTAATTCGGTAACATACAAATTCATATTAACGAAATAGAAATAAAGGGGAATACAAATAAGGAACATACATACAATGAAGATAGCAAACGAAGTTTTTTTCAGAAGCGCCAGCGCATCAAGGCCCAGGATCTCTCCGAGACGAACATCCTTTCCTGTTTTCCTGGGAGGAGTATGGGGCAAAGTCAGCGAAAATAATCCAAGCAGTACAGACGTCACCGCAGCAATCTGAAACTGAACAGCTGACTGCTCGGCTTCAAATATAATACTTACCGTCACCCCGCTGGCTATCCACCCTACTGCTGTAAGCGCCTTGACCGGAGGGAGATCCCGTTTGGGATTGCTGAGATGATGAAGAGAGAGAGAAGTACCTAAGGCAAGTGTCGGAACGTAAGTGGTACAATAAATGATGAGTACAGGATAGAATGAACTGAAGGTAGTCAGCTTTGAAAGAACGAAAAGCAGAATGCCACCCACAAAGGCCAGGAATGCCAGTATCCTTTCGGATGGAAAATAACGGTCGGCAATCAATCCTACAAAAAAAGGAGAGATCATTGCCCCTATTGCAAATGCACCATAGGCAAGCCCGATCTGTTCGCCTCCAAAATGAAGCGTCCTGCTAAGATAAGTTGCCATGCTTACGTACCAGGTACCCCAGACAAAGTACTGGAGGAACATAAAAAATCCAAGCTTGATTTTAAGTTGCGTTTGCATAGTAAAACGATTTGGAGGTCTATAATGTTTATAATTCTTTTATATGCAGATCTTTCCACCGTACTTTAATGCCTCCCCCGCTGTGGATCTGGAGAGCGATAAACCCTTTTCCCGCTCCGAATTTAGCATCCTTAAGATGAACCATCTCCACTCCGTTGAGCCAGGACGTTATTTCATCTCCTGTTACCCTGATGCGCATGTGATTCCACTCGCCCTGCTTTAGTATTTTTTCATTCTCCTCAGCCGGCTGTATCAGCCAGCCCCTACCACCTGCACCGGACTCATACACTCCTCCCGTATGGAGGTTTAAAGGAGCAACTTCCACCTGCCAGCCTGCTATAGCCGTGCCCTTTATATCGGAGCGCACAAATACTCCGCTATTGCCATTTGCTTCCTGTTTGAAATCAAGATCAAGTATAAAATTCTTATACGCTTTGGCGGTGGAAAGATATCCGTATTTCCTGTCGGGACCACTTTCGCATACCAGCTCTCCTTCATCAACATACCATTTTTCCGTACCGTGAATTTTCCATCCCGATAGATCTCTTCCATTAAAAAGACTGCTATAACCTTCGGGAACATAGGAAGGCATAGCAGGCAAAGGCGTCAGCTCTACCCGCCTGTAAAATATTTCGGCACCCTCTGATTGAATTTGTATGCGACCTTCATCAGGCTTGGAATGTATCGCATAATTCACAAGCGTGCCGTTAAGATAAATAAAAAGCTCCTTCCCCCTGGCTATACATTCCAGCCTGTTCCATTCCCCTACAGGATTTTCTATATCATTTTTTCCTCTAAAGTCTTTTTCATCCTTCCACTCCGGATCGCGGCCATACCAGTTGATACGACCGCTGTTCACTGTTACAGGATCCCCTCCGGGCTGGTAGATATAGGAGCCGTTCTGCTTTTCTGCCGCCACCGGGCTGGTCAGCAAAAAATCATTGCTTTTATCGCCAACAACAATAAAATCTCCTGTGCCGCCTTCGATCACATTACATTCTATGGAATGCATCCAGATGCCGGAATATGCCCCGTCTTCTCCCTTCGAATGAAAAAGAACGCCGTTATCGCGGGCTTTACCCAATCGGGTACCATAGGTCTTATCTCCCCATTTATACTCAACAACCAGCTTGTAATTTTTATACTCCTTATTAGTAGTAATGCAGCCCCATTCCTCCCCGGAAATATGGATCACACCGTTCTCTACCTTAAACACTTTTTGGGGATCATTGTCGCGACCACGGTCTTTGATAAACGTATACCACCCGTCAAGATTCTTTCCGTTAAAAAGACGGACCGTATGCTGCTGCCCCGTAACCACCTGAGCAAAGGTCCTCTCCATTTTTCCCGCGATCATCAAAGCTCCAATAAGAAGGAGTAGAAAGTTTTTTTTCATTGTTTGTTGTTTTATGTTCAGGTTTCAGCTATCAGGTATGAGCAGTGAGCTATCAGCTGATAGCTCACTGCTCATAGCTCATCGCTCATCGCCCATTGCTCATTGCCCATTGCCAGCTCACTTCAATGTCTTGATATATTCCAACAGGTCGGCCATATCTTCTTTATTAATAGATGTTTCCAGACCTTCGGGCATTAATGAAACCGACATAGGCGACATAGATTTTATATCGCTTTTCAAAATAGTTTGCACAACACCGCCAGGGCTTTTAAGAATGATATTATTATCGCTTTCGTTCTCTATGATACCGGCGAAAGCCCTGCCATCTGTAGTCTCAACGGTATAGCCTTCGTAGCCGGCAGCTATATCATGGTTAGGATTCAGGATCATCGTCAAAAGATTGATCTTTGTCTGATGGCTTATACTATGCAGGTCCGGTCCAAAATTAACGCCTGCACCTTCCAGGGAATGACAAACACTGCAAACTGTTTTAAATACCACTTTACCTTTGGCAGGATCCCCGTTGCGGGTAGTAGAAACATTATAATCCAGGATCACCTGTTCCCTGTTTCCTTCACCTGTATCTTTAAATATTTTTTTTGCGATTTCCTGTATCGTTGTATCTGAATATTTCAATAGCCTGTTTTGCGTATTCCTGCTGATCCATGCCGGTTTGATCTTATCACTTTCAATAGCTTTAACCAGGGATTGTACCCTGTCTGTACGAGCTAAAAATCCTGTTTCTGTCACCTCATGAACTTTAGGATTAAATGTATTCCATTTATCCAGTAATATATTGGTAGATGCATCCTGCTGGTTTCTTAAAAGCACATTCACCACTGCAAGCTGAATGTCGGAAGGCTGGTCGGACTGAAGCAACCTTTCCAACAGAGGAAAAGGAATTCCTGCCGGATCCAGTCCCAGCACTTTAATGGCAAGAATGCGGCTTTCGTCCGGCTGACTTACTTCTGCAGCAATTGTTTTGGAACTGCTGATAATATTTGCCAGGTCATTTGAACGGGCCAGTTGTACCCGTGAAGCCATTTCTATAGCAGCGGCCCTGACATTACCGGGCTGACCTGAGATTAATCCGATCAGTCCTTTTTGTCCTTCGGCGCTCAGCCTGATCTTATCATTGTTCCTTTTCATCCCGGTTACCACGCCCTGTAAGCCTGATACTATCACGCCGGTATCTTTTACTCCCGATATCATTTTTACAAACGAAGACAATTCACTTGCTTTATACTTAGCTCCGACGATAGAAGCGATCTTTCTCAGAAAATCTTTTTTTCCGACATTTCCCGAATCACTGTCCGTTCCAAAATCTTTAAAAGTTTCATACCACTGTACTGCATTCCCCGACGCGCTCAGCAGCACTGCATCCTGGAACCATTTATCATTGATATGAGCTGAAATAATTTTGTTTAAAGCCTGGAAAACCTGTGTATTGGAATTCGCAACATTACTTAAAGTGAGGGCTGCCTGGAACTGCACTCCTGCATCCCGGTCTGAAGCGGCATTGATCACTCCCTCAAGAATATTCTTTTTATCCATCCTCTTTTCTGCAAGCAATACCGCCTGCTTTTTTACTACCGGATCGGCATCCTGCAAGGATTTTTCCAATAAGGTATCTGTCAAGGCATTTAATCCTTCAAGAGTCCAGAGAGCATGGATCTTCCCTTCAGGGCTTATATCTTTTGACAGTAAATCTTTGATCAGCGGAACAGCGTTCTCATCCTTATGATCTACCAATAACCGCTGTGCATTTATTCTCCACCACTTATTAGGATGGTTCAGATAAGCCACCAGTTCTTTTATACCTGCCCTGCTCAACGCCGGCACTTCCTTTTTATCAGCTTTAAAATCTTTGGGAACAATTCTATAGATCCTGCCACGATCGTTACCTTCCAGGAAGTCGGATTCTTTTATTTTACCGGCATGGGTATAAAATCCGCTTGAATCAGCCATCGCCAGCCAATCGGGATGCTCTACCAGCTTCCGGTAAAAATCTACAACATACAAAGCTCCGTCAGGACCTACTGTTAAGTTTACGGGACGGAACCAACTGTCTGTGGATGCCAGGAATTCTTTTTCCTTTTCTGCCCTTTCCGCTTTGAAAGTCGGACCGTCAGGGCTTAAAATATCTGCATGCACTAAATTGGAAACCGGTTCGCAGACAAAAGATGCACTTGCATATTTCCCCTTAAAAAGATCACCGGTGTATTCGCAAATGCCGCAGGCAGAAGTAAAGTGCCCCATTTCAGATTCATGAAGGTTCAGCATGTCCTTTGTAATGGAATATACCGGGGCAGCATTGCCGTGATCGGATATATCGGACATGGTGGCGCCTATGCTAAAAAAGGGATTATTGGATAAATATTTTTCATTAATCACCACATGCCTGATATGCACATTATTCCAATCGGTAAATTGATTGTTGGAAGCATCAAAAGATAAACCAAACTGAGACATACCACCGGATGGCTCTATTTTAAACTGATCAGGCATAACCCGGAAATTAGTTCCCGGAAATATTTTGGCTAATTCCTGCCCGGGTTTTTCGGGAAATTGCAGCGGGTTTCCCTTGCCCTCAAATTCTTTACGCCATTTTCCGCCGCCTGCGCGTGAGTAAGCGCCATAGATCCAGTTGTCCAGCCCATACCGGAGGCTGCCCATTCTCAATTGGGGATTGGTAAATGCAAAGCCTGTAAGCAGCACATTTTTAACATCAGCCTTCCCGTCGCCATCCGTATCTTTTAAGAACAAGATATCCGGTGCTGAAGTAACTAAAACGCCTCCTTTCCAGGGCATGACGCCATTGGCATATTGCAACCCGTCTGCAAATACAGTCCCCGTTTCATAGAAGCCGTCGCCATCCTTATCTTCAAGCAACATTATTTTGCTTTTTGGTTCTTTGCCTTCACCATAATCATCCATCTTTTCGGAGGGATAATCATCCATCTGCACCACATACATCTTACCATCTTCATCAAAAGCCACTTCTACCGGGTCGGTCACCAACGGTTCCGAAGCTGCCAGTTCAATGCGGTATCCTTCCGGCAGTTGGAAGGTAGACAGTGCGTTTTTGGGCGAATAAGGGGGTTGCCGGGATGACTCCTGATCACAGGCCGCTATTGTCATTAGAATAGTTACTATAAGCACAAGCGATAACACATTCCTTCGATTACATTTCATATTGATAATATTTTTAGCGTGATATTCTTATAAAGACCAAGCTGAATGCATTATTTTAATGTTGAAAATAGGGACATTAATTCTTTTACGATCTTTTCAGATGCATCAACTTCCACCCTGTTGGTACTAAGCCATGTTTCATATCCGCCCAGCTTATGCTGATCCGGCGTTGGCAGATATCCATAGTACCCGTTTGCAATTTCAATGGTAAAAGTCGGCTTAAAAGGACTTTTCGCTTTTATGTCCAGCCCTGTTTTTGTAAAAACTTCAAAGGGAACGGCGGCAATTCCCAGATCCCCTATACGAAAAGCCTGCAAAGGAATATTTATCTCATTTGGCCATTCCTGTTCCATTTGCAATACCCTTGCAGCATATATTTTCTCCAGGGGATGATATAGCGGTTTGGCTGTATCAGCTCTGGCAATCACTTTAGCAATATTTGCAAGCATTTCGGGAGTGGCGCGACGTACCTTAAGCGGCAAATCAGACTGTACTGCCTGCAACTTTACCCAATCCTTATGTTTTATATTCTTATAAACGCGGAGCACTTCCTTAGCCACATCATCGGCTACGATCCGCATTTTTGCATAGGGTGGATACCTCTTAGCATCTCCCCCTATAACATCAATATTATTCACATCGCCGGAAGTGCCATTAGACATAATACCTACAAACGGCGGATCCTGCCTGTCAGCCTGTAGTAATTGTTGAACACGGTCGGCAAATACTGCAAAATAATCTCCGGATATATCATTTGCCGGCACTCCTCCTACATAATGTAAAGAATAATTTGCAAGCAGGGCAATAGGCCGGCCGGCTGTAGACTGAACAGAGATAAATGACACTTCAGGATCTGTTCCCCCGGCTGGCTCCACAACATCCGGGTTTCCAACGCCGGGGTTCATCTTTACTGCATCCCAGCCACCGAAGGGATTCATCACCGGGCTTTTCATCCTGTAGCGGCGGTTAAACAGGTGCTGCGGAACTTTTCCTGTACCCCAGCCGATACGAGCCGGCTCAAGATGATTTATTGCTACCTGTACTCCGTCGGCAATACGCCTGATAAGAAAGGTCTGGTATTCATCCAAAGGCTTTCCAAACTGCCAGCCTCTTCGTTTCATTCCCCGTCCTCCCGCGCTTGTAGCAGAATGATCATGCACAGATGCAATCAGCACATGGTGCTTTGGCAAACCGGTCTTTTTATAAATTAAGTTTTTGGCTTCATCGAGCACAGCCTGATCAACTCCAACATTGTCTAAAAGGATAATAGCCAACCGGGTAGTTCCATCATCCAGCACCAGGCAGCGGGCATGAAGATCATCATGAATATTTTCTGCAGGAGGCTCGTTAAAATTTCCAACAATAGGCTCCCCCAGCATTGGCGTGATATTGCTTATAGAAGCCCCTGCGCGAAAAATCCTGTCTGCTATCGCAGCGGTTTTGGTTTGGGCGCTTACTGCAGGCAGCCCAAATGCAGCAAGCATGTAAGAAAGCATAGCGTTAATATTCAAAATTCTTCTTCTCATATTATTTAGATATGAACACCTGTTACGCCTCTTTCATAGTAATATCCGGCTATAGGCACCCCTATTGGCGGCGTAGCCTTTACAACAGCGGCGCCAACTCCTAAAACATCCCAAAATACATCTGAATTGATGAGCGATAAAATAAATAACCGGGCTAAAGGCTTACATACACAAGCTTTCATTTGAAATAATTTCGATGTTCTGAAATTTTCTTTCATCTCAGTTCAGCTCCGGGGGAAGATTACCATAGCTCCATGGACTGCTGAAAGGCGGCGGCGGTGGCGGTACAGGAGTTTTACCCGGTATCATTTCATTAGCCAGCCCAATGCCCGTATCGGCAAATTGCCTGCCGGCGGAAATTTCAAGATTACTGTAAGACGTCAGCCTGGTTTCATAACCGCCTCCATGGGGGCCAAAAGCCTCCTCCGTAGGTACATAACCAACACAACCATTGGCTAACTCAACAACAAATGTGAATGGGAACTTACTGGCTTTCTTAATATCAAGACTGTATTGCACAAAGTATTCTGCAGGATTTGAAACAAACACTGCCGGGCCAACCTGTATAGCCTGTACTTCTACTTCAGCTGCAGGCCGCGCTTTCAGCATAGCATCCAGCATTAAAGTCTCTTTCGCAAAAGTCCATTCCACTGTACCTGCCTTTTCGGGGCCCTGGTTTACCAGCTCAAGAGCACGTTTCACTTTTGCAGGTGAAGGCACTCTTCGCTTTACTTTCCATATTTTCTGCCGGACATCCAATGGTATGTCGCTCCCGGCGCCACGGCGGATCAGCAACAATGTCTTATAAGCTTCCGCGCCTACGCGTCCGCCAACGATCTCCCACCATTCCTCCGCACCAGGATTTGCATATTTTGTAAGATTGTCAACCTGGGTGATATCGCCACAGGCGCCCTGCATGAAAACAACCGGCAATGCAGCATTGCCCGTAGCGCCACGCAACGTTTTTTCCATAGCTCCCACCCAATTAGCCGAAATGCCACCGGGATTCGTTGTGTTATGACAGGCAAAGTTCACTACCACTCCAAGTAAATTCCCTTTCAAATCCCAAACGCCAACAGTGCCGACATCGGGATCAATAGGACCGGCATAGTCAATAATATCAGGATTACCCACACCGGCATGAGAATAGCTCAGCCCGTTTTTCATGCGCTGCCGCCGGTTAAAAGATACCTTATCCTCATGTCCCACGCCTACGGCCATCTTCGCATCCACACGGTTTGCGTCTGCCAGCACCACCGCTTCAACGATCTGCTGCTTCAGGTATTGAATAAACCCTGGATCCGAAACAATAGATTTGTTATTCACCAGATCCTTCACTAATGGTGAAGCATTATCATAATCACCCGGTTCTGCCATCCCGATCGGACCGGAAGAATGAGAATGTGAAGCGCCTATCATTACCGCATCCGGGCTGATACCACAGCGCTTTTGGATCTCTGCCCTTGCTTCCTGTACTACATATCTCGTTACAAAAAGCAAATCCAGTCCTACAAGCGCTACCCGTTTTTTCCCGTCATCAAAAACCACGGCGCGGACTTTACAGGGATCATGAAATGTACGATGATAACTCTTGCCATAATTGCCCGGCTGTTCCATACCAATATCAGGTGTGATATCCCGTTCGCAAAAACCAGCCTTGAAAACAGGAGCAGCATCCTGGCCTGCTGATGCAAAAGCTGCCGTAAAAAATAAACAGGCAATAAAAAATGTTGCACAAGACTTCATTAGTATTATTTTTTTCAGTTAATAGGTAAATGGGCAATAGTGAATGGTGAATGCCTGTAACCTGTAAAACTCACATCTCACATTTGTCGTTTGACGTTTGTCATTTGACATACACACCGGGACTATTTGGGTTTTATAAACAGTACCTCTCCACGGTGTATCCAGCCGGATCTTAGATCCATCCTGAACCAGCCTTCGGAGTTTTTATAGTTCAGCCTGGCAATTGATCTTGGCCCATATTCTTTTAGATCATATTTCCGCCAGGTTTTTCCTAAATCGGACGAATATATAACGCCAAGTTGATAGGGTGAAGCAACAGCATAGTATCCCGATATAATAATACCGTCCTGGATAAGCATGTGTCCTACCTCATATTCCGGCTGGAACAATAATTCATGTTTTTCTTTGTTTAAAAAATCCGCAGGATTACAACGAAAGATCCCCCTGTCATAAGGTTCTTTACCATTAGCATCACTGGTGAAATATAATTTATTATCTACAAAATTTATTCCCCCGCTTTTATACCTCGAATTAAAATCAACTTCAATAAGCACCTCCCAGGTCCATTCATCTTTAGCTGCATTATATCTTCCTTTTAACCATTTGCATTCCTGTTGAGCGCCATCACTGGGTCGCCCGTCACCCGTGCAGGCATAAAAAGCATCTTCCCCTGGGTTGTAGGTCACACAATGTACATGGCGGCAAAATTTAGGATTCCCGGGATTCCCGAGGAGGATTCCTTCGGGGGTGTCCTTACCATCGCCACTGTCTTTAAAACGGGGATTCTGACCAAAGGAATAAGCAATTTTTACAGTGTGCCCGTTATCTATGGAATAATAAATATTTACAGGTACCGCTCCTCCTTCCACATTAGAATAATTTCCCCAGATCAGCATTTCTTTCCCGTTTATCATCCAGGAGTTCTCCCCGGGTAAAGTAAAAAAATACCATCCGGGATAATCCGGGTGCTTAGATACGTGGGGCAGGTAATCGGAACCATCAGGATTCTTAACAGCAATTTCCTTTATTGTCTTAAGGTTATCTGTGCTCAGGTACAGCCTGTTCCTCGTTCCGATCAAAAGATTGCCATTCCTGAATATATGGCTGAAAGTAATATTCTTCGCATCCCAGAAATTTAACCGGTCAGACCAGGTAAGGCAGTTATCATGCGACAACAGCATTTGATCATCCGTAAAGCCAAAGGCAAGATTTCCAAGCTGAGTGTCAATGTAAGGACCATCCGTTACCCGTCTGTACCAAAAATCTTTCGTAGACGGATAATCGTCCTTTCTTATGATATTAAAAATACCGGGCTTCGGCAAAATGAGACCCGCAGCCGCTGTGGTAGTAGTTCCGATAAAACTTCGCCGGTCAATCGTGTTCCTGGTTTTCATAATATTATCCTGGTTTAATACATTCTTTGCCGATACCGGTCATCCTTTAATAATAAAGTAGCTGGTAAAACAATAATTACTCTGAAACTCCGACATGACCTTATAATAAATAGCCCCATTATCTGCGATATTATATTGTATTGTATATCGATTGCTTCTTGTGAATGTCGCTGCTCTCAAAGGCATCGCTAAAGCACTGCATCTCCTTATATAAGGGACTAAGTGAAATAGGTACGCTGTCATAGGATTGTACCAAACCCTGATTGTACCCCGTACATGGTTCACCAGGCTGACGAACATTATTATGCATACGTACATTTATAATATAGCGTTAAACCATTATCCCTTTAGGGTTTCCCTTTAAGTCATACTGAACAAAGAGGTCAAAATAATCATTATCAGGATGACCGGTTGAATATACAGAAAATATACCGGAACTGATTATCTCTTCATCTGTCAATACATTATTGTCAACTACCGTTTCCCGGGAATTTCCCTCCACCGTTCATTCCAGCAACAGAGCTCATAAAGATCCTGTATCCTAAGTTGTCAAAGTGTTTTTCTTAACGCCATGTCAAGGATGCATGATGAATTCATTATTGCCCATTGCCTGTTCACCACAGTCAATACGGGGATCTTCAAAAAAAGGGGGGATAGAAAGCAGATAAAATAAGTAAAACCGAGACGGGCGATTGTGACTGCCGGTGGATATAATTTTTAATATGTATAATCGCTGCAGAGAGGTATTCTTTAACGGTGTGCTTTGAAATATTCAATGCTTCCGCCGTTTCTTCATAGCTTTTACCTTTGAGCTTACATAATTCAAATACTTCCTTCTTTTGGGGAGATAAGTTGTTCACTGCCTGTTGTATCAGTTGCAGGCGGTTCTCCTGCTCCTTTTGTTTTCTGTAGTCAACCCATTCATCAGCAATATTTATTTCACTATGGCAAAGAGGAACTGCGGGGATAAGTCTTAAATGATCAATGCATTTGTGATAGCTTGTAGTGAACATCCATCCTGCAATGCTCCCGTCAGGTTTCAATGTTGCTCTTTTTATCCACAGGGCAATAAATACTTCCTGGAGGATATCCTTTGAAATATCCGGGTCTTTTATAAGCTTAAAGATATTTGCATAAACTGCCTTATAATATTTCCAATACAATCTATCAAACGCTGACGGATCACCGTTTTTTAAGTCTCGCACAAGCTGTTGTTCAGGATCAATACAGGTTTTCATAAAAATGCAATAAAAGCAAATTATGCATTCAGTTTATATAGACTGTAATAAAGATAGGAAATAACTTATTGAAAAGGTTATTAAGAGTTGTCCTGGCGTGCATTTAAATTTTTCGCATAATTTATCATTAAATAAAAGACAGATTATGTATTAACCAATCAACAAAACCCTCATCAATAAAATTTTGCATTATCTACCGGTCATTATGAAGTACAGGGGTCCACATTCCATTTCTTACCACATAGCACTTACTCTATTTCATCTTTTTACCTCGTCGTCTCCCTTCATCCCCGCCTCTCCTTACAGTTCCCTTATCACCTCACAGGTTGTCCGTACCATATCGGTTGTAATATCAAGATGAGTCACTATGCGTACCTGGTTTTCGGCAATGGCAATTGCCAGTATCTCGTGCTTTTTAAGCTCAGCCACAAGCCTTTTTGCAGCGTAGACCGGCGTCACGCTGAAGATAATGATATTGGTCTCGACAGGAAAGATATCTTTTATAAATGATTTTTTACTTAATGCCTCAGCAATTTGCCGGGCATGCTCATGATCAATGGCAAGCCGGTCAATATTATGCTGAAGCGCATATAGCCCCGCAGCGCCAATGATACCGGACTGCCGCATGCCGCCACCCATCACTTTCCTGAAACGCCTTGCTTTTTTGATAAAATCTTTCTTACCCAGTAAAACACTGCCCACCGGGGCGCCAAGGCCTTTGCTCAGGCAGATGGAAATACTGTCAAACAGGCTGCCGAAATCTTTCGGTTGCTGCTTTTTTGCTACGATAGCATTAAACAGCCTTGCACCGTCAAGATGCAGGTTCAGCCTGTTATCGTCGCAAACCTTCCTGATCTTACGGATATCATCCATCTCATAGCAACTGCCGCCACCACGGTTGGCCGTATTTTCAAGGCTTACCAGCGTGGATTTGGCTTTATGAATATCGTCCGGGTTAATGGCTGCAGTAACCTGTTCAGCGGTTATACGTCCCCGGTTGCCTTCAATCAGTTTTACCTGGCAACCTGAATTATAGGCAATACCTCCCCCTTCATACTGATAAATATGGGACTGCCGCTCACAGATCACTTCTTCTGCAGGTTGGGTATGGCATTTAATGGCGATCTGATTGGTCATGGTACCGCTGGGGCAAAAAACAGCCGACTCCATACCAAACATATCAGCGGTAAAGGCTTCCAGATCGTTTATGGAAGGATCTTCACCAAACACATCATCCCCTACCCGCGCATTTTTAACCACTTCCATCATCGCGGGTGATGGGCGGGTAACCGTATCCGAACGAAAATCAATAGTCATAGAACGAATATACTGCAAAGCCCAAACAGCCCGTTTAAAAACCATAGTTATGACTAATGATAATTCCCGCCACTATCACTGCAATCGTTTGCAATGCTTTTTTATAATTTTTTTCACAAAAACATTTCACTTTTTTACGTAAAGATTATGTGATACGGGAAATGAGTGTTACTTTTGTCAATCGTCTCAGGCACAGTTTCGGGAAAGAAATAACATAGAGTTTGCATTTGACTTGCAACGCACCAGTCCTCAATTACTGTCTCCATAAGGCGGGTTGTTTTACAGGAATTTCCGGCTTCTCTCTACTATTAATTTTTTTGAACAACTATAAGATATGAGACAGTTAAAAATAGCAACACAAATCACTAACCGCGACTCGCAGGCGGTTGAGAAATATCTGCAGGAAATCTCCAAAATATCAATGATCACTCCTGAAGAGGAAACAGTGCTGGCACAGCGCATTAAAATGGGGGATCAGAGAGCTTTGGATAAACTGGTGCAGGCTAACCTCAGGTTCGTTGTTTCCGTTGCTAAACAATATCAGCACCAGGGGTTATCGCTCAGCGACCTTATCAATGAAGGGAATCTTGGTTTGATCAAGGCTGCCCAGCGCTTCGATGAAACCAAAGGTTTTAAATTCATCTCTTACGCAGTATGGTGGATCCGCCAGTCTATCCTGCAGGCATTGGCAGAACAGGGACGTCTCGTTCGCCTGCCGCAAAACAAGATTGGCACCTACAACAAAGCGAATAAAGCTTATATGGCTTTTGAGCAGGAGCATGAGCGTGAGCCGAGCACAGAAGAGCTGGCAGAGCTTCTTGAAATGAGTGAGACAGAGATCAACAATATTTTCCAGAGCAATACCCGTCATACTTCCCTGGATGCTCCTGTGCATGAGGCAGAAGATGTGGCTATGGGAGACCTCCTGGAAGGCGGCGCAGAGACCGATGATGACGTAATGAAGGATTCTCTCCGCAATGAGATCCGCCGGGTATTAAAATCACTAAGCCCACGCGAAGCGGAGATCGTAAACGCTTATTTCGGGCTGGATGGCGAAAATGGTGTGACCATTGAGCAAATCGGTCAGAAATATGATTTAACGAAAGAGCGTATCCGCCAGATCAAGGAAAGAGCCATCAAGCGCCTGCAGAAAGCACGCTACAGCAGCTCGTTGAAAGCTTATTTGGGATAAGCGGTCTTCTGAATCGTTTATTTTTGATAAATGAATCCCGGTAGCAGTGTAATGCTGTTGCCGGGATTTTTTTGTATAACATCTTCAGAGAACGTATACTGTATACAATGTATACAAAATGTAATAAAATGTTATGCCCAACTCCATTGGGGGTTTAATTTTTACCAGTAACCGGATAAGCCGCCTCTTTTTGTCTGGTTCCCCAAAGGCGGGATTGAAAAAATGCGAAGCATATTTTTTCAAAAGACAAAAAGCAGCGGTGTTCCGGTTATCCCGCCCGGTGGCGGGACCGGCCCGGGAGCAAAAGCAACGCAGCAGAAAGGGTGTATTCAATATATAAAAGTTTAACCGATAATGCTATATCGCCAGGATTTTTTTGCTTACGTTGACGGCGATACTGTCTCACCGACCGGAAAGTCGTACATAGAGCGAAAGATTGAAGTGCCGCCATTACCCTGCTTTCTCAATTTGCCCGATTACACGTAATTTTGCACGGTTTCATCCGAAAAGGCACAGGCATTAGCGGATATCTTACATAAGACAAAGGAATCATATGGATACTACAGCAAGTGAAAGAGTACATTGTTTGATCATAGGTTCAGGACCGGCAGGATACACTGCCGCTATATATGCTTCAAGAGCAAATCTTAAGCCGGTGCTTTACCAGGGCATACAACCCGGAGGCCAGCTGACCATTACTACAGAAGTAGAGAATTACCCCGGCTATCCGGATGGTGTGCAGGGTCCTGATATGATGGTGCATTTTGAAAAGCAGGCGTCGAGAATGGGCGCGGATATCCGCTTTGGCCTGGCGACTAAGGTTGATTTTTCGCAACAGCCCTACAAAGTGTGGATAGACGATGAAAAACTGATTGAGGCAGATGCCGTTATCATTGCAACAGGAGCTTCCGCAAAGTGGCTCGGGCTGGAGAGTGAGCAAAAGCTGAATGGCTTTGGCGTAAGCGCCTGCGCAGTATGTGACGGTTTTTTCTTCAGGGGCAAAGAAGTAGCGATAGTAGGCGCCGGCGATACTGCTGCCGAAGAAGCTTTGTATTTGTCCAAACTCTGTACAACAGTGCACATGTTTGTGCGGCGTGGTGAAATGCGGGCGTCCAAAGTAATGCAGGAAAGAGTGCAGGCAACACCCAATATCAAAATATACTGGAATACGGAAACCGAAGAGATCATCGGGGAAAAGAAAACTGAAGCCGTAAGAATAAAAAACAATCAAACCGGCGAAACACAAACGATCCCTGTAAGCGGCTTTTTTGTAGCGATAGGCCATGAGCCTAATTCTGCCATCTTCAAAGAATGGCTTGATATGGATGAAGCAGGTTATATCAAGACCAGGCCAGGCACTTCCAAAACCAATATAGAAGGGGTATTTGCGGCAGGCGATGTGCAGGACAAGATATACCGGCAGGCTGTGACTGCTGCAGGCAGCGGCTGTATGGCAGCGCTGGACGCAGAAAGGTATCTCGGTGAGAAAGGTCTCCACTGATTAACAGTATTTCACTGTTATATGCAGGTGCTCTCTTTATAATTTTTTTATTGATCACATATGCTTACCATTTCTCTTCATCATTTAAAATTTCATGCTTTTCATGGTTTGTATGAAGAAGAGAAAAAAACAGGTAACGATTTTGAAGTTAATCTTGATGTGAGCTTTAACGAAACAGCCGACCCCGTAACCCATCTCAGCCAGACAGTCAATTATGCAGTATTATACCAATTGATAAAAGACCGGATGAATATTCCTGAGCCCCTGCTGGAAACAGTGGCGATGGATATAGCCCAGCAGTCCAAAGCTCATTTTCCCTTTATCCTCGAAATTAACGTTTCTGTAAGGAAAGTTAACCCGCCTATATTTAATTTTCAGGGGCAGACTGTAGTAAGTTTTCATAAAAAATATAACGAATGAAATACGGGATATTATCTGTGATGGCGCTAGTGTTTGCGTGTATGGTATATGCACAGGATGTAGAGGCTATTATGGCAGATGCAGAAAAATCGGAGCGCGATCTTAAAGAAACAGACGCATTGAACAAATACAAGGAAGCGTTAATGATCCAGCCGGCGAATGTGAAAGCGCTTTGGAGATCAGCAGAATTAACCGGAAGGATCGGGAGCCGCCTTAAAAACGAAGACCAGAAAGCTGGCTACATGGAGCAGGCAAAGCAATATGCAGAAGCTGCATTAAAGGCTGCTCACAATGATGCCGATGCCAATTATGTTGTTGCTGCAACGGCTATGCGCTATGCTGCCATTAGTAAAAGCCGGGAAAGGGCAAGATTCCTGAGAGATATGAAATATTATGCAGACTCTGCGCTCATGATCAATCCTGCACATGCCCGCGCATTATATATCCTGGGTAAATGGAATTTTGATATTACCGGAATGGGGGCAGGTGATAAAGCCGCCCTGAAAGTACTCTTTGGTGGTATGCCCAAAGCTTCCCTTGAAGATGCCATTCAATATTTTGAAAAAGCAAGAGCTGCCGACATCTTCCTGATGATTGATTACCTTGAGCTTGCCAAAGCCTATGTGAAATTTCATCAAACAGATAAGGCAATTGAAGTGCTCAATAAAATGATGAAGCTTCCCCCGAGAACAGAAGACGATCCTTCTTATAAGGCTGAGGGCAAAGCGCTGCTTGCCTCTCTTCAGTAACAATAACAAGCCGTTCATAAAATAAAAAATAAACAGAAGCCCGCTTTCTTTATTTTCGTCTCTATTTTTCATGCGACAATCAGAAAACAAAAAACAGACTCATGAAAAGATTTTCTCTCGTATATAGTTTTATCGTGATCGCTTTGCAGGGAATGTCTCAGACAACTTCATCACAATACGACTATCACGCTTTATTCTCTCCCTTGTTTTATACTCATAACGGTAATGAATACCGTGCTGCCAATGGAGAACCGGGACCGGCTTACTGGCAAAATAAAGCGGATTATAAGATCAATGCACGCCTTGACGACAGCAAGAACGAAGTGAGCGCTACCGTAACTGTAACCTATAAAAACAACAGCCCCCAGCAGTTGCCTTATATATGGCTGCAGTTGGATCAGAATCTTTTTAATGATTCTTCGCGCGGCCAGGCAAAAATGCCGCCAACAGGCTATAGCCGTTATGGTGATGCCAACAGTACTTTTAAAGGGGGATTTAAATTGAATTCGGTTAAACTGGTCAACGGCGGAACAGAGACCAATGCAGACTATATAGTGAACGATACACGTATGCAGATACGTTTGCCCAAAGCTGTTGCGGCAAAAGGCGGGGAGCTTACCTTCAAAATAGATTACTCGTTTATCATACCTAAATATGGCTCTGACAGGACCGGTATCCTTGAAACTAAAAACGGCAATATTTTTTCCGTAGCCCAGTGGTATCCACGCTTATGTGTATTTGACGATGTACGCGGATGGAATACCGATCCTTATCTTGGCGCCAGCGAGTTTTACCTTGAATACGGCGATTTTGATGTGCATATCACTACTCCTGCGTCAATGATCGTAGTAGGGTCGGGAGAATTGCTCAATCCTGAAGAAGTGCTTACTGCCCAGCAACTGCAGCGTTACAACCAGGCAAAGTCAAGCGACAAAACCGTGATCATCCGCAGCAGTAAGGAAGTAACAGATCCGAAGTCGCGACCCCAGAAACCTTCACTGACCTGGAAATTCCGTATTACCAGTTCCCGGGATTTTGCATGGGCAGCTTCCAATGCATTTATATGGGATGCTGCCAGGATCAATCTGCCCAGTGGCAAAAAAGCACTGGCAATGTCTGTATATCCCGTGGAATCAGATGGTAAAGATGCATGGGGCCGTTCAACAGAGTATACCAAAGCCTCTATCGAAAACTATTCAAAGAGATGGTATGAATTCCCTTATTATGCAGCCGTAAATGTAGCCAGCAACGTAGGCGGCATGGAATATCCCGGCATTGTATTCTGTGGCGCCAGAGCGAAAAACGGAGGGTTGTGGGGAGTAACAGATCACGAATTTGGTCATACCTGGTACCCGATGATCGTTGGCAGCAATGAAAGAAGGTATGGCTGGATGGATGAAGGGTTCAATACATTTATCAATAATATTTCTTCCGGTGATTTTAATAACGGTGAATATAAATCCGCCGCGAAAGATGCTCACAAAACAGGATATATGTATGGCCCGCAGTATGAATCTATTTTCAATACGCCTGACGCCATGAAGGAAAGAAATATAGGCAACCTGCTGTATGCAAAACCCGGCTATGCACTAGGGTTGTTGCGTGAGTATATTCTGGGGCAGAACAGGTTTGATTATGCTTTCAGGAAATACACCAGCGACTGGGCATTTAAACACCCAACCCCCTGGGATTTTTTCAGAAGCATTGAAAATTCTGCCGGTGAAGACCTCTCGTGGTTCTGGCGCGGAATGTTCCTGAACTCTTATGCGCTCGACCAGGCAGTGACCAAAGTAGAGTATGTGAATGGAGATCCTAAACAGGGCGCTTTGGTGACCATTGAAAATGAAGGACAAATGGCCATGCCTGTTATTGCGGAATATACTACGGCAAGCGGCAAAACCGGAAGAAAAGAACTGCCTGTTGAGATCTGGCAAAACAATATCTCCTGGATATTCAAATTAAACACTAATGAAGAGCTGACAAAAGTAGTATTGGATCCGGATCACATTTTTCCGGATGTAAATGAAATGAATAATAGCTGGGCAAAATGAAAGTAACTATTCCTCACAGCCACACTAAAGAAGAAGCTGTACTTCGCATTAAAAGTTTACTCACCGAACTTAAAACCAAATATGCCGACAGGATCCGGAATGTGCAGGAAACCTGGGAAGGCGACAGGGGAAATTTCAGCATGTCGCTGGGCAGCTTTTCGGCTTCCGGGATAATTGATGTTCATCCCTCCGATGTTGAAGTAAATATTGATCTCCCCTTCTTTGCTTCCATGTTTTCGAAGCAGATAAGCAATCTCATTGAAGAAGAAGCAAAGAAGGTTTTATCGTAAAAAGCGCTTTTATGGAGAAAAATATGTAATATTCCTCCTTAAAAGTTTCGCATGCAGCTTCGATTGTTTGTTCTGATCCCGCTATGCGCATTTTTTTCCTGTACGCAAAAAAACAGATCCACAGGATGGACAGTATATGGCGGCAGTAAAGAAAGCACCCATTATTCCCCACTTGAACAGATAGACACTTCAAACGTAAACCGGTTGCAGACAGCCTGGGAATACCGCACCGGCGACGGGGACAGCATGACGCAGATGCAGGTAAACCCGTTGATCCTGGACAGCACGATGTTTGTAATTTCCCCGCATTTAAAGCTTATAGCGCTTGATGCGGCTACCGGAAAGCAAAAATGGGTATACGACCCGGTAAAAGATACTGCTGGAGCATCAAATAATTCCGGACATTTTATGTATAATGTGCACCGGGGAATAAGCTGCTATACTGATGAATCAGGCCATAGGCGGCTGTTCTACTCCGCCAATGCCAAACTGTATTGTATAGATGCCATTACCGGGAAGCCTGTAGCTGATTTTGGTAATAATGGTAAAATTGATCTGCATAAGGACCTGGGAAGAGAGACAAAAGATCTTTACGTTGCATGTACTACTCCGGGAATGGTCTACAGGGATATGATCATTGTAGGCACACGTGTGGATGAGGGCGCGGCAGCTGCACCGGGTCATGTGCGTGCCTATGATGTGCATACCGGAAAGCTCCGCTGGATATTTCATACCATCCCGCAACCGGGCGAGCCGGGATTTGAAACCTGGGATGACAGTCTCGCTTACAAACATATCGGAGGCGCAAATGCATGGTCCGGGTTTAGCCTTGATGAAGAAAAAGGAATTGTATTTGTTCCTACAGGCTCTGCCTCATTTGATTTTTATGGCGGTAAAAGAACAGGCAATGATCTCTATGCCAACTGCGTGCTTGCGCTTGACGCTGCAACAGGCAGTCGGATATGGCATTTTCAAACAGTACACCACGATGTATGGGACAGGGACCTGCCCACTGCACCGGTTTTAGTTACGATTACCAAAAACGGGACAAGAACACCTGCTGTTGCACAGGTAACTAAAAGCGGTTATGTGTTCCTGTTTGAAAGATCAACAGGTAAACCTGTTTATCCTATAGAAGAAATACCTGTACCGTCAACAAGCGGCTTAGCCGGTGAAAAACTTTCCCCGACACAGCCTGTACCTTCCTTACCGGCGCCATTCGTTAGGCAGATCCTTACTGAAAAAGATCTGAATACCCTCGTACCGGATTCTTCTTACCGGGATATAAAAGAACGGTTGGCTGGATACAAAACAGGCAATATGTTCAATCCTCCTTCTAAAGAAGGCACGGTGATCTTCCCGGGGTTTGACGGCGGGGCAGAATGGGGCGGTCCCGCTTATGACCCGGCGACCGGGATACTGTATGTAAATGCCAGTGAAATGCCCTGGGTACTGACAATGGTGGATGTAAAAAAGGAAAATAATAACAATGAAACCAATCTCGAAGCAGCAAAAAGAATATATGCCTCTACCTGCATGAGTTGTCATGGCAGCGACCGGCAGGGTGCAGGCAACTATCCTTCGCTGAAAGCTGTTAATAAAAAATACAATGAGCAACAATTCCTGGACCTGTTGAACAGCGGCAGGAGGATGATGCCTTCTTTCCAGCAATTACCGGAAAATGATAAAAAAGCGCTTGCCTCTTATATCCTTGATAATGTTTCTTCACAGCGTCAACCCTATATAAAAACTGCAACCGAAGCAGATGCATACCGTCAACTGCCTTACAATTCTACAGGCTACCATAAATTCCTTACCAAAGAAGGCTATCCTGCTGTGGCTCCTCCATGGGGAACGCTCAACGCCATTGATCTCAATACCGGACAATTGGTATGGAAGCAGGTGTTGGGAGATTATCCCGAACTAAAAGCAAAGGGATACCATACAGGTACCGAAAACTATGGAGGGCCCGTAGTTACTGCCGGGGGATTGGTGTTCATCGCTGCTACCAGCGACAGTAAATTCCGCGCATTTAATAAGAAAAGCGGGAAGCTGCTCTGGGAAAGCGATCTGCCGGCGCCGGGCTTTGCAACTCCTGCCGTATATGCAGTGAATGGAAAACAATATATCGTGATAGCCTGTGGCGGAGGTAAGCTTGGCAAAAAAGGAGGGGACAGCTATATAACTTTTGCATTGCCATAAAACAGCATTCTTCTTTTGCTCGTTTACCGGGTATCGCTGCAGGCAAAAAAAGCAAGGCAACAGAAAATAAAGGGATTACTTCTGTTGCCTTACACAATGTCTTATAATCGGTTTTCAGGACATTGGTTTTCAGGGTAGGGATCAGGGATTAAGGGTATGAATAGTTGGGGCTTTGTTTCAAGGAGCAAACGGCTAACGGGCCAACTGTCTTTCTGGGTTAGAGCGTCTCTTTCAGAGGTAGCTTAAGGGGTTTAAGGCTTAGTATTATGAATTGTGTTCGTTGTATAATTATAACACAAAGAAAGAAAGATGCAGGCTTATAAAAAATAGTTGCACGTATGATTATGCTGTAATACAAAAAATGACATCATCGAAAAATTACTATCTGTCTTTTTCAAAGGGAAATAAGGACCAGAACCGTCTAAAAATAGTTTTCAACCGTTAGACCGAATGTTATTAACAGGTTCTCTCGGTTGGTGCGGGTAATTTTATTGTAAGTAAGGGCCGAGCTTATGCTAAGCCATTTCCGCAGCCTGATATTGAGACTGGTGGAAAGCTTCAATATATAATCATCAAAGTGAGACAACGACGGTTGCCAGAAATGCGTACCATCCCATGACAGCATATTGCTGATCACCCACCGGTGCTTTATGCGCAGCGAATTTCTGAAGGTGTTATAAATTTCTTTGTGCGTGCTGTCTATCTGCAGATCGCTGGCTTCAAACAATATACCATCGCTGATCACCAGCTCTGCTTCTTTCTTATTGATAAAATTATATCCGGGGCCGACTCCTGTTTGGAACTGGTTATTGACATTGAGCGAATAGCTGCTGGTATAATTAGCAAGCCCCCAGTAATACCATTTCCGGGTAGTTTTAAAAAGATCAAAATTAAACCCGGCGATAAAATCATTATTAGTAAGCTTACTATCCTGCTCACCGTAGATATAAGAGCCATTACTGTTAAAGCTCACATTTTTTCTGCTTATACTAAAGGAAAGCGCATTATTTACTACGAATGACCTGGCAGCATTCGTCCGGTTTATGATACCTGTTGCCGCATATTTAATGTAATGATGTGCGCTGTCGCTGAACTGCGCTTTTGCCGGCACTGTCATAGCAAGCAGCAACGTACATACAGAGACCCATCTGGAGAGGCAAAAACTCAAATCATTAATTTTAATACGTACGGAACAACAACCATTGACGATGAAATATCAACAATAAGCGCAGGAATATCAGGAAGCTCCCAGGGCTCTTTTTGCAAAATCAAGGCATTTCTGCACTTCTTTCACCGCATCAGAACCTTCGGGAATATCATATTCCAGCTCTATTGAAACAGGGATATCATATTTTTTTGCCTTTAGCAGATTGAGAATGGCAGGTATGGGCGTATCACCTTCGCCCCATGGCATATTTTTCCCGCCATTGTCTTTAGTTTTCCTGTCCTTCAAATGCATGGAAGTAATGCGGTCATGTCTCGCCTCAATCAATGCAAGGAGTGAAGTGTCTGTATTATTGCCACCGCCTGCGATATAATGACCACAATCCAGGTTCATAGAATTGTAAGGCGACTGGCTCAGGGCCACATCCCATGCAGTGTCTGTAGCCTGAGTATGTGCGTGATAACCTACATATACTTTATGCTTTGCTGCCAACGCTCCCAACCGCTGGGAATGCTCAGGATCTTTGGGAAGCTCCACTGTCACAGATTTTGCTCCCAGCGCTTTTGCAGCCTTCATGGCATATTCAATTTCTGCATCTGTATTCTTCATGCCGAGCGCATCAGGCTTGAAGGCATAAATGCTCACACCGGCTTTATTAAACATTTTTTTTATTTCCCTGAATTTATCCATAGATACACTGGCGCGCCAACCGGCTACCTGGCTTTTATCAGCAGGCTTTCCTGCATAGGCTTCTGCCTGGTCACCCATCAGCTCAATAGCGCTGATGCCGCTGTCTACAACATATTGCAGCAACTGGTTGATATCTGCGGGCATACTGCGGTAGCTATAGGTGATCACTCCCACCTGTACCCCGTAAAATTTAGAATCAGGCTTTCCGGGAAGCAGCGACCCCGACCAGGCAGCGGGACCGGCAACGAGCAGCCCCACAGAGGCAATTGACCCTTTTTTCAGGAACGAACGACGGGAAGTATTGTGGTCATGGACAGGCATATCATACTATTTTTGAGTGAAAGATGTCCGGCTAAGTTAATGGTCTTCGCAGTAATACTGAAAAAATATTGCATTCAGATGAGCCAGGGACGACTAACGGGAAATGATAGACGAGAAATGATAAATGTGAGAAGTGAAATATTTCACCTCTATCCCCGTCCGAATGGCATTCAGCCGGGCGGGCTCTCACTTTTCACGATAACATAGGGACATTTTACACAGGGAGCACTATTACCCCGCTTTATGTATTTCGCTTGTGAAATGAAAAGTGATATCCGGGTTATTGGCGATCTCGGTATTCAGGAACCACTCACTCTGGGCAAGATATACAAGATGCCCGTCCTTATCCATTACCACATTCCCTGTTTTGAAACGGATGAAATCATCCAGTTTCTTTTTGTCGTTTGATGTGATCCAGCAGGCTTTATAAAATGGCAATGTATTGAACTGAAGGGAAGCGCCGTATTCATTCAGCAGCCGGTATTGAATTACTTCAAACTGAAGGTCTCCCACACAACCGATAATTTTCCTGTTGCCGCCATGTTGGGTAAATAATTGCGCCACCCCTTCATCGGTAAGCTGCAACAGGCCTTTTTCGAGTTGCTTGGTCTTCATCGGGTCCTTGTTTATCACCTCTTTAAACAATTCCGGTGAGAAACTGGGGATACCCGTAAAATAGAAGTCCGCCCCTTCCGTAAGCGTATCCCCTATCTTAAAATTGCCGGTATCAAACAAGCCTACCACATCACCGGGATAAGCCTCCTCTATCACATCTTTCTGCCGTGCAAGGAATGAATAAGGGTTGCTGAAACGGATATCTTTATCCAGGCGCACGTGATGATAATATTTATTGCGCTCAAACCTGCCCGAGCAAACCCTCAAAAAAGCAATTCGGTCCCTGTGCTTGGGATCAAGATTGGCATGTATCTTAAATACAAACCCGCTGAATTTATCCTCATCGGGACAAACTTCGCCATTGGACGTAGGCCGGCACAACGGCGAAGGAGCGATCCGTATGAAAGTATCCAGCATCTCCTTCACACCAAAGTTGTTCACTGCACTTCCAAAAAATACCGGGGCTGTTTTCCCGTGCAGGTAGGCATCCACATCCAGTTCCCCGTATACTCCATCTATTAGCTCTACATCTTCTCTCAGCTGTGCAGCATCACGATCCCCTACCCTGCTCACCAGGCTTGCATCTGTCAGGTTGGTAATATGCACCACATCTTCATCATTAGCCTTGGTATGCGCCGCAAATAAAAGGAGATTTTTATCATGAAGATTATACACCCCCTTAAAATCTTTCCCATTGTTGATTGGCCAGGTCATAGGATGGAGCAGGATACCCAATTCTTTTTCTATTTCTTCCAGCAGATCGAACGGCATTTTACCATCGCGGTCCATTTTATTGATAAAAACAATGACCGGTGTATCGCGCATGCGGCATACTTCCATGAGCCTGCGGGTCTGCTCCTCCACTCCATTCACACTATCAATTACCAGTATCACACTGTCCACAGCGGTGAGCGTACGGTAAGTATCTTCTGCAAAATCTTTGTGACCGGGTGTATCAAGCAGGTTGATCAGGTTATCTTTATATTCAAAAGTCATTACGCTGGTGGCCACGGAAATACCACGCTGCTTTTCAATTTCCATGAAGTCGCTGGTAGCATGTTTCTTTATCTTATTGCTTTTAACAGCGCCTGCGGTTTGAATGGCGCCTCCAAAAAGCAATAGCTTTTCCGTCAGGGTGGTTTTACCTGCATCGGGGTGCGAAATGATAGCGAAAGTCTTCCGCCTGCTGATCTCTGCTGTATATTTCATCGGGGCGCAAAGGTAATAATATGTCGGTTATTGCCCTACCATAAATAAGGCATTGCAGAATAATAATTTCCCATTTTGCCAGAAATCCCTGAACAATATATCATCTGCCAGGAACACAATATTTCCTTTGCCAATATCTTCCACGCCAAATACCAGCCCGTCATTCAGCTTTTTTTTCAATTTTGAGCCTACAAAGCCCGCCACCAGATAGTCCTTTTTTATTACGCCAACATTCCAGCCTTCATCAATGAATTCGTAAACATTATCATCCAGTTTCAGGGTATAATAATAGCCGGGGTAGCCAAAGGCAAGCGGGTGCGTGTTATCCAGTTCCACTTTATAAATAGAGCCGGGTGTGGTGCGGGAAATATAGTCCCGTTCATAATCCCCGAATTTTTTCAGGAGCACATATTCATCTTTGGTATCTGATGAATCATCATCCTTTTTGAAATGAATGCCAAAATCCAGCTTAGCCAGTTCCGCCACTGCATTTTGCAGCGCAATTAATTTACCCCCTTTTTGTATCCAGCTTTTCAGTTCTTCCTGGCTTTTCTGGTCTTTAAGACCGGGATAACTGCCATCGGGAAGGATCAAAACATTCACTTCACCCCAGTTCACCGATGCCAGATCAGCCAGGTTGACAAGCGTAACCGGATAACCCAGTTCCTGCTCAAGAAAAAACCATATTTCACCTACAGCATTTGGGCTGGTGCCTTCGCCCGTTGCCAGTATTATTTGGGGAGGTTTGATATAATGTATATTGCTGCTCCCGAAATCATATCCCCTGTCTACAAATCCTGTAGATACGGGATAAGCCTTTATTTGTTCAGCATTACAAATATCCGCAACGGTATTCCATAAACTATTCTTTAAGGCATTGTTAGTATTTTTCAGCACGATGACGGAACCGGCGTTAAACTGCTTTCCGTTCACTTCAAACGGCTTGGCTGCAAACCTTAGCTTTACCCCCACCCGGATCAGCTTTGCAAGCGCGCGGGCGCTTTGCATTCCTTCCCAGGGAATGACATATCCATAAGTTTCAGCCGCACTATTCTGAGGTGGCGCCACTGCATTGTATTCCGTAGTATTTGTAAGCTTTTCTTTTATCGCATAAGCTTTTAATCCATAAATATAAGGCAGCGACCACGCAGTGATGTCATAGGTATTTGAGTCTACCAGCAAAGTATTGGGCTCGAATAATACATTTACGAGCGTGGACTGGGGCTGCATGTTACTTACAACTATATCTCCCTTATTTATAGTAAATGCCTCTTCCCTGCCTGTAAAATAATTGTATCCCCTGCCCGCACCGCTGCCTGTGCTATATTGTATTCCGTTCTTATCCAGCAGCGTGGTCAAAGCTTTTATATACTGTCCTTTTCCTTCTTCATTTTTAATAACGTAAGCCCTGTACTTCCCGGATCCGCGGGTCTGTGCATTGTTAAAAAATTTCCTGAATTCACTGACCAGTTGTGAGGCATGCTGTGAGGATATTTCCAGTGTGCTCATAGCAGTGGTAAAATGGTGATTGATACGGTCTGTAAGCGTAAGGGTATCCCCTTCTTTTTTGTAAACGCCTAATCCCCCCGAAGGACCGCCTCCCTGCTCATAGGTCATACCTATGGCTCCGTTATATATAGGATAGGTATCGCCGTAAGATGGATAATAAAGGTCAAACTCTTCCTTTGTAAAAAACAACCAGCCATTACTGTCAAAGTATTTTGCATTATTTCTCCCTATTTTTTCCTGGAATTCCCGTTGCCAGGGCGTTATCAGCTCATGAAACGGCTGTGCGGCAGGAGCAAAATAATAGGGGCTGTTGATGCCCTGTTCATGATAATCAACGTGTATCTGGGGAAGCCATTGGCGGTATAGCTTCATTCTTTGCTGCGTTTCTGCCTGTGCCTGCCAGGCCCAATCGCGGTTCAGATCAAAATAATAATGGTTGGTGCGACCTCCGGGCCAGGGTTCCCGGTGCTCGCGGGCATAAATCTCCGGGTTAAAATTTTTGCCTGCAATACTATTGAACCAGTTTACATACCGGTCTCTTCCGTCGGGATTAATGCAGGGGTCAATGACCACAAGGGTATTCTTAAGCCACTCTTTTGTTTTTGCATTGCCGGGATCTACGAGTTCAAATATGGTACGCATAGCTGCTTCAGAAGAGGAAGCTTCATTACCATGAACGTTATAGCTTAACCAAACAATGACCGGACCTGTCTCCACAGGCGCTGTTTTATCTGTTGCTGCATCAGCCAGTCTCAAGTTGTTTGTCCGGATATCCTCCAGCCGGGCAATATTCTCCGGCGATGAGACAAATGCCACCACTAAGGGCCTGCCTTCGCTGGTTGTTCCGTATTGCTGCAATTTTACAGCAGAGGGATCATTTGCTGCGAGGTATTGAAAGTAGCTTATGATCCTGTAGTGAGGGGTATATTGTTCACCAAGCGCATAGCCAAGGAATGCATCCGGCGATTGTACCTGAGACAGTCCCTTGTACTGAAAAAAAACGGAGAGCACAAAGAAAAAGGATACCTGCCTTAACATGAAACAGCTTTTTTATACAGGGCAATATAAAATAAACCGGTGGTTAAAAGCAACCGGCGTAAAAATTCTTTCTGTACCTTTCAGATCTAACCCACAGGCAAATGAAATATATTCCTGCTATTACAGTTTTTCTGCTACTGGCGTTATCATGCAATACCACTTCCACAAAACAGCAGTCAGCAGAACCAGCCGGGTCCTATATTATTCAAAAGAAAGCCACCGGCGGGAACGGGGCTGTAGTTTCTGCTCATCCGCTGGCGAGCCAGGCAGGGCTGATGATGCTGAAAAAAGGAGGAAATGCGGTAGACGCTGCCATTGCCACCCAGTTAGCACTTGCTGTTGTTTACCCCGGTGCGGGCAATATCGGAGGCGGGGGTTTTATGGTAGCATACCTGAAAAACGGCAAAACCATAGTGCTCGACTACCGTGAGAAAGCGCCGGGAAAGGCGTACAGGGATATGTATCTTGACAGCGCTAAAAATCCTGTGATGGCACTCAGCCAAAACGGTCACCTGTCTTCAGGCGTGCCCGGCACTGTGGCAGGGCTTTTTGCTGCTCACAAATATGCATTGCTTCCTTTTGCCGCGCTGATACAGCCCGCTATTGAGCTTGCAGAAAATGGATTCCCCATCACAGCGGCAGAAGCAAGCAGCCTTAACAGCATTCAAAAAGACCTGCAGCAATACAATGCTGTAAAAACGGCCTTTCAAAAAGAATCCCCATGGAAAGCGGGAGATACGCTACATCAGCCGGAACTTGCCAAAACATTACAGCGCATTCAGAATGAAGGGCAGAAAGGATTTTACGAAGGTGAAACCGCAAGGCTCATCGTGGAAGAAATGAAAAGGGCGAATGGCATTATTTCCCCCGAAGATTTAAAGCAATACCAGGCAAAAGAAAGGGAACCGGTTACTTTTAGTTATAAAGGATATACTGTTATTTCAATGCCGCTGCCAAGCAGCGGTGGTATTATCCTGGAGCAATGTCTCAAAATGACTGAAAATAAAGGCATAGAAAAAATGGGATTTCATTCCGTGAAAGCTATCCAGTTGATGACCGAAGCGGAAAGACGATCTTTTGCTGACAGGGCAGCATTCCTGGGAGACCCGGATTTTGTGAAAGTGCCCGTACAGCAACTGACACGCCAGACATACCTGGATGAAAGAATGAAAGATTTTGTGCCGGGGAAAGCAGGAAACAGTGAAATAACAAAGGCCGGGGAAGTAAAAAAGGAAAGTGAGGAAACGACCCATCTTTCCGTTGCGGACAGATGGGGAAATATGGTTGCCGTAACTACCACTCTCAATGCAGGATACGGCAGCAAAACCGTGGTTGCCGGTGCAGGTTTTTTCCTGAATGATGAGATGGACGATTTTAGTGTAAAGCCCGGCGTACCTAATATGTACGGAGCCCTGGGCACAGAAGCCAATGCTATTCAGCCGGGGAAAAGAATGCTGAGCTCTATGACGCCCACCGTACTACTCCATGACGGTAAACCATTTATGGTAGTGGGAACACCCGGCGGCACTACCATACCCACTTCGGTTTTCCAATCCATCGTTAATATTATAGACTTTGGACTCAGCCCTGAAGATGCCGTTAACAAGCCAAAGTTTCACCACCAGTGGCTGCCCGATGTGATAGATGTAGAGGAAGACTTTCCACAGACTATAACAGATTCACTTCAGCAGATGGGGTATACCATTCACAAAAGAGGCCATATAGGAAGGACTGAGCTGATCAGGATAGGAGAAGGGAAAACCGATTCCACTTTTATGTTTGAAGCCATTGCAGACAAGCGCGGCGACGATGACGCGGAAGCGTATTAACAGGAAAAGCAGGCGCGCCTGCAAAACATGGGATATTTTCACGCAAAGACGCAAGGGAAGCAAAGGGTGCAAAGAAAACCCTTTGTGAACCTTGGTGTCTCCGTGCCTTGGTGGTTCAAAAAATGGTGCGAAAATTTGAAATACGCCCGGGAAAAGCGTATTTTTGGGTATGGCTGCCCCGAAAAAATATAAGCCCAATATATCTTCCGGCGAGGTACACGAACCTCAGGCCCCTTATGGCAAGAATGCAGGTTTTGTCTTCGAATCTGAAGAAGACAGGCTTCTCAGAGACGCATCTCTTCCCCCCCTCGAAAAACTGAAAAGCTTTACCAGGATGATCAGGCGAAGCAGGATGTTAAAGCGGAATAACATTTAATGCTATATAATTTAGCCTATGGATGTGATGGATGAAGACCTGCTGGACTTTTGGCGGAAGCTCAACCAGAACAATGTACGGTTTATAATGGTGGGCGGGCTTGCTACCCGTTTTCATGGGTATAGCCGTATTACGGAAGACCTGGATATGTGGATTGATGATACACTCGAAAATCGTCAAAACTTACGAAAGGCATTTGATCAACTGGAGTACGGAGACTTCCCGTCAATAGAAACCATGCAGTTTGTGCCGGGATGGACCAGTTTTTATGCGGCAGGGATTGTATTAGATATAATGACAACAATGAAAGGACTGGAAGACCAGTCTTTTGATGAATGCTATACCCTTGCTGCCCACACTCAGATTGAAGACGTTATTGTACCCTTCCTTCATATCAATCATCTCATCAGGAACAAAAAAGCTTTTAACAGAAGCAAAGACCAGATTGACGTGGAATACCTTGAAAAGATAAAACGATTGAGTAACCCGGAATAAGACTGTAATGCTGCATCAATCAATTAATGTTTTTATATTATCGTGAAACGTGAGAAGATAGATGTGAAAGGAGTGTCTCACGTCTCACTTTTCTCTTCTCACAACTGCCCCTTTGATCATGCTGTTTCTGTCGAAGAAAGTTTCAATCCCACTATAGAAGCAATAAGCAAAAAGATAAAGAACAATCGCCAGAAAGTTGCCGGCTCCCTGAAAACCAGTATTCCCATTATCACGGAACCTACGGCGCCAATACCTGTCCATACTGCATAGCTTGTACCTAAGGGTATGGTCTGAATTGCTTTATTGAGCAAAAGAAAGCTCATCGTGATAGAGATAAAGAAGCCAATGCTCCATCCCAGGTGCTTAAAATTATCGCTCATTTTTAAACAGGTAGTAAAAGCAATCTCAAAAAAACCGGCAAGAACCAGGATAAGCCACGCCATATACTATAATATTTGGCGGGAAGATAAATACAAAAAGACATTCAGAGAAAGAGAGGAGACAATTTCCCCTCTTTCACCATTATATACCTGAAAGATCAGTTGCCAAAAAATCCTTTCAGCTTATTAAGTATTCCGCCTGCTCCGCCGGATTTACTCATCATCAGCATAATATCCTGCAGATCGGTATCCCCATCGCCGTCAAGATCAAGCGCACCGCTTTTCAGCTTAGACATCAAACCGGCAATATCCATACCGGAGGTTTGCCCGCCGGAAAAGCTGTTGAAAATATTCTGTAGGGAAAAACTACTGTCATTGGGGTCATTTGTTTTACTTACGAGATTGCTTAATACACCAGGTATAAGGCTACCGGCAATACTACCTGCCGACTGGCTGTCGAGCCCGAATTTAGACATCAGGTTTTGAACAAGCCCGCCGGAAAGATGCTGCGTAATATTATTAGTGGCAGCTCCCTGATCCTGACCGCCGAACATTTTCATAATGTCTTTTAATCCTCCCTGCTGGGAGAATAAGTCCTGTAAACCGCCTGCAATGGAGCCGGACGCTTCAGCAATAGCTGCATCATTCTGGTGGTTGGGGATGGCAGGATTATTAACAATGGCTTCACCCGCCTGCTGCTTCACCAGGTCTAATAGATTTTCAAGCATATTTTTAAATTTTATTTTACACAAAAAGTCGCTTTTTTAAAGATAAACGTTGTATTCCATTAATTTTAATTTCTCACAACATTCATCTTTTAATAAGTGCATTATGGATTCCTTAGGCAATATTTTTCTTGCATCTGCCATTTCAAGGGTAAAGTACTATAAGATCCTTGCAGAAAAAACTTTTGGCCAGTTGGAAGACCGGGATTTTCACTATCAGCCTGATCCTCAATCCAACAGTATTGCCATTATCATACAGCACATGAGCGGGAACATGCTGAGCAGGTGGACCGGCTTTCTTACGGAAGATGGGGAAAAAAACTGGCGTAACCGTGATAAAGAATTTAATAGCCGGGAGTTTAGCAGGGCGCAACTGATGGAAATATGGGAGAAAGGGTGGAATTGTTTTATTGATGCGCTGCAGAGCCTGAAAGAAGAAGACCTGCTCAAAACCATCCATATCCGTACGGAGTCCCTTATTGCTCTAGATGCCATTAACCGGCAGATTGCACATTATCCCTACCATGTAGGACAAATTGTATATATCGGGAAATTATTGCGGGGCAACAAATGGCAAAGCCTTTCCATAGCAAAAGGGAAATCTGATGACTATAACCGCATGATGTCGGAAAACCCAAAACAATAAGCCTGCCCAACTCTATGCACCCCATTTGACATAAGATAACACTATGGCACCTGTGTAAGGCCGTTGTTTCAAAAATGTAAAAGTTATGATTTATCCTGGCCCTGAATTTGCGCATAGCTTTGGTTTAAGTAATTTTACAAATTAACGCTCCAGCCTGAAAACTGTATTCAAAATATTAAAAATCGCCGTGCTATCGCTGCTGTTTATCATAGTATTGACAGCAATTTTAGTGAATACAACTCCTTTTCAAAACTTTCTTGTCCGCATCGTAACCGGACAATTATCCAAAGGGCTTAAAACAAAGGTTGCCATCCGGCATGTAGATTTTACGCTGTTCAATACCATGAACCTTGACGGCGTGTATATAGAAGATCAAATTAAAAAAGACACGCTGCTGTATGCAGGTAAAATAAAAGTAAATATCACGGACTGGTTTTTCCTGAAAGACAAGACAGAACTGAAATATATAGGGCTGGAAAATGCCATTGTTGACCTGCACCGGATTGACTCTGTATGGAACTACCAGTTCATAGCGGACTATTTTACATCTCCTTCTCCTTCGGCAAAAAAGAAAAAGGAGATCACACTGCTCCTTGACCGGATGGACATGAAGAACGTGCGTTTCCGGCAAAGGGATGAGTGGCGCGGACAGGACCTTGAGCTCATGGTGGGTGAGCTTTCGCTAACAGCAGACGATATTAACCTGCCTGAAAAAAGGGTACATATCAAGACCCTCCGTATAGATGACCCGGTGTTCAGCATATACGATTATCCCGCAAAAAGACCCCGGAGCGCTGCGCTCGCCGCCTTCCGGCAAAAACAGGATTCACTCCAAAAACCCTTCAACGCAGACGGATGGGACCTCGCGATCGCTGACCTGATCATGAACAACGGTGCATTTAAAAGCGATAAAAAAATTAACAGGAAAGTATACGATTATTTTGACGACGGCCATATTCACTTTTATGCCATTAACGGCAGCCTGAAAAGAGTGATGCTGCAAAAAGACACCTTAACAGCCGACATGAAGCTGAGCACAAAAGAGCGGTCAGGTTTTGTTGTCAACGCACTCACTTCTAAGTTCAGGATGGAGCCCGGAGCAATGATATTTGACAACCTGGATATCCGTACGCCTTACAGTCATCTCAGCCGTTATTATTCCATGCGCTACGACGATTTTGATGACGACATGAATGATTTCATCTCGAAAGTGAGGCTGGAAGGTAAGTTTAAGAACAGCACTTTACACAGCAGGGATATCGCTTATTTTGCGCCGGCGCTCAAAAGCTGGAATAAGCTGATAACGATATCAGGAGACGTAAAAGGTACCATTGAAAACCTGAGCGCAAAGAATTTTGTAGTAGAATCAGGAAAAGAGAGTCGCCTGAACGGGGACATTAAAATGATCGGGTTACCGGACATTGATTCAACGTATATAGATTTCAGGGCTAATGATTTCAGGACAAGTTATACAGATGCTGTTACGTTTTTTCCTGATCTGAAAGACATCACATCCCCTAAACTGAGCACCATAAATTATCTCCAGTTCAGGGGAAGCTTTACGGGGTTTCTCCGGGATTTTGTTACTTATGGAACCATCCAGACCAATCTTGGAACGATTGTGTCGGATATCAATATGAAAATCCCTTCACGTGGCGCTCCTGTATATTCAGGCAAAATAGCCACCGCTGATTTTCAGCTTGGCAGGTTGCTTGAGGAAGATGCACTTGGAGCCGTCTCCTTTGAAGGCCATATTAAAGGTAAGGGGTTCAGTTCAGCAACCCTGAGCACTGCGCTTGACGGGAAATTCACAGCACTGGAATATAACAACTACAATTACCAGAATATTACTGTGAACGGAATGATGGATAAAAAGCTCTTCAATGGTTTTGTTAAAATCAATGATCCGAATGTCATTGCTTCACTGGATGGGGACATAGATTTTAACGGGTCAAAGCCCGAATTTAATTTCTTCGCAGATCTGCAGAGAAGCAACCTCAAAGCCTTACATTTTTCAAAATCCGATATGAATGTGATCGGGAAGTTTGATATGAACTTCAACGGCGACAATATTGATAACTTCCTGGGAACGGTTGCATTGTATGATGTAGCTGTTACCCGCAACGATCAGACCTTTGTATTTGATACGCTTACCTTATCCTCTCATGTTATTGATCAGCAGAAGATATTACAACTAAGAAATACGGAAGCGTCCGCTTTCCTGATGGGTAACTTCAATATTCATGAACTGCCTGATGCAGTAAAGCAATTTTTAAATAAATATTACCCTGCTTATATACCACCGCCGGCTAAGGTTATCAGGAACCAGAATTTTCTTTTTCAGCTCGATGTAAAGAATATTGACCAGTACCTGACGCTCATTGACCCGGGGCTGAAAGGCTTTAACAATAGCACAATCGTTGGGTCGCTCAATTCGGAAACCAATCTTATGGCGGTCAGCGCAATGATCCCTTACGCCGCTTACAAAAATATAGGCGTGCAGGATTTCAGGCTCACCGGCCAGGGCAATATGGATAGTCTTAAATTAACCAGTGTTATAGGTAATACTATTGTCAACGACAGTCTTCAATTCCCTGGCAGCAAAATAGCCATTGCCTCTGCCAATAATGTATCCCGGCTCAGCATAGTTACTGCCGCTACGCAAACTATAAACGACGCGAGGCTTTCCGCAGAGATCACCAATCTTGAGGATGGTGTGAAAATCCATTTTGATCCATCCAGCATCGTACTGAATGATAAGACATGGAAGATAAACGATGGAGGTGAGCTGACCCTGAGCAGAACTTACGTGGATGCCAGGAATGTAAAATTCACTAACGGCGACCAGGAAATATCAGTAGTTACCAGACACTCAGATGTAGGCACCTGGGATGATATTGTAGTGGAGATAAAAAAGCTGAATATAGGAGATTTCCTCCCCCTGGTAATAAAGCAGCCTCGCATAGAAGGGCTGGCTACGGGCAGCATCACTTTCGAAGATGCTTTCCGGAACATGTATATATCTGCAGACCTTAAAACCGAACAGTTGCGGCTTGAGAACGATTCGGTGGGCACTGTGGATGTTACGGGAGCCTGGGATGATCGTAATAAAAAAGCCATTTACGAGGCTATTTCCAATAACAAAAATTACAAGTTCAGCATTGCAGGCTCTTATGATGCATCCGACTCCCTGAATCAGCAGGTGAACGCCAATGCTAATTTTGACCATACCAGCATTCACTTTCTTGAAGAATATTTAGGATCAATATTTGGTAATATCAAAGGGGTGGCTACCGGTAACCTGCGGGTAGCCGGCAACGTAAGCAGCCCTTCCTATACCGGCAACATTCATGTAGACAATGGCAGCCTCAAAGTACTATATACACAATGTACCTACAGGTTTGACACTGCCAGCTTTGTATTTACACCGGGAAAAATAGATTTTGGGACTATAACGATCAATGATACGCTCAGCGCGGCCAACAAAGCGGCACGCAACTCCGCCATTCTTACCGGCGATATTGAGCACAACAACTTCAGGGATTTTGTTTACAATATCAGTATCAATACCAACCGGCTGCTCCTGCTGAATACCACGCGCAATGACAACAGCACCTTCTATGGCAAAGCTATCGGAAAAGCGAACTTCAGGCTGAGAGGACCTGATAATGATATGCGGATGTCTATAACCGGGGAACCTGTAGACAGCTCAAGCATCTATATTACATCTGCTTCTTCCAAGGAAAGTGCAAATGCTGACTATATCATCTGGAAACAATACGGCAGGGAGATGAACCTCGATTCGCTCGGCAGGTTATCGTCCGATCTGAATATTGATCTTAACCTTACAGCCAACAGCCTCACGCGCATGTATATGGTGCTCGACGAAATTACCGGTGATATTATTGAAGCAACAGGAAGCGGCAATATCCGCATGCGTACCGGCACTAATGCTCCTTTTACCATAAACGGCAAATATTCCATTGATCGGGGATATTACCGGTTCAGCTTCCAGGAAATCTTTAAAAAGCCTTTTGTGCTTATGCCCGATGAAGGAAGCTATATACGCTGGGATGGAGATCCTTATAAAGCTGAGATCAACCTGAAAGCCAAATATGTGGCTAATGATGTCAAGCTCAGCTCGCTATATGCCGAGCAGGGTCAGACTTCTGACCCGGAATTAAGCAGGCTGAAGGGAGAGCGCACAGATATAGATGTGCTGTGCACACTCACCGGATCGCTCGTAAAACCGGATATACTTTTTGACATCTCGCTTCCGCCCAACAGTGATGTAAAAAACAGTCAGCGTTTGCTTGGCGACCTGCAACGTATCAATAACGACGATAACGAAAAAAATAAGCAGGTGGCGTACCTGATCGTATTCAGGAGCTTTGCTCCGATCGGGCAATATAATGTGCAGCAAACTGACGCTACTACCTTCGCATTCAACACTATTTCGGAATACATCTCAGGTTATCTCACCAGTTCTCTGAAAACCCTATTGTACGGGATATTCAAAGACCCGTCCCTTAGCGTAACCTTTAATTATACCCGCGCCTCTATTGACCCTACAGGGACCGGCGCCGGTCTGGGGAATACAGTGAACCTTACCCGTGATAATGTAAGCCTGCAATTCATCAAATCGTTACTCAACGATAAGCTTGTAATAACTTTTGGCAGCGATTTTAATTTTGTAAGCAGCGGGTCCCAGGCTGCATTGAATGCGCAAAGCACCAACTTCCTGTTCCTTCCCGACGTTACCGCCGAATATAAGATCACCCCGGATGGAAAATTCAGGGTAAGCTGTTTTTACAGGAGCAATTTTGACGCATTATCAACTACAGGTAAGCGTAACCGCGCAGGAGGGAGCATTTCTTTCCGCACCGAATTTGACCCCGAATATTTAAAAAGAAAAAAACAGACACCACCTAAATCAGGGGATACTACGGAGACAAGTGATTCAACAGTGGTAAGATTATTCTGAGATAAGGCTATCGGCGATGAGGTATGGGGTGTCAGCTATAAGCTATGGGCTGTGTGGCTGCTGACAGCTCTGTCATGTCCTGATATAAGTAGACAGATTTATAACAAAAAAATCTGTAATACCA